>Ga0302140_10010939_pt1 | contig 11191 bp, 7 predicted proteins | sample I_Bog_E1_1_FD_202095 | JGI IMG/M metagenome (GOLD analysis project Ga0302140, IMG submission 202095) | Peat permafrost microbial communities from Stordalen Mire near Abisko, Sweden - I_Bog_E1_1 | ecosystem: Environmental > Terrestrial > Soil > Wetlands > Peat | place: Sweden: Abisko, Stordalen...
GGAGCGGTTGTCGCATCTGAGCGTGATGCAGGGACGGAAGGCGATTGAGGTTCCGGAGCTTCATGCGGGCGACCTGGGCGCGGTGGCGAAGCTGCGTGAGACTTTTACGGGTGACACGCTGGGCCAGAAGGGTGCGGAGATTCGGGTAGAACCGGTGTCGCGGCCAGAGCCGAGCATGACCTACGCAATCGAGCCTAAGACCCGGACCGACGAAGACAAGCTTGCTGGGGCACTGCACAAGGTGATGGAGGAGGACCAGCTGGTACGGTTCTTCCGTGATCCTGAGACGAGTGAGTTTTTGGTTGCGGGGGCTGGGCAGCAGCATATTGAGGCAATCGTGGCGCGGCTCAAGCGGAGATATCACACCGAGGTGACGCTGAAGTCTCCCAAGGTGCCTTACCGGGAGACGATTCGCGGGAAGGCTGAGGCGCAGGGTCGGCACAAGAAGCAGTCCGGTGGGCATGGGCAGTATGGAGACTGCAAGATCCGGCTGGAGCCGCTGCCGCGGGGATCGGGTTTCCAGTTTGGGAACGAGATTTTTGGTGGGGCGATTCCGAGGCAATATGTTCCGGCGGTCGAAAAGGGGATTCTGGAGACCGCGCTCAGGGGATATCTGGCGGGTTACCCGGTGGTGGATTTCAAGGCTACGGTTTACGACGGAAGCTACCATGATGTTGATTCCAATGAGCTTTCGTTCAAAATGGCGGGTAGGTTGGCGTTCAAGAAGGCAATGGAGCAGGCGCGGCCATGTTTGCTGGAGCCGGTGATGAAGGTGGAAGTGGAGGCTCCGGAGGAGTTTGCCGGGGCGCTGATGGGGGATCTAAACGGGCGACGTGGCCGGGTCCAGGGGATGAATGCGCGTGGGAAGACTACGGTGGTCGAGGCGGAGGTTCCGATGGCTGAGATGCTGAGTTATGGGGCCACGCTTACTTCGCTGACGCAAGGGCGGGGGAGTTTTCGCATGGAAATGAAGCATTATGACGTGGTTCCACCGGCGATTGCAGAGAAGATTTTGGCTTCGGCTAAGAAGCCAGCGGTGGAGGAAGAGGATTAGGACGGGTAGGCTGAGAAGATTTTTAAGGCTTCCGGAATCTATGCGCTTTCTTCATCATCTGAAAGAATGAATGAAAGTGAAGCATACGATGACCCTACCTTTTCGGCGGAGCGTGAGAGCTGTGAGCATATCCGGCTTTTTTGCGTCAGCCCTCTCTTTGGCGGTGGCTACCCATGCTTTCGCGCAGTCTTCAGATCTGCCTGCGAGTCCGCAGCCTAATCCGACTTCGCAGAGCAATCCTTACTTTGGCAGCGTGACCAAGCTTCCGGCTACGGATGAGGTAATGAAGCTTTCGCTGGATGATGCGGTGAATCGCGGATTTCAGACGAATCTTGGGCTGCAGGAGGCGGAGCAAGGCGAGAAGCTGCTGCATGGCCAGAAGCTGGAAGCGTTGCAGCTATTTTTACCGGCGATTACGGTGAGCGGGGGGCCTGAGGTCCATGAGTACAACCTGGCTGCGCTGGGATTCGGGCCTAGCCTGGTGGGCAAGATTGCGCCGCTGTTCCCGACGCTGAATTTCTCGGATATTTCGTTCATCACCAAGGCCGATGTGGTCACGGGGCAGGTGAACTACGAGCAGACGCTGTTGTCTGGGCCGGTCTTTAGTGGATACAAGGCGATTAAGGCGGCTGAGCAGGCTGCTTATTTTGCCAAGATGTCTTCGCGTGGCGAGGTGGTGCAGCAGGTGGCCACGGCTTATCTGGCGGCCATTGCCGATCAGAGTGAGGTTGATAACGCCAAGGCGCTGCTGGCCGCGGACAAGGTGCTGGCGGACCAGGCGCATGAGAAGCATGTGGCCGGAACTGTCGCCAATCTGGATGAGTTGCGCGCGCGGGTGCAGTACCAGCAACAGGAGCAGGTTTTGCTGGCTAACCAGAACAAGCTAGACAAGGCGCTGATCCTGCTGAAGCGTGAGATCGGTATTGCTCCCGGGCAGAAGATTACTTTGACTGATCCTGCTCCTTACAGCGATCTTGCGGCTTTGACTACCGACGAATTGAAGACAGAGGCGTACCAGAATCGCCAGGATTATCAGAATATTCAGGCACAGCAGCGCGAGTTGAGCGTAGTGCTGACGGCGCGCAAGCAGGAGCGGCTGCCGACGCTGAGTTTCAAGGGGAATTACGGGGTGACGGGCGTGACGGGCGCGGGCTATCACGGGACGTTTCTCGCGGCAGGGACACTGAAGGTGCCGGTGTTTGAAGAGGGCACACTGCGTGGCGACAAAGATGTGGCCAAGGCTCAGCTTGCCGCGACCAATCTGCAGTTAGCGGATTTGCGAAGCAAGATCGATCAGCAGGTGCGGTCGGCGTTTCTCGATGTTCATGCGAACCAGCAACTGGTGGATGTGGCGCGGTCGAATGTAGATCTGGCGGGCAGCGCCTTGTCGGATGAGACGGACCGGTTCAACAACGGCATCGACGATACGTTGCCGCTGGTGCAGGCACAGGCTTCTCTGGCCTCCGCGCAGAGCAACCTGGTGCAGAGCCTTTACCAGTACAACGTCTCGAAGCTGTTGCTGGCGAGGACGGCTGGGGTGCTGGAGCAGCAGTACAAGATGTACCTGGGCAAGTAGTTCCCTGCCTGCCCAGTCATGTGCTGGCATGTTTGCTACTGAAATTTATTCAACATCGATATCGATCTTGTCGTCGGGCAGCGGCTGTTGCAGGTTGTCGCCCTCGATTTCGCGGGCCTGCCCGCCAGGCAGCGGGTGCAGTTTGAATAGATAGAGCATGTTTCGATCGGGATCGTCGAAGGCTGGAAATTCGGCGACCTGTTCGAGCGAATAATGCGTGTGTAGATCTTCGAGGGTGCCGGGATCGAGGTCGTTCCATGTGGCGTACCAGCCGGGCTTGTATTGAGCCAGCTTGGTGGAGAGTTCTTCCGTGCCGAAATCATCACAGAGCGATTGAAGATGAGTTATGAGGGTGATCTCGTCTCCACTGATGGAGACAAGAAGGCGATTGCCGTTGGGGTGCTCGTCGATGTAGCGGGTGAGATTATTTGCAGCGGTGACGAAGGTGTATTGGGGATGCAGTACGTACTTCAGTGTCCAGACGCTGTTAACGCATGTATTAACGCAGATAAGTGCGAAGAGCGCGAGACCGATGGTGCGGAGATTGGCCTTCTGATAGATCAGCTGGGCGGTGACGCGGACGACGATGAAAAAGCTGAAGAAGGCGACGACAGTGTAGTAGCGGGGCTGGGGATGGTTCTGGTAGGTCATGAACCCGAGGTAGCCGGCGACGACGAGGACGGATCCACCGAACATCGGGTCTTGCCAGAGGCCTTCGGTCCAGTCCTGACGGCGGGCGTAGAGGGTGCAGAGGATGAGAATTCCGGCGAGCGGAATGAGTAGCATGTCTGCCCAGAGTCCGCCGTGGAAAGACCACCAGAAGCTCATGAGGCGATCCCAGATGCCGTGGGGTTTGACGTACTTGTTGATGAAGAAGAGGTATTTGTAGTCGACAAAGAGATCATTGTCGACTACGAGCAGCATCCACAGGCTGAAGGAAAGGGCTGAGGCTCCGCCGGCTGCGACGAGGAGCCGAAAGAGACGGCGTTTCTGGCCATGCCACAGAGGCAGTGCGATTACCCAGACCAGGGCTGGCAGCAGGAAGAGCGCCGTGGTCTTGGTGAGCATCATCATAGTGAAGAGCAGGCCGAGGATGGCTGCGACGCCCTCCTGATGGCGGAAGCGCGGCAGGCGCACGGCGAGATTCAACGCGCCGAGTGTAAGCGCCAGCAGCAGTGGTTCAAGGATGGCGAGGCGGCTGAAGCAGTAGAGGAAGGGGCTGGTGGCGAGCAGGGTAACGGCGAGCAGGCCGACCCAACGCGGGCCTCGTTCGCGAAAGAGCTTGTAGCTGAGGAGCAGGTTGAGAAAGAAGAATGCGACGGCGAGGCCACGGGCGGCCTGGATGGATACGCCAGTGAAGAAGAAGAGTACCCACTCCAGAAATGGCCAGACGGGGACGGCGGGTGCGGGGTTGAAGTCTCCGGGTACATACCAGCTGTGAAAGAGGTGGGCGCGGATGGCAGCATTGCCATACCATCCCTCGTCTGTGTATTTGGACCAATCCTCCCAGGGAGAGAAGTTGGGAAAGTCAGCGCGAAGGTGCCATGCATGCAGAGCAGCGAAGGCGAGGATGAAGGCGAGCCATAGAGGATAAATGTAGCGTTTTAAGGACATCAGAGGCGGAGTCTCCAGGGGATCTTATAGAAAGGCGTTCGCCAGTGGCGTTCTTTATGGGGAGTATATAGCCCAAAGAGCTGAGACCAGACGAGATTCGGCTGGTGGGGTTTGCGCTATCGAAGGTGTGGGCAGGGTCTGGTGGCTGTCATTGCGATTCTCCTTCACCACCAGCAAACCAGGGAAATCGCGAAAACCCAGCGCCCCTGCCCGATCGAACGACGACTGTCCCAATGGTTGACTGTCACGTTCAGAAGAGTAGAAGCGAAATAAGAGGCTGCTGTTGCCCGGAGATGGTGGCGAAGAGAGACGGAGCCAACAAGCGATTTGGGAGTACTGGATTTGGGCGAACTATAAGGGCGGACGAGCATCGATGGCTACTATATGCAATTTTGATCCTGTCGAGGTTTACCTGGCAGGTCTTTTGAGCCTGATGTTGATAATGTTGACGGCGAGATCGAGGAACGGGCAGCAGGACAGAACGGCCATTTCAGCATGGCAAGGTGCGATTCTTGCCCGGTTTCAGCAACAGGCACGGCAATCCGGGATCCTTGTTATGCGGGTGCAGGTGTCTTCTACGCGATTTGATCTGGCTGAGATTGAGAAGCTGATCGAACAGGTATTGTGCAGACCGAAAATCTAACGTGTTCTAAAGTGCAGGGCCGGGAAGTTAAATCTCCCGGCCCCGAATTTTATTCGTACGAGAGTGCGTCGATCGGGTCTCTGCGGGCTGCCATCAGGGCTGGGTAGGAGGCTCCGAGGACTGCTCCGAAGAAAGCGATGATGGAGGCTTTGATGATCCAGTTCGGGGTGATTTCAAAGAAGAGGGTTGGGAACTTTGCTCCGAGGAAGGAGTGAATCGAGTAGATGAGTCCGATGCCGAGGGCTACACCGACAACGGCCATGAGGATAGATTCGCGGATGACCATTCCGACGATTGCGCTCTTGGATGCTCCCATGGATTTGAGGATACCGATTTCGCGCGTGCGCTCGAGTACAGCGGTGTACATGGACAGGAAGATGACGAGAAATCCGACCAAGGTGGCGATGACGGTGACGACATTCAGGGCAATGTTGAAGCCTGGGATGTTGTCGGGGGTCATCTGGGACATCCACTCATGCATGGTGGCGACCTGATAGGTCTGCAAGCCGGGGGTGGAGAGGATCTCCCGGCGGACGAGTTCCTGGTTGGCTTCGTTGTCGGTTTTGAGGAAGAAGAGGGATGCCTTGCCTTCCGAGCCCATCAACTCGCCGAGGGTCTCGATGGGAACCATTTTGCGGCCGCCTTTGCCGCTCGTGACGATGCCTGAAATGCGGAAGGGGTGGTTAAGGATCTGAATGGTATCTCCGACGTGGAAGCCTTTGCCGGTGTGGGCGAAGACGTCGTCAACAATCGCGTCATTTGGACCTTGAAAGGGGCCCCCTTCGATGTAAGTGAAGGGCCTGAGGGCATTGTAGCTAGGGTAATCGATGCCGTAGATGATTTCGGGCGAGCCACCGGCGAGGGTGAAATTCTGAATAGTCGGCGAGGCTATGGCGACGTGGGGCAGTTTGCGCAGGGCTTCAGCGTTCTTGGCGGGTATGGGGGCGCCGCTGACTGCGTTAATGGCGCTCGCGTTTGGCGGACGGACGATCATATCTGCGCCGATGCCGTTGGTGCGGATCTTTTGTCCGTCAATCTGACCGAGGAAAATGGCGGCGACGGAGATAATCATGACCACTTCGATGGCGATGGCGGCTGCCGAGATGATGGAGCGCATGGGGCGGTGGATCAGGTTGGCAAAGACGAGTCTATTCATAGGATTGTGCGGAGCCGCGGCAAGCACTCCTGTTTTGAGGGTATCAGGCTATGAGAGGTTGTCAGTTTGGGTGTGACGGCGGTAATGGTGCAATCAGACTAAGTTTGGATCTGGTCACTGGGGATGTTTTATGTTGAGTAATTACCTGGTTTTAGGACGGTGATTGAGAAAAGCCGGGTTAAATTGATGTAGATCTGGGTTCATTTTGGGTCAGATGCATGAAAATAAAGGATGATAGGCCTTTTCACTTTGACCTGGGGCGTGCTTAGGTTTTATCTTGTCTGTGGAAATCTTTTTAGAAAGTGTCCCGGTCTGCGATAAGCATTTTGCGATGAGCATGGGAAGCTTTGGAGAAGACCTGCGGATGGAGCGGTTAAACCGCGGCATCGCGCTGGAAAAGATTACCGAGGTCACAAAGATCAGCCCGCGCCACCTGAGGGCGCTGGAGGAGAACGAATTTCGTGTGCTTCCAGGCGGAATTCTGAATAAGGGCATTGTTCGCGGCTACGTGAGCGTTCTTGGGCTGGATGAGCTGGATTGGGTTTCTCGCTTTCAGCGGGCTTATATGGCCTCTGGCGAGGTGCTGGAAGACGATCGAAACTGGATCGAATTTGCCGCCAATGTTGGACGGGCAAGGGTTCGTCCGCGGGATGCGGCTACGGAGCGTCTGAAGTGGGCGGGCGCGCTACTTTTGCTGCTTCTGGTGGGTCTGGCTGGATTTTTTGCGTTTCGTTACTACGGATACCGGTCGGGCTGGTGGCCGACGGTGGTTCCCGGACGCGAGGCTATGGCCAGTGTTCGTAATAGCCTGGGTATGTTTGTTAGCCGGCTTTAGGCTATTTGGCATGCTGCTCACGGTTCTTCTATCTCTCCCCACTCACCCCTTCTGTTGAACTGCTGAACCAGTCTTGCTCTCCATTGGGCAAGGTTGGCTTTGCCGCATTTGGCGGTTGGCAATTACCATAGAGGGATGCAGTATTGGGCCTAATCCCTTCTCTGGCAGAAGTGCCTGCCGCGGTGACGAGAGGTCATTTGGGTGGGGAGTGAGGCAGCCCGAGATGCACATTTGTATCGGGAGGATTGAATTGAGCGATCGTTTTCTATTTACCTCTGAATCCGTGACGGAAGGCCATCCTGACAAGATTGCCGACCAGATTTCTGACGCGATTCTAGATGCCTGCCTCGAACAGGACCCTTACAGCCGAGTAGCAGCGGAGACGCTGACGGCTACGGGTCTGGTGGTCATTGCTGGCGAAATCACAACCAAGGCGTACGTGGACTTTCAGACGCTGGTTCGCGGTGTGGTGCAGTCGATTGGTTACGACAACGCGCTGTACGGTTTTGATTCGAACACCTGCGCGGTGATTTCGACGATCAACCGCCAGTCGGGCGATATTGCACAGGGTGTGGACACGGGCGGCGCCGGTGACCAGGGCATGATGTTCGGTTATGCCACCAACGAGACTCCGGAACTGATGCCTGCTGCGATTTCTTTGGCGCACAAGTTGACGAAGCGGCTGTCGGAAGTGCGCAAGAGCGGCAAGCTTTCGTATCTTCGTCCTGATGGCAAGAGCCAGGTCACGGTGGAGTATGACGAAGCGGGTAAGCCGGTTCGCATCGATGCAGTGGTGATCTCGACCCAACATGCGGAGCACGTTGGCAACGACGAACTACGCAGCGACATTCTCAAGCATGTCATCCAGGCAGTGCTGCCGGAAGAGTGGCTGGATGAGAACACGAAGTATCACATCAATCCGACGGGACGATTTGTTATCGGCGGACCGATGGGCGATACGGGCCTGACTGGCCGCAAGATCATCGTAGATACCTACGGTGGCGCGGGCCGTCACGGCGGCGGCGCGTTCAGTGGCAAGGATCCGACAAAGGTTGATCGTTCTGCGGCGTATGTGGCTCGCTATATTGCCAAGAACATCGTGGCTGCAAAGCTGGCTGACCGCTGCGAAGTGCAGCTTGCTTACGCGATTGGCGTGGCTGAGCCGGTTAGCGTGCTGGTGGAGACGTTCGGCACGGGCAAGATCAGCTCGCAGAAGATCACTGAGCTGGTTCGCAAGAACTTCCTGCTGACGCCTAAGGGGATTATCGACGGCCTGAACCTGCGTCGTCCGATCTATCGCAAGACGGCTGCTTATGGCCACTTTGGCCGGAACGAGCCTGACTTCACCTGGGAAGCAACCGACAAGGCGGCTACTCTGGCTGAACAGGCTGGGCTAGTGGCTGCGGCCAAGTAGTTCCGTTGGTTGGAAAAGATGTTGAAAGTGGGTCTCTGCGTTGAGCAGGGGCCCATTTTCTTTTGTCGTTGATTGCACGCGGTTTTCACTGAGTTGTCGTCTATCTCGTAGAATCAGTTGCGTGAGTGTTGAGGAGAGAGCTATGTACGGTGTTGGGCGTCGGGTTGGTCTTGTCCTGCTGGGGTTGTGCATGGGAGCGCCGCTGCTGGCGCAGCAGACGGGTGCGCAGTGGAGCTACGAGGGCAAGGAGGGGCCGCTGAACTGGGGCAGGCTTGATCCGGCTTATCGTGAGTGCGCGGTCGGCAAGGAACAGTCACCGATCGACATTCGCGGCGCTCATCTCAACAAGAATCTGGCTCCGATCGAGTTTCATTACATCAGCGGCACGATGACGCTTACCAATACGGGGCATACCGTGCAGGTGACTGCTCCGGCGGGGAGCTACATCATGGTGGATGGGGTCCGCTACGACCTGGTGCAGTTTCACTTCCATCATCCAGGCGAAGAGGCGGTCAAAGGCAAGCTGCCGGATATGTCGCTGCACCTGGTTCACAAGAGTGCTGACGGCAAGTATGTCGTGATCGCGGTGCGGTTGAATGAAGGCAATCCCAATGCGGTGCTGGCGGCCCTGTGGGAGCATCTGCCGAAGACCGTGGGCGCGACTGACAAGCTCACTGAAGAGATTAACGCGGCAGGGCTGTTGCCTGCGGATAAGGGCTACTGGACGTATGAAGGGTCGTTGACGGCGCCGCCATGCACAGAGGGTGTGCGCTGGTTCGTGTTTCAGCAAGAGGTGGAAATCTCGCGAAGCCAGCTGCGTAGTTTTGGGGCTCTTTACAAGGTCAACAGCCGGTTGATCCAGGCGACACGCGGACGCAAGATCGAGGCCAGCGAGTAGCGGTTATTGCGCTGCGGGGGGCTTTGGAGCTTCAGGAATTGCCGCGCCGTCGGCCCTGGGATCTGAGGCGCCGAAATTCACCATAGTGGCGCTGTTGTGAAGCACAGCCTGGCCTCGCCCCATGGTTGTTGAGTACTCCTTGCGGACCTGGAGGATGTGTCCCATTTCTGTAAGTTTCTGAATGGACGCGGGCGGCACACGTGACTCGATGAGGATGTCGCAGCCGAGTTTTGGAGCGACAGTGAAGCGCGCCTCCTCCATTGCTGCCTGGATGTTCATTTTGTAATCCACTACATTCGATACAAATTGCGCGTGGGCCAGTGGCTGGTTCATGCCGCCCATGATGCCAAAGCCGATGTGCTGGTGGCCGTTCTGCATGAAGGCTGGGATGATGGTGTGAAAGGGGCGCTTGTGTCCGGCGAGAGCATTGGGCGATTTGCTGTCGAGAGAGAAGAGACCTCCGCGATTGTGAAGCACGAATCCCATGCCTTCCACACCCACCTTTGATCCAAACGAAGAGTAGTTGCTCTGGATGATGGAGAGGATGTTTCCATCGCGGTCGACGACTGAAAAGTAGGTGGTGTCGCTGCCGGGGAGCGCTCCGGGCGCAACGGTGCAATTGGCCTTGGCAGGATCGATGAGCGCGGCGCGGCTGACGGCGTAATCCTTTGAGAGCAACTGCTGGATGGGAACGCTGCCGAAACGGGGATCCCCGTCGTAGGCGATGACGTCGGCATAGGCGAGCTTCATGGCTTCGATACGGGTGTGGAGCTCTTCGGGGCTGCGTGGGCCGCCGGGCGCGGGTTGGGAGCGCTCCATGATGTTGAGCATTTCGAGAGCGGCAATGCCGTCGCCGTTGGGTGGCAGTTCGTAGACTGTCCAGCCGCGATAGGTACTTGAGATTGGCTCGACCCATTCGGCTGAGTACTGGGCGAGGTCGTCAGCGGTCATGGCGCCGCCGAGTTCCGAAGAGGATTTGAGGATCGCTTTGGCGATTGCGCCCTTGTAGAAGGCGGCTTCGCCTTGATTGGCGATGAGGGTGAGAGCTTTGGCGATGTCGGGGTTGCGGAAGATCTGGCCGGTTTCAGGAACTTTGCCCGTGGGCAGAAAGACGCGGGTGCTTTCGGGATTGCTACGCAAACCGGATTCGGCGCCCTGCCAGTAATCGTGGATGATTTCCGGAACTGGATAGCCGGTCTGGGCGTAGGCTATGGCGGGTTGAAAGAGATCACGCCAGGGCAGCTTCCCAAAACGATCATGGAGTTTGGTCCATCCGTCAACCACGCCGGGAACAGTGGAGGAGTCGATGCCGGATTGCGGCATTTGAGTGATGCCTTTGGATTTGAGGTGCTCGATAGTGAGCGCTTTGGGGGCCCATCCGCTGGCGTTCAAGCCGTAGATTTTTCCGGATTTCGCGTCCCAGTAGATGGCGAAGAGATCGCCGCCGATGCCGTTGGTCATGGGCTCGGCGACGCCCAGCATGGCGTTGGCTGCGATTGCTGCGTCGATTGCGGAGCCACCTTGCTCCAGTACGCGAGCTCCGGCCTGCGAGGCCTGGAGATAGCTGGTGGCGACGATTCCGTATTGGGTGGAGACGACGGAGCGGCCGTAGGAGCGGTCCTGCGCGCTGAGATTTGCGGTGGCGAGCAGGAGTGCTGGAATCAATAGGATTGGAAGGAAGATTGGCGCGATCTGGGCAAGTGAGGTGTTGAGCCTGGTTGTTCGCATAACGCTCCGGATCGGGAAGGTCTGAGGGTGTTAACGCGGAAGACCTCACGTTAACAGATGACGAGCGGTGCCGGGTCAGATTTCTTTGCTCAGGACGACGAAGTACAGGTTGTCGCGGAGGGGGATTGCCGAAACGTTCGTCGCCGTAGCTCTGGGTAGACGCCAGGGGGCTACCTGCGTACCGGGTTCTCCACAGCTTGCACAGGTGTCCATAGGAAATGCACTGATTCTGCGCCTTGTGTAGGGGTTGAGATGAGCATAGGCTTCTGTTTG
>Ga0302140_10010942_pt1 | contig 11190 bp, 14 predicted proteins | sample I_Bog_E1_1_FD_202095 | JGI IMG/M metagenome (GOLD analysis project Ga0302140, IMG submission 202095) | Peat permafrost microbial communities from Stordalen Mire near Abisko, Sweden - I_Bog_E1_1 | ecosystem: Environmental > Terrestrial > Soil > Wetlands > Peat | place: Sweden: Abisko, Stordalen...
ACCCCACGACCCATCCCACTGCACATCCAAATCTGCACGTCTGGCTTGCTGAACATAACCTACAGCATCACGACCTGTTTCTACAAATCTCTTGCACACGCAGAACCACCATCTGCCGCAGAGCTCTTTCCCAACAGCAATCCGGTATCCCGTTGATTGGAAGCCTCCAACATGTCTGACCTCACTGCCAACGACACTCCTGTTCCATCCGTCGAGACCACGAGCGGGTCTGGACTAGAGAACGCGAAGAACACAGTTATCAACAGTAAGGTTGGTGATAGCTCTTCATCCCAACATTCTCCAGATCACGATCGCTGACGTCTGAAACAGAAAATCCAAGCTCCGTCGTCCATCAACAGCACAACTGACAAGCTCTCTAGATGCCTCTGCAGCCGCCAACGCCGTCAAGAACCACCCAATAACTCAGAGCGTCGCCAACGGTATGCTCTGCAGCTTCTAGAAATCTCTGTTGGGCCAGTGCTGATAAGACGTGATAGGCCCTGTTGCAGAGAATATCAAGGATCAACATGCAAAGACCACATCCGAATTCTCCAACCTTGCTGCTTCGCGCACAACACCGACCACACCTGCTGCTACCGGCCAGCAACTCACACACTATCACTCCTTCTTCTCGAGCCTTTTGTCATGGAACAACCCCCGAGCTTCCGGCATTGCCTATCTATCGATCGTGCTGTTCATCTTCGCTGCCCGATATCTCGATGTCCTCCGATATGCCATGAAGCTTACATGGGTCACTCTGGCTATTACTGTTGCAGCTGAGGTTACTGGCAAGGCTCTGTTCTCCACCGGGTTCACCTCGCAGATCCGCCCTAAGAAATACTACACGGTATCAAAGACTACCTTGGACTCTGTTATGGGCGACGTCACCGAACTCATCAACTTCTTTGTCATTGAGTCTCAACGCATTGTATTTGCCGAGAATGTCTTCGCTTCCGGTGCCGTAAGACACATCAATCTCGCCCCACAGACGCAGCTAACCGGATTATAGGCTTTTGTTGGAGCTTTCCTCTCCTACTACCTGATCAAGATCGTTCCATTCTGGGGCCTTACCTTGCTCTCCACCTCTGTCCTCTTCCTCACCCCTCTTATCTACAAGACAAACCAAGAGCTCATCGACCACCACCTCAAGAACGCTTCCGATGTGATCAACTCCCAAACCGAGCAAGTCAAGCAGCTCGCCAGCCATCACGCTGCACGAGCCACCGAAACCACCAAGCAATATGCTGGAGAATACGCTGCCAAGGCCCAGGATTTGATTGGCAGCCGCAGCCGTTCTGTCTCTCCTACCATCACCAAGGCTGAACCTGCTGCCGTGAAGAAGGAGAATGTCCCTGCTTACAAGAGCGAGGACTTCCCCGCTGCACCAAAGGAAGAGTTCAAGTCTGTGCCGGCGACAAGCAGCGAGCAAGAGCCTCTGATTGCCACATAAATCATTGATTCTTTGAATGCTCTTCGGAGCTTTTGGGGAGACGATTGGGGCCAGGTGGACGTGGACACAATGACGGGCAGTCAATAACAGCACTGATTGGTACGACAGACACACGATGCGATGCTATGTTATGCTTCTGGGGTCTCTGCCAGTTTCCTTTGACCTTACGATTATCGGATATGGATAGCTGGCGGGCATGAATGACCTCATGATCGGACTGGACTATTGTATTATGATGTTGAAGTCTCCTTTTCTTTTACCTCTATCTCTTTTCTATCGTTGCGTTGCTGGCTTGGGTGAGAAATCGATACCTTTGCAGCGGAGGGAAGCGCTAGGGGATGTGGAGTGTCTTTTTGCTGCATGGCTTGCGATGCGTATTTGTTGTGCTTTCTTGCTGGGTGGTGGTGAGGTTGTAGAGAATGAGAATGAGCATATGTTTCTGAGCGAAGAACAGAGTTATACTATTGCTATTAGGTGTGAATATTGCGAAAGCTGAAGTCCTCGTCTGTGGATCGTGCCTCAACATTCATGACCGCCTCAAGCGAGGACGACTTATTATAAAGTCTAGTTGAACTCCCTCGTTTGCCGAGTCTCAACTTTCTTCACGTTGTGCCATTGGACCCCTCCAATCCATGATGTCATGGTGTGCTCATTGTAAACCTATGACATGGCATCTTAACGTTCAGTCCAAGATAATACAACGCACAGCGCGATCCAATCGCGGTAGAGGTTGCCATGCCGGCGCCTGCACTAGGTTGAGTAATCAGCTTTAAGGTTTGCCCAACACTGGTACCTCGTCTTCTGCAACGCACCCATTTTCCCAGAGTCCATGTACAGATGGTACAATCCAACGGTTTCCAAGTCAGCTGTAAGACACAGAAACCATGTTGGGGAAAAAAGTCAGCGAAAAGGGAAACAAACAATACCCTCTCTTGGCACACACTTGCACAGACTTAGGCAACAAATCTTCAGCAAGCATGCTTACAACGAACTTGCATCAGAGCTTTGGAGGCTCGAAGCCGACTCCTCATGCGTGCGGGATTCGTTTCGAGTGGATTGACGAGCAGGAGCGGAAGCGCGATCCCACTTCACACCTGCGGACTGTCGTACGCTCGAGTGCCAAGAGGAACTACCATCTGAATTTGAAGGCTGCCAAGACCAAGGTAAAGTATCTCAGGAAACTCGAAAAGGCACCGAGTTCTATTGTTGCTGCAGAAAGGAACCCGCGACCAGAGCAAAGCTCGCGGGGCACTGGCGCAGGCAATCCTATCGTGGTAGACCGCACCTGCAGGTCAAGCTCGCCAGAATCTGTTCTTGGCGCAGGCACTATCGATCCCTTTGATGCTTTCCCTGTCAAGATGAGTCCTTACATGCATAAGATTATACATCACTGTAAGTAGCTTCTCGATCTCTTCATTTTACTATATGATCTAGCACGAGTATATGCTGAACATTCGATCAACAGATACTTCCTATTGCAGTAATGTGTTCCCGAAAGAAGAGGATGGATATACGAGACTTCAAAAGAAATGGGTGCCACTCTGCATGCTGAATGTGATGGCTTTCAAAAGCCTGCTTCTAGCATCCGAGACAAGCTTTCGGGGAAATTCAGGTCTTAACCCTTGGTAAGTGGGCCAATGCCCAATATCAGCTATTGTCCTAAGCTATGACTCAGGTCCCTTCTTTCCATCAATCTCATGATAGAGATTGTGGGACTTATGCGAGAGAAAATAAGCTATCACACCCCAGACGTGAGCGATACAATGTTCGCAACTGTCCTTCAACTGGGGGTAATTGAGGTAACACTACTAAATACCCCCGCTTTCAAGCTTATCTGAAGTTTCTAATACAACTAGCTTGTCTGGGGGAAACGCGAGAGATATCAAGAACACATGGATGGTCTGAGGAAAATGGCCGAAATCCGGCGTGGCTTAGGACACTGCGAATTGGGTAGCTTCCTGGATGGCATGATTAATTGGTGCGAAAATTTGCTTCCCGCTTGCCTACCATACGAGACTTCAGCTAATCTGTCTAGGCATCACCAGCTAGGAGGAGAAATTGCGGCTCCTAGCGCGGTTGAGCCGGACAGCGTTCGAATTTCTCAAACAAACGAGGTTTCTGTCAATGACTTTCCGGCTTCTCGTACCTCTCTACCCATATCTAACGACTTGCTTGAGCTCTTGAAGTCCATACGAATTCTCACCAATGCTCCAAAGGCCGTCAATGTCCATCCCATTGACATTGTAACGAGCTACAGAGCAACGTGCGAGAGTTTCCAAAAACAGCTCCAAGCCTTACAAACCAAAACGACCAATGTCTCGACTCTGGAAAAGCTGTGCAACATCGCCGCCTACGTCTACATAGACCTCATCCTACTGCACACGCCGCGTGAGACATGTATTGCCTCTAAAGAGTCGAAGGAACTTCAACGAGCACTGACGGAGGCGAACGGTTCTCAAGAAAAAGGCGGGGACAATAAAGACATTTTCACGTGGATATTTGGCACGGCTGCTGCTGTCGTTGCCATCGGCGGCCAGAAATACAGCAAAAAGGCCATCCTAGCTGATCAGCTGAACGAGGTATTGGCCCGGTTGGAAGGGCTGTCTATAGAATGATGTTATTAAGGTGTAGGACATATTCTTGGTAGCTGCAGCCTTGCTGCTCTCTGCCTCTCAAGCAGCCTTCATTGCTGCCTAAATCTTCACACTTTCGAACATTGTCACCGACTTTCACTCTCGAATATCGCAACAATATATCTTTGTTTACTCTGTGAGCAAGACAACTCGTGTCTCGGTCGTCAACATGGCAGATCTTGGAGTCATTTCCGGTGGCCGAGGAATCTTATCGCTCGCGATCCAAATATCCGATAGCATGATGAGGCTCAGGGGCTTCCTAGATAGAATCAAAGATGCACCAGACGAGATCAAGTACACGATGAAACGAATTGAAACCCTGAACCTGGTGCTCTCAAGCCACGATCCCGATGACGATGACCACGACTCATGCGAGGCTGCCTCGACTGCCAGAAGAGCTTGCAGACTGTTTTTAGTTGAAGCCGCAGGGCAAGTGAAAACGATTGTAACGGATCTGGAAGTTCTGATTGGCGAACGGAGGAAGATGGGCAGTTTGAAGACTGTGCTGAAGCAGGATGTGATTGAAAGGCTCAAGCAACGGTTGAAGGATGCCCAAGACCTCTTGCTTTTGTCGAATCAGTACTATTCCTAGTAAGCTCTAATACGGAAGAGAACTGAAGGAGAGACTGACTCTCTGCTAGAGCATTCGAGAGACGGCGTTTTGATATGCACAAGCAATTGACTGAGACTCGGGTTCAGAAGCTGGGGAACCTTGAGGTGTCTATTAGCCAATGCACGGAAGCTGTGCAGGGTATTGTTGCTCAAAATACTGAGATGTTATCACCTTCCACTACCGAAAAGAATGTACCAGAAAATCGTCGCCTTCAATCGAACCCTATGGATCTTGACGGTGCGGCACACACAAGAAACTACAACTCGTCTTCGTCTTCATTGAAACTTCAAAAGAGAACACAGACACTGAAACTCCCTTCTTGGGTCAGATGGAGGTCGTATGGCGTGGAAATCTGCACCTAATAAGGTCTATATGGAATGTCGCTCGATCTAAAGATGTACCGCATCGTGGACTGCGATGCTCCAATTATGAAATGCGCTAGGGAAGGCAACATTAGAGCGATATAGGATTTGTTCACTAAAGGGACTGCATCTCCGAATGATAGAATGGGGGTGAATGACCTATCGGTTCTAGATGTACTTGTGACTTCCTGTGATACCTGGAAGACATAAAACACTAATATTCTTAGGTGGCCGCGAGACATTGTCAAGTAGAAGTTTGTCGACCGCTCACAGAAGAGGGAGCACACCGGAACGCCCGGTCAGTCATCCCCCACCACATCACGTGAAAGCGCTAAGAAGGCCTTGTGCTTTAAGAAATGCATACCAACAGGCACTCTATTACGGGAACCCACTACATGAGCCCAAGAGACGTATGGATTTGCTTCGGACGTTGACAGATGTCGTCGATGACGACGATTTCTTTGAGCTCGAAGCGCCAAAATCAGCATTTAATTATTTCTTTGGAGATGCAGCCACTCTATCTTGGGTCCTCAACAATGTGACTGGCTACACCTACCAAAACTCTGCCCTGGAAGATAGAACCAGGCTTGCAATCTTCTTGTGTTCTCGGTTGATACAACCTCGTGCCGCTTCGTTAGTTCGATACCTCCTCCCAACCCCGGAAGATATCATCAGCATGTGCACGTATCAGGATTCGCGCAGAGCGACCTTGCTACACGGTTGTGGTTGGGCACTAGGCGAGCAAAGTCTGAGAGCTACTCAAACTCGAATTTTGCGTCCCAGGAGCCTTTGCAAGAGCCGAGTTGCAGATTACCGAGACCGCTTCGACTATGATTTGAAGGTAGAGTCAGATTGCCTCCAGGACCTGCTATTGCTGATGAAGGAGCTGGTCGTAGCTGGTTCGGACCTGCATTCCTGCGTCCAGAGAGCATGGAATGCCAGCGACGAATTCAAGTCAAACTGTGTTGCAGAAACTCCGCTCTCGACCATCATCTCTGGCTTCAGCCATCTGAGCGAGATATGCCTGTACAATAAGATGGCCTTCCTTGGAGGACGCGGTGAGAGTTACATCCCAGTACCTAGTGTAACAGATCTCTGTACACCCATCCGGTTGTGGCTGCAGTTGCTCTACGATGCTGGCATTGACCTGGTAAACTACGGCCGAAAGGAAAAGCTTGTCCGTCGGCAAGGGCAAACCAGTGCTCAGTGCCGCTTTGTCATCTGGCGGCGTGCCCTATCGAGGTTTTCATCATATGCTCATAATTGGAGGCAAGTGGAAAAGATCTTCTCGATCAGCTTCACCTATGGTCCGAAACCCAGCGATTGGCATTTCTGGTTTGTGGAACATTTGGATGAGTCGTTCGCGGATTTTTGGGACATGGTTGAGCACCCTGAACGAACTATACCTGGATCTTGGGATGAGAGTGAAGACGAGAATTTGAAAAGATATCTGCAGAGAACTAGGAGGTTGAAGGCGGATTGTGGAGAGTGATTCCAATGCAGTGCTCAGAATAGGGGCCTTGGCGAGAGGAAAGGGGGCTTCGGGTAGAGAAATTCGCAAAGATATTGCCAAGATATGTGGCTATTCAGCCCTAACCCATCGCCGACACAATACACGAAACACATCATTCACCGGCACTCTGCCGTCCTCTCTCCTGTGATGGATGGCGGGTATGATCGGTAGGATCTTCATACTCGGAGGGTTCGCTGCGTGCAGGGCATACTAGCAGGTCCACCAAGCTGCAACTGAAGTCAGACGTGCTACACATCATTATTGTTCTTCTGTACGTTTATTGGGAACAGTCTTAGGAAAACTCAGAAATACAGTACTGAGCTAAGAAAAATGCAATTGCCTGTTATTGAGCGGCTACTCCAAACTTTGTGGCATCTTGGGCTCTGTATCTCCCCCTCCCCCAATGTCTTGGCAGATAAAAGCAATCTTGTAGCTAGCTGAACAAGATGCATGTCTCAAATCGCCACAGGGAGATCATCATCCCAGCGGAAACTTTTCCCTAGATTAAAGAAGAACTATGTTCTTCTTATGGTCTTTTCAAAGAACGCCGCCCAAGATTCAATGAGGCCTCCCACAGCTGTCATAATACCTGCAGCTGTACAGCTATGCTTAGCAACAACTTGTAACCGCAACAATGTCCTGCGAGCACTCCTGCAAAAATCGACCGATGCTTCCTCATTCTGTGCTACCTACCTCAGAACCTCAAGTCTGTCAGCTTCTGTCATCCTCTACGACATTACAATTATAGGAGGGACACAAACCGACACATATGGACTAACCGAAACTGCTACTCTCTTCCAAGTCTTCAGCAAGACGATCACTACAAAAGCCGTCACCACCTCGTATAAATCACAGACCCCAGCTCGTACAGCTAGCAGCACGCTCTTTTCAGTCCCAATGCCAGCATCGGACGTTGCAACATATCCCGTGTCAAAAATCAGCAGCGCTTGCTCCTGTCTCTCCGTCTCGATACAGAATATCAACGTCAACGTGAACTGCGACGCGCCGACGCAGTACGTATCCACACAGACCATCACCGACGCCACAGTCTTCACCGCAGTCGGAGGCAAGAAAACAACCACGTTGAAAGTCACGAATGTGGACACGATCATCGCCTCTACACAAACTGTCGTCTTACCATTTCCGACTACTTGTCCAGGAATGGCGAATGCAGGGTACATCGGTGCAGATGGCTCGCCCTGGTTCCGTTCCTGCGAGGATTCCTGGGGAGGAAGTAGCACTTTCACTTGTGGGACCGCTGCGAATCTCGATAGCTCCAAAGACCAATGCGTTTCTAATAACCATAAAGTGGGATATACGCAGTGTATTGGAGTCCAATTTGATCCAAATGGTGGCAACACTTGCTATCTTATGAGTTTTGTGGAGTTCCCGAATGGGAATGGAGTGTATGAAATCGCAGGATTGAAGTTTTGGGAGGAGCCGTTCCCGGCGCTACCGCCTGGCTTTTGTGAGAGTGCTGTTTCGAGCTTTGTGGGCACTGTATGACTGATAATCAAGATTTGGAAGCGAGGCTTTCTTTTGGATTCCGATTGCAAAGCAGGAATTGTAATTGTTGCACTGTATAGACTCATTGACTATATAAACATAGGTTACCAAAGGAATAAGAAAGCTTGAAACAATCAACACTGCCCGATTCTTCTAACCATTTTCCCTTTCAGAAATAGAAATTCTTCTTCTTGGGGGAAGATCCAGAACTTTATGGACAGTATGTAACACCTAAAGAAGAATTGACCAAGCCAAGGCTGATGAAGTTCTCATAGCTCCAGTAGTCGCTCTGCACGCCCTGTCCAACCACAGCTGCATCACCCGAGAATTTCGCTGTCCAGTACGCAGACCCATGGTCGTACTTTGAAAAGGCGTAGAGCCCCGTGTTGAGATTCTTGGCACGGGTGGAGAACAGGTTATTCGCCACGGTCTGGATGGACCACTCGCCAATGAAGACCGGGAATTTGCCATCGCCGGCGGACGCCTTAGCATCGGAGCAGATAACGGAGTAGACGGTGGTAGAGTCCGTAGGACGTCCAGCAAAATAGTAGTTATGCACGTCGAAGACGAGGTTGGTACCGGCTGGAAAGCTGGGAGACCAGTATTCTTCGCCTTTGAAGCTGCCTTGAAACATGACGGGAATCTTGGGATTGGCGGCTTGCACTTTAGCGATGACACCTTGGATGTACTTGAGGACCCAGGCTGCTCCACTATCTGAAAGCGCGGCCGGAGTACCGAAGGCGGTGATGTCTGGATTGTCGACAGGCTCGTTGATGGGCTCGATGGTGTATGAATGAGGGAAACCAGAGCCTTGAACATAAGCAATTACGGCATCGATGGCTTCGTAAGAGTATGTCAATGCTGTCGCATTATTGAACCAACCATAGTGACCATTGGGTCCGTTCTCCTACCACCATCTGCCTCCACATGCCATTTGCCGTCTAGTTTTATGCTTGTGCGTACAAACCCTATGGGAACTATCGTTGCTAAGGTTCTCGTTACGTTAGGTAAGGCTGTCCAGCAGAGCGAGGCAGCGCGACAGCGCACCCTCGTCCAATCATTTCCGGGCAATCAAAGTTGGGCTGCAACCTCCCCTGTCGCAACGCAACGTCGTCAGCTATATGGAGGTCGCGGTCAAAAGCCTGGATAATACAGGGTATTAAGCCCTATAAATGCGCTATAACGTCAGATCCATTCGCCATTATCCGCTGCAATTACAGGCACGGGTGCCCTGTATTCTAATTTTTGGATTCGAATTATTCAAATTGTTTCAATAGCCAAGAGATGGGATTTGGTATGGGTTAGGGGCAGTTCTTGCAACACCCCCCCAAAAATACCCTCTTTTTGCCGGCCGACTCTATTCATCTCTCAACCACCTCTTCTCATTAATCACCTTATTAAAACACATCAACACGCATCTGCAAACACGTCTAAATATTCTCTCGCTCTAGTCTCTATGTTGAAAGCGGACCCACTTGTTTCACATATCTCCTTCAGAATCCCTGTGCATTATTATACAGGTATATATAGTCCCGCTCTCCCTCTCGAGGAAGGGTATCGAATTCAAGCCTTTTCGCGTAACCAATATCTCGTTCAACACTCTACACGTGCCAACACCTCCTCTCGCATGTAATAGGTCATCATGGATTCGGCGGATCTTCATCAGCCGTTCAATTCGTCTGATGGCCTCGAAGATCTCGCAGAACATTAGAGGTAGCAGTTCGAACCCAACCCAAATTATAGCAAGCGTATCTCTATGAGGTCAGTAGCTCTCACTTGATTAATCCCTTACATGCTTGAGATCTTGCGCGATGTCACAGCAGCTGTCCCTAACAACCAAGCCGAAGAGAGAACCTTGAGTAAGCGCAATGCGAGCAACCTGACATATATAAAGGTGCGCCAGGGACGCGACAACAGCTAACCGCGGTTGCAACTACCTGGGATACCTTCTATGCCGCTGTGAAGAAAGATGTTACTATCTACCCTAGTGGAGAGGAGATATTTCGATATGTCGATACCATGACTCGGCAGGTCAAACCTCGTATTGCTGGCAAATCCATACCTTCTCTCAGCACTATCGAAGAAATCTGGAGAAGTCTGATCGACCTGTTGACCCTTCGACACCGAGAACTCTCAAGCAACTATAAGAAATCCGACGTCCAGAGAATAGAAACTCACCTAGATCAAGTGCGTCTTATTTCTACCTCTTGTATAGGATCTCGCAAAAACATATACTAATAGGTCGATAGATTTTCAAGAGAAGCCTTCTCTTCAGAGGAACATGGCACGATAAAGTGTGGCTTGGATTCCGGATCATACAAGGAATGGCGCGCTCATGGCTAGAGAAGAGTCTTGCAGATGGATGCGGTTCCTGGGACAAGGTCCTGCTGAAGCTACTCAGCATTGTGCTGATGTCTGCTTGCGCGGCACAGGCTGGTGATATTCTTCGAACAGGAGGTTACGAAGGACCGATAGCTATGTGTTGGGAGGACGTGGAGCTGGTGCTGGACCCCGTGGAAGACAGACTACCTAGCGTTCAAGATCTGCGTGGAAAGTTCACATTGAGATTTACCAAAGGCCGCAAGTAGGTTATAGTGCCCTTGGTGAGCTTACAAGCACTTTCCTGATGACTGCTATTCCACTTCTTAGGGACTTGAACAACAACGAGGTTCGCTTCATCGACCCCCTCGATGAGCAAGGTCAAAATGCCGTATGTCTCGTCAAACTTCTGATGGTTTTTGCCCTTCGATTTGCCCATCTCCAAGACGGAAATAGCTTGAGGGAGGTGCTAGAGTACTCGGCGAAGAGACGAGACAGAACAGTTTGATGGACGCAACCGACATGGCCGATTATTTGCCAGATGCCTAGGGGACAGCAGCTGCCAGTACAGGAACAGGTGGAGCCCACATCGTAGATCGGTCCATCAAGAACCTAGCCTTGGTAGGAGGAGTTCTAGGATGCGTCTCATTACATGCAGCCTGCTATGGAGCAATCAGAGATACTGCCTATATCAAGCAAAAGATCTAAGGTGTGGCGAAGTCTGCAGTCACAGCAGCCGCAGGTTATACCGAGCAGGCTACAGCTTCTGGGCTCACACGAGCGTATGTGGGTCC
>Ga0302140_10010944_pt1 | contig 11189 bp, 10 predicted proteins | sample I_Bog_E1_1_FD_202095 | JGI IMG/M metagenome (GOLD analysis project Ga0302140, IMG submission 202095) | Peat permafrost microbial communities from Stordalen Mire near Abisko, Sweden - I_Bog_E1_1 | ecosystem: Environmental > Terrestrial > Soil > Wetlands > Peat | place: Sweden: Abisko, Stordalen...
GTTAGTGATTAGTTATTAGTAATTAGTTCCGGGCGGCGCAGGCTTACTTTGAGAGAGGTTACATGACGCGGTTTCTGCTGGCTGTTGTATTTGCTGCATTTCTTGTCCCCGTTCCGCCTTCAACGCCCGAGTATTCGATTGAGGCGATTCGCTATGCGATCTCGCCTGGTGTTGCGGTCTCTGATTTGGTTGTTGGTGGACCCTCCAGCCTGAAAGATCAGAAGGTCGATATTGCGATGGTGGTCTGGCTCATTCGCGGTGGGGGACACAACATCCTGTTTGACAGCGGATTTCATCGCGACACGTTTCTCAAGGACTATCCGATGCGGGACTATCTGCGTCCCGATGAAGCAGTGAAAACTGCCGGTGTCGATCCTGCCGATGTTACTGACATAGTCATTAGCCATGCGCACTGGGATCACATGGGTGGCATCGATCTCTTCCCCAAGGCGCAGGTATGGATTCAGAAGGAGGAGTATCGCTACTACACGATGGATGCTTGGCAGCCGGGCGGGGATCACGACGGGTTCGATCCGGAAGACGTGAAGGAGTTGGTGCGGCTGAACACTGCGGGGCGCGTCCACCTGGTCGATGGGGATAATGTCGAGATTTTTCCAGGTATCCGCGCTTATACCGGATCGCGGCACACTTATGCGTCGCAATATCTCCGTGTAGATGGAAATCCGCCGTATGTGCTGGCTTCGGATAATGCTTATTTCTATTTGAACCTATCGGCTCACCTGGCCAGCGCAACCTTCAGCGATGCCGACCATGCGGCTAACATCGCACAACAGGGGCGGATGATTCAGTTAGCAGGGTCGCCGGATCGCGTGGTCCCCGGCCACGACATTCTTCAGTTTCAGAAGTTTCCGACGTCGGGACGCGTAGCGAAGATTAAATGAGGTTCGAGCCTCTGATCAAGCACATTGAGTTTTTTACTGCGTGACGGGTTGAGGTGGCAGCGGCTTAGTGGGTTTTAGATGAGGCGCGTTGGGCGCGGGCGGAGGTCCCTCAGCTGCGGCCGGAGCAGGAGGAGTTGCTGGGAAGGCTGATCCCTTCTTGATCCGCACATCGCCATTGTCGGTGCTGAGGACAATTCTGGATCCGCCGGAGCCGATCGTGAACGCCGCGACCTTGTCCTCACCCTCGATTGAAGGCATCGGGTATTCAGAGACAATGTCTCCGTTGCGGGCATGCAGGTTGAGGGTGGCGGAGGCATTCGGCGCCAGGCTAACCTCCACGTCGCCCTTGCTGTTTTTCACTTCCACGCCGTTGTTCCCGGCCGGCTCCACAGAGACGCGTCCGTCGCGATCTTCGACGTATGTGTCGCCGTAAATCTGGCTGAGATCGACGTCCTTGGAGTGCGTAGTGACGCGGACTGGCCCCCTGGCCTCGCTGACATGCAGGTCATCGGAGTCGAGCGTCAAATCGCCCGGCAGTTGCGCCAGTTGCAAGTCGGTAACCGAGGTGTGCAGGTGGATCGGTCCGTTGATGTTTTCCACGTGGACATCGCCGCGAATCTGGCCGCTCTGCGTAATCTTTCCCTTGATGTCGGACAAGGTCAGGTCGTTGCAGTCGTCGAGCGTGATGTCGCCATCCACCTGGTGGGCGGAGAAGTCGTGGTGGTCGTTGGTGAAGTGCATCTGGACCGAGCCGGTGATGGCGCTCAGGTGTACGTCCCCGCTTTGCGCTGTAACACTGATCCCCGAGCCCAGACCTGCGGCAGTGATGTCCCCGTGGCCGGCGTCTACGCTGACCTTGGCTGATTTGGGAACGGTGACGGTGAGGTTAAGCCGGCCGCTGTCATTGCTGTTGGACTTGACCAGCACTGCGTTGCCGGTGACGGTAAGGTGCGCAGCTTCGGAGTCGAAGATTTTCTTTGCCGCGGAGTCGTTGTCTGCATAGGCCACTTCATGGGCTTGCACTTCGACGTTGGGTCCGTCGCCCGCGGTGATGCTGATGTCGCCGCGCGGGTTCTCAATCTGAATGGAGCTATTGGCAGCGATCTGCGCATTCAATACCTGCTGATCGTTATCGCGCTCGGGGCGGCCGAAGCTGTTGAAAAAGTCGTCGCTATTGTCGCCGAACTGGGCACGAAACGGACCCCACCAGTGGTCCCAGCCGGCAGCCCCGAGGCCGACGATCGCAAGCAGGATGAGGATGCCGACAAAACTGCCGCCGCGCCGGACAGGAGTCTTGCTGCGCATGTCGAGTGCCCACTCGCCGAGCAGGGCGAGACCGGCGCCGATGAGCAGGAGCGGCCACCATTGCGCATACCAGGTCCAGAATCCGCTCGCGGCCATGTGCCCAGTGATGATCAGCAATGCGACAATGCCGATGGCGATGAGAATGATCGGTCCGACGACGGACGGGACCCTCGGGGTATAAACGCCGCCGTAATAGCCAGCCTTTGCGGCATACCGCTGCGCCTTCATGGCGTCACGCTGGGCGCGCCAAGCCGCTTTCTGCTGCTCACGATAGATGCGCCACTGGGTTTTAGGGTCGTAGGACCCATAAGGTGGCTGACCGCTGCCTGGAGGCGTGTTGGGAGGTACGGAGCTCATGATTGTCCTCCATGGGAATCGTCGTCAAAGTCATGGGAGTGAGCGGGCACGATCGCAGTCGATTCCGTTGCAGGAGTTTGCACAGTGGGCGCGCCGGTGTACGGAGTGCCACTGTAAGGAGCGCCTGCATAAGGAGAGCCAGGATAGGGGCCTCCCGGATACGGGGGAGGAACCATACCGCCATCCAACGTGAGAACTGTCCGTTCAGCCAGCGCAATCACGCCAATCAGAATGAAGAGCAGTGCCCAGAACAGGTGCCATGGATGCTCAATCAAGCCCATTTGCCGAAAAAGTGCGATGGTTCCGGCCAGAAGAAGAACGGCAGGGCCGCGGAGGCGGCGAATCAGGATATAGCGGTTCATTTGAGACCCCCTTTTGTTTCTCCGAGACGGCGGACAACGAGCCAGACGCCCAGACCAATCAGGAACACCGGCCACGAAAATTCAATGAGGCGGCCATGAAAAATATCCAACTGTCCCAGCAGGAACAGCACACCCAGGGCGATCAGTACGATGGCGCCAACCGGTGCTCCTCGCTGCCAGAAGCTTGGGCCCCAATACGCGGACGGGTCGGGCGGAATCGGCGGCGGAACGTTCGGGTCGAGTGGCCCCGGCTGAACCGGTGTGTACGGAGACTGGTATGGCGCTTGATACGGTGCCTGGTATGCGCCTCCCGTGAAGGGCGGCTGCCAGGTCCCGGCAGGTGGCGGCGGTGGCGGAACAGTCCCCGAAGCGGTGGGGCCTGCATAAGGGCCGGGATTAAAAGGCCCCGGATTGACCGGCGGTTGCCCGGCTGGCGGTTGACCCGCATACGGCGTATGCCTACCCATGTTGAGCCAGTTGCCCACGTCATTCAGTCCCAGAGGATCGGGCACTGGTTGGCCATTCTGAATGGCCTTGGCGGTGTGGAAGGCTTCAAACGACTGGTAGAGAATCCAGGCGGGAATAAAGATCCCGAAGATTCCCGAAATGTGGGCCATGCTGACCAGTACGGCGAAGATCACGACATGAATGAGGCCTTTGAAGAACTGGCCGTTGTACATGGCGCCCACGCCGGGGATAAGCCCCAGCACCGCGGCAGCCGCGGGATTGGGCGAGCCGGTGTTCAGCGGAACAAACGGTTGCTGATAGGTTTGCCATGCCGCGAAGCAGGATTCGCAGAGAACCTGGCCTCCGGGGGCAGTGCGGACGCAGCCGGGGCAAAGAGCCTTGCCGCATGTCTGGCAATAAGCGGTCGCGGTAACGCCTGGGTGGTTTACGCAGTCCATTTTGTGCTCCTTTCCCGTATTTCCGTATAGGAGCCGCAAAAATGCGCGGGACCTTTCTGACTTTTCAGGGCCTGGCTTTTCAAGACAGGAAATGTGAGGGAAGATTCCAGTAAATCAGTTGGATCGGTAATAGTCGGAGTAACCGACTGCTGTGGAGGGTCCACACGGGAGCCTCCATCCTTGTGACCGGGATTTTGTTTTGACTCGCCTGGCGCAGGTTCTTTCGGTTTCTGCTGGTTGTTGTCTTCGCCTTCCGTGTTGCGGCGAATTTCGCGCATTCTGGACTCAACTTCATAGACAACGCGGAGATGATCGTAATAACGAACAATCGGTGTGGAAGCCATCGTGATGCGGCGTTCCATGAATGACCGGATCGCTGCCGGACGCAGATCGCTGAGGCGAAGGCTGCTCAATTTCACATTGGTAAGGTTGAGCGTGAGCGCGATAGAAAAGAAGGCCATTGCGGCGGTCATCAGAAGCCGGGGCTCAGCAAAGCGGCGAATCTGCCCCATGAAGCCGGGACGCTGCCAGGCGGGAGCAATACCTGCATGGACGGGAAGGACATCGCTCGAACTGGTAACCAGGCCGTAGCCTGCCACCTGGCCGGGGCCGGTCTGGGCAAGAATCTTATCCAGCAGGCCGGCGGGGACTTCCGGCTCCGCTGCAAGGAACTCAAGCCATTCGCGGCCGCGGCGGGATTCCTCAAAAAGCTCTGTGCAAGCCGGGCAGATGGCCATGTGGGCCGTAAAGGTCGCCTCGTCTTCAGGCCTGAGGAGCCCGTCGAGCGCATCGGCTAAAAGGGTCTCCCAAAGCCCACACTCTGGAGAACTCGGGATGTTTGAGCGCTCTACCATGGTTACATCACCTCCCGTTTATTACGTTCCAGCAGGCGCGCCAGTTCCGCGCGGCCTCTGCTGATGCGGGACTTCACGGTCCCTTCGGGTATGCCCAGCACCTGGGCTATCTCTTTGTAGTCAAGGTCTTGCAGGTCCCTGAGAATAACAGCCTCGCGCAACTCAACGGAAACGCGGGCCAGGGCGTTCTGCACCATTTTTGCGAGTTCTTTCTGCGCAGCCGACTCGTGCGGCGAAGGGCTCTTCGAGGTCAGCCGGTCAATTGGCTTCAATTCCTCGGTCGATTCCCAGCCATCATCCAGCGAGCCGGTCGCCCGTAGGTTGCGCGTCCTGCGGAAGTTGTCCACCAGCAGGTTGCGCGTCATGGTCGTGATCCAGACCTGGAGACTGCCCCGAGTGGTATCGAAGCTGGCCAGGTTGGAGTAGATCTTCAGGAAAACATCCTGCGTCAAATCTTCCGCATCCGCCGGGTTGCCGGTAAAGCGATAGCACAGCCCATAAACCCGGCGATGATGCGTGCGGACCAACTCGGCCCACGCACCCGAGTCGCCATTCATGCACAGGCGGACGACTTGAGACCAGTCGATCTCCAGCGGATTTACCTCCGTGCGCAACTGGCGGGCGTCTGGAGCGAACATCTTCCCTCCCTTGACGTTGCCGGCAACAGGCGTCTTCTGAGCGCGAATCTCAGGAGCCTCCATGGTACGACGAGAGGGCCGGGGTGGTGTCGATACCCCAATGGCGCTCCAACTTAATGTACCCACGCATTGCATAATTTGCTAATACGCGCAAATTGCGGGGTTAGTTCCCAAGGGTAGAAGCAGATGGGGCAAACCGGGTACCTCCGTGTCCCCTCCAAGGGTGGAACACGTTCCACTTGGCTCCCTGCCGGAAAACGACATGGTAACCGCACACTATAATCATCATGCACGACTCCGCAGTAAAGCCGCTGAAGCTCGCAGGTCCATCGGCCATCCAAAGAGGAACGTCTTCCGCATGTCTACCAAAACCATCATCGAACCATTCCGCATCAAGAGCGTCGAGCCCATCCACTGGACCACCCGCACCCAGCGCGAAGCCCTGCTCCGAGCCGCGCACTACAACCTGTTCCTGCTGCACGCCGACGATGTGTTGATCGACCTGCTCACAGATTCCGGCACCGGCGCCATGTCTACGCACCAATGGGCCGCGATTATGGAGGGCGACGAGAGCTACGCCGGCAGCAAGAGCTTTGACCGCTTCAAGAATTCCGTCCAGGACATTACCGGCTACACTCACGTCATCCCCACCCATCAGGGCCGTGCGGCCGAACGCATCCTCTTCAATGTCATGTGCAAAAAGGGCGACGTGGTGCCCAACAACACCCACTTCGACACCACCCGCGCGAATGTTGAGTTTGTAGGCGCCGAGGCTGTCGATCTAGTGCTCCCCGAGGCGCGCCTCCCGGAAACAAACCTGCCCTTCAAGGGCAATATGGACGTTGCCGCACTGGAAGAGCTGATTCAGCGCGTGGGCCGTGAGCGCGTTCCGCTGGTCATGCTCACGGTGACCAACAACTCCGGCGGCGGCCAGCCTGTATCCATGGAAAACGCGAAAGCCGTAGCGGCGGTCTGCCATAAATACGGCATCCCCTTCTACTTCGACGCTTGCCGTTTCGCCGAGAATGCATGGTTCATCAAGCAGCGCGAATCTGGCTACGCCGATAAGACTCCCAAGCAGATTGCCCAGGAGATGTTCGCGCTAGGCGACGGCTGCACCATGTCCGCCAAGAAAGACGGCATGGCCAACATCGGCGGCTTTCTCTGCACCAACAACGACATTCTGGCCCGCCAGGAGAAAGACTTGCTCATCCTCACCGAAGGCTATCCCACATACGGCGGGTTGGCCGGTCGCGACCTCGAGGCCGTAGCCGTCGGCTTGCAGGAGTCGCTCGACGAAGACTATCTACGCTATCGCATTGCTTCGACCGCGTATCTCGGCAACCACATCGCTGAACAGGGCGTGCCGATCGTCCAGCCGCCGGGAGGCCATGCCATTTATCTCGATGCGAAGGCCTTCCTGTCCCACATACCAGTTGATCAGTTTCCCGGAGTCGCGTTAGCCACGGAACTCTATCTCGAAGGCGGCATAAGGTCCGTAGAAATCGGCAGCCTCATGTTCGCCGCAGCCGCCAAAATGGAGTTGGTTCGTCTAGCCATCCCCCGCCGCGTGTACACGCAGAGCCACATCGACTACGTTGTAGAAATAATCCTGCAAGTATGGAAACGCCGCGCGGAAATCAAGGGGCTGAGGCTAACCTACGAAGCCCCGTTCCTGCGTCACTTCACCGCGCACCTAGAGCCAGTCGATTAAGGCGCGACGATTAAGGAACGCGAACGTACCGTAGCTCCCGCAGGGAGCGCACGAAAATAGCCCAGCATGAAATGCTGGGTAAGTCCCAGGCAAAAATCCAACGCCCCGGAGGGTCGTTGCGACTAGCACCTCATGCCCGGCCAGCAAACTCCCCAGTCTCCGTATAGACCTTCACCCGCTCGCCCTCCTGGATATACAGCGGCGCCTTGATCTCCAACCCTGTTTCGAGCCGCGCCAGTTTGGTTACCTTGCCGCTGGTGTCGCCCTGTGCTCCAGCCTCCGTGTAGGTCACTTCCAGTTCGACTTTATCCGGCAGCTCCAGCCCAATCGGATTCCCGTTGAACTTATTCAGCTTCACAATCGCGCCCTCCACCAGGTAATCCAGCGCGTTCGCGACCATGCTCTCCGAGAGGCGTAGCGTGTCAAATGTCTCCTGGTCCAGAAAGTATGAGCCCTCACTATCTGAATAGAGATAGCTCGCCTCCACCGTCTCCAGGTCCGGCTCCTTGAACTTCTCCTGCGCCTTGAACGTTTTATCGAAGACCGCCTGCGTCAGCAGGTTGCGCATCTTCAGCCGCACCAGCGTCTGTCCGCCACGCGCCGTTGGCGTGGAAACCTCGGCCTCCAGGCAGTAATACGGTGCATTTTCAAACTCGAAATACATCTTACGCTTCACAGTAATAGCTTCAAGCAATGCGGCCATGAATTCCTCAAATAGAAGTCTTTTGAAGGCGAAGTGTCGACAGAAATCTCATTCGGCTCCGCGTCCATTATAGGGGTCCATAGGCACATGCTTGCCACATGTACCCTCATCTGGCGATACTCCCTACAGTCCTGTTTTTGGGCTTCATCCTTTTTTGAGCGAGAATCTGCCTTGGCACGTGAGACTTATACCGCACGTCTTGAAAAGAAAATCCTGATTTCCGAATCGGCGCAGTGCTACCACTTCGAGTTTGTCCTCGACGACCTTGGGAGCTTTCCCTTTGCCTCCGGCCAGTTCATCTCCGCCGTGGCGCCGGATGCGGCTGGCAAGCAGCAGACCCGCGCCTACTCCATTGCCTCGGCAGCAAAAGGAAACCGCTTTGACCTGTGTGTCAACCGTGTGGAAGGCGGCTTCTTTTCCAACTACCTCGCCGACTTGACCGACCTGCCCGTCGGCGGCTCGATCCAGGTTCACGGCCCGCACGGCCACTTCATCCTCAAGGAGCCGGTCACTGACGCCATTCTGATAGCCACCGGCACAGGCATTGCTCCCATGCGCGGCTTTGCCCAGTGGCTCTTTCCTGAAAATGGTCCTGACCGCAGCAATGGCAAGGAGATTTGGCTCGTCTATGGGACTCGCTACGAGACCGAAATCTACTATCAGGAAGAGTTCGAGGCTCTAGCCGCCAAGCATCCCAACTTCCATTATCTGGTTACGTTGAGCCGCGCGCAGGAAAGCTGGACCGGCCTCCGCGGCTATGTTCAGGAGCATGTCGCAAAAATCGTGGAGGAGCGTGCCGGTCGTCTCGACCTGCCGCTCATTCAGCCTGAAGTCGATCCCACGATTCCCAAGGGCGAGCTGGATTTCGACATCTACTCCTATATTTGCGGACTCAACAACATGGTCGCCGGCGTCCGCGACAAACTGGCCGGCTACGGCTGGCACCGCAAGCAAATCGTCTTCGAGCGCTACGACTGAGATAGGACGAGCGCTACGATGAACAGGGTGGTTGAGGGTTCTTGCCCTTGCATGCTGCGATAGGAAGAAATCGCACCATACAAGGGCGCGGAGCTTCGTGGGGTACAACCCATTTGCTTCTACTTCACTTCGCCGATGTAGACGCCGAAAGGGCCGAGGTCGATCTTATTGGTCGACGCTGGGTCTGCGGCGCCTGGAGTTTTGAGTAAGGTCTTAACGCTGCCGTTCGAACCGGGAACGCTAAGGCTTATGGTCTGCGGGTCGGCGGTAAAGTTGACGGATACTACCACAGCCGGAGCGCCCGCGGATTGACGCATCCAGCTCAGCACCTTGGTGTTGTCGGTGTCGAGCATGGTGTTATCGCCGTGCGCGAAGGCGGGATTGGTCTTCTTCAGGCGAATAAGTGTCTGGTACCAGGTGAAAAGCGAGTTGGGATCGCCTACTTCGGCCTTCACGTTGACGGTTGTGTAGGTGGGCGGGACGGGCAGCCAAGGGGTCGTCGCTGCTGGAGCAAAACCTGCGTTCGGCGATGCGTCCCACTGCATGGGAGTGCGCTCGCCGTCACGGCCTTTGTCCTTCGGCCAGCCGGTCAGGCCGACCGGATCCTTCACATCTTCCTTGCGTGTCGGCGGAGTCGTCTTCATCCCTATTTCGTCACCGTAATAAAACAGCGACGTGCCACGACTGGCAAACAGCATGGTCGAAATGACGCGCTGAATGTCAGTGTCATGCACGCCGTCGCCATAGCGTGCATCGAGGCGCGGGTTGTCGTGGTTGTCGAAGACCAGCAGCGGTATGTTGCCGTTGATCTGGGTCTCCACATCGTTCAATTTCGACCGGAATTGTGCCACATCAAGCTTGTTGATGAAGCCTACTTGCGTATCCATGGGCAGTTGAAATTCGGGCTTGTCGGGAGCGCCGTATTGCTTCGCCAATTCGGCAATGTTGGGCAGATAAGTTTCGCCAATGAGCACCCGCGTTCCGGGAAACTTGTTGGAATTGAAAGTGTCACTGAAAGCGCGCATCTCCTGCATGACCGGGTGCGTGCCGGGCAGGTTGTTGGTGCGCGTGTCATTCAACGCGATGTCGCCATAGTTGTTGAGGAACGTCTTGCCGTTCTTGTCGAGTTCCACGTCCTCGTCGCGCATCTGTGGGTCTTCGTAAAGAGTGGTGATGGCGTCGAATCGGAAACCGCCTACGCCGCGCTTTAACCAGAAGCCGATGATGTCTTTGAAGGCCTGGTGGATCTTGGGATTGTCCCAGTTCACGTCTGGCTGCTGGATATAGAACTTGTGGTAGTAGTACTGACGCGTCTTCTCATCCCACTCCCATGCGGAGTGGCCGAAGTCGGACTGCCAGTTATTCGGCACTTCACCTTTGTCGGTTGCGGTTTCGCCCTTACCGTCGTGCCACATGTACCAATCGCGATATGGGTTGGTGCGCGAGGACCGCGACTGGATGAACCACTCATGCTTGTCCGAGGTGTGGTTCATGACCATGTCCATGATGATGCGGATATGGCGCTTCTCCGCTTCGGCCTCCAGGTGGTCGAAATCCTTGAGCGTGCCGTACTGCGGGTCAATGTTTTTGTAGTCGGAGATGTCGTAGCCGAAATCAACTTGCGGCGAAGGATAGACAGGCGAAAGCCAGATGGCGTCGACGCCCAGTTCCTTGAGGTAATCCAGCCGCTGCGTGATGCCGTTCAGGTCGCCGATGCCGTCGCCATTGGAATCCTGGAAACTGCGCGGGTAAATCTCGTAGATAACTGCGTTTTTCCACCAGTTCTGTTCAGTGGATGCGGCTGTTGCGGCTTTGGGAGGAGCAGTTTGCCCTCCTGCGGATATCGCTAAAGCTCCGATAAACGAAGCTAAAGCGCAGATTGCGGTCTTGCGGGTCCAAAGTGATTGCATTGCGGTCTCCTGAATGTTTCCGCTGCTCGTAAATTCGGCAGCAGTGTGTCGCATGAAAAACTATCACATCCGCAATGGGAAGTGGTTAGTGTTTATATGCGACGACAGGGGTCCGGACGGGCTTCACTGGCTTTCCGCGGGAGGTTTGGGTGCGGCTTTGGTGCCAATTTTGAGGCGACCAATGTCTGCGCTGAATGCTGGATCCTCGCGCGTGCCGGAGATGTGGATCGGAATTTCAGTGCCGGCGCCGTCCTTCTTGAAATAGCGGTCGGCGGGCTTCAGCAGCGCTCCAAACACACCTCCAACCATCTGCGAGACCGTGGCATCAAGTTTTGCAACTCCGTCGAAAGCTAGTGTGCCGCCTTCGACCCCGTACGTACCTTTCAAGTCGATGGCGGCTCCTGGGACCGTGTAGGTGAGTGTCGGCAAGTTGATTGCCCCGGCGGCCATGCGGAAGTTTCCCTGCATATTGGAGCGAGTAGCGTCGGGGTCGGCACTCTTCACATCTTTGGGTCTGCCCTGCCCGCGGAGGCTGAGCTGCGTAATGCCGTCCTGAATCCT
>Ga0302140_10010946_pt1 | contig 11187 bp, 10 predicted proteins | sample I_Bog_E1_1_FD_202095 | JGI IMG/M metagenome (GOLD analysis project Ga0302140, IMG submission 202095) | Peat permafrost microbial communities from Stordalen Mire near Abisko, Sweden - I_Bog_E1_1 | ecosystem: Environmental > Terrestrial > Soil > Wetlands > Peat | place: Sweden: Abisko, Stordalen...
CTGCCGGTGAGGCTCTCGGCTATGATCGTCATCTCAAATCAAACACTTCCAAAAAGCGCACGCATTCGCTGTTTCGTCAGGGAGCCATGCTCTACGACCTTATCCCGATGATGCCCGAGCCGCGCTTGCGACCTCTGCTTCAACGCTTCGGCGCTATGCTGCTCGAAATCCCTGTCTTCGCTGGCGTTTATGGGGTCATTTGAAAATGAGGGGATTCATGAGATCAAACACAGCTAACCCCGGTTACATTTGGGAAAGGACAACACCCAACACAAATGATCGTGTTTCGCGACAGAAATAGACCAGCGCTGAAGTCAGCGAACTGGCTCGGCACTTAAATCCGGGAAACTAAGCCCACTCGCCATTCACTTCATGTCGGCGAGATCTTGACTGCTCAGCAGCAGCGCGAAGTCGTCGATTTTAAAAGGCAAAAGGCTCGGTTTTTCTGCGAGGAGCCGCACGCTTCGTTCCCGACGCCACCATGTTTTTAGACGCTTCAACATCTGGATGTCCATGAAGTTAAGGAGGCCAATCCTTGAACTCGGCCCCGGTGAGGTTTCGTGGCGACCAGGTGACGATCATTCGGAGTTACACTTTAGACAATGCCTCCAAAATGCTGCTTCTTGAAATACTGCAGTCCTCTAAATGTCAGGCGTTTCGGATCGGTTAATCCGCCAAGGTAGTGCCGGTCTATGAAAGCGGTCACTTCTGCCAGGTCGCTACCTGTTATATTCACGATTGCTTCGATAGCATATTTCTTGGCTTCCATTATCAATCTCCCAATTCCGTGAAACAACTCCGCCAGCTCAGTCCGAGCTCCTGACATACGATTCAGCGATCGTGCTAAAATGATTTACTGAGGACCTGGCCGTCACAACATTATCGACCTCTCATTCCGCGGCGATTTGCAATTGTGGCCGTTGGTCCCGCTCGATATTGCGTAGGCGCACCTCCCCAGTGCCGACGTAGTCGCGCGTCACCGGCACGGTTCCTTGACGCTTACTGATCTGAATCTGGAAGTTCATCAAATCCTGCTTCCGGAACGACATCTCCGAAGACGCCAGATAGAATTCCCACATCCGGGCGAAACGCTCGTCGTAGAGTTGAACGGCTTCGTCCCGCCGCGAAAGAAAGCGGCTACGCCAGAGCTTCAACGTTTCAGCGTAGTGCGATCGCAAGATTTCAACATCGCACACCAAAAGACCGGCTTGTTCGATAGATGGAATCACTTCGGACAAAGCGGGTATGTATCCGCCAGGGAAAATGTACTTGGTAATCCAAGGCGTTGTGACGTCCGGACCGCGCGATCTGCCGATCGAATGAAGTACCATGATGCCGTCGTCTGTGAGAAGTGCGGCGCACCGTCTGAAAAACGTTTCGTAATGGGCAACACCGACGTGCTCAAGCATGCCGACTGACACGATGCGGTCAAAGGGACCTTGGGTATCGCGATAATCTTTCAGCACAAACTTTGCGAACCCTGCCAAGTTCGCCTCTTCGGCCCGCGCGTTTGATACCTTTAGCTGTTCTTGCGACAGCGTGATGCCGGTGACGTTTGCGCCGGTCATCTCCGCCAGATAAAGACCGAGCCCTCCCCAACCTGAACCGAGGTCGAGCACGCGGTCGCCGGGGCCGATCAGCAACTTCGCGGCGAGATGCCGCTTCTTGGCGAGTTGGGCGTCGTCTAGTGTCGCATCCGAAGTTTCGAAATACGCGCAGCTATATTGTTTGTCGGCATCGAGAAACAGCGAGTAAAGCCGCCCGTCAAGATCATAGTGGTGAGCGACGTTGTTCTTCGATCGACCGCGCGGATTGAACTGCTGTACATGCCGGAACATATATCGCAGCCACCACTGCACTTTGGCCCATAACGGCAATATAGCGGGCTGGTCCAGCGCGATGGAAAGGATTTGCGCGATCGAACCGCGTTCGACTATAAAAGTGCCATCCATAAAAACCTCTCCGAGCGCAAGTTCCGGTTCAAGGAGGACACGGTACTCCGCTGCGGTCGTAAGAAATCTTGCGGACACTGGCTCACCGGAACCATCGCCGCAGATGAATTTCGACCCACTCGCAGTCGTGAACTGGATCGAGCCGCGCTTGATGAATCGCCCAAGAAAAAATCTCAGCAAGTAGTCCGCAATTGACATTGGATGACAACCTTTGCTCGACGGCTTTTGAAAACGCATTTCGTTAAGGGCTCTGCGAGAATTCGCCCGGACGAAGCCCTGGCGTTCGCGCTTCGGGCGCACCTGATTGCCATTCGTGATTATCACGAACGTACCCGAAGGTCGTGAAGGTAGCTCAAAGTAAGTGTGTCGGTGCTTCGAACCTGTACGGAAACAGCATGTCTCCGTGAGCAACAGTGGACACTAACGTGAGGCAGCGCCGGAGCGATAGCATCGGAAATTACCTAGAGCCGGTGGCGCTGCAAGCCGGCGCGGTAGGAACGCGGCAGCAATCTCGCCCGTCGCTCTGGAAGCGGAGCAGGCGCATCGATGTACTGTTCGATACCGAGCGCACCATCAACGGCCTGAGTGTAAATCGGCGTCCAACTTGGACCCCAGGCAGGACCGCTGTAACGCGTTGCGGCGAAACGATTTTCAAGAAAAAGGTGGGGGTCACGGTTGGACGCCGACCGATCACACCAAAAATGACCAATTACGCTTCTGCTTCAATGATTTAGTGCTCAATCTGGGTGGGGTCCAAGTTGGACGCCGATTTACAGCCTAACGGGCGGCTTCAACGGAATACAGATGACCAACGGGGAGAGACCTATGTTTAGCAAGCACACATTCGGCGCTCGCAGCTATGGCCACTATCAGGGTTATCGCGAAAAGGGTGACGCCGGGCCTGGGCTGACGAAAGCGTGGCGTGCGGCGCAGAAAACAAAGCGGCTTCGCGCGGAGGCTTTCATGGCAGCGCCGCCTCATAGCGGATCCCTTCGCCGGTCTGGCTGTCGCTGGCGAAGTGCGGTCGGAAAGATGCCTGGAGGAGGGGGTAAAGCGGGTTCAGCCCGATTGCCTTGAATGCCGTGAGGACGACTTGATAGCGTGGCGTGAGGGTTTGCCGGAAGACTTGAAGGTTACGACCAAGCAGCGGTTCGTGAATGACCTCAAGGCCGCACTAAACGCCGCGTGGCCGCGGCTGTCGGCAGATCGGAAGAAACTAAACCCGACCTTCCTCGCCATTGTGAAGGCCGGCTTCAAAGCCGAGCGGATCGATGATGATGATGATGGGTCGGTTGCTCGCGATAACCAAATTCTCACGGATGAGGAGGTTGGCGCCCTTCTTCAAGCTGCGTATGAAGTCGATCAAGAGCAAGGATTTGATGGCGATCTATATCGGATCGTCGTATGTCTGGCCGCGACCGGGGCGCGGTATGCCCAGGTCAGGCGAATGCGCGTGGGCGACGTACAGGTTTCTGCACGGCGTCTGATGGTGCCGGGTTCCTACAAGGGGCGCGGCGGCAATAGCGGCTCAGACCCGGTCCCAGTGGGTGACGATGTAATTGCGGTGCTTTTACCCGCCATCGCCGGGCGGCCAAGCGATGCACCTCTTTTCGAGCGATGGATCCACGAACAGGAGCCGAGGGGTATCGTCTGGAAGAAGTCTGAACGCGGTCCGTGGAAAAGAGCCGAACTTGCACGTCCTTGGAAGGCCATTCGCGAGCGCGCCGGTATGCCGAAGGTCATTCCCTATGCTTTGCGGCACTCGAGCATCGTGCGAGGTCTCAGAAAGGGCTTGCCCATCCAACAGGTCGCCAAACTGCACAATACCTCAGTCAAAATGATCGAGCGGCACTACGCGAAATACATTGCGACAGCCTTGGAAGACCTCGCAAGGGCGGCAGTTGTATCCCTGGTGCCGCGGAGTAATGGAAACGTGGTGCCGATGGGAAAACGTGCGTAAGGGAACAACAGAAGCGTACGGCCGAGTCCCGTAGCCATGTTGGAATGGTCGTCCCAGCTGCGAGATAAGTCGCGGGAATCGCACCCTCGTATTCAGCTTGGAAGTCGGAAAATTATTGAAATGTTTTCAAAAGCCATTCCGACATTTTGCAGCCGTTTGGTCGATTGAAATCACTTCAGAATTTCTCTTTGTCGGAATAGCCGCGGGTTTGACCTCCAGCGTGGGACGCAGCGCGTCGGTTATCTGCAAGCAACATTTCATATGGACGGCGTGATGGGTATTCTTTTTCTGCTGGCGTTTCTCGGACTTGGCGTAACGACCCTCATGAATCGCCTTGAGCGTTCATTGTTGGCATGGCAATAGTCGAGATCCCAGACTTGTCAAATATCCGTTGAACCCAGCGTGGTCGCCGTCCAAGACTCTATGATCATGCGGAAATGTAACCTGCGCCCGAACCGCTGCCAGCAGATTGACGTACGGATCCCCACCTCCACAGGGGCCAAGCCAATGACTCAGTTCGGCAGTCACAATCAAGCTTCGCTTCTCAAGTCGACCATAGGATGAGCGACCTCGTAACCCAGATAGCTTCGGAAACTACTCGAGGCAGCGGCAACAAGAGCAGCCTCGATTGGGTTATCATATTACACCATCGCCCAATGCCGCTTGACACCCTCTCAATGGAAACCTCGCACTGATCCGAAGGACGAAACTAGGAAGCATCAGAGGCCGAAGGGATATGTCTCGTCTTCGCCGGCGGTCACCCTCGTCGGCAACGGCGTCACCGCATGGGTCTCGTCAAACCATACGAAGGCATCGTATTGGTCCGGCAACGTCGCAAAGCCGTAGTGGCTCCAGCGCTCCGTCTCGGGCCGGTAGATGACGCCGATATAGCGTTCAAGCCGGGGGGCAGCCATGACGCGTCGCAACTCGGCGTGCTGACCGGCCCGCAAGTCCAGCAAAAAGCTTTCGGGGCCAACGTGGTGAAACAAGGCCTCGTAACTGTCAGGAAGGGATGGCCTTACAGTCTTGACCTCCATCGGTCCGTCCCAGTCGGTGGCCGCCGCGACGGTCCCCGTGTGAGTTCCGAAACCGATCAAGCTGGCGTCGCGTCCGTAGGACTGACGGCACAGCTGGCCGATGTTCAGCTCGCCGCGTTCCTGGCCCATGTCGGTGAACCGTGCGTCCCCGATGTGGGAATTGTGCGCCCAGACGACGGCTTTCCCATTCGAACCGGGCTGAGCCATGATGTTCGAGAGCGTATTGAACATGTGCTGGTCACGCTGGTTCCAAGACTCGTGAGAGGCAAGATACATTGCCCGGTAGTAGCTTTCCGCATCGGCCACCAGACGGGCGTTCTGCGCCGCGTCAAAAAACTCCGCGCTGTCCTGTCGCGCATATTGCAACTCGTTCTTGAGCAGATCGACAAGGGTGCGGGTTACCGGGATCTCGCAGAGCGCGTAGCCTTCAGTGAGCGACGCCTGTCCATAGGCTGCCGGCTCCCGTGACCACGGCGACAGGCAGGCATAGCGCTCGCGCGCCGCTTTCGCGGCTACGGGGTCGACGCGATCGAGGTAGGCGAGCACAGCGGCGATCGACGCCGTCATATTGTAGAGATCGAGGCCGTAAAACCCGACCTGCTTCTCAGGCGGCTTGTTCGTGTTGTGGTCGCGTAGAAAGCCTATGAAGGCGTCCACGTCCGTGTTGCGCCACATCCAGGTCGGAAAACGGCTGAATGGGGTTGAACTCATCGGCTGGCGCGGGCGGCCCCGGACGTAGCGATCGATCGCGGCAGCATCAGGCCAGTCAGCCTCCACGGCCACGATGGTGAAGCCGTGCCGCTCGATCAGGCGCCGCGTGATAGCGGCGCGGGCGCGGTAGAACTCCGAAGTCCCGTGCGAAGCCTCCCCAAGCAAGACGACACGTGACTGGGCAAATCGATCGAAGGCTGCACCGAAGGCGGGGTAATCTAGCGGTGGAAGCCGCTCTGCGGCGGCCTTCAGCACCGCCGCCGCAGAGGTGAGTAGCGGGTGCTCCGCGAGGGCCATGAAACAACTCCTTGATTCGCCGGGGTGCGCCAGGAAGCCATGCCGTGATCGGCTGACAAGGATACACTTAGACTGACTCTGGAACGTCGGCACCGGACGGCTAGCGCCCACCCCAGGAGCTAAACGCTATCCGGTAACACAGCTCGAAAGCAGTCTCGGAAACTACTCAGACGTCCGCTTTAACCGGCTTGATCCTGCGATGTTCACGACAGAAACTATCGCACCCATGACCATCGGCCATTGGATCAGGCCGTCCTTTTCAGGCTGGGCAGGCATGAGCGGCATATCTGAAGACCTAACAGACAGCCGATAGATTACCGGACTGCGTAGTTTCCGAGTCTATCTATGAGCTGTCACTGCCGATATCTGGGTGCGGTCTTGAAGTTATGTGATGTGATCAATCCGACCGCACTCCGGGAGACCTTTATGTCTGACGACAAGCAACTGAAACAAGCGGTGCTCGATGAACTGCAATGGGATCCGAGTGTAAATGCCGCTCATATCAGCGTCAGCGCCAAGGATGGCATAATAAGTCTTACGGGCTACGTCGAAACTTTCTCAGAGAAATACGCGGCAGAGAGAGCCGCACGACGGGTCGGCAAGGTCAAGGCCGTAGCAGAGGAAATCGAGGTTCGCCTGCCTGCGAGCGTCAGGTACCGCGACGAAGAAATCGCTTCTGCGGCAGTTGATCGATTGAGATGGAACTCCGCCATTCCCGACGGAGTCGTGAAGCCGGAAGTCGAAAAGGGTTGGGTCACTTTGACTGGCGAAGTCGACTGGCACTTTCAGCAGGAGGCTGCCGCGGAAGATATCCGCGGACTTTGGGGCGTCATCGGCGTCTCAAATGACATTACCGTCAAGCCGAAGCCAAACGCGTCGAATATCAAGGACAAAATCATGATCGCGTTACAAAGGTCCTGGTTTGAACCTAAGACGATCAACGTGACCGCGGAAGGTGGGAATGTGACGCTGACTGGAAAAGTCCGCTCCTGGTCCGAGCGGGATGAAGCGGGCTCCACCGCCTGGGCCGCGCCCGGCACGACATCTGTCGAGAATCACATCTCGGTAGGCTGAGTTGAATGGTCACTGCCGGGTTAGCGACACGCCTTGCAAGACAACCCTTTCGTGATCCTGGAACCTTTCTTGATCACGCCAACGCATGAAAACATGGGCCTCTTCGGGATCAAGACTTCGCTTCGCGGGAACTCTTCTTGCCCATGAACTGGCCGACAACAGCATGGGCCGAAAGAGCCCAACGAAACTTTTTTTCTGAACATGATCACCAAGCCAGGAGCCGTAAACAATATGAAACAATCGCACCAAACACGCTCAGCCCGGGCGCTGTTTGAACCGACCCACGCTGGTGCCCTGAAGCTGGCCAATCGGATCGTCATGGCGCCGCTCACGCGAAACCGTGCTAGCGTCGGATTGGTCCCCGGACCGTTTGCGCTTGAATATTACGCCCAACGCGCTTCCGCCGGCCTGATCATCGCCGAAGCCACGCAGGTCTCCGCGCAAGCGCAAGGCTATGCCGATACGCCGGGCTGCTATACCGCCGAACAGATCCTTGGATGGAAAACGATCACCGACGCCGTGCACGCCAAGGGCGGCACCATGGTCGTTCAGCTTTGGCACACGGGTCGTGTCTCGCACACGAGCTTTCAGAAAGACGGCCAGGCGCCGGTCGGCCCTTCCGCCATCCGGGCAAACACCAAGACCTTCGTGGCAGGCCAAGGGTTTGTCGATGTCTCAATGCCGCGCGCTCTCGAACTAAAAGAGATTCCTGGCATCATCGCTGACTTTCGCCACGCCTGTCGCTGCGCCATTGAGGCCGGATTCGACGGCGTGGAGTTGCACGGCGCTCACGGATATCTGCTTGATGCCTTTCTGCGCGACGGAACAAACCATCGAACCGACGCTTATGGCGGCTCCATCGAGAACCGCGCAAGACTTCTTTTCGAGGTCACCAAGGTTTGCGCAGAGGCTATTGGCGCCGATCGCCTCGGCGTTCGGATATCCCCGGTCTCAACCGCCGGCGATTCTCGAGACAGCCACCCGCAGGCTCTATTCAATCATGTCGTCGAGGGGCTCAGCCCCGTCGGTCTTGCCTATGTCCACGTGGTAGAGGGCGAGACGGGCGGCGCCAGGGACAACATCCCGTTCGACTATGCCGCACTGCGCGACCGTTTCGATGGCGTCTGGATGGTCAATAATGGCTACAATCGGCAGATGGCAATCGACGCAGTAGCGAGCGGTCGCGCGGATCTGGTGTCGTTTGGGCGTCTCTTCATAGCCAACCCGGATCTGGTTGAGCGCCTCAGCAAGAATGCCCCACTCAATAAGCTTCTTGGTCAGGAGACGCTTTATGGCGGCGGCGCCCATGGCTACACCGATTATCCGACGCTCCAACAAAGTCATTCCGCCCAGCATGTTGGCGAGAAAACCCCGGCTTAAATCCCCAAGACCGACGCTCGGTGGACTCGGACTTCTCCAGCGCCATTGTCCGATCGCCTATCCGCCAAAACTCTGATGGAAGTACGTCGGCTCCAACAAGATTGTCGTCCAGTGACCACTAGTGCGTGGTCTGGACAGCCTGCCCGCTTCCGCAAGCGTCATAACCTCATCCGGTACTTGAAGCCCATCCTCTCAAGTTTGGTAATCGGTTTCACTTCGACAGGAGCGCGCGCCATGGCCATCGAGGAACCGAAGTTTTCTGTCGCCGTCCACGAAGGCGCCTGCGAAATCCGCGACTATCAAGCGGCGACCGCGGCGGAGGTCACCGTCACGGGTGACCAAAAAAGCGCCGGAACCAAAGGATTTAGATTACTTGCCGGCTACATCTTTAGTGGTAACACAAAACACCAAGCCATCGCCATGACAGCGCCCGTGTCCCAGCAACAAATTGGGCAAACACTCGCGATGACAGCGCCGGTCACCCAAACTCCGTCGGATGGCGCTTTGGTAGTTCGATTCACCATGCCGAGCGGTTATTCGCTTGATACGCTTCCGGAACCAAACGACTCAAACATCAAGTTGAGAAACGTTGCGCCGGCCCGTTTCGCCGTCATTAGATTTTCCGGGCTCGCCAACAAGGCAAGCGTCGACGCCAAGACCGCCGAGCTGGACAAGTTCACGAAGGAACGCCACTTGCAAACCATCGGACCTGCATCGCTCGCCCAATACAACCCGCCTTGGACCCTTTGGTTTATGAGACGAAACGAAGTGATGATTCAGCTGAAGGCGTAGTCTTGCGCCCACACTTCGCGCCGGAACGTCCTACAATGAACTGACACAATCCGCTTCGCTATCTGACAAAGCCACCGCCGAGGGCCAGCCGATGCAGATCCTTCCACACACCTTGCCCGCGATCATCGGACTGCCTTGGGAATATCTGGCTATAGCTCTGGCCATTTGTCTGACGTTTTCGGCACTTGGCTTCAAACGCGTCGAGTATTTTGTGAGCCTCGGCTATGCGGCCTCGATTGCCGCGCAGTCAATCGTCATGCCGCTGCTGTATCGGGAAACGCTCCGGGATTGGGTACTGGTGCAGGCGGCGCTACTTTTAGCCTACGGACTGCGACTGGGTACATTTCTCGCCATTCGGGAGCGGACTGCGTCCTTCCTGAAGCAGCAGACGGAAAACGCCTCACGCGGCACGCCGGTGCGCGGTCCGATGAAGTCGGCCATTTGGGTCAGCGTCTCGGTTCTCTACGTTCTGATGTTCTTGCCGGCGCTGCTAACAATGTCGGCGCAGGCAGTCGGTTTGTCACTACCATCGGCGCCCGTGGGGGTTGCGTTGATGGTGGTCGGACTTGGGCTGGAGGCTTGCGCCGACTGGCAGAAATCCCGGTTCAAGCAAACGCATCACGACCGGTTCTGCGATGTAGGCCTATACCGCATAGTCAGGTTTCCTAACTATTTCGGCGAGATGATCTTCTGGCTTGGAAGCTGGATATCAGCCATGTCGGCCTTTCAAAGCCCGTTGGCGTGGTTGCTCGGCGGCTTTGGCTTCGTGTGCATCGAACTGGTAATGCTTGGCTCTAGCCGCCGCCTGGAGATGAAACAAACCAACCGCTATGGCTCCGATACGGTCTATCAGGCTTACGCCAGGACAACGCCGATCCTCTTTCCAATGGTGCCGCTCTACTCGCTGCTAAATCTGAAAGTGTCTCTCGGATGACGGCGGGTCGGGTATGCGTTGTCGGTGCAACGGGTTATTTAGGTAGCCGAGTCGTGGCCGAACTGCGTGCCCGTTCCATCCCGGTTGTGGCGATCCTGAGCGACCGTTCGTGCGAACGAGATCAACGCGGATTACTCGCGCTCGGTGTGACGTTAGCCTTTGTTGACGCCTCTCGGATTGAATCATACGGCGAGGCGCTTTTAGATGTGCGCGTTGCGATCTCATGCATGGCCTCTGCCAACACCAACGTCGATGCAACCGACGACTTCTGGGCAATTGACCGTGACGCAAACATTCGTTTCGGAGTTGAGGCAGTCGAAGCCGGCGTCGCACATGTGATCCTGGTTGCAACATTCGAAGGGCGGGCTTCCCGTCACGTTACCGCTTTCAGTAACGCAAAAGAGGTTGCGGTCGACGCGATCGATGCGGCGTGTCGCGACGAGGGCGTCGCGTTCACTGTCATTCGCCCAACTGCATACTTTAGTGATCTGACAAATCGCGCCTTCAATTCGGTGCTCAAACATGGACAACATAACGTCCTGGGACAGGGAGTTCATCGGATTAATCCAATCGATGGGCGCGACGTTGCCGTCTTTATCGCCGACTGTCTTCATAATCCCGCTAAGGCCGGTCGCGAGCATCAAGTAGGAGGTCCCGAGACCTTCTCGTTTCTTGAGATAGGAATACTGGCTGCGGACGTGATTGGGCAGCCAGGTACTCTAAAAATCAGGAAGATTCCCATTTGGTCTTTACGCTTGCTTGCGGCGATGGCATCGGCCGCAGGGCTGGTCTCTCGTAGGTTTCGACGATCTGCGGCGATGCTCGAATGGATGATCTATGCTGGCACGCACGATGCGGTTGCGCCTGTCTGTGGAGCGCGGAAGCTTCGCGACGATTTTCTTTCAAAGTTGAAAAAGTCGCACTAAACCCGTCTTGCATTCCTACGATTTATGCGATCACCGTGCTGAACGTACGACGGCGTTGAAATCGAGTACCCGATCTTGTTCCAAGCCGGATATCGAACCGGATCGTAGCCCAGCGTGTCTGTAC
>Ga0302140_10010949_pt1 | contig 11186 bp, 9 predicted proteins | sample I_Bog_E1_1_FD_202095 | JGI IMG/M metagenome (GOLD analysis project Ga0302140, IMG submission 202095) | Peat permafrost microbial communities from Stordalen Mire near Abisko, Sweden - I_Bog_E1_1 | ecosystem: Environmental > Terrestrial > Soil > Wetlands > Peat | place: Sweden: Abisko, Stordalen...
AGGCCTCGAAGTTGAGCGTTATTCATTGTCGATTACATTTTGGAGATTGATCGCGTTTGTCACCACCTGCTGGCCAGGCTGCAACCCGGATAGAATCTCCTGCATATTGTTCGGCAACTGTTCGCCACTGACGACCAGGATTCGCTTAAACTTCTCTTGCGCTGGGACGTAGACCCAATCGCGGTCGTGCAGATGCACAATCGCGGACGCCGGAACAGACGCGTAAGTCCGCTTCTCCTTTCCGAACAAAGTGGCCGTGCCGTACATGCCCGGCCTCATCATCTCGCCCGGATTCGGCAATTCGATACGGACCTTCGCTGTGCGGATATTCGGATCGAGAATCGAGCCAATGTTGCTGATCGTTCCCTTGAGAACCTTGTCCGGATAGGCGTTCAGCTTGATGTCGGCCGGTTGCCCGACGCGCACGTTGGCCATGTCGCTTTCGTAGACGTCACAGACGACCCACACGGAAGTCAGGTCCGAAATGGTGAATGGGCTCGGCGTAGAGTAGGCCTGAACCGCCGCCCCGTTCGTCACTTGCTGATCGGTGATCACGCCGGAAACCGGAGCGACAATATCGACAAGGCCCTTCGGGTCATTGGGATCGCTGCCAAGAAGATGAAGGTGCTCCGTTGCTGTATCCAGTGTGGTCTTGGCGTCGTCCTCAGTGTCTTGCGCCACCTCCAGGTCTCCCATCGCTATGGCTCCGTGCTCGTAAAGCTGCTTCGCTCGATCCAATTGCTTCCGCGCAAGAAGCTCATCGGAGATGGCCTTTCGGTAGGCGTCGAATCCTCCTGAGATATCGTCGCTGCGAACACGCAGCAAGAGCTGGCCCTTCTTTACCGTGTCGCCGAGGCGAGCACGGATGTCCACAATACGCCCGGAGGCAAGCGAAATCACCGGAACATTGCGCGAGATGTCCGGAATGACAGTGCCGGTCACGAACAGTTGCGACGGGGCTTGGTATTCGGTTGCCGTTACGATCGGATACTGCTCAGGATGCTCGACCGCGAAGAAGGCGACATCTACGCCGGAAATCACCTTGGCGGCTGGCGGCGCCTCTGCGGCGGAAACATCTTTGTCGCTTTTGCAGGCACAGATCGCGAAACACGCTCCCAGTAACATCGAGAGCAGGACCAGCCCCAAGCCTCTGTTTTTCATTTGATTCTTTGCACCCATTTGTTTTTTCTCGACCGTTCAAAGACGTGACTGTCCATCACCCTTGGCGTCGTGCCAGGCGGATGCCGCAGTGTGGTGTCTGTCGCTATCCCTGAGCAGCACCAAAAGGCACAAGCTACCCCGGTGCTGCTCATTCAGGGAGTGTGTCCGCCGCGCTCACCGCGCCCGGCCCCACACCCAGGGTCTAGAACCGGACCATGATCGCGACCGTGCTGACTGTCTGGTTGGTGCGCAGGTCAGGCCACCAGAGTGCGGTAGCGGGATCGGCGCCAACCCCGGCGCAAGCTTGCGCAGCAGCCACCGTGTTGCCATACCCATACCCGGAATCGCCACCGCTTGCGCATTGATAGTGGGCCGCGTTTCCGTTGTTGCCGCCAGGAGGCGTGATACCGCGACGGCCCGTCCAGTAGGGTGTATCCGAATAGCGATAGCCAGTCTCCAATCGCATGGTGATGAACTGCGCCGGCATGTAGTCCAGGGTGACGGTTCCGTCGTGCATCTGGGCGCGATCACCTGCGTTTTCGGTATAGTACGGGGTGCCCGTGATAGCCGTTGCACCGTTGATGGGAGGAAGCAGCGTGAGGTAACGGCCGGGGTTGTTCATCAAACCGCCACCGAGTGTTACCGCGAACACGTCCTTGTCGAACCATGTGCGCAGATAAGCCATTGTGCCGATGAACATTTGCTTGGGCTTGCCGTCCTTGCTGCTGTGGCAGTTTACGCCGCCCGTGTAGGAATCGGCGGTGCCCATCTCTGGGGAGAGGCCATGGGGATCGTAGTACCCGACCGCCGGGCCACCGCCGTACTCGCAGCCTGCATCGGCGGTGAGCGTCGCGGCAATTTTGTCCAACATGTTCTTGGGGTTGTCGTAGAACTTGTACTGCACGCTGTAGTCGGCATGGACGCGTGAGCGACCGGGGTAGCCGGCATCGTCCTCACCCATTCCGTAGTTGTTAAAGACGACATCCAGTTTATTCGTGGGGCGCCAGAGAATCTGTCCGCCTAACCCGCCATGGCCATTGTAACGGGCGTACGATTGCCATCCATTGATGATCCACGGTTCAATCTTCAGCTTCGCGGTTGGAAAGTACTGAATGCGCAGGCCGTTGAAGAACCAGGGCGTGTTGGACGAGACAAACGAAGGCTGATAGGTCCAGTTGTCGAAGTTGTAGTAGCTGAAGAGGCCGATGTAGGAAACGAAGATTCCGGCGTCAACGTTGAGGCCATGGCTCACATCCCAGTGGTACCCTCCCCATGCCTCAGAGACATATTTATATGCGTTGGCCAGATCCCACTGGCCGCGATTCGGGCTACCGTCGTTACGAACGGTGGTCGTCGCGAACAGGCCATCCATAGTCAGGATGCGACCACGCACATTTTGAATGCGGATATCGCCGCCGGCGCTGATCTGCTCAAGCTGCCACTCATCCGACCGAAAAGTCTCCGTCGATCCACCAAGGCTGTCATCTTCGGGGTGGTTGTAGTCGAGAGTGTAATTCGCGTCGGCCCGGAACTCCGGCGTGAAGTACTTGGTGGCCATGGGACTGTCCACGTTATGACCGCCGCTGTTTAGCCACGTCCAGTCGCCAGGGAATGGCGCCTCCTTGGTCGTTGTTTCCGCAGAAATCTCTGGTGGGGCGGGAGCCGCGGCCGCTGGAGGCGCAGGCGCGGCCTGCATCTCCACCGCAGATGAGTTGCCATCTACGGCAGTTCCCTCCGATGAGCGGAGTGCATTAGCGTCCCGTTCCGCACTGGCGGCATCGTCTGAACCGCTGCGCGCTTTGAGTTCGGCTTCGAGTTGAGAAATGCGAGCTTTCATCTCGGCAAGCTCTTTGATAACGGCGTCACTATTGAGTGGTATCGTCACAGAACTAGATGCTGACGATGAAGCGGTTGTTGCGGCGGTTGTCGCGCCAGACACGGCAGCGACGGCGGCAGCAGACGGATCAACCGGCTCCGTGCCGGTTGCCGAAGCGAGCAACAGATTGGGCAGTGCCGCAACTTTCGCGGCGCTGGCGAGCGATGCAAATTCGACCTTGCCTGGCTTGGCAGTCGTGCCCTGGGCGTGGCAAAGAGCCTGCCCTCCAATTCCCGAGATCGAAATTCCTGTCAACAGGGCCATCCTAAAATTACTCTTCATCGGTTTCTGACCTCCACGACGTCAAGCGTCGGCGGGCTAAAAAAGCGTTGGCTCTCAACGAGGGATAACTAACTTGCCCCTCATTCCAAGTCTTATCCGAAGCGGCATAAAGAAATTACAAGGAATATGCAATGTTTCCCTTAACACTTCTTGGCGATGCAAGCAATGGCGCGAAGAATCTCTAGCGCCACTTGAAGGCTTTCACCGAGTGGCGTTGTGTGACAGATTGACAAGTTATTCTTCGAGTATTTCTCGATCGGCATGAGTGCCGCATGAAGAGTTCGACAAAATCGCATGGAGAATTTATCCGAGATTCTTGCCTGGCAATTTGCGGCCGGACGTTGGAACTCCTTTGTTCATAGACTCACCCGGCCATTGGTGACGGTTCCATGCTCAAGCTCCAGGCGAGAATTATTTCAATCGATATGGGTGCTGACGGGACAATTGCGTATATGCGTCTAATGATGTTATAAGTACCGGATAAGTATTTAGTGAGTAAGTTATGAATGCCGAAATTATCTTCGCAGTTCCATCACCGCGCCATATGTGACCATTCCACCCTGCTGGCTGGCCAGGGATTTTCCGGTCCTTAGTTAATCTTTATTCCATCCGGGATATTATCTGGATTGATATTGTCGGACCCGGGACAGATTTCCTTCCGGAGAAATTAGGCAGGTTGGATCTGAGGTGTTTCCTAATCTGCCATAGACCATCCAGATTGAAGCCGCAACCGATCAATCTTGAATAGGGAGGTTGCGAGGCGAGTCGAGGGGGCGGTTAAATGGTGAGGCGGCCGTATTTGGGAGATCGGAGAGTTGCATGAGAGAAGCATGTTTCAAATTCGCAGTCTTCGCGTTGATGCTTATCGATGCCGCAACGTGCGGTGCTGCGAACCCGATATGGCAGGTTCATCAGGTTCCCGACCCGGATGGCGTTTACTATGTGGGCCCAGAGGTTACTGCACCCAAGCTGGTTCGCACCGTGTATGTACCATACCCCGATGGCCCTTCTGGCAGGAGCGTGCAAGGGATGACAGTGCTGGCCATGGTCATCCGAGCCGACGGAATTCCGGCTCCGATCCAAGTTCTGCGCAGCCACGGCGATACATATGATCGACTAGCCATTGCCGCAGTTAAGCAGTCAAAGTTTGAGGCCGGGAGATTGGGAGATCAGGCTGTTCCCGTCTGGATCGATGTGCGGGTTGTTTTCCACGCGAACCGGACCCAGGCGACCCCTCAAGTTCTGATCGCGGAAAGGGATTTGCCGCCTCCAGATGAGGCCCAGTTTAAAGACAAGAAGCACAGACCTCTGCCGTATACAGAACCCATTCCAATTCATACGGTGGATGCCGATTTCGTCGATCCGTTCGTGACCCACCCTTACGTGCAGGCCGCTGTCGTCTCGGTATTGGTGGGAGTCGATGGATTTCCAAAGGATGTCCATATTGCGCGCGGTCTCGGGTTTGGACTGGACAAGAAGGCGGAGGCCGCAGTGTGGCGTTACAAGTTCTTACCAGCCACCGAGAAGGGCAAACCCATTGCCGCAGGGAGAGAAGTCACAGTCAGTTTCGCTAAGTTTTGATTCGTGAGCTTCGCGGCGTTCTGCGAAATGCGGGGGGAGAAGTCAACTAATTTTCCTTCTTGATCGCATCGATCGTCTCCGTGCGTTGCGCAAGTTCAGTCAAGGCGCATGCTCTGCATGCGGCGGTTCTTCGGGGCTTGGTTGGGGATTACAACTCGCTGACAGGCATGATCAAATTCAGCAGACCAAGGATTCCCGGAAGCCCAAGGTCAGGTTTGCACCGATTAAGCCTATGGGAGGCGCGCCGTCAAGACAGTCACGCTGTGCCCAATTCGCGCCAGTTCGCGCACGAGTTGATTCAGGCAGGTTTCGCCACCACTAATTTCCGGGAAAAAGCATCGGATTACGGCGAGCACAGCAACGCTGGGTTCATGGGCGAGCATTGGCGATTCCGTAAGGTCCGAAGACTATAAATTTCGTCATGAGGACTTAATCGCCTTAATCCGGACAGACACCACAACGGCGTGTATGGAAGTTGGCGACAATATTCGCAACATGCCAGTTGCTCGCGTCTGGTAAACTCGATTTGGTACTCTGCAACGGGCCATACTGCGGTGTCCAGATAGATGGGTTGTGACAGCAGCATCGCTTGCAGGGGTAGCTCAATTCCCAGGTCATGGGTCGATTCAAGTGACGACGAGATGCTCACACCCGAAGCCCGAAAACAATGGCTGCGCGGCGGAAGCAACGATGTCGTTCTACAATATGAAGAAGTAGAAGACGTAGTCCTGCAACATGCGGAGAGGTGGCAGAGTGGTTGAATGCACCCGCCTCGAAAGCGGACGAAGCTGAAAGGCTTCCGGGAGTTCGAATCTCCCCCTCTCCGCCATACTTTCCTACCGGTCCTCGGAACAGGGACCACATCAATTCTAGGCGATACACGTATGATTCCAGATGTCTTATACTACAAAATCGGACGACCATGCAGTAAAGAGAATGTCTGTTTTTTTGGGGGGATGGGGGTATAGGTACAAATTCGTCACTTTTCTGACGTTCTTGAAACGGCGGAGAGTGGTAAATCGGGTGCCGAATGGCGCATTTTTGCATGCTTTGCATTCACTCTTGAAACGATGATGCGCCAGTGAAGGCTAATAATCTGCACATGCGGGTTGTATCAACCGGTGCGACGCCAATAAGAGCACTTTGAATCGACCGCAATCAACGGATCTTCAATCTGCCGCTCGGAGCGAAACTCATCGACGGCCTTTCGGCAATAGGTCCAGGAATCCTCACCATAATCGTCCAGGATGACGAATCCGCCTATCGAGAGCCGATTGTGTTGAATGTAGCATAAAGCCCGATCTTGAAGCGGGGGTGCGTCACGACAGGAGGCCGGCTGCACCGGTTGGACCGGATTGCGTGGCTGCCTTGCGACCGGTAGTTATTTCGTGGGCCATTCTTCAACAATGATTCCGAGATCGTTGAGCTTTTGGATGGCGGTTTCGACATTGCGACGGACCTTGGGGCGGTCTTTTCGGGCTGCTAGGGGCGACTCCGCCACGGCGATTACGCGGCCATAGCGCCATGCGCCGGGAGGCAGGGCGATGAGGGCTTCGGCCAGGTCGGCGGGGCGCAACTGAATCTCCTGGCGGCGGGCGGCCTCAGGCCGCAGCATGCTTCCCTGCCCCAGGGTGCTGGTGTTGGCGTCGACGAGGGTGATGCGCAGATTGAGCGAATCGGCGTCGACGGAAAGGAAGGGATTGGCCCATGCGCTGGGCTCATGGACGTCGACATAGAGGCTTTTTGTAGGCAGCGGGATGCGGGCAAGATCGGCACGCTGGCGGTCGATTTCAGAGGCTGCGGCCTGGGCTTTGAGTTCGGCGTTGAGCGCGGTCTGAGCGACGTTGGCCACGGCTTGCTCTTCCTTGTGGCAAGCGACAAGGGCGAGGGCCAGCAGCAGAACAATCGCCGCAAATCCACCGAGTTTTGAGCGCCAGATCACACATCAAGGATAACAGGAGTGGGGCGCGGAAATGGCTCCAGCAAGGCTGGCCTGAAATGGGACAGCTCGCCTGAATTGGAACGGCATGCCGAAGACATGCGGATGAACGTCGGATCCGTCATTGCCCTCGGCGCAACGCGCAATTTAGTCTGCCCACACGAGAAGGGAAACTGAAGATGAGCACCAAGGTTGTGGCCATCGTCGGCAGCTATTGCAGAGGCGGGATGACCGACGCCGCCATTGAAGCCATTCTGGATGGAGCGCGGGAAAAGGGCGCGGAGACGCACGCCGTTTACCTCGCGGATCAGAAGCTGGAGTTCTGTACCAGTTGCCGTGAGTGCGCCCTGGCTCCGGGCCCGGAGCGCGGAAGATGCCCGCTGAAGGACGATCTTGAGCCGATTTTGGCTGAGATTGAGGGGGCGGATGCGGTAGTGTTGAGCAGTTCAGTAAGTTACGGCAACGTGACGGCTATTTTCCGGCTGTTCATGGAGCGGCTGACGGTTTACTTCTATTGGCCATGGGGACAGCGCGAGCCCAGGCTTCGTTCCAAGGCAAGCAGCCGGAAGGCGGTGCTGGTGGCTACATCGGGAATGCCAGGGTTCCTGATTCCCCTTTTCAGCGACGCAGCCAGCACACTGCGGTTGACGGCAAAAGCGCTGGGATCGAAACCGCTGGACACCCTGTGGGTTGGAGGGTGCGCCTGGCGGCCGCAACACAATTTGACGCCCGGGGAAACCGAGCGGGCGAGGCAGATTGGCTGGAAGCTGGCGTAGTGGAGTCTTTGTGGATCGAGGGGGTTGGTTGTACCTTTAATCGCATGGCTGCCGCCCCTCTTCTACTGCCTCTTCGCCGCATGCAGGTATTGAATCGCCGCAAAGCTCGCGGGACCATCCTACTCATTCTGCTGGCCGCGCTTGTCGCTGCGGGCTTTTCTGTGCGCGCCTCGGCCCGCGCGGCAAAGGGTTACGAGGCGGCGACTCTGGTGGAGACCGAGACTTACCTTCCGTGCGCGAGCGGCTGCTTTCCGGCGGTTGAGCCTGCAAGGGCGTTTTGCTTCCACATGGGCGATGGAGCAGTGATTGGAGAGGGACAGAGTTACTTTCACGAGGGCAAGGTCAACGGGATGGAGGACTTTGCCGGAAGCCAGGTGGCGATCCGGTTGAGCAGACGTTCGATTTGGGTGAGGCCGCCGGACGGTCCGACGGTGAAGATCGAGAGGGGTTCGCAGTTCGAGGGATTCAAGGATAATGGCTGCGTTGCGGAAGTGCATAGGCCGATTCTTGCGCAGGCTCACGGGTACAGGCGGCCGGCGAAGATTCCGGCCGACGCGGTAGCCATTGCAGGATCGGGGAAAGGCGACTACCGGCCGCTGTTTCTGTGGTTCGAGTGCGCGATGGAGCCGGACGCCAAGGGGATTACCTGCCGCAGGTGGTATAAGGACGGCGAGTCGGCGGGGGCGGACTGGTTCTGCGCGCGGACGGTGGATGGAGCGGCGGTGGGAACGGACTTCGCGTTCGATCCATTGCTGAGTCATTCCGAGAGGGTGGTGCTTACGTCGGGAGCGGTGCTGCAGCACGATAATCGGGGACGTACAAACGGGGCGCTCGACAGGCCCTCGGAGGCTTGCCGATAGGTGGCTTTGAAACGGGATTTCCGGGTTCGGAGAGGCGCTTCTTGCTTGCGGCTTCATGAGCCGCAAAATGAAAGCCGCCGTGCTTTCCCGAAACGAATGAAGGCCGCTATCAATACCGCTTTGTAACTGCGGGCGGAGGCGGACCGTCTCTGCCGTTCAGGAGCCATTCGACCGGCCCTTTTATATCTTCTTCGCGCGCCTGGCCCAGTACCCGGGCTACGACTTCGCCCTGCTCGTCGAGAATCATGGTAGCGGGCAGCACATTTCCAAGTGCCGCACGGTCCAGCATACCCAGATCCGCTCCAACCCATACTTCCGCGGCAAGGCCGGTGTGGGCCAGATAATCGTCGACTTTGGCGCGATCCTTGTCCTCGTTTGCCGACCCCGCGATGAATCGAACCTTCTTTCCCGCATATTCTTTGCCGATGCGGGAGAGCATGGGGAGCTCTTCAATGCACGGTCCACACCAGGTGGCCCAGAAGTTGACCACCGCGATGGAGCCCTGCAAGCCGGAGATCATCTGCCTATTTCCCTTGAGGTCTTTCAGTTCGAGATTGGGGGCGCGCTTGGCCTGGACCGTTGGAATGAGACAGCAGATCATAAGGGCCACAAGGGCACGAAGGGAACTCTTCATGGTTATTTCCGTTGGTGAGAGGTGAGACGGCTTCCGCGGAAAGCCCTCAGGGCAATCGCATGAACAAAGATGAGGTTCTCATTATGACTCGTTCCGCCACTACCCGGGGCGGGCAACCTGGTTTGGGTCCATTTCCCCGGATTGCCCTACGCTCCATCCGAGGCTACTTTCGGACCCGCCCCAAGGGCGGAAAGGCCGCAGTTGACTCAAGGGGGCCAGAAAAGGAACGACTCTCGCGAACCTAATTCGTTCCTACAGTTGCGCCGCCCCCGCGTCAGATTTTAATACGCAACGGCATTGATCCTGTTAGACTTATCTTACGCCAATTCCCATGGCGGAAGGTCGAACCAGCTTCAGGGCAGCCCGGTGTAAGCGCAAATATGCGCGGACCTTGTGGGGGTTCTCAGGAAGTGTGTGCAGAATTGCTCTGATTTTGCGGGGTGTTCCCGGTAACTCTCTTGATTCCTTCCTGAATTGAAGGTGTATTTGCACCATCTTAACTCCCCATTTATGGAACGCGGGGGATACTGGATGCAGAAATTCCGGATAGATCGCGGAGGAGGAGCAGGCATGGCCAATTCGACCATTTCGTACCTATGGCGCGACCAAAACGCAACCAAGGGTTTCCGGTCGGGTGTATCGCTGCACGGTCACACCAACCAGTCCGAGGAGACGCTGGACTTTCTGGCGAATTTTGGCAACCAGTACCCGCTCATGCGTCCACTGCTTTCGCGGATGGAGCACCGAGTGGAAGACAAACACGGGATGCCGGTGAACTATGCCAAGGCGTACTGGACGCCTCCGATGACGCCGAAGCTGGCATTTGACCTGGAGAGCGGGCAAATAGAAAAGCTGGACCTTGCGCCAATGGTCTCCCTCACCGACCACGACAACATCAAGGCGCCCATGCTGCTGCGGACGGTGCCAAGCGCGCGGCAGATTCCGGTTTCGGTGGAGTGGAGCGCGCCCTATGGTTTGCAGTCGTTCCACCTTGGGATTCACAACCTGCCCAGTTCCAAGGCTCCGGAGTGGATGCGGACGCTGGCGGACTATACCGCCAATCCGAGCGATGCGCGGCTTACCGAGATACTAAGCGCGCTGAACGCGGAGCCGAATGTTCTGGTGGTCTTCAACCATCCGATGTGGGATCTCTACCTGGTGGGAGCTGAGAAGCACCAGTTTCTGGTGAACGAATTCCTGCAGAAGAACGGGAATTCTCTGCATGCGCTGGAGTTGAATGGGCTGCGCCACTGGGATGAGAACCGGGCCACCCGGCGGCTGGCGGAGCGGTGGAACATGCTGCTGATCAGCGGCGGCGATCGTCACGGCGTGGAGGCGAACGCGAACATCAACCTGACCAACGCGACCAGCTTCACCGAATTTGTACACGAGATTCGCCGCGAGAAGAAGAGCAATATGCTTTTCATGCCGCAGTATGCCGAGCCGTGGAAGCATCGCATCCTGCAGTCGGCGATCGACGCTGTGCGGTACTATCCCGATTTTCCGCAGGGCTCGCGGACGTGGGACGAGCGTGTGTATCATCCTGACCGGGATGGGGTTCCGCGGCCGCTGAGCGAACTTTGGCCCGCTGGAACTGCGCCGTTTTTAATGCGCTTTGGGGTGGGATTGGTCCAACGGATGGGCCGCGGCCTGGTTTCTGGAGGCTTGCGCATGGCCTGGAGCGAGGCGCACCAGCTGCGGCTGGCGCTGGGCGAGCACGACGGATAGGCAGCACAAGAGCGGAGTTGGCGTTGGCAAGCGGAGCTTGCGGTGTTAACAAGAGCTTTCGCAGAGTCCGCAAGCTACGGGCGATTCCGGTTAGGATTCCGGTTCAAGCAATGAATGCAGGAATGCCGCGCGTTGCGTACTTTCCCGACTCGTTCCATGAGGTGAATGGAGTTGCGCACACCAGCCGCCATTTTGAGGCGTTTGCGCGGCGGCAAAACCTGCCGTTCCTGTGCGTGCGAGCCGGCGACCGCACCCAGGCCATTCTGGAAGAAGACAATGTTTGGACGCTAGAGCTTCCACGCGGCTTTCTGTCGTTTGCTCTGGAAAAGGATCTGCGTTTCGATCCGGC
>Ga0302140_10010957_pt1 | contig 11180 bp, 8 predicted proteins | sample I_Bog_E1_1_FD_202095 | JGI IMG/M metagenome (GOLD analysis project Ga0302140, IMG submission 202095) | Peat permafrost microbial communities from Stordalen Mire near Abisko, Sweden - I_Bog_E1_1 | ecosystem: Environmental > Terrestrial > Soil > Wetlands > Peat | place: Sweden: Abisko, Stordalen...
CCGGTCAAGCGCCTCCACCACGATGGTTGTATTGGGGGAAGCGCGTCCTTTGGACTGCGAACTCACAATCGTTTCCCGGAACGTCGCCGTGTAAGGCACACGTTGAGCTTGAGGGGTAGGCTTGCCGATCTTGGAGGTCGTGTTCTGGCCCGGCTGCACTTGGCTTGAAACCGGAATCGCCAAACCCGCGGCCAACCCAAACACTACGAAGATTCTCCCCCGCATAACTCTCCTTCAAAAGACCGTCCCCAACACAATCTGTCTTGTTGACTGCTCCCGCTCAGCGTCTACGGCAATGGCCACGAAGCGCGCCCACAAGGAACTTCGTGCATTTCCTGCCTGAAAATCTCGTAGTCCACCGGCGGCTCAAACTTCGCTGCATCGGGCTCCCCCAATGTCAGCCCCACTAAATCCTGCGAGTACGTCCTGGTCCAGCCTGGTTTGCGCGGATATTCCACGAGTTCCTTCACCAGCAGTCCGGATCCCGCCGCAATCCATCGTTCGGTCGAAAGAAATGCATGCTGTCTGTCAGCCGACTCATCCTTTGAAGGCGGCCACGCCCAGCGCTCACCGTGCGCCTCAACCCCTTGGATCGTTGCTATCCCTAGATCCTCGTGGACCGGCCCCGCTCCTTGCGCATCCATCACTGCATCGTTTTTCGTCGGCGGGTTCGCGTCGGACGACGACCGGAAACCGAAGCTGATTCGCGGCCGCCCCTCGTCTGTCTGCCAGCAGCCATATCTCCGCTCCACCGCGGGCCACTCAGCCACCACCACCCGCTTTGAGCGAGTGTCCCACTCCGTGCGGGTGCCATTCTCAGGGTCGGTAATGCTGCCTTGGACGAATGATTCGCTCTTCCCCGGCTCCGCGGCGCGGATTGTCATCTCCAGCCGGCGGCCATGTGAATCCTTCGCTTGTACATAAGTTGTTTCGAAGGTCTTTAACGTCAGGTCGGGCGCGACACTGATGCTGTCAACCTTGAATTCCTCGGTGTAAGGCTGCTGCTTCGCTTCTTCAGCCACCGATGCAGAACCTTGTCCGTGCCCCGGCAACCCACAAGCCGCGGCAAATACCAGGAACATGCAACTTCGACCGCGCATCATGATTCCTCCAGGCCTCTACCGTCAAAGACCGACCTCCCCAAATCACTTCTTCGGCCGCGACTCCGGCGGCACCAGCCCCGCTGCGCGATAGTAAACAACCAGTTGCCCGTAGTGCTCGCCCCCATGCTCGACAAATCCCCACGCAAGGTCTGAAAAACGAGCCTGCTGGTTCGCAAACGGATCGACGTAAAGTTCGCTCATCCCCGCATCCCCCTTGCTCTTGATCAGCTCCGCGCCGTCCGCATACGACTTCTTGACGTACTCCACCACGGCGGCCTTCGTCTTGAAATCCGCTCGGCTCGGGTCGCCCGTCGGGATCTTCACGCCCTTGACAGGGTTGATGAAGTAGTAGTTTCCACCCGCGGCATGCAAAAGCTGCTCGGCGAAACTCCGCTGCACCGGATTCGGCTTGAAATCGTACTTGTCTTCCGGAAAATCTTCAGCCATGGCGATCAGTTTTCGCCCAACCTCGTTCCAGTTATCCAGCAGCGTTTGCGATGGGCTGGATGGCGGCTTGGGAGCGGGCTTTGCGACACCCTGCGCGGTGACGGTATGAACCATCAGCCCGGTAGCCAGAACAAACGTAAGCGCCTTTACAGTGAGCTTCATTGGATGAACTCCTTCAGTTCCGTGCCAGAAGTGTAGCTCAAAGAACATAGCGTGAACATGACCATTGCGACAAAAACGATTAAACCAAGCCGCCTCTTCCCCGACCTACTCCACCAAACTCTTCAGCACCCGCACATTCCGCTCTTCATCCCCCGGCTCATCCACCGGCGTCTCCGCAATAAACGCGGCATGCGCAAAGCGCTTGTCATTCAGCAGCCGTCGAAATGGCTCAACCCCCATCGTCCCCTGCCCAATATGCTCATGCCGGTCCAGCTTCGATCCGCGCGCGGCCTTGGCATCGTTGCAGTGCCACACCTTCACCGATTCAAACCCCACCGTCGAGGCAATCAGCTTCATCGTCTCCTCATACCCCTCGGCAGACACTAAGTCGTACCCGGCAACATGCGTGTGGCAGGTATCCAGGCACACACCCACCGGCGCGCAAGTCCGCAGAAGTTCAACTAATTCAGCGACTTGCTCAAAGCTTCCGCCCAGTGAGAACTGCGCACCCGCCGTGTTCTCAATCAGGATGTGGAAGCCGGTTCCCTGCCACGCCAACCCGTCGATGGCGCGCGTAATCGAGTCGGCGGCCAGCTTCAGCCCCTGCTCGCGGGTCAATCCATTCCACGAGCCTGGATGCAGCACCAGGTAATCGGCGCCGAACGTAAGCGCCCGCTCGATCTCGCCCCGAAACGCCGCAATGCTTTTCTCCCGGATGTCATCCGTCTGGCTGCACACGTTCACCAGGTAGCTGGTATGTATCACAATCGGGGTGACATCGAGCTTCGCCCGCAAATCCCGCATGCGCTCGGCCTGCTTCGGATCGACCTTGGGCGCGCGCCACATACGCGGGCTCGACGAGAAGAATTGAAAGGTATTGGCGCCAATCTCACGCGCCTTTTCGACAGCGTTTGAAGCCCCGCCGGCCGTTCCCAGATGCACACCTATCCGCTTAGCCATGCGGCTATTTTAATGGCTGACACATCGCACGCAAGGACAGTTGAATAGTTCGCTTAAAGGGTGCACTACATAGCTGAAAAGGCTGCAGAAATGGTTGCAAAACATGCGAAAGGGTTGAACCTGTGGTTGCGAGTCGCAGAGACACGTACCATGGGGGCAGCCCCCGCACGTGTTTTAGGTTGCAGAGAATTGAACTAAACGGGGGTGTGGGTTGCAGAGAATTAGCCGCTTTTTCGCGAAACGCGCTGATTTTGCACGGGATAGCGACTTAACCCCTTGATAATGAGTTCTTTATTGCGTTTTTCTTCTCTGTGCAATTGCGCGCATTCTCGGGCGAGAAGGAGACCTCGTTGCCCCTCTAATCGTCGTCGTCCTTTGCAGATTTTTTGGTGCGAGCTTTGATCATCGCCGGGGCCGGCTTGTCGCCCATCGCGTCCTTCCAAAGGATCACGTTGAGCTTCTGCGCATCGGCGTGGTCGGCGTGGCGGAAGTCCATCTTCATGCTCTCCTTCGCGCCCGGCGCTGTCTTTGCGTTCGCCGTATAAATCAGCCCGTTGTCGCGGTTCGAGTAGTCCGCCGCATAAGCCGCTTGATCGCCCGGCCCCGTGAACAAAGTGGAGATGAGTGAGCTGAACGCATCGTTGTTGTTCATGGGAGGGAGACCGAGCAGCGTCTCCATTGTCCTAATGACGCTGACCGTCGAATAGAAGCGGCTGTCTACAAAGGGTGAGCCGTCAGGACCGTGCGGAGCGTACTTGCTGATTACCAATCCAACGCTTCGATGCGCGTCCACATGATCGCCGCCATCCTGCGCATCGTCTTCGAGAATGAAGAACGCAGTATCGTCCCAGAACGGCGAGTGCGAGATTGCTTCCACCGCCCTGCCCACGGCCAGATCGTTGTCCGCTACCGAAGCCTTCGGCGTGGGACCACCCGGCCGTGTGCCGGCGGTGTGGTCATCGCCCAACCGCAACAGTACAAAATTCGGCATGGTGTCTTTACCCTGCTCTTTGTCGGCAAGCCAGCCTTTGAGGTGCTTCATGAAGATCTCCACGCGTACCTGGTCGGGAACCGACAGTTCAAAGTCTGGGGCTTCTTCGGCAAAGTGCCCCACCAGCTCTGGCTTGGTCGGCACATTGGCGGCAATCAGCGGAACGGCCCACGGCCACTTGTTTACCCCGCCACCCCACTCCGCTGGCAGCATCTCGCCCGGCGCAATCGCCTTGTGGGTGCAGTCGTGGCCTTGCATCAATGGTCCCATCTGCGGATCGGCGACGGGTGCCTCGTTGCAGAATGTCGTCGAGATGTACTCGCCGAAGTGGTAATAACTCTTTCCATGGGAGGCAAGATTGCCCCACAGATAGCCGCTGGCTGGTTCGTTCACATCGGGAATTTTCTGCAGCAGCGGATAGCCCTGGGCCACAACGCCCTCATAGTCGTAGGTTCTCTCGCTTCCTCGATAGCTCTGCTGCCAGGTCTTTTCCAGGTAGTCCGTGCCGATGGCCGCCGTGGACCACACATGCCCATCGCCCGAAACCTCGCCCGAGTCGAAGAAGTTATCCAGCACGCCGAATTGCAGAGCGAGTCTATGTTCGTTGGGGGTGACGGCCTCTCCGTACATGGTCAGACCTGGATCACCGTTCCCCACCGGCTTCTCATCCTTCTTCAGGTCGCCAAGGATCTGATCGTACGTGCGATTCTCCTTGATGATGTAAATCACGTGCTTGATCCGGTTCTGTGCTCCACCTGCGAAAGTTATCTTCTCCTGGGCTGCCTTCATCCGGTTTGACTCGATAACAATTTCAGTCCACTGGGCTAGATTTTTCTCGATCTCGACGGCATCCAGAGTGGCAAGTGAGCCATAGAGCAGTGTCGCGATGTAGCTTGTAGGTCTCTGGAACCGTCTCTGGTTGGCAGTCGTCTCCGTCGCACGCTGAAAAAAGTTGTTTGGCCCAGTTCCCTTGCCCTTCGCCGTAGCAACATACAGCTTGCCACCCGATGCCGAAGGAAGAAACGCCATCGACATGGGCATCCACTCGGTCGGAACAAAGCCAATGGGTTCGACCATGCCCTGCTTCGCTTCTTTGGCTGTCAGCTTACTTGTGTCGATCACCGCAACCGCGTCGCTGATTGCATTCGCTGCATACAGGCGACTGCCGTCCGCGTTCACTGCCAGTGCCTCAGGCTCCGCGCCGAAGTAACTCTGATGAGGAAGGCGCGTATCGAAGTACCCCTTCACGGAGAATTGCCCAGCCGCCACATTCACAGCCGCGACAGCATCGCGGTTGGCCAGTGCGACGTAGAGCGTCTTCCCATCCGGAGAGAACTCGAGCGCACAAGGGTGCGTTCCGGCGGCGACCGCGCCGGACGGCTTGAGCAAAGCCAGCTTCCGGCCAACCGTCCCCTTTGCCAAATCGAGCTCAACAATCTCCGAAGCATTCCATAACGCGACAAAAGCTCTCTCGCCGGCCTTCTCAACCGCCAGCGCAGCCGGATAGGTGCTAGGCACCGCGTCGCTTTCCGAAAGGTCAAACCTTTTCTCAATCGCACCGCTGGCGGCATCCAGCAGCAAGACATCGTCGGACAGATTGTCGGCGACCAGCAGCTTCTCCGCGCCTGCACGGCCAACCACCGCGATCGCAGCCGGAAACGGCACACCCTTGTCGCCTTCCTTCTCGTCGATCAGCCTTGTCTTTCTACCCGGGGCCAGTTGCTGCAGCGGAAGAGGTATCAGGCGCTCGGGAGCCAGCTTGCCTTCCGCGAAGCTATAGACCGCAACGCCGCTCCCGGTCTTCTCCTTGCCATCACCTGTCGGGTCGGAGATGGATCCCATGCTCGCGTACAGATGTTTTCCATCGCGGCTGAATGCCAGCCCCGAGTAGAGCGTCTGCCTGGCCACTTGCGCCAACGTTCGGGCGTCCGGAAAGTCAGTAAGGGTACCTGTCCGCGTATCCAGAACCGCCAGCGATTGTTCATACTGCGACTCGAAAGTGCCATAGCCGGCGTTCACCGTAACTACATACCGCAGGTCGGGAGAAACGGCCATTGACATGGGCAAGCTGTTCAAGCGCTGAGGACGGCCTGGGATCTCGCCGATCAACTGCTTGCTGGTGGGCAGATCGACGGTCTGCGACTTCAAAAGTCCGGTTCCGGGAATCAGAAAAGTGGCGGCAGCAAGGAGGAGAACCTTCTTATCCATGGCAGAAGCTTAACAAGAGAGACTCGCGGAAGCGTTACTGTGCTGTTACAAAGGGGAGCCGATGGGGCTCCGAGCGGATGGGAGTTATAGATCGGGCTTGCAGCCCTTTTTCTGGTGCTCGATGTAACCCTGGGGCTGCGCCCCAGGCTGGTATAACGCCGGGCCTTTGGCCCTCGAAATAGTTCTGCTTGTGCAAGCTCGATGTTCATATTGCCTATTACCCTCGCCCATGATCTTGCCTGTTACCGAGATGGCACCGATAGTAATGCTGCATGTTCGGTGATTCTTCCTTAGAATTCACTCATGAGCGACCCAGTTGATCCCCTCACCCAACTGCTCTCCGACGTGGTGCTGCCCAACCTGAAAGCGGTGCAGATGAGCCAGGCCGAACAGATAGCCGCCAACAATCGGCTGGAGCTTGCCATTCATGAGCTGCGCAGACACATTGACTTGCAGTTTGCGATGCTGGCAAACCAATTGACGGCCTGCAGGGCCGAATTGGCTGCGGCCCATGCGGCGCTGAAGGCGGCGCAAGCAACTACCGATTCGCAGGCGCCGCGCCGCGATACGATTGTCCACTAGAACGGTGGGGGTACGCAGGTGTGCGTTGGACCTGCAATAATCGGTGGGTTATGCGAACGGTAATTACAGCAGAGAAGCTATGGAATGGGACGCGACTGTTGCCCCATCCCACGGTGGTTATTGAAGACGGAATAATTTCATCACTGGGAACACGGGAGACGGGCGAGTTTGCCGGTGGTGATCGCGTGCTTGACTATCCTGGCGCGACACTTGCTCCCGCTTTTTTTGACGTCCACATTCACGGTGCGGCCGGGCGGGACGTAATGGATGCGACGCCAGAGGCACTGCTTACGGTTGGCGGATTCCTTGCTTCGCGCGGGACGGGCAGTTATCTGGCGACAACGGTGACTGCGCCAATGGACGCTACGCTGCGCGCGCTTGCGGGGCTCGCAAAACTGGTGGCGAAAGCGCCGGATGAGGCTACCCACAAGGCGTGGCCGATCGGCATTCACCTTGAGGGGCCGTTTCTTTCTCATGCCAAGAAGGGTGTTCAGCCGGCGGAACATTTGCTTGCGCCTGACATTGCGACCTTCGACCGTTTTTTTGAAGCGGCGGAAGGACATATTCGACTGATGACGATGGCGCCGGAACTCCCCGGCGCGGTCGAGTTGGCCGCTCATGCGACTGCGCGAGGCGTGCGCGTCTCACTGGGACATTCAGATGCTACGGCGGCGGAAACCCGCGCGGCAATTGCCGCCGGAGCTGCGAGCGCCACGCATACCTTCAACGCCATGCGGCCACTCGATCATCGCGAGCCGGGGATATTGGGAACTGTGCTGACAACCGATTCCCTGTATGCAGAAATCATTTGCGACGGCATCCATACATCCCCGGAAATTGTGAAGCTCTGGTGGCGTGCCAAGGGACCCGAGCGAGCGATCCTGGTGACGGATGCGATGAGCGCGGCGGGAATGCCGGACGGCGAATATCAGCTTGGTGGATTCGCTGTGCAAGTGGCCAAGGGCCGGGCCATGGCGCGCGGTGTTCTGGCAGGGAGTGTGCTTACACTCGACCGCGCACTCAGCAATTTTCTGGAGTTCACGGGAGCGGAGCTGGAGCAGGGATTGCGGTTGCTCACAGCGAATCCGGCCTCGATGACGGGATTCTTCGATCAGGCTGGCTCGCTTGCCGAAGGACAACAGGCGAACTTCGTCGTGGTGGATCCTGCCGGTAAGCTACTTGCGAGCTTCGTCGATGGGCAACTGGCAGGCTGACTCCGGTTTCTATTTAGCCGCTTCGGCCAGCCTCTTTGCTCGCCACAGCGCACCCTCAATGCCGGAGACCTCATGCTCAAGGACCTGCATTTCAGGAGCTGCGGCGTGGAGTCCGGCAAAGAATGCTTCGCGGACCAGGCGAGCCTTGCCAATGATGCTGCCGATCCACGCTACTGGAAGCTCTTGAGTAAGGCCATGCTTGCGGCGAAGTTTGGCACGCACCAGCAGGACAAAATCTACAAGATCTACTGATGCCTGCTTCAAGACTCCGAGGGCTACCGGGTCGCCGGATTCGGCAAGCTCGCTGATGGCTGGGGCGAGGGCGGCAAAGTCCGGGCCGGGCGTGCTGTCACCGAGACTGACAAGTTGCTCGAGGGTCGTGGTTCCCCAGATGCGTCCAACAGCATCCAGGACCTTGGTTGGTTGCTCGCGATCGAAGGCATTCAGGCCACGGCGCACGGCATGCAATCCGATCCAGTAGCCGGAGCCCTCGTCTCCGAGACGTGAACTGTAGCCGCCGGCGCATTCGCGGCTTCCATCGGGCGCGCGGCCAATGGTGTTGGAGCCGGTTCCCGCGATCTGCAGGATGCCAGGGCCGCCTTTGAAGGCGGCGTCGAGGGCAATGACTTCGTCACCGACGACTTCGGAACGCCAAACGCAAAAGTCCTGAAGCACAGCGGTGATCCACTCGGCGGTGCCGGGGAGGCTTGCGCTTGCAACGCCCACCGTGGCGGCGCGGACCGTCGTAACGCCAGCCTGACTGTAGACATTTTTGAGCAGCGCGCGGAGGTTGGCTTCGGCGATTTCGGCGCCTACCCGGAGACGCTTGATGGAGCCGCTTTCCGCATGCGCCAATACTTTTTCACCAGCAAGGATGGATGCGCGCGTGCGCGTGCCGCCGCCGTCGATTCCCAAAACTACGTTCATTTTTTTGCTGCTCCCTTGTTATCGGAAATCGGCGTTGAGTCTTCCGAGTCGCCGCCTCCGTCGCGCAGCGTGCCGGCCAAAATGTTGAGGCTGCCGTCGGACTTTGGTGGTGTAAGGCCGAGAAGATGAGCCATCCACGGATAGAGATTGGTGTTGGCGAAGGGAGCTACGGTCTTACCGGGGACGATGTCAGGACCGGCGGCAAAGAATGAGGCCTTCATTTGCGGCATTGCGTGCGGGTCGTATCCGTGCGCGCCAACGGTTGGGGGGCGGTCATCGCGACCGGGAGGAGGGCCGTGGGCGCGGATGGAGTATGGTCCCGTGGCAACGACTACGGGGTCGCCCTCGCGCGGGTTCTGGTTGTAGTTGAGGCCCGCGGGAACGTCTTTGAGGCGATAGACGACGAATTGCGCGGAGGCTTTCTTGAGCTGGTTGTAGACGCGGACGCGATCCTCTTCGGTTTTGCCGTAGAGCAGAGGGCCGGCTGCGTCGAAGCCTGTGAGGTCGGCGAACTGGTCGAGTGTGATCCAGGGGCCTTCGACTTTGACCATGCCATGGTCGCTGATGACGACGAGATCGATGGGGAGGCCGGTGGAGTCGAGAGCGGCCTTCAGCTTGCCGACCATGCCATCCATTTTGACGACGGCGGCTCTGGTTTCAATGGAGTCGGGACCGAATTCATGGCCCTCGTGGTCGGGCTCGGAGTAATAGATGGTGATGAAGTGGGGGCGGTCGGCGGGAGGGAGTTTGAGGAGGGCGACGGTGTTGTCGATGCGGGCTTGCTGGACGGCGTCGGTGGCTTCGGTTTTGTTGTCGAAGCGCGCGTAATACGTGGGGCGGAAGCCGGCGATCTGGGCTTCGGAACCGGGCCAGAAGAGACAGGCGGACCGCATGCCCTGGCTCTCCGCAAGGCTCCACAAAGGAGTGCCGGTATACCAGGTTCCATCGGTCACGGCGGCGGTGTCTGAGATGCCGTAGCGGGCGTTCTTGGTCTTGTCGTAAAAGCTGTTGGCGACGAGGCCGTGGTGCTCAGGATAGAGACCGGTGACGATGGAGAAATGATTGGGAAAGGTGAGCGAGGGGTAACTGGGGAACATGCCTTCCGGCGCCCAGACGCCCTGCTTGCCGAGGTCGAGAAGGTGGGTCGCGCTGTCGCGTTGGGCATAGTCCCAGCGGAAGCCGTCGAGCGAGACGAGCACCAGGTAATGCTGCGCCTGAGCCTGCGCGGAGTTGGGTCCGTTGTCGACGTGGAGGAGTGGGAGGGCCGGATTCTGGCCTGGAAAGACGGCAGGCTGCTGGGCGGCTACGCCGAGCCCAAATACCAGAGCGAGTAACGCGAGAGCCAGACGGCTGCGGGCGCGAATACGCATGAAGAGTACCCCCGAAACAGCTTAAACCAGTGAGCGCGGATTCGAGACGGAAGGGCTGGCGTACTCTGACACGGAACCATTGACTGCTTTGCAGACGACATTCTTTCGTTCAACGCGGCGGGCTGTCCAATAGACTACATTGATTCAAGCTCGCGGCCCTCACAAGAATCACAACCGGTTGATTGCGTAGCCGCAGCGCCAATTATAGAAAATGAGAGTTCCCGAATATGCCGTTCAATGGGTATAGTTCGATCAGTGGCTCCCCACTGAAAGAAGAGGTTTTTCCCGGTGCTCCGACCCTCAGGCATCAAGTTTTTCGTCCTGGTCTGTCTTGCGTATGGCGCCTGGGCTCAGGCCCAGAGCACGCCCGCGCTTGACAGCGGAGCGACGATCCGGCTCGGGCAGGCGGCGGCTCCGTTGTTTGGGCCGTGGAAGTTTTCTGTTGGGGATTCGCCCGTTGATCCGGCAACGCATGATCCGCTATGGGCCGAGCCTGGTTTCGATGACTCGGAGTGGGAGACCGTTGACCTGACGCCCAAGGATGGGAAGTTTGATTCATGGAATGGGTCCACCGGATTCACTCCCGGCTGGCAGGCGAAGGGACACGCCAATTACTGGGGGTACGCCTGGTACCGGTTGCGCGTGCATCTGGATGCTCACAGCGGAGATCAATTGGCGCTGGCTGGACCGAACGATGTGGACGACGCTTACCAGGTTTTCAGCAACGGAAAACTGTTGGGCAGTTTTGGAGATTTCAAAAACGACAGGCCAGTGATTTACTACGCTCAGCCAATGATGTTCCCGTTTCCGGCGTCGGCAAGCGGCGATGCGGATGCGGGCAACGCTGTGCTTGCTTTCCGCGTATGGATGGGACCGAACAGCCTTCTGCAACAGCACGATGCGGGAGGGATGCACAATGCGCCGCTGCTGGGAGACGCTGCAGCCGTAGGGGCAAACTACCAGATCCGCTGGCAAAAACTTATCCGCACTTATCTGCCGCTGGCACTCGAGGCGATGGTTTATCTCGGCCTGGGGCTGATGGCTTTCAGCCTGCGGCTCTTCGATCGCGCGGACCGCGTCTTTGTCTGGATGGGAGGAGTGGTCCTGCTATCTGCGGTCAACTATGGGCTTTCGGCAATCACACTATGGACCACCTACCTTAGCTACCAGTTGCCTACCATGCTTCGAGAGGATTTTCTTTCGCCGCTGATTTCGG
>Ga0302140_10010961_pt1 | contig 11178 bp, 10 predicted proteins | sample I_Bog_E1_1_FD_202095 | JGI IMG/M metagenome (GOLD analysis project Ga0302140, IMG submission 202095) | Peat permafrost microbial communities from Stordalen Mire near Abisko, Sweden - I_Bog_E1_1 | ecosystem: Environmental > Terrestrial > Soil > Wetlands > Peat | place: Sweden: Abisko, Stordalen...
GCAATTCAGAACTTCTCTTTGAACGAAGTCGGGTAAGAGCTTCCGGCTTTCCTGATGCTCACTGGCTTCTTGTTCTTTAGTCCAGCTCTATCTATCACTGAAGGATCACCTCTTTCTCAATGTGCAGGTTATATACTGTTCTGTACATGGCGTGCTGACTTCTGATCGTTCAGTGTGGTACCTCCGATTGCGGTCTTGATGATCAACTCCACTTCAATCGTGAAGAAATACTCTTTGCAGAGCGTGACGGCTCTCAGTTGTGGCGCAGCTCCTTTATCTAAGGACACCCAAAGTCGCTTGAAAGCTCTCCTTCCGAGCCATGCTACATTCAACCAAGTATGAACATACTCATCCAGAGGAAGACCGCTTGCTAATCAAGAAAGGTCTGGGGTATGACAGAATCGACATGCATAGCTACGGTAAGATATTCACAACACAGAACGTCGACACAGCTAGCTTCTTGAGACTACAGGCCCCTAGTCGATATCTAACATACTATCTACATGAAATAGCACTAACTCTCAGATCTTCTTAGCATTTTCCCTACCCGGAAGCTGACTTCACTGGAAGCGTGGGTCTTATGGGCAGCATTCCGAACGTTGAAATGAAGTATGAACCCACAAGTCTGAAGCCTGGGTGGTTTGACTTCTGCTAAAATACACACAGGATAGTCGATGATGACGGCAAAGATATCTCGGCATTCGACACCGTGGGAGAACTTTGCGTCCGCGGCCCCATAATCACCAGTGGCTATTTCGAGAACCCGAAAGCAAATGAAGAGTCCTTCGACTCCGAAGGTTTTTACAAAAGTGGAGATATTGGCTATTGCGACGGAAAATCTAAGAAATGGTATATTATTGACCGAAAGAAGGAGATGATCAAGGTTCGCGGTTTTCAAGTCGCTCCACCTGAGATTGAGGGAGTTTTGCTCTCGCATCCTCACATTGTGGATGCAGCAGTGATCGCTGTGAAGCACCCTGCGGAGCCGGAAATGGAGCATCCAAGAGCCTACGTGGTGAAGAGACCCGTATCTGAGAGCCAGTCACTGGATGAGAAAGCGATCAAGGCGTGGTGTGGGGAGAGGTTGGCTAATTACAAGGAGTTGACAGGTGGTGTCAGGTTTGTCGAAGCCATTCCCAAGAATCCTTCTGGGAAGATTTTGAAAAGAATTCTCCGGGATATGGCTAAGAAAGAACTTGAGCAAGGAAGAGCAAGACTGTGATTTGATTTCGAGAGTTTCTCATGGTTTCTGTGGCCATCGTTAATGGAACAAGCTAAATTCGCTTAAATTGAAGCAGGAAAAGGGGCACCAAGAAACCACAACTTAAGAAGAGCATTTCGCTTGCAGCGATTTCATATGGGAACCGGAGGAACACGAATATGAAAAAAATGATTTATTTGTCAGGATCGTGGTTCATGTGCTTCTTTCCCCATCCCAGATCCAGATGTAGTGCGAACATTCCCTTCTTTTCCAGTACCAGATGTAACACAAATGAAAGTCTTGAGTACCCTTCACCTATCCAGACACGACACATAAGAAATGCTCGACTACCATCAATCTATCAGCAGCACTGCTCGCTCAAGTCACCCACAGTTCTGAAACGCCTCCAAGCAACTTGCTCTTGCGTGCTTCAGAGCACGGGGTTTCCGCAATCCAGATCGTACCAGACATTTGACACGTCGCTGATGCTCCACAAGCTGTCTGCAACGCTGGCGCCATAGAGTAAGCAGCGGGTCTCATCTGGGCCCAAGCTCAGATCGGTATAGAATTGGTAGGATGTGCAGCCGTTCGTGGCTCCCTGTAGATCACATCAGAATATTTCCCACATTGTTTTGAATAGTTTTGGGTATGCAACGTACCAAGCAGAACTCATAGCAGCCCAGAAGTGTGACGTGGACATCAGCGCTGTTCTCGATATACTCCCCCATGAACCAATCGCCATCAGCTAGGCCGTGGACACCACAGTGCAACGCAGCTGGGTTAGGAGTTCCAGTAGGGACACTGCTGCCCGAGATGGTCGTTGCTAGGAGACAGAATCAGCATCATCCAGTCCCAATATCATTCTTGTGAGCTTTTGGAGCTGACTTACTTGGTGTGAAAGTTAAAGATGGGTGCAGGACTGTGGTTCCACTAGCAACTGAAACTGCAGATGCAGAAACGTAGACACTTGACATTATGGACGAGGAAGTAGGTTGAGTGTGGTGACGATGTCTGGTCTTGGTCTCGCGATGTCTGCTGTGATGAGGATGACTTTCGTCTGTTAGCAACTATCATGTCAAGCGTAAGGTATGGCTGGGTATAATCACTCTGGAGTACTCGTAGAAGAGCCTGCAGCTTCAGAAGCACTCAATGACCCAGAGGCTAACCCTCCAGACTTCACAGCTGTAGATAATTGTGCGGGAGAGGTCTTGACTGAAGACGAAGCGGGCACAGAAGAACTTATTGCAAATGACGATGATGAAACTGCTTCGGATGAAGGCGTAGATGAAGTCAAGGCCAATGATGTTGATGAAGCAGCTTCCGCGGAGACCAATGTAGCAACTCCTGATGAAGCTATTGCAGAGGAGGTTGCTACCGCCGAAGTCACATTCAAAAGGGAAGTCGAGAGCCCTTGGCTTGGCGTTTGTGTGCTGACTGACGAATTATATGCAATTGTGGAAGAATTATATGACTGGGCCGAGGACACGGTAGTCGAAACAGTCTCAGATGCAGTTACTGTGATATAGCTAGTTGACAACGTTGCTGGACAGGCCACAGGAGAAGTCAGAGAAATGTGCTGCTTGGTATGGTTACTGCACGAGAAGTTAGCAACGGAAATTCACCAGTGTGACTTGACAACGAGACGTACTGGTGGTATCTGTGATGAGGACGGGATGATTCGGAAGAGCCTGCCGTCCCCGCTGCCGTCAAGTCAAAGTACATTGTCGTATAGGCGGCTCCGTAGTCCGAGGTATCACCACTCTGAAGCGTGATATATTCGGTGGTGTATGCTCCTCCATCAGTGACCACTGCGGTATCGGCCGCAGTCATGACTGCGCTTGTGACTGCGGTTAAAGAAGACGCGGCTACAGTTGTAGAACTAGGACTGCTATCTCTCTGATTCTGTTTGTGATGGTGATGTCTGCCCAGCTGGGGGTCTCTCAATCTGATCTGTGTTAGTAGATTTCCAAAGGTGAGACTGAGGAATTTCTGGGCTGAACATACTGCCACCAATGGTCCTGATGGAAAATGTTAGCTTGATTGACGACGAGCGTGGGAAACACCAACCGGACTCTTCTTTTCCATTTTATCCTGAACAGCGAGTGCTGAATTCGTTAGAAGCACAACCGCGCTAAGCATAGTAACGAGTTGCATTGTGAAATTCAAGCTCAAATGCTACTATGATCCGATGAGATGATATGATGATGGGAGAAGTGAGCAACAAGAGAGGAAAGCAAATGCAAGTGCACCCGGAAAGCTCGATCGATGGCTGAATGAGAGTAATGGGTTGTGCGAAGAATCAAGTATCAGGAGTACGTTCGTTCCATCTTATACAACTCGGTGATCTTGGTCTCAGGGGGTCCATACAGGGAGGTGATGTTTCCAAGCGAGGGGAAATATTGGAAAGGGAGGCGAACGAGGTAAGGCAGACTCATCCGACACCACTTCACCAGCGAACTTCATTCCATTCTTAATGTATTGATTTATTGGGAGACTACTTGCTCCTTATGTACAACGGGATTTCAATAACCCTGGAAGATGCGCAGCTTGGCCTCCGTACTCCGACCAGAATGCAAATGTTTGACGATTGAAATGCAATTGGGTATCGTACTCAATGATGAGCAAGGGAATAGAGCACCGAGTAATGCAGCTTTCCCGAAAACAAAAAATTCTGCCTGCAGATACTGCGAATGCAGAGCGTGCCGGCGGTCGACATCTGTGCAGAAACATGCCCGCCTCTCTAAGGCGAGTTCGAGGTGCTCATATTGGCCGCGTCACGCGGTTCTGAGCTTTCCCTGCTTAATCCTCCCATATCGTGTCCAAATTCAGATCACCTCTTCTCTCAGCACCGCACACACTCCAGCGCTTTCGTTTGTCCCTCCCAAAGCTTGTGGCCAATGATCTTCCCCGTGAACCAGGCGTATCAAGATTACTCTTTGTCTTCGAGTCCTCGCCGCTATCAGATGCGTCAGCATCAGCTCTCAGCTGCGCCATGCGTTCGGCTTCTTGTTTCAAAGCAGCTTCCTCGGCGTCAGGTGAATCCTCTATCGTCTCGAGCGATGAAATGGAAGGACTTCGAGATCTTGCTGAAGTGGCTAGAGGTGACAAGAATTAGCTCAAGATACAGACTCCAAGCTGAAGGTCGGGGGAGACAAGGAGACAGTGGATCGCGGGCCGAAAATACTTACGAGTAGATGGCATAGAGGACGACGCATATGAGCCAGGATAACTTAAAGATCCAGAGTAACTGTTTATCCCGGGAAAAGAATCGTTGAATCTTGAGGATTGGTAAGACGGAGAAGAGGTAATGGATGAAGGGGTTGTTGGAGCTGTGCTACTAGCCGTACTAGCTGCACTGCTATGTTGAACAAGATATCGAAGAGGTGATGATGGTCTGCGTGCTCGTGCGAAGCTGGCGGAGTGTGGCAGACCAAGGACTGGTGAGCTACTTCGTTCCGATGCTCTAGGAGTATGGTCTTCCGCTGGATCCTCCGTCTCGCTGATATCCTTCAGTCCACGATTTGGCAGCCCTGGAAACACTTCGTCAACTGGCTTCCTTGGTGTTCGATTTCGACTCGGAGACCCAAGAGGACTGGAAGGTCGTTGATGAGGAGATGAGAGCAGATGCCCTGACGCGTTAAACCCTGGCATGGATTGAGCCCGCGCCATCGGAGGGGCGAGAGTTCCTGTAGAGGATTTGGATCGAAGATGGCCACGCGAGTATGGAGAGGTGTTTCTCGGTCTATATGGTATGGACTGCGAGGAGGTTACTGGCGACAGGGGCGACGAAGGGTTGGGATCTGTGGACCGTCGAAGCGTTGGGGGCTTCTTGCTCTTCAGATCTATAGTTTGATGCTCGTATGATGCCGTATCTTGTAGTCGAAGCCTGGGAACTGGAGACGCTCTGAACTCTTCCATGCGCTCCGTCTCTGGGACAGGTTCCATCGTGGAAGTAGGGACAACTTTCGCGGAAGAGCGTTCTTCGAGATGGACAGAAGCAATCGCAGATTGCACAGCCACGGCCACGTTCGTGACTTCAGACTATCAATGCAACCGCCGACTGCTGCTTCGAAATCATTCCAGGTTCTTCCCGGCGTCTAGGTAAAGGACTCGGCATTCAGCGCAGCCAGTGCAGTGCAATAAGTCGTATGGGGTGAATCTATTCTGTAGGTGGGGTTATAAGGAAAGCCAGAGGATGTTGAAGATGCTCGAAGCCATCTGCTCGGGGCTCGGGGCTATGGAGGTCGAGAGCAAGGTGGTGCGATGTTGAAGGTGAGGATGCAGAAGGGAAGGAGTCTGGCCAAAGTCGTGAAGATCCACCTGATTATCCGGGGAAGCGTCTACTTTACGAAGTACGGAAGTACATTCTTCACATTGATTGCACCAATTAGCGGGCACCAAGGCCTGAATCCAGCGCTACCAGGTTCTCAAGCCAGCGCTCTGCGCAACTGCATGTTCCTCGAACTCCACCAGCCGCACTACTTCAGGGACAGCCAGTCCTCTCCTTTCCTCAACCCCTCGTCCTCCCTCGCCCATTATGGCGCTGCAGCTGCATGCGCTTTGAGCATCGAAACAGCCGACGGTGCGGCTGGCCCCCATTGGTCCTGTGCTGTCCATGTTCGTGATCTTTTGCAGCCAACGGCTCAGTGCTTTTCCAGCGGTCCAGCCGTTTCATGCACCTCCTTCAAGCCTTTGTTTGCACTCATTTGCTCGTGGAGCCTTGACTGGTGTAACAAGTCATGCGTCCTCGAAATCCCTCAAGTATCACTTATGCTATGTTTCAATCTTCATACTGCCGAGTGGCAAGTCATACTTCGGGCAGCTGTTTGACAGCCGTCGCTCGATTATTTTTAGCCCGTCAATGCGGCTGCTTGCAGCAGATCTTGAGCTACGTGATCGGGCTCAATGTTGTTGAGTACCCGGAAGATCATAATAAGATATGCACCACTTTAGGCTTGGAACCGTTCCTGGAGGATTAACTCCAGGACTGACTTTCCCCTCGTTCATGCTGGGTATATAATTCGAGGGCTGTTGGCAATGGAACCTGTATCCATGGAGGACCGCTCTCTTGGAAAATATTGTGTCTTATTATAAAGCCTTTCTTGCCTTGCGTATAGGGAAAGGAATAGAAATGGCAGCAGTTACACACACAAGGTTATGGAGGCGTTTGAGTTTGGGGAAATGCTCCTACCCGAGCCAAGTTTTTCGAGATACGAGAACGAATGCTGTCACATCTGGAGACTTTGTGGCAACAATAGAGATCTGTCCCGAGAGGCACTCTCTGAGATGGGCTCAACAGAACTAATCGCTCGCGAATTTGGACGTTCCGGCTTTCAGTAAGACTGCTTCACATGGCTCCAGGGACAAACCCTACGACATGAGCCTCATCTTTCTTTCAGGTAATTCTCACAGATATCAGATGATACAAGCAAAGTTCAGTCAATGCCAAGATAGATGTTAAACTGTCCTGTGAAAAAGGTTGCCGGATCATTAATTGAGAAGCTCAAGGTGACAGGCCGTGTATGGGGAAAGGTGTTAGAATGTAAATCTCCGACAAATTTTTGGCTCTTCCCGAAGAAAAGCACTGAGAGATACCAGTGATGATCGATGAAAACCAAAGTCTGTTCAAAGAGGGTTTTCTCGTAATGATGAAAATATCATGATATTCGTATCTGCATGATTAGCAGGGGGTGGTGGGCCTTCGCTTAATATTTGGACAGCGTCTGGAAGTACAGTACTGTATCGGCAGCCTCGACATCACAGAAATCTCATCACGCCCATCTTCTGGCAACCTACGAACGCCATCACTCCTTCACGGCGCAGACATTGAGAATCCCCCGTGCCGGGGAAGACGATCAAATCTTCAGATCCACTGCCAAAAGCCCCAACACTGATTGCGGCACCCAACTTCACACATGCGATTCCAGATCCTCGTAATCGCATTAATTGAGGACACCCAACGTACGACGGCATGGGGCCAGTCCGGTCATTACGGCGCACGAACCCGCTCACGATCGTAGTGGGTGTGGTGTTATGTATAGTAATATTCGTCTTCATACTCCAACCCTCGACTTCGGACTCGCCAGCGAGGAAGGCCGCCGCGGCATCGAACCCTCTATCTCCCCCTACGTCGCCGTTTCGGAAACAGACCGAGAAGGCAAATGGAAAACGAACACCTCCCCCAGTGGTACATTACCACATGAATAACCTCACGAGCTCCAGCGATCCTGTTGGCAATCGAGAAACTGTCCTCATCCTGACACCTCTCGCCAGATTCTACCAAGAATACTGGGATAACCTTCTACGACTGTCGTACCCCCACGAACTTATCACACTTGCGTTCATAATACCTAAGAATCGAGATGGAAATGCTGCCACCGCGGCTCTACAAGAGCAAATCACCAAGACGCAGAAGTCTGGGCCAGAAAAGAAGCGATTCGCCAGTATCATAATCGAGAGACAGGATTTTGAGCCGCCATTGGTTTCGCAGACGGAGACGGAACGGCACAAGATGGAAAATCAGAAGGCGAGACGTGCTGCTATGTCAAGGGCGAGGAATTCTCTTCTATTCACAACTCTAGGCCCTTCTACCTCTTGGGTCCTGTGGCTAGATTCGGATATCGTGGAAACTCCTACAACTTTGATTCAAGATCTTGCGTGGCACAATAAACCCATTATTGTTCCAAACTGCTTCCAGCGATTCACGGATCCAAAGACGAGGAAGCCTGCGGAGCGGCCATATGATTTCAATAGTTGGCAAGATAGTGATACAGCAAAGAAATTGGCGGAAGAAATGAGTAAAGATGATATTCTGCTAGAAGGATATGCACAGATGGCTACGTATCGAACGTTGATGGCATACATGGCAGACGACCGTGGGGATCCAAAGCAGGAAGTTGACCTAGATGGTGTTGGCGGAACGGCATTGTTGGTCAAGGCAGAAGTACATCGGGATGGGGCCATGTTTCCACCTTTCCCGTTCTACAATTTGATAGAGACGGAAGGATTTGCGAAAATGGCAAAGAGGTTAGGGTGGGGTTCTACTGGTCTACCGAACTACAAGGTACTTAACTCCCGTCCCTGCTGGATGAGCCTTTCTAATTAGTTCTAGGTATACCATTACAACGAGTGAAATGTCCGGTACAATACCCTCGTATCTTCACATAGATATTGACATCAAGTCAAGAGTGGCCCGCTAGATAGATGGACCAAGGACAGCATAAAAGTTGTACAGGGCGGTTCATCTTGTATTTACGACGGCGTTATGGCATAGCATCACATGGGCTCCTGTACTGGGTTGAGCTTATGTATACCATAGATGTGCAAGTTATCCGAATTCTTGTTCTATATAAAGGCATAAAGACGTTTCTGCCTCCTGCTCCTACAAGGAAAGGATCTTGTACGCCAAAGAGATGCTTCAATTGTGAGAAGATAGTGGCGCTTGTTCCAATTCATGCGACGTTAGGTGTGCCCCAGATACATGTGGACACTATCCCGTTCCCAAAGTCATAATACCATTCTGTTCGCCCGCTTGCTTAATATATCAACCCAGAGACCCAATATCAGTTTCGTCCCATCCAAACCAACAAAACTCCAATGCCTCCCTTCATTACCTCCTCACATCCTTCTCACTAACCTCCTCCAAAACCCCCTCGAACCTCTCCTCCCCACACCAAAATCCCACCAAGCCCCTTGCCCCAATCGTATCACCTTGCCTTAGCAAGCTCGCAACCTCGACTCCAAGGGGACTATCCACACCTGGCTCGCCCAGTAACCTCCCCACCGCCTCCAACGCACCGGCAACGCCCAGCACAGGCGTCCAATTCTCCTTCAGCACATCGAGGCAAATCTCCCCCGTCTCCCACTTCACGTTCGGATGGCAGATCTTCGTGACGAAAGTGATGGTAGGTGGGGAATTCGGGTAGTTGGGAGGGATGGTGATGTTCAGCAGCCAGCGGCCAGAGGCGTATCCGGTTGATATTGGGAGGGGCGAGCCCGAGAGGATCGCGCGGAGGGAGAGCAGGGATGAGGGTGATGGGACGAGGGAGATGAGGGTTGGATGCGAGGAGGCGGGCGAGGAGTTGAAGGCTGAGAGCTCAGTGAGCAGACGCTTTGTGGGTGTGCGGGAGGAAGAAGAGGATGATGATGAGGTTGACGAGCGTTTGTTTGGGGCGGACATTGTTCTAGAAGAGGCTGGGCAAGAGGATGTGAGTGTTTGATTTCTGTGAGTCGAAGTTTCTGATAATCTCCCCGGAGGTGTAGATAGTGGGAGTCTGCGTTTGTGTTGCAGTCGTGGTAAGTGTTGTCAGATGTTGCTTGCTACGAGAAGAGGTGAAGCTTCGAGCCTTGTGATCGGAGCTCCAGGCCGAGCTCATTCGCCGAGGCTGAAGTAGCTCAGCAAGTGGTCCGCTTTAAGATAATAGATGCAGAGACCCTAGGTATACCGTATGCACATTACTACGATTTCAGGGGAGGATATATTTATGTTCAAGTAGTTTATGTATTCATTATTCGCATCAGCACGGTTGGTGCGAGCGTTTCAATGTAGCTCAATAACTTGGGGCAAATTTCATACCTCTGGATCATGAACGACCACAAAGACGAGGTACAATGCGCCAAGCTCATGAATGCCCAGGTTCCCTATTCATCAACCAGTATCGAAGTGGAAATGCTCGTCTTCCCCCGCAGGGTCAGAGCATGCAATGCTAATGTAGCAAACACGCAAACGCTCCATCCCCATGCTGAGCTGGCCTTCCATACTATCATTAAATGCAAGCTTCGAAATGCATCGAGTCCCCTCTAGAAAACAACGACCTTTCCAACCAGGACAATTTCAAGGCAGCAGTAGAAGTGTATCGCGCTGAAGCTCTTGGAAAAAGGTAATGCTGATGGATTCGCTGAAATGCGGCAGCAAAGAAGCACGCAACACGTGAAGGCGGCCAGAGAGTAGGCGCCCCACGTAGAAAGAAAATATACACATAACATCCATTTGTTCATCATCAACATCAACATGATATCGGGTAGTCTGCCCTCCGTTTCATTGCTATCTGCGATTTAGATGCAAAATGAGATTGACAGACTCGATTTTGGCGTTGTAGAGCGTGCTGAAGCTGATTAACTCGACTCCTTGGGCTTCCAGAATTGCATCATTCGGCTGAGTCGCTTGCTTTTGCTCCCCTTATCCTTCTTATCAAGACCACTCGAGCTCTCAGGACGAGATTCGATTGAGAGCTTACTCCTCTCTCCGTGAGAGCTGCTGATCAGACGCGACAAACTGGCCATGCTTGACCGCTTGCGAGTCACAGCCGCAGAGGAAAGGGAAGCAGACCGTTGGCCGTCACGGAATTGAGGGGCACCTTGCTGAAAGCCGCTCTCTCTTGTCATTGTAGAGTTACTGCTCGTCAGGGAAGGGACACCATCAACCGACATTCGTAGCTCAGGGCCAGGTTCTCCCATCAGAAGAGATTGAAACCCATTCTCATCTGTGATAGAGGAAGGAGCCGTTGAAATACGCTGAGTATCGTACGAAAAAGGTGACCGAGGTGATGGGAGGGAAGATTGTGTAGTAGATCGAGGGCTTGTCGGAGTCGGATACGGTGGTTGTAGAGAGAACGGTTGAATCTCAACAGGTGCCAGATCTTTCGCGAGCCGTGGTCGAAATGGAGGGGTTGCAGTTGAATCCGACGATTGAGCTCTGGACTCCGGTCTGGACGGAAGAGTATCATCAAAGATCTCCACAGGACTAGGCGACTCCTCCTGTATTGGTTCGTCCATCAGCGAAGTTGCTGAATGGACAGACTTTGTTGAGCTCATCTGTCGACGTTCACCCTCACTCAAACCCGAACCCTTTCGCTTTACTCCGCGCTGGAAGCTGGGTTCGTCAAAATCCATGACTTTTCCGGTATCCATGCCCTCAGAATCCACAACCTTGATGTCGATCCCCAAGCCAGTCTCAGTATCGTCTTCATGCTCGATTG
>Ga0302140_10010969_pt1 | contig 11173 bp, 9 predicted proteins | sample I_Bog_E1_1_FD_202095 | JGI IMG/M metagenome (GOLD analysis project Ga0302140, IMG submission 202095) | Peat permafrost microbial communities from Stordalen Mire near Abisko, Sweden - I_Bog_E1_1 | ecosystem: Environmental > Terrestrial > Soil > Wetlands > Peat | place: Sweden: Abisko, Stordalen...
GTATTGGCAAAACCGCTGCGCAAGCCGCTGCCGGCGATGGCGTCGCCGCTGTAGGTGGTGCCGTGATACAGGTAAGACGCGCCTGCCGATGCCGTGATCGCCTGATCGTGATCCAGGTGCACCCAGTTATTGGCAATATAGTTGAGTTCTTCCTGAGTGAAGTTGTATTGGCTGGAAATGATGTCCTTACCCAGAGCGGTTGCGCGTGCCAGATTGAAATAGGCAGAAAAATCATTCTGTCGATAGTTCATCGTTAGTTCCAAACCGTAGATCTTGCCCTGCGCATAGTTGAATGGTGTATACAGCAAGGCTGAACCGAATTGGCCTTCATCGAGCAAATTAGTGACTTGTTTGTAATAGCCATCCAGGCCCAGTGTCAGATTTTCTGTCGCTTTGTGGCTCAAGCCCAGGTCATAGGTGTTGGAGCGCTCCGGTTGCACGGGATCGTTCTGGCTGCTGGCGGCCGCGCCGGTGGTGTTGACAAAGCTGGCGACGGTCGTGGCGGGGATCAACTCATTGGTGGGTGGTGTGAAATAACGTGCATAGCCGGCGTGCAGTGTCGTGCGCGGCGTCATCTGATAGACCAGGGCGATGCGCGGGCTCAGTTGACTACCGGTGACATAGGCGTCGAGTTCATCGAAGCGCGCGCCGTAGTTCAAGGTGAGCGTATCGGTGAGCTTCCACTCGTCTTGTAAATAGACGCCAACTTCGCTGGTGACTTTAGTGCTGCTGTCGTTGATGGAAATCGGCGTGTCACTGGTCGGATTGCCGTCGGCATCGGCTGGCAGGGTTAATGACTGATCGCTGTTGCGCAAGGTTTCGCGGGTGTACGAGATACCGCTGCGCAAGGTATGGTTTTGATTGAGGTGATAGCTAGCGTCTGCTTGCAGGCCGTTGGCCAATCCACTGCGTGCAACTTGCGTGGATACGCCGGTATAAATCAGATCGCCGTAGGTGTCTGGCTGAAATTGCACGCTGCTATAACGGCTGAAAGCGGCGATCTGATAGTCGATGTCGTCGCCGATTCCTCCTTGCAAAGAGAGGATGCCGTAGCGGTTGGTTTCGCGCTGGGTTTCATTGAGATTGGCCGACGCGATATTGACGCCAGGCAGTGGATAACTTGGCGTTTGACCGGGAATATTCGGAATCTGGAAGCCGCTGTCGGTGTTGGCCAAAATCAGGCTCAAGCGCGTGTCTGGATTGATCAGGTAGGAAAAATAACCGAAGGCTTTGTTTTGCACCGTGCGGTCGTGCAGCGCCGACGCAGCGCCGGTGGTATTTTCTATACCCAGATTGTTGGCATCGAGTGATCCGGTGACATAGTAGCTGATGCCGTTGAGCGAGCCACTGGCCTCGCCGTTGACTTGGCGCGTATTGTTGCTGCCGATGACCATGCCGATATCGCCGCTGGGCGTCAGTTGGCCGGTCTTGGTTTGAATATCGACAATGCCGGCGGTGCGGTAGCCGTATTGTGCTGGCAGCGCGCCAGTCAGCAGGTTGACGTTATCGATGAAGCGCGTGTCCAGCGTCTGTCCGAAGCCCGAGATGCTTTCTGGGAGCAGGATGCCGTTAAGGCGATATTGCAAGTTGGCGTGGTCGCCGCGTACATGCAGTTGCCCGAAGGAATCTTGCGCTACGCCAGGGGCCTGCAGTAGCACCTGATTGAAGGAAGTGTCTGCGCCTTGCGGCAGGGCGGCAATATCTTGTCCGCTGATGTGGTAGGCGCTGCTGCCGGTCTCGACCAGAATGCCGTTGCGTGCGCGATCGAGGCGCTCGGCGGCAATGTCGATGGTTGGCAGCGCTGCGCTGGCGTCGAGTGTAATGGCAATGGTCGCATCGGCATCGCCGTCAGCGCGCACACTCAGTTTGCCTGTGCCGGCATCATAGCCGTTCTTGCTGGTGATCACGGCATAGTTGCCGGAGGCGATGTGGGCAAAGGAAAAATGTCCTTGCTGGTCGCTACTACTTTTGGCTAACTCCTTGCCGCTGGCATCTTCTAGTTCAACTTCTGCATTGTCTATAGGCTGACCTTGGGCATCTTGTATCGTGCCTGTGATCGTTTTCAAAGAAGATTGCGCATTAGCAGTTGGTGCGGTAAAGCCATAGGCGAGCGCGATCAATGCGCTCAGTCGTAACAAACGTGTATTCATGACTAAATTCCCAAAAAAGCAAAACCTGTCCGCTCAGATATAGGTGATGAGCGGGGTGGTGGAGTAATCGAATTGGCGATGCAGGTGCAGGCGCGGCGGCGCTTGCGGATAGGGCCAAGATAAAGACTGAGTACGGCCGCAAAGAAATACGTTGGCTCGCTGAGAATAAAGCGAAGTAGAAAAATGACAGACGTCTGCATGCCTGCCCGAAGCAACATCGGAAGCGGCGGCAAGTCTGCGGCCGCTAGCTGGCAACTGGCGCAATCATCTACTTTTCCATTGAGAGCGTGATGATGAAAACCCAGGCTGCACAGTTTTAGCGTCAAAATCGTGATGACCAGTAACAGCATCATCCGGCTCGCACGGCTGCCAGAGATGAGACGCGGCCAAGGTAATTGGGTGTTCATGAGCATGGGTAAGCCACGATGATCGACAAGGAGTTGCGCGTAGGCTGACACTGTGCATGCATCAATGCCGGTGAGTGGCTCGTGGCGACTTGGGCTGGCAAGGGATAAGGAGGGCGCATGCGATGGATGACGGCGTTAAATGGATGTGTTGGATGATTGAGTGTGCTATTTGCAACATGGTTGCATTTACGCATCTTACAATTACTTACCATGTAAATGCAACCATGTTGCAAATAATGCCCTGTCGCCTGGAATGGTGAAGTCGGAATATTCGCAAATGTGCTTGCGCTACTGAATATGTGGGGATACAATACGGCCTTCTTTGAACAGCAATAAGAAGTCGCTTGTTCGATGCGGGAGTAGCTCAGTTGGTAGAGCGATACCTTGCCAAGGTATAGGTCGAGAGTTCGAGCCTCTTCTCCCGCTCCAGAATATGTAAAAGGAAGCGTTCAGCGCGCTTCCTTTTTTTATTGTGAGCATAGGCCTGTAGCACGCATTGAAATTGAGCGTGCATGATGATTTGTGCTACGTGCCTCTGGCGCGTCACCCCTGGCGGGGTAGCAAAGTGGTTATGCAGCGGCCTGCAAAGCCGTCTACGCCGGTTCGATCCCGACCCCCGCCTCCAAGATTTTTTTGAAGTTTGAAATTAAGCCCGCTTTTTAGCGGGCTATTTTTTGCCCATAATTCTTTGGACTTGATTGCGCTCACGCGATTGCTTGATTTCGTATTTCAGTGCATTTTCCTGTCGCCGAATATGTGTGCCGGGCAGCTTATGCAAATGCAAAAAAAGCCGGACAGCTTGGCTGACCGGCTTGTTATGTAAATTGATTTCGATTAGAAGCTAAAGCGCGCGCTGATGGAGAGTAGGTCATTGCTTAACTTGGCATCGAGATCGCCAATGCGAGTTTTGCCAAGATATTCATATTCGCCACGAACTGCAATGTTTGGCGTGAAGTGGTACTGCGCCCCGACGCCCAACATAGGACTCAATCTGACGGATTGCTCAGAATAGGAATAATCACCGGAGGTCGTGTATTCTTCGACCTTGCTTCTTTTGGTGAATGTGCCGAGCTTGCCAAACACCGTAAATTCTTTTGACAGCGGTAACATGCCAAGAGCGCTCACTCCCACGCCAGAGGCGCGAATGGACGTGTGTAAGAAGTCTGAATCATTGCTGAATTTTCCTAAGTCGGCATACTCCAGTTCTGCTGCCCAGTTTTCGGTGAACTGATAGCCGGCATACAATTTCAAGCCGATGGCGCTATTGTTTTGATTGCTGTCGGATGGAAAATTAACGTTGGCGACTTGGTTTTGAGCATGGCCAAGGCCGGCGCCGATGTACCAAGCTTGTTTCTCCATGTCGGCAGCGCCTGCATAAGCGGAGATGGTAAGTAGGCAGGTGGCAAATGAAATGCTTATTGAGCGTAAAACCATAGAAATCCTCGATTCATTGATGTAAAAAATCTCCCGCCAAGCACTCCCGGTTCGAAAGTCGAAATACAAAGCATCGACTTGAAAAATATCGGGTGATGGCGGAAATGGGGGGGGCATCCGGCCTTCGCTCAAAAAACCTGTTGAGCTTGGCTGGAGGGGCTAGTCTAGGGAGCGGCATGGGCGGTCGCTATTGGTCGAGTACGATTATTTGCTCGTAATTTTTCTGGCATTTGAGTTGTTCTTCTGGCTCGCTTGGGGCAGACATCTATGTCGGCAATTTGGCCACTAAGAGGCGGGCCTGAAATAAGAGGCGTGGCGTCTTATTTTTGCGGGCTGGGCAGTCGTTTGGTTTAGTGGTGCTTGCAAGATGGGTGGATTATGTATATAATTTTCTTCTTCGCTTTTTGCGAACTTAAGGCGGATATTCGCGTCAAGCTGCTGGTGCACAGGCAAGTGCTAGTAGAAAAAGTGGCTTGATTAGGCTTAAAAGTGCCCGATTTTCTTGCAAAATCTCCCTGCGGGAGTAGCTCAGTTGGTAGAGCGATACCTTGCCAAGGTATAGGTCGAGAGTTCGAGCCTCTTCTCCCGCTCCAAATTCAAAAGGAAGCTCAGTCATGAGCTTCTTTTTTTATTTTCATCGCCATTTATTGCGCTCGGTTTGGCCGCAGTGACAAAAAATCCCGGCATCTGACTCCTTTTTCAGAAGGCTGACGTTCTTCCCCAAATGCCGTTTTTCGCTGGTAAGTGCAGATTTATGTCGTATTACATGGGATTGAATTGTTTTTCCAGACATTACCCTTTACATTGGCGTGACTGCTAGTTCAAATAACAGAAGCGATAGTGCGCGGGAGAGAATGAAATGGATGCGTTTCAAAAAGAAATTGACGAAAGAACTAATCTCACCAGTTCCAATAAATTTGAATTATTGCTGTTCCGTCTCGGTGCCGACCCGCATGGTGTGCGCTCGGAGCTGTTTGGCATCAATGTGTTCAAGATCCGCGAGATCGTGCCGATGCCACACATTACGACGGCTGCTGGTACCCGTTCACCGATGTTGGGGATGGTTAATATTCGCGGTCAGATCATCTCGGTCATTGATTTGCCCAGCGTGGTCGGCTGTGTGCCCAAGACCGGCTTGAATATTTTGCTGGTCACTGAATATGCGCGTACCACCCAGGCATTTGCCGTGGAGTCGGTAGAGGAGATCGTGCGTCTGGAATGGAGTCAGGTGTTGTCGGCGGAATCCAAGGCGGGTGGTAATTTTGTCACCAGTATCGCGCGCCTAGACGATGATGAAAGCGGCACACGTCTGGCGCAGGTGCTCGACGTAGAACAAATTCTCCACGAGTTTATGCCGGTTGATCGCAATATTAATGCGGGCGGTATCGAAGGCATCAATCTCAAGCCGGGGGCTGTGGTGATTGCTGCTGACGATTCACGTGTGGCGCGCTCGCTGGTTGAGCAAGGATTGACGGCGATGGGCCTGCCATTCGAGATGTACAAGACCGGCAAGGAAGCCTGGGACCGAATCGTAAAAATCAACGAAGAAACACGCACGCAGGGCGTACCCGTCACGGATCGCGTGGCCATGGTGTTGACGGACCTTGAAATGCCCGAAATGGATGGTTTCACGCTCACGCGCAATATCAAGCGTGAGGAGCGCATGAAGGCCATTCCTGTGGTGATCCACTCATCACTATCCGGTTCAACCAATGAAGATCATGTCAAAAATATCGGTGCAAATGGCTACGTTTCCAAGTTTGCAATTGAAGACCTGACAAAAGCCATACGCGAAGCGCTAAAAAGCTAAATCTTGTCAGTCGGGTGTCAGCAGTTGTCCTCAGCCAGATCGTAAAATGCCGCGCATCACCTATTTGTGTGATGCGAGGCTTTTTTGTTTTGCGAGAGCCGGCATGCGAAGAATTCGGCCGCGCTTTCGGCGCTGCATTTTCCTGTGCCGGGTCAGATACTTGCGCCTGCGCCGAAGACGATCTTTTATACTGACAGTTTTTCATTTCCGTCTTCATTCACGGACCTGTGATTCATATATGCGTATTCCACAATTACCATCAACGCGCGACGAACGTTTGTCAGAGGCATTGCAAGCCGCGATTGATAATAAAACCAAGCCACAGGGCAGCCTCGGCGTACTTGAGCAGGTCGCCCGACGTATCGGTCTGATTCAACAGACGCCGGCACCGCGCATCGGCCGCGCTGCGATTGTGGTGTTTGCTGCCGACCATGGCATTGTCGCGGAAAATATTTCCGCTTATCCACAAAGTGTGACGTGGCAAATGGTGGAGAATTTCCTCGCCGATGGTGCGGCCATCAACGTTTTTGCGCGTCAAAATAATTGTGCCTTGCATATTGTTGATGCCGGCGTGAATCATGAATTTGGTGTTCGCACGGGTTTGATTGACCGCAAAATCGGCAGTGGCACTGCTAATTTTGCCGAACAGGAAGCCATGACCTCGGTGCAATGCGAACAGGCCTTGCAGCGCGGCATGGAATTGATCGCCGAACTAGATGCCGATGTGATTGGTTTCGGCGAAATGGGTATCGGTAATACCACCGCTGCGGCAGCCATCATGCACAAGATCACCGGCATTACCGTATCGCAATGTGTTGGCGCCGGTACTGGACTGGCCGCCGCTGGCGTATTGCACAAACAGCAGGTTATTGGGCGCGCCGTCGCGCATCATGCCACCGTCGCCGCGCCGTTGGACGTGTTGCGCGTCTTCGGCGGCTTTGAAATCGCCATGATCGTGGGTGCCATCTTAAAGGCCGCCGAGCGCCGAATGGTGCTGGTTATCGATGGTTTCATCGTGACTTCGGCATTGTTGGTGGTGGCTGCACTGCAACCGGCCATTCTTGACTATTGCGTGTTTTCGCATTGTTCCGACGAGCATGGACATCGACGCATGCTTGAGCACCTGCAGGCCCGTCCGCTGCTACAGCTGGATCTACGCCTGGGCGAGGGGACCGGTAGTGCTCTGGTCTTGCCTTTGTTGCATGCTGCAGTCAATTTCCTGGCGCAGATGGCGACATTTTCATCGGCCCAGGTCAGCGAAAAGAGTGCCTGAAATGGCTGTCGTGCCAACTCCGCAATCTCGGCCTCCTGCTGCGCCAGGTGGCCTGCGGTATCAGTTGCGCTTATTTTTTACCGCACTACAATTTTTTACCCGGCTGCCGGCACCACGCTGGGTGGGTTTTGAGTCAGACTGGTTAGCCCATGCCACACGTTATTTTGCGGCTATCGGCTTGTTGGTGGCAATCTTGTGTGCCGCCGTCTACAGCATACTTGTATACTGTTTGCCGTCGCCGCTAGCGGTGTTGTTGTCGACGGCCGCCGGCATTTACCTCACTGGTGCCTTGCACGAAGATGGATTTGCCGATGTTTGTGATGGCTTTGGTGGTGCCATGCAGCAGCAGCGGGTGCTGGAAATCATGCGCGATTCGCGGCTCGGTGCGTTTGGTGTGATTGGTATCGTCTTGTTGCTAGGGACCAAGATCGTCTGCCTGGCCTATTTGCCGGTAGTACAGGTGGTGCCGGCTTTGTTGTTGGCGCATCCGCTGTCGCGCTGTTTCGCGGCGGTGCTGATCTGGCGTATGGATTATGTGCGAGAGGAAGGCAAGGCCAAGCCCTTGGCACAACAGATGAGCACGATCGAGTTTGCCATTACGGCCTTGACCGCACTGTTGCCAATGGCGGCATGCCTGCTGCTGGGGCGGCTCAGTTTGGCGGCTATGGCGCTGGCCTTGTTGACGGGGTTGGGTGCGACTGTATTTTTGGCGCGTTTTTTCCAGCGTCGTATCGGTGGTTACACCGGCGATTGTTTGGGTGCTGTACAACAATTGAGCGAAGTTGCGATTTATCTTGGTCTGTTGGCCACGGTATCGCCTGCGCCGTCTTCATGAACAGAAAGGTTGAATATGCTGCTGCATTTGATCCGCCATCCCTTGCCAGTGATCGACAAAGGCCTTTGCTACGGTAGCAGCGATCTTGCCGTCACCGAAGAGGAATGCCGAGTGGCGCTGGAGAAAGTGCGTCCGGCATTGCCGCCTTATGTGCCGCTGTACTCTAGCCCGCTGCAACGCTGCGTGTTTCTAGCCGAGCCGCTGGCTGCGGCACTGCAAGCCGGGCCGGTGCGTTATGACCCACGCCTGATGGAAATGCATTTTGGCAGCTGGGAACAACGCGCCTGGGATGCCTTGCCGCGCGAGGAAATCGATCAATGGGCGGCTGATGTGGTGGGATATCGTCCGGGCGGCGGCGAGAATGTTCTTAACGTGGCGCAACGTATTGATTCGTTTTGCGAAGACCTGTTGCAACGCGGCCATAGCCAAGCCATTATCGTTTGCCATGCTGGTACTATTCGTCTATTGCAGGCGCGCGCGCAAGAGTTGCCGGTGTTGCAGATGGCCATGCATGCCGCCACCAATACACAGGCCATTGCATTTGGCGAGGTACTGACATTGCAGTTGTAGAATAGGGAGCCGGTATGCTCTTCATCCCTGAGCCATGAAGAATGCAGCTGTCCAAGTAATCGATTTTTTCATCTTTATCGGGTTTGCCCGCCATCTTTCATGTCCGCAACTAATTCATCTAAGCATCTCTTGATCGTCGACGACAGTAAAGTGTCGCGCATGCTGATCAAGGCGCATATTCTGGCGGTGCATGCCGATTGGATCATTCGTGAGGCGGCCACTGGAGATGAGGCCTTGCAGATGGTGCAAGAGCGCCAGCCAGACTATTGCACCATGGATGTCAATATGCCAGGCATGCTCGGCACCGAAGCGGCCGAACTCATTCTGGTCCAATATCCAGAGGTGCGCGTGGTAGTTTTTTCGGCCAATATTCAAGAAGCAGTGCAGTCGAGGGCTCAACAAATGGGCGCCATGTTCGTCTCCAAGCCGGTGACGGAAAAATCGATTGCACGTGCACTCGGCTTTTTCACGGAGAACGCGTGAACGTTTTTTCTGACATCGAAATTGATGCGCTGACAGAAGTATTCAATGTGGGCGCAGGGCGCGCCGCGTTGACTTTGAGCGAAATTATCGGCGAAGAGGTCATGTTGTCGGTGCCGTCGTTGAAGGTACTGAGCTCTGCCGAAATTTTTCCGTCGGTGCTGACCGGGAAAGATGGCAAGTTTGCTACGGTCAGCCAGGTGTTTAGCGGTCCCTTCACGGCTGAAGCAGTGTTGCTGTTTACCGAGAATTACGCGCTGGAGATCGTGCGCGACATGATGGGTTCGCAGATGAGCATCGACGACCTCGCTGAGTTTGAGCAGGAAGCCATGAGTGAGCTGGGTAATATCATCCTCAATGCATCCTTGTCGGCCATGGCTGACATGTTTGACATCAGTCTGAACAGCTCCTTGCCAAGCTATAGTATCTCCTCGCCGCAAGACATCGCCGACCGCTTTGTCGACAACGGTAGTGACGATAACTATGTTCTGGTTTTGCATATTGATCTGGTATTGGAAAAGCACCATACCGAAGGGCATTTGATTTTCTTGCTCAGCTCCACTTCGTTGAGCAAACTGGTTGCGCACGTACAGCAATATCTAAGCAATATTCTTTGATCGACATTTCCATGAGCAGCAATGTAACTCTCGGGTTTTCCACGGAGCAAGTGGTCAATAGCATCAATCTTGGCCTGATTGTCGTTGGTGAAGACTTGGGAATCCTGCTGTGGAACGACTGGATGAGTCGGCATAGTGGCATCAGTCGCGAGCAAGCCCTACAGCAAAATATTGTTACGTTGTTCGGCGGGCAGCTGACGCCAGGCTTTTTGCGTGGACTCAATAATGTCATCAGTTACGGATCGCCGTCGTTGCTGTCGAGTGCGTTGCATCGCTCGCCGTTGCCGTTGTATGTTGCGCAAGAGTTGAGTCAAACACCGGCGCGTATGCATCAGTCCATCACCATGACACCGCTGCTCAGTGCTGAAGGTGGAGTGCGTACCTGTCTGATTCAAATCAGTGATTCCAGCAATTCGGTCAGACGGGAGAAGATGCTCATCTCGCACTCGGATGCATTCAAGCGCGAAGCCATCACCGATGGTCTAACCGGCATCTATAACCGACGTTTTTTCGACGAAAGCTACATCCAGGCGGTGCGGCATTCCAAACGTCATCGCAGCAATCTGTCGCTGTTCATGATCGACATCGATTATTTCAAGCCATACAACGATCATTACGGTCATCAGCAGGGTGATAAGACCTTGAAACTGGTCGCCAATGCGCTCTTTGCGCAGATGCGCCGTCCCTCCGATATTTGCGCGCGCTACGGTGGTGAAGAGTTCATCATGTTGCTGGCCGATCTCAGCGAAGAGCAAGCGGTCAACTTTGCCCAACGGCTATGCGCCAGCATTGCCGATCTTGCCATTCCACACGCAACCTCTCCTACTGCCGATCATCTGACTGTCAGTGTCGGCGTGCAAACTTGGACGCCAGATCAGACCAGCGAAATTTTGCCACTGCTCAACGGCGCAGATGAGGCGCTCTACCGCGCCAAGAGCCTGGGACGTAATCAGGTCGTGGTCAAAAGCTAATAACGTCTAATAAAATACTGCTAAAACACCGCTAGCGGCGTCGCACCTTCTTGCCGCATGCGAAGACTCTCTCCGCCAGAACGCCTAGCCATCAACGTATGGTTCGCTATTTGTAGATTGCCATCGAAAACCGACAATCATCTAGCCGTCCACCCCTAGCAAGCGCCGAGCGCTAGAGTCGTAGACGCATTTGCTTTGCAGATTCTTATGATCGCGTTGCCGCGTTCGCCAAGCAATGGAAAGTGGGTTAGTTGCAAAGAGGGAAATTCTGAGAGCAAAGGAGCAATCCGTACGCAAATCGCGGGCAACTGCAATGATTACAGAATCATGATAAATTCGTGCATGGCAATCAATCGCCGAACGCGATTGATTGCCATGAAGTTCTCGGGGCGGGGTGGAAATCCCCACCGGCGGTAATGTGGTCGTGATGTTGCGTTATAGATCATGGCCGCGAGCCCGCGAGCGCTTGGCGAACAATAGTTTGTCGAGGTCAGCAGAGCCGGTGTGATCCCGGAGCCGACGGTCATAGTCCGGATGAAAGAGAACGGGATAATGCTCTTTGCAGGCGCACGTGCGTCTGTGCTGGCATATCCTATGCGCCCTGTTTTTATTTAACAAACAGGAGT
>Ga0302140_10010973_pt1 | contig 11170 bp, 7 predicted proteins | sample I_Bog_E1_1_FD_202095 | JGI IMG/M metagenome (GOLD analysis project Ga0302140, IMG submission 202095) | Peat permafrost microbial communities from Stordalen Mire near Abisko, Sweden - I_Bog_E1_1 | ecosystem: Environmental > Terrestrial > Soil > Wetlands > Peat | place: Sweden: Abisko, Stordalen...
CAGCGTTGCCCTTTTGGCAGGTGCTGCAATGATTTCATTCATCGTGGCAACCACAACTCCATGTGATAATACCGGATCCTTCATAACAGCTTACGGGATATTCTTCAAGAATCATGTCAGAGCCTCTCTTTGCTCCAGCTCGTTGGGAGATCTACAGTGAGGCAGGTCAGCGCGCTCAAGATCCAGAGCCTAGAGAATCGCCGGAACGGTGGAGAATTGAATATCGTCCAAATTCAGCTTCCGGTTTGTAATTTGTTCGGACAAAATCGTCGAGAATCGTCACGCCGCTGCTCACCGAGCTTTTATTGGGCTCCGAAGGCATAGGCATAGTGCACAGCACCACGTATTCCACGTCGTGGCGCTTAAGATCATTGATGATTTCGGACTGCACCTTCGCGGTTGTCACCACTCCCGGAAGCATATCTATATATCGGGTTGCCGAAATTCGATCTGAAAGAAAATAGAAGAGTGCGCTATTCATGAAAATCAGATCGTGGCGCCGATTCCCAACGAAAATGAACTCGCCTGGCGCCGTCTTCAGTTGGACGTACTTGATAGCGTCGGTGAGGCCACTCGTCCCCTCTTCTTTCGGAACCAAGATTCCCCGAGCCCGGTCAATCCCAGCTATCGGAATCCAGTCATGATCTTGAAATGCCCGCTTCTTCTCTTTCAGGCCCTTCACTGACAGAATGGCAACGCAGAAGAGCAAGATCAGCCGCAAAGACAGCGAAACCCAGCGTGTCGACACCTGTGCCCTTATTGCCCCGGAAAGCCAGGGGAAGAGGATCAGAGAGATGGCCACGGCCGCCACCATGTGAAAATGGTCGGGCCTCACTCTTACCGAATAATAGAGGCCAAGTCCAAACAAGGCCAATCCCGCTGCCAGCCAAGGCTCACGCAAAGGCCGCTCTTTCTTTTTCCAGCCCATGACGACGAAGATCCACGTCATGCAGAAAACAAATACCGGGAGTAACAGGATTAGGAGAGGCACCACCGCATCAATAAACTGATACACGCGCTCTCTAATGCCGCCTGAGCTTACGAACCTCACAAATTCCGTCGCAACAGGTACAGATCGAAATTGAGGGTAGATTCGACGCGGAAAATCAATAAAGGCTTCATATAGGAACTGGCGCGGCACCGTGCGAAACAAGGCAAAGGCGACTGGCAAGACGACAGCCGCTGCGCCAATTGAAAGGGCTAGGAATCGCTTGATCGTGGACACAAGCCGTGACGAGTAATTTTCTCTTCTTAAGTGCCCGATAAAAAGTCCGTCGCCAAAAATTATCGCGCTCTGACCTGCAAATGCATAAACGCCTAAGTCATGGCGCACCAGGACAGCGCAGCCGAGAAGCAGTCCCGCAGCGGCACTTAGCCTTGGATTCGTGGGATGGCAAGTCAGGATCAAATACCCAGCCAGCACGAACACCAGCGCCGGGACCATCGGATACAAGACAAACCGGTCATAGTTGAGCCACACGCACACTGTGATGCAACTGACCAGCCCTCCGAGTAGGCCGGTTAGTCGACGGCCGATAAAGTAAGAAAGGATCGTCACTGCCCATTCGGAGACTACGGTGTACGCCCTTGCAGTGAGCATAGTAGTTCCAAATAGCTTAAACAGACCTGCCAAAATGTAGTATTGTCCCGGACCGTACGTGTTCCAAAAGTCGCGATAAGGTATCCCTCCGCGAAGCACGGTTTCCGCTCCGGTGAGAAGCACTCCTTCGTCGTAGATCTGTATCCCTCTGTTACTGGCATACCACAGGTAGACCAAGAGGAAGATGAGGAGACCGCTGACAAATCTCCACGAGCCGAGGATCGAGTAGGCTTTACTCTCGCTGACACGGCCTTGCGAAGATTGATGTTTCAGGATCCGCTTGAACATAAAAATGGTGTGTTTGAGAATCCCTTCCTATGTGGACATGCCGTAAGACAACAAAATCTCAAGGGCTCGTTGAGAGCATCCCGCTACTCTGCAGATCGGGAATTTTCAAACGGGCCCCGGAGGCGTACCGAAGGACCATCGCGCGGGCATTGACGCGACCGTCTGAATGCGGGTGGAAGCAGTTCGCGGTTTCAATCAACTCTTAAGGGACAAACTCTGATTTCACTGTAGTTGAAGCGAATCAGTTCCGCAATTGTAACCTAAAGCCCGATCGAGAACTCTCGTTCCGCGGGACGGATTGCCGCTCATTCATGGCTTTGACCGTGGATTCTTATTTTGTGCCGAGGACATTCGCTTTTCCGTCCTTCGCGGTACTAAGGAAGATCTCCTACAGAAATCGAGCCTCCCGCGATGATCCCTGGGGGCAGGCATCGGTTCCGACGCCATCGCAGGTGGACCGTCCAGCCTTTTGGCTTGATACAACTCTCTCGAAAAATCGGGACAACTGCCGCCTAATTCGATAATCTGTTCACTGACGAACAATCATTGTCAGGTTGTGCATCCTTGCGTTGAGGGAAGTGGAAATGAAAGCGGTTATCCTGGCTGGCGGAATGGGCACTCGCATCATGGAGGAGAGCGCGCTGAAGCCCAAGCCCATGATTGAAATCGGAGGAAGGCCGATCCTCTGGCACATCATGAAAATGTATTCGACTCATGGCATAAATGAATTCGTAATTTGCTGCGGATACAAGGGACCGGTAATCAAGGAATATTTCGCAAACTATTTTCTCCACGTTTCCGATGTGACGTTTGACATAGCCCAGAACAAGATGCAGGTTCATGAGCATGACGCTGAGCCCTGGATGGTGACCTTGGTGGATACGGGCGGGGAAACCATGACGGGAGGGCGGATCAAACGGGTCCGCAAATACCTTGACGATACCTTCTGCCTCACCTATGGGGACGGTGTAGCAGATATCGATCTGACGGCGCTGGTCGCCTTTCACCACAGCCAGAAAAAACTGGCAACAGTGACCGCAGTGCAGGCACCTGCCCGATTCGGAGCACTCGTCACCGACGGAACGACCGTCACGAGCTTCAGAGAAAAACCGGTGGGTACAGGATGGATCAATGGCGGATTCTTCGTCCTTTCACCGGAAGTCCTCGACTACATTGAAGGAGACCAAACCGTCTGGGAGAACGAACCGCTGGATCGCCTTGCTCAGGAAGGACAGCTTGACGCTTATTTTCATAACGGCTTTTGGCATCCGATGGACACACTGCGCGATCGAAACCAACTCGAAGCAATGTGGTCCACGGGAAGCCCACCCTGGAAGATGTGGAAATGAGCTTTGAGTTTTGGCTTAAGAAGAGAGTCCTGATCACAGGGCACACGGGGTTCAAGGGAGGATGGCTCTCCCTCTGGCTGCAGTCTCTAGGCGCCGAGGTCATCGGGTACTCTCTGCCCCCTCCGACCACGCCAAGCTTGTTCTTTCAGACCGCTGTGGAACAAGATATGCGCTCGGTTCTTGGAGACGTCCGCGATCTGCAGCATTTGCGCAAAGTGGTGGAAGAGAGCAAGCCTGAAGTCATTTTTCATCTCGCGGCTCAGTCGCTGGTGCGCAGTTCCTATGTTGATCCGGTCGGCACCTACGCGACCAATGTGCTCGGCACCACGAACGTCCTTGAAACGGTACGCGAAAATGCCGCGGTTCGGTCCGTTGTAATCGTCACGACTGACAAATGCTATGAGAATTCAGAAGATGGCCGAGCATATCGTGAGACCGACCGGCTTGGTGGTTTCGATCCCTATTCGAGCAGCAAGGCTGCGGCGGAATTAGTCACCGCAGCCTTTCGGAATTCGTTTTTCAGCCCAGCGAACGGCAAAGTGCAACAGGGGATCGCGTCGGCACGGGCTGGCAATGTCATTGGCGGAGGAGATTGGGCTGCGGACCGGCTGATTCCCGACGTCATGCGTGCAGTCTGCGACGGCGAGGAAGTGTCGATTCGAAACCCGGATTCGATCCGCCCATGGCAGCACGTCCTGGAGCCGCTGTTCGGGTATCTGATCCTCGCGGAGAGGCTCCACTCTCGGCCGGGGCGCTACGCGGAGGCCTGGAACTTCGGCCCAGATGATTCAGATGGCCTTCCTGTTTCGGCAGTTTTGCAGTTGCTCAGCAGATCCTGGGGGCGGGGAATTCATTGGCGCATTGATGAAGCCCCCCAAGTGCACGAGGCCGGCCGCTTGAGGCTCGATTCGTCCAAAAGCCGACAAATGCTGGGATGGCAGCCACAATGGAAATTGGATCAAGCGCTGCAGGCAACAGCTCAGTGGTACAAAGCGTACCAAAACCAGCAGGATTTGCGAGCGATAACGCTGCAGCAGATTGAGTCTTATCAGAGCGCGCTGACGATGTCCAAAGGAATCCTTGAATGACCGCTCCGTTGTGTCGTTTTTGCAAATCTCCGCTCACCGCAACGTTTGCAGACCTGGGAAGCACTCCGCTTTCAAATTCCTACCTGCGACCCGAGCAACTCAATAGAATGGAACCTTTTTATCCGTTGCACGCGCTCGTGTGCAGCGTCTGTTTTCTGGTTCAAATTGAGGAGTATCAGGGTCCCGAGGCAATCTTCGGAGACTATTCCTACTTTTCATCTTTCTCAGACACATGGCTGCGTCACGCACACGATTTCACGATGAAGGCAATAAGCACTTTCCACCTTACTGGCGAGTCACAGGTCATTGAAATCGCCAGTAACGACGGGTATTTGCTGCAATACTTTCAGGCTGGCGGAATTCCAGTCCTGGGAATCGAACCCGCCAAGAATGTGGCCCGAGTCGCCGAGGAAAAAGGAATCCCAACTCTCAGCAGGTTCTTTGGGACCGAAACAGCGCGAGAACTCGTAAGCATGGGCAAGCAAGCAGACCTTCTGGTGGGCAACAATGTTCTGGCGCACGTACCCGATTTGAATGACTTTGTCGCCGGTATGAAAATCGCCTTGCGGCCGGGCGGGATTATCTCCATGGAGTTTCCCCATCTGATGCAGATGATTCAAAACAACCAGTTCGATACCATCTACCACGAGCATTTTTCCTATTTATCTCTTTGCACCGTCGAGAAGGTTTTCTCTGCGCACGGGCTGAAACTTTTCGATGTCGAAGAACTCCCCACCCACGGCGGATCACTTCGCGTATTTGCTTGCCATGCTGACAATGTCCATGAATCAGTAAGTCAAAGAGTTTCAGAGCTCAGGCAACGGGAGTTGAGCTTCGGCATCCAGAATTTGGCCGTCTATGCGAGCTTCGGCGAACGGCTACGCGAAACGAAGCGTGCGCTTCTTGAATTCATGATCGGCGCCAAGCGAGCGGGAAAATCGATCGCAGGTTACGGGGCACCAGCCAAAGGAAACACGCTCCTCAATTATTGTGGAATTGGAACAGATTTTCTCGACTATACCGTTGATATCAGCCCGCACAAGCAGGGCCATTTTCTTCCCGGAACACACATCCCGATTTATCATCCGCGCGTAATCCGCGAAACACGGCCAGATTACGTATTGATACTGCCCTGGAATCTCAGGGATGAGATCATCGAGCAACTCGCTGATATTCGCGAGTGGTCTGGACGATTTGTTGTGCCCATTCCGAAAGTTGAAGTCATCGAATGAAATTCATCAAGACTCCGTTAGAAGGCGCCTATTTGGTTGAGATCGATCCGCATGTCGATGAGCGTGGTTTTTTCGCTCGTACCTGGTGCCGTGATGAAGCTCTAGCGCATGGACTCAATCCCAACGTGGTCCAGTGCAGCATATCGATAAACAATAAGCGGGGCACTCTTCGAGGTCTACACTACCAGGACGAGCCGTTCCCGGAGACCAAATGGGTACGCTGCAATGCGGGAGCAATTTACGATGTGATCGTCGATCTCCGGCCGGCATCCCCGACACATACAAAATGGTTTGGTGCTGAGTTGACGGCAGACAATCACAAAATGTTGTACGTGCCAGAGGGATTTGCGCACGGCTTTCAAACACTCACCGATATGGCGGAGGTCGCGTATCAGATCTCTGAAATCTATCGGCCGGAATCCGCGCGCGGAGTTCGCTACAATGACCCACGGTTTGGTATCAAATGGCCGATGAGCGATCCAGTCATCTCTGCGAGAGACCTTTCTTTCCCTGACTACTTGCTATGAAAAAAGTGCTGGTGACTGGAGCGAGTGGATTCATTGGCAGACATTGCCTGCCTTTGCTGTTGTCTAGAGGCTATGAGGTACACGCTCTGGCCCGGCAGCGTTCGGCAAACTCCGACTCGTCCGATATTCACTGGCATGAGATCGACTTGCTCACACCGGGTTCATGCGCACAGCTTTTAAGCCGTCTACAGCCGGAATGCCTCCTCCATTTGGCCTGGTACGCTGTGCCTGGCAAATTTTGGGAGGCAACGGAAAACATCGAATGGGTCCGCGCAAGCATGGAGTTACTGCAGGCTTTCGCCGAGAACGGCGGAACGCGCGTGGTGATGGCGGGAACGTGCGCAGAGTATGACTGGAGCGAAGGTGAGTGCGAAGAGGACACAACGCCTCTGCTTCCGTCCACATTGTACGGAACATCCAAGCATTCGCTTGAACGGCTCGTCAATGATTGGAGCCGCCAGCAAACGATAAGCGCTGCCTGGGGTCGTGTCTTCTTCCTATATGGCCCGGACGAGAATCCTTCGCGTTTGGTTGCTTATGTCATCCGCTCTCTCTTGCAAAATCAACCTGCCCTTTGTACCGACGGCCGCCAGCTCAGGGATTTTCTGCATGTTCATGATGTTGCGTCTGCCTTCGTCTCCATCCTTGAGAGTCAGGTTGTCGGCCCAGTCAACATCGGCTCCGGCAAGCCGATTGCAGTGCGAGATGTGCTTAACGAAATTGCCAGCTGCATAGGGCGCCCTGAATTGATCGTTCTTGGCGCGCGCAGTTCAGCTGGTGAGCCTGCAGCGATCTGGGCAAATATAGAGAAGCTAACAAAACAAGTCCTCTGGGTTCCCCGCTACGATTTGAAGCTCGGGCTTGAACAAACCGTCGCGTGGTGGCGAAAATCGCTTGATGTCGGCTGACGGGCACGTAGAGTCAATGCCCGTTCTGCTCGCAACTGCACGCGCGTGATAACACCGGACTATTCTTCCTGGAGTTTGATGCTCTTTTCGGCGTGCGAATCGAGTCTGGTTGTCTTTGCATCCTTCTGGTCGCTGGAGTTTTTCGGGTCTATTGATCGGGAGTTGCCCTCGGCGGCTGGCGATTCGATTTTGGTCGCCTGCGAAGAAGTCGCTGGATCCGAAACGGGATCGATCTCCAACAGCGCGTCAATGCGGTAACCGGCGGCTTCGGCCGAAGCGAGCGCATCTTCGACAGTCCTGCTTAGTTCCTCAACCAAGGCGCGGCTAGGAGCGGGTTCGGCGGCTACTCGCAGCAGGGACGGCATGAGAAGCCACCAGAGCAACTCTTCATACTGTTCACGAACAAGATAGGCGTGGCCTTCGGCTTCGTGGACGCCCGTCAGCCAGCGCACATCGGGATCGAGCCAGAGGGCCGGCGCGAGGACCACCTTTTCGTCGCCGGAAATTTGCGATTCAGCATCCTGAGGTTTTGCGATCAGGGGCTCGGCTGCCGGAGCCTTCGCCTTGGGCGCGGGAGCTTTTGGCACTGTTGTTGCAGATGATTCCGGCTCAACCGGGAGTTCGGGTTCTTGAGGCGCGACGTCCGGCCTACCTGCGCCTGCGGCCGCGAGTAGCACGACCTTGATGCGGGCGGCAACACGCCATCCTTCTTCGCCTTCAAATCCGAGAGCTTGAAAGGCCCGGGCAAACGGTTCGCGGAGGCGCAACCGGTCGAAGAGATCCAGGGCTACGCGCTCTGGGTTTTCAAGATCGATGGACTCCGCCAGGAGCTCAAGTGTGCACCAGGCGAGGATGGGTCCCCATATTGCGGTGGCTGTGAGCTGCGGACTGGGGCTGGGCAACATGCGGCGTGCTGCCGCAGTCCACGGAGCCGGGAAGAGCGCCTCAGTTGCGGGGATGTGCATGGCCGCACGGAGTCGCTTGCGGAAAGCCGCGGCCAGAAGACCGGGGTCGGCAGGCATCGTGTCAACGGAGGGGCGATCCTGCTCAGGAAGACGCGCAATGTAGGCTGCTTGTGCGGCGCGCAGGAATATTTCGCAAAGCGCCCAAGCCTGGTCAAAGAACTCACTGCGCTCCTTCTCGAGTGTTTTGGGCGTCTCGGGAGCGATGGGGCGCGGATGATCGGCGCGGTCGGCGAAGATGCGAACGATGGCAGGATCGAGCTGCCGGCGGAGAGCGTCGTGCACGGGACGAAGCTCCATGCTGATGAGCGCATCTTCAAGGTTGGGTACGCCACGGCCGTTGAGAAAATCAGAGAGACGGTCCCATGGGTACTGCGCGGTGGAGTGCATCGGACGCCAATCGAGAAAGACGTGGCACTGGTATGCGTGCAGATCGAGGGTGAGACCTTGATCAAGGATGTTGTTAGCCCGGCGGAGGTATTCAAGGCCGGTAAGCGAGTCGCGAAAGGCGAGAACGACGCCGGAACCGCCACCAACGCCGAGGCCATCGCGCAAGCGCTGCTGGCGGAGTTGGCCGGAGCCCTTGTCCGCGTAAGCTGCCGAGTAATCGATAGTGCCGCGCGTGCTGCCGTAACGATTGTTGTAGACGACCAGAGCCCGCTCGTCGCCGTTGCGGTTGGAGTAGGCAAAGACGTTTTCGTCGACAGAACCGCCGGCGTGGAAGAAATCATAGAGCAGGAAGTTGCTGCTTTCAGCGAAGAGCCAGCGGCGCTTGAGCAGGGGCGCGACTTCGCGCTGATGTCGATCGACCAGCCTCTGGTCCGGATTCTCTTCATAACGGGGCCAGCGGTACTCCATGCCGTACTTCTCAGTGAATCCCTCAATCTGGCCGTGCCCGAACATGGGCAGTCCGGGCAGAGTGGACATCATGACGGCGACGCCGAAGCACTTGTCCCCGGTGCCGAATTGGTCGACCGCGGTACGCTCGTCTGGGTTGCTCATGAAATTGACGTAGCGCTTCATAATGTCGGGATCGAACTCGAGGGTGTTCTTGATGACCGAGCGGTACTTGGCGTTCTCCTCGTCGCGCATCATATTCATGAACGCGCTGTTGTAGACGCGATGCATGCCGAGGGTGCGAACGAAGTAGCCCTCCATGAGCCAGAAAGCCTCAGCGAGGAGAAGAGTGCCGGGAACTTCGGCGGCAACCCGATCGACAACCTCGCGCCAGAATTCGTGCGGCATGCAGCGGTCGAAGTCCGCCTGGCTCATGCCATACTCGGCGCGAGAGGGGATGGCGCCGCTCGAGCCCGGGCCGGGAAACCAGAGGCGATGAAAATGGCGCTTGGCCAGCGTCATGGCAGCATCAAAACGAATGACGGGAAAGAGGCGCGCTACATGGAGGATGGTTTGGATGACCTGCTCGCGTACGGCGGGATTGAGGTAATCGAGCTGGGCCGTGTCGTTCCATGGGAAGCTGGTGCCGTCATTTCCGTGGTAGATGTAGCGGGTTTCACCGGAAGCACGGTCACGGCGTCGAAAGACCACGGCGGCGTCGGATTGCGAAAAGTAGTGATCCTCGATCTTGATCTCAGCCCTGCCGTCGTGGGAGAGATCGGGGCCTTCAAAACTGTAGGAAGGGTAAGGCAGATCCTGCCGGGAGATGAACCAGTCCGGGTGCTCGATCACCCACGGTGAATCAATGCCCATGTGGTTGGGCACCATGTCACTGGCGAGACGAACGCCATGGTGGTAGGCGCGGTCGCGAAGGTGAATGTAGGCTTGCTCGCCGCCAAGGTCCTCGGCGATGGTGTAGTCGAACAGTGAATAGGCAGACGCGACCGCATCGCGGTTACCGCAGAGCTGCTTGATGGTGCGCGAAGCACGGCTGCGCTCCCAGACGCCAATCAGCCAGAGCGAATTGATGCCGCGATCGGCAAGTTCCTGCAGGTCCTGATCCGGGATCTCGTCGAGGCGGCCGATGTGACGCCCGTACTTCCGGCTGAGTTGCGCGAGCCACACGTAGGTGCTCTTGGCGATGAGCACGGTGTTGGGCATCCATGCGGTGTCGGCCGAGAACTTCTCGTACTCGTTGGCCGGATCGCCAAAGACCGGGACTTCGGAATGGCCGTCGGCAAAGGGGCTCTTATGCCCGTGGCGCCGCGCCCCCTCGGCTGCATGCGCATCCGGAGGATTGAACTGCGTCCAAATGGCAAGTTCTTCTTCACGGAGGATTGCGGCCGCCATCTCAAGCAGGCGCTCCAGGCTGTCGCCAATGAGTGGCTTCCAGAGTTTTTGTATCAGGGCAAGCTGATCGCTGAGGGAGTCTGGTGAACCGACGGCCGGGGCGCGCAGAAGATCGAGCAGGCTCATCGGTTTGGCATCCGGGAGCGGGATGAGCGGCCGGGAAGCAAAATACTCCGGCATGCGCTGGGTTACCTGGCGATAAACAGTCTTTTCTGCCAGGGTACGGTCCTCGAATAGCTCCTCGAATGGCCGGAATGCCTGGTTGCGGTTGGCGGTCCAGAGCAGGAGCAGTTCTTCAAGAGCCGCCGCGCGGTGTGGTGTGCCCTCGGTTTGCCCGGCAAGCCATTGGCGGGGTGTTTCAAGGCCGCGGATCACGCTTGAGCCCGGGAATTGCTCGACAAAGGCGAGCAGCATGGCGTCAAGCTTCTCAGCCCCAACTTGCGCGGCAAACCAGTCCAGGCCGGCGGTCATCACTTCGGGGTCAAACTGCTCGCGGTAGCGCGCCATCAGCACATGGCTGGCCTCATCAATAAGGCCCATCGCGTAAAGCTGGCCCGCATGGACGACGCGGTCGGGATGATTTTCGACATCGCGGACCTGATTCATGCGGTACGCGAAGTCGCGGCACGCCGCCATATTGGCAAAGACAACATTGCCCGTATAGGAGAAGAGAGACTCAGCGAACTGATAGCGCTGGCGCGCATTCCGCGAAATGTGGAATTCCATCATTGGAAAACTTGCTCCCTCTATTCTCCGCCCGGCCAGATGGTAAAACCTCGGCAACAGCTAAAGGTACATCAACGGGGACAAAGACGCTGGAAACTGTGATTTTAAACTGCCGGGGAGGGTCTAGGAGATAGGGAAGACCGAGGGATGAGATCTTCAACCCGGCAGCCTGGCGACCCACTCTGGCCAAGCAGGCAGAAAAGCCGCGAGAAGGTCGCGTCCTGGTATCGAACGGCCACCGAA
>Ga0302140_10010975_pt1 | contig 11169 bp, 10 predicted proteins | sample I_Bog_E1_1_FD_202095 | JGI IMG/M metagenome (GOLD analysis project Ga0302140, IMG submission 202095) | Peat permafrost microbial communities from Stordalen Mire near Abisko, Sweden - I_Bog_E1_1 | ecosystem: Environmental > Terrestrial > Soil > Wetlands > Peat | place: Sweden: Abisko, Stordalen...
CGTTTCCTGCACTGGTGACCTCCGCTCTGGTGATTGCGGAGGGTCATGGATGGTTTCTTCGGCGATATGACCGGCGCTGCTCGGCGGAGTTCCTTGCCTTTATCGAGGCCCTCCCCGGGTTGACCGCGCAGGGATTCGATGCTGATGAATTGGCCAAGGTCCGTCATATACTTGCACGATTTGGAGATCAAAACCTCACGATGGCGGATGCTCACGGCCTCGCGATCATGAAGGACCGCCGAAGCGCGGTTTGTTGGTCCGCGGACCGTCATATGGGGCTGACGGGTGTGGCGCTCGGGATTCAGGCGTGACGGCTTGCGGATGTTTGTTCTCCCGCACTATTTGGCGAAAACCTCACAGACCGCAGAGCGCGATTCAGTTAAGATGCGGGACGGAAGTGGAGTCTCAGGCTACATCCAGCCGGCTTGGTTGGAGTGCTTCTTCAGCAGCGCATCGAGAAGTGACGGCCGGTATCGAAAATTCGTGCGCTTCAGTTGATCGAGCGCAAGCGCCAGATCAACAAGTTTGCGCTCAGCGGCCAGGTCCAGGATTCCAAGTGTTCCTGTCACCGCGAATCCTTTACTGGCCGCAGCTGCTGCTCCTTTTCGATCGTCGACGAGAATCAGATCGGCGTTCAGAGAGAGTCCAAGCAACAGGGCTGCCTTCTCTCCGGGGTCGAGTCCAGCAAACGCGGGGTCTTCGAGGTCGCTCGGTGGCATCACCTCCAGCCATTCGGGGGACTGCTGCATCCAGGCGCGAACAGCGGGAGGTGCGGAGTGATGATTCAACTCGTCGGCCACAACCGAAGGGATAAAGATCCTTCCGAATAGGCTCTGAAGAAGACCAATCTCACCAATTGCGACGAGGTATCGAATGGGACTGGTGTCGGCCACAACCAGGCGAGTCAGATAGAAACCTCAAAAGCCGAGAGACTGTAAGCCGGCCCGTTCGCGATCTAAGTCCTCGATGGTGTATTCGATCCAAACGTCGTGGGCTTTGAGGAAACTATCAATTTGGTCGCTGGTTTCAAAACCAAGACTTCTGCGGAGGTCTGGCTTTGTGAGACGGCCTTGCTTGTATTCCTCGGCCAGCAGTGCTTCGAGTGCGCGGCGCGACAAGTCTCCCCCCGCGGCATTCAGGCGTCGAGCGACGTCGTCGGGAATTTGCACGGTCAACTCCATATCCCTAACGTAGCGCGAAGAGAGAACGCGGTCAACCGGATCGGGCATCGTGACAATTGAGCTATCGTTGACGTACTCTCAGAACAGGAGCGGAAACCATGGAAGTGCATTTCACCCCCGACTTGCAAGCGAAGCTTGAGCAGATGGCCCAAGATAGCGGGTGCCCCGTCGACGAGTTGGTTGAGGATGCCGTCATCGGTTATTTCGACGAGTTGGCTTCCGTGAGGGAGACTCTGGGCGCTCGGTATGATGACCTGGAAACCAGGAAGGTGAAGCCGATCGATGGCGAGGAAGCCTACCGGCGATTGTTGGAGAAGACGGAAATACAGCGACGACGCAAGCAGTCGGCATGAATAGTTATGAGCTTCACTCGGCAGCGTTCAACGATCTCGATGACATTGCGCCTGAGCCTATACGTGATGACGGTGACGTATGCCGCTCACGGTCAGCTCGTCGGTATCCCCGGTAATCCTCGCGCATGCGAAGAAGTAAGCGCCCAAATCTAAGGCTCTCGTTTCAAACCCTACTTGATGGTCACGTGGAGGATATAACGGGTGCGGCTTTTGACAATACGCGTCTTGAACTCCGAACGTACACCTCCGAGTTGAAGCAGGACTTGCTCAAGCGGGCCCAAACGAATGCCGATGGAGGCTTCTCTTTCGGATCCACACCGGCGGGCCGTTACAGGTTGCTGATCTTTGCACCGGGCTTTAAGCAGCCTGTTAATCTGAAATGTTTGGCGGGGCAACGTTGCACTCTATCCATCCGGCTGGAAGTTGCACCCACCGATACGTAGGGCAATTTCCATAACGCTCAAACCTCAGTCATAACATCCTTCCAAAAACCATCTCTCCGTCCCTCGATCAAAATGCATCCTCACTAACATCCCACTCGAAAGCGCGACATCCCATTCATCGCGTTCCCATGCTTCCGAAGTCCACCAATCGCCCGACGTTCTCCACGGTCCAGAGCAATCCTGCACCACGCCACTAATCGAAAGTGATCTTACATTCACAGGCCGTCCGCCGGAAAGTTGTACCTGCGCAACGCGCGGCGGGCGAAAACGGCGCAGAGCGGCACGAACGGGTCCGGACTGACTCACTGTCTCACCAACAACACTTCCAAATCGCACCATCTCGAAAGCATCCGGACGATGCGTATCCTGTATGCGCGGCGTCCCAATATTCCCCGCGCCAACGAAAGCTCCAATGCGCGCGATGGTCAACTCCATCTTTTCCGGCTCAGGCGATTGCGGCTGAAACAAGCCATGCTGCTGCGTGCGTGGACGGGCCGGCTCGGCTTCCAACGTCACCTTCACCACTGGCGCCGTTGGAGGCTGGCCTTGCAGATCAAGCTGCAAGATCTTCAGCAGCGCCAGCGGATCAATCATCGGGGCAGGGAAGCGCAACGTCCGCGCATGAACAAAACCGGTTTCCAAAGTCAATCGCAATCGAATCTCAGAAGCCGCCAGCGAAGCCTGATGCAAACGCGCGCAAAGATCATGCAGCATGCGCGAAAGCAAGAATGAGAGCGGCTCCAGCAGTTCCACCGGATACTCCAGTTCCAGTTCTTCGGAAAAGCGAAGCGGGTCGCGGGCGGAGTTGAGCAGGCGCTCCCACTCGCCCCGCGCCAGTTGCCAGAGCCGCGTGCCTTCCTGCCCCAGACGCGCGGCCACACCCAGCGGCGGCAGGGCGGCCAGTTCCCCAAAAGTGCGGATACCCCACTGATCGAAAGTCTCGGCAATTTCCGCCGGCGCCTGCAATAAATTGACAGGCAGTGGAGCCAGCGCCGCGCATTCCCGGCCGCGCAGAACAATAGTCACTCCCGCAAAACCACGCGCACAATGCAAAGCGCAATCGGGATTCGGCGCGATCCCAATAGAGGCCGGAACGCCCACCCGCGCCGCAATCAACGCGGCAATATCCGCCGGCGTGCCGAACATCTTATTCAACCCTGTTAAATCAAAAATCAATGCATCCGACGGAACCTCTTCCATATGCGGCGAGAACTCGCGGGCGCATTCCACCAGCAGCGGGAGATTGCCCGGCGCATACAAACAGGCGAATAAATTCATGCGAGCGGGTCAAAGCGCTGGGCCTCAAAAGCGGCCCGCCGCGAAAACTGGTATTTGCGCGTCTCGGCTTCAAAAGCAACCGAGCGCAGATGTGTGGACCATGTCGTGCCCGTGCGCCGCAGTTCGATCTGCAAACGCGAGCAGGAGCGGGCATTAAACTGCCGCGAGAAGACGGCCAGCGCGGATGAGGTTTTCTCCACCGCGTGACGGAGCCGGAACCACGATGCCAGCGAGATGCGACGGGCGGAGAGCATGTCCGTATCGGACAGATCGAAAATCACCAGGCCGAATCCGCCGGCCTGCACGATGCGGTCCGCGGCTTTCAAGGCGTTCTCGGTATTTGCGCCGCAGCGAATCCAGAGCAGATGCGAGAGCACCGCTCCACATTCGGCGGCGGTTGCAGGGTCAAACGCGTCATGCGTGTCGATGAGGGTGCAATATTCGCCCTGGCTGGTGGCGCGCGCGATTAGAGAGTGCAGGATGGTGGTGCGCCCCGAGGAAGCTTCCCCGGCGATTTCCGTCATGGAACCTCGCGGGATACCGCCTTGTGTCAGCGTATCGAGAGCCGGAATGCCGATCGCCAGCAACTCCGGCGCGGGTCGCGGAGTGATGACCAGCGGGAGGTCGAAGCGGGGGAGCGCGGCCTGAACTTGTGTGCGGATTGCAGCGGCGGCAGACATAGATAGTTTCGCCTTTTATTCGCCTGTACCTTAATTCTACAGAAATACAAGAAAAGGTCAAGAGCTTGACAATCCCTGTCAGGCATAGATAATATACCCCTATTGAATCTATGCCTAAGAATGAAATGCCTTCCGGGGCCTTGGTGCTATTAATCCTGCGTGTCCTTCGCTCCGGCGCTCTTCACGGCTACGCCATCGCCCAGCGCATTCACGTCCTCTCCTCCGAAGTTCTGCACGTTGAGGAAGGCTCGCTTTATCCTGCACTTCAGAGGATTCTCCTCAAGGGATGGGTGAGCGCGGAATGGGGGATCTCGGAAACCAACCGCAAGGTCCGTTTCTACCGGCTCACGCCTGATGGCTTGAAGCAACTGGAAGCCGAACTCTCCGGCTACGACCGTGTGAACGAAGCCATCCAATCCGTTTTGCGAACTGCCTGAAGGAACCCCATGAGCCAACTCTTCCGCCGTCTTCGTTATCTGCTCAACCGGCGCCGCTTCGATCGGGAACTGGCCGGGGAACTCGAGTTTCATCGTGAGATGCGCGGCGGCCGGCCGTTCGGCAACACGCTCCGCCTGCGCGAAGAAGCGCGCGATGCCTGGGGCTGGACATGGATCGACCGCCTTGGACAGGATCTCCGTTATGCGGCGCGAAAGCTGAGACAATCGCCCGGTTTCACCATCACCGCCGTGCTCATGCTGGCGCTAGGGATCGGTGTCAACGTCGCCACCTTCGGATTTTTCAATCTGATGTTTCTGCGGCCGCTGCCGGTGCGCGATCCAGGCACCCTGCTGCACTTCTGGCGACAAGCGCCGCAGAATCTCGCGGATAACTTCCCCTACTCTGAAGCAGCTTTTTTCGCAGAGTATTCGAAAAATCTTTCCGCCGTCATGGCAGCCAGCGGCGCAAGACTAAAGATCGGCGCGGAAGGAAAACTGCTGAACGCGCATTTCGTAACTCCTAACTACTTCAGCGAGTTGGGCGCGACGGCGGCGATCGGACGGCTGCTCGACCCGCTGCAACGTGAAGGGCCGGTGGTTGTGTTGAGCTACCCATTCTGGCGAAGCCACTTCGCAGCCGATCCCTCTATCGCCGGCAAGATGATCCACCTGAATAACAAGCCGGCCACCATCATCGGCGTTGCTTCAAAAGACTTTAGCGGCCTCGGATTGGGCACCCCGGATCTATGGGCCTCCATTGCGCAGCAACCCTATTTCATCAGCGGAAGCGACTTGCAAGGCGTGCAGATGTGGGGACGTTTGCGCCCCGGCTTGACACCCTCCGTCGCCGAAGCCGAACTCGCTTCCCTCGCCGCGCGACTCAGACAACAGGATCCTAAAGACATTTGGGAGAACGAAACTTTGCCCAGCCAGCCGGGTGGTTACGCCGCAACCGTCCGGCCGGAGATGTACCCCGTCTTCGCGATCGTGGCGGCGCTCGGGCTGCTCATCCTGGGCGCGGCTTGCGCCACTCTTGGCAGCTTATTATTGGCGCGCGGAGTATCGCGCGACAGGGAGATCGCAATCCGCATTTCCATCGGCGCGGGTCGCATCCGTCTGATGCGGCAATTGTTTACCGAGAGCCTCGTGCTGGCGGGGCTGGGTTCGGCGACTGGGCTCGCCATGGGCTATGCTGCTTTGCGCGGCCTGATGATTTGGACGGACTCACCGGAGTGGCTCAATCCGGCGCCGGACTGGCGAGTGACAGCCTTTGCGCTCAGCCTCGGGCTTGCGGCGGCCATCCTTTTTGGCATTGCGCCGGCATGGCAGATCGCACGGCAGCGCGTTCGGGCCACGAAGGTTCGCCAGATTCTGATCGGCGCGCAAGTGGCCGCCAGTTGCGTGTTACTGATCGTCGCGGGCCTGCTCGTGCGGGCTCTGAATCACGCCGTGACGACCACTCCAGGGTTTGAATACGAACATGTGATTGCGGTGTACCCCAGTTTGCAAGGTTACTCGCCCGTTCAAGCGGCCGCCTACTTCGACACGTTGCGCGCCCGACTCAGCCATGTTCCCGGTGTCGAGTCGATTTCCATGGCATCCAATCCTCCGCTGGGCAACCGATGGACGGTAGATAAGGCGAACGTGGCCGGACAATCGATCAATATTCACTCCAATCACATCGACCCGCGGTTCTTTGAAACGATGAAGATTCCCCTGCTGCGCGGACGCAATCTGATGCCCGGCGATACGCAGGCGGTTGTTGTGAGTGAATCCTTGGCCCGCGTGGAATGGCCCTCCCAGGATCCTGTAGGCCAGACATTCTCGAAGGACGTCGTAGTGGGGGTCGCCGCTAACGCGAGACTGGTCTCGCCTGAAGATTCCGATGCGGTGGAGGTGTACCACTTAGCACCGCAGGAATTGCTGCCTTCCATGGTGGTCCTGATCAGGACTTCCGGTCCAGTGGAACCGCTGGTTCCCCTCATCGCATCGACCGCAAAATCCATTGACCCGCTGCTTTTCCCGGAAGTGCAGCTGCTGAAAAGTTCTTTCAGCCATAAGGTGGATCAAGCCGGATACGCCACGCTGACTGCCGGCGTACTCGGGCTCGTCGCGATGCTGCTGGCGTGCCTGGGAATCGTCGGGATTGTTGCCTATGCGGTTTCACAGCGTACCAAGGAAATTGGGATCCGCATGGCTCTGGGCGCAAAACCGGCGGATGTGCTCTCGATTGTTCTGCGCCAATTCGCCGCCCCTGTGATTGCCGGACTGCTGGTTGGAATCGGCGGCGCGGCGGTTTTGTCCCAGATCTTGCGAGGCCAACTCTACGGCATCAGTAACCTCGATCCCATCGCCTATCTGGCGGCCATCGGCGTCTTTGTGATGGCCGCTGTGCTCGCCGCTCTCTTGCCCGCCAGACGCGCCTTACGCGTCGATCCCATGCTGGCGCTTCGATACGAATAGGAATCCCATGAACCAACTGTTTCGCCGCATCCGCTATCTTTTGAACCGACGCCGTTTTGATCGGGAACTAGCAAATGAGATGGAGTTTCATCGCGAGATGGCCGACGGCAACGGAGCGTTTGGAAATACGCTCCGGCTGCGTGAAGAAGCGCGCGATGCCTGGGGTTGGACATGGATCGATCGTCTCTCTCAGGACTTGCGCTATGCCCTTCGCAAACTGCGACAATCCCCTGGGTTTACGCTTGCCGCAGTGCTGATGCTCGCCATCGGCATCGGCGTGAATGTGGCGGCTTTCAGTTTTTTCAACTTCTTCGTGCTCAAGCCTCTGCCCGTTCGCGATCCAGGCACGCTCCTGCGATTCGAGCGGCGCTCCCCGCGGAACTATGCCTCGGATGTGCCCTACCCGGAAATAGCGTTCTTTCGGGAACATTCCCGGACCCTTTCGGCCGTCCTCGCGCTGGACCCCTCCAGGCTGACAATCGACGGTGAGCAAAAGCCGCTCACCGTGCACTTTGTCACCCCCAATTTTTTCCACGAACTTGGTGCCAGCGCGATGTTGGGACGCACTCTTGACGAACACGCGGCCGCCGGACCGGAAGTGGTGCTGAGCTATGGCTTCTGGCAACGGCACTTTGGGGCCGACCCGCTGACAGTGGGAAGGATGATCCACCTGAATAATAAGCCGGTGACCGTGATCGGCATCGCCTACAAAGACTTTAGCGGTCTCAGTATGGAGAATCCCGACTTATGGGCTGCCGTAGATCAACAACCGTACTTCCTGGAGGGCAGCAAACTATTCACCGAGTTTCCGGAAAATGGCGGCGGCGTGAAAATGTTCGCCCGCTTGCAGCCTGGTTTCACAGCCCAGGCTGCTGAAGCGGAGTTACGTTCCCTGGCGGCGCAGTTACGGAAACAGCAACCTGCGGGCATTTGGGAGAACGAGAGCCTTCCGAGCCAGCCCGGGGCTTACGCAAAAAACATAACAGGGAGCCGGAGTGGATCCGGCAAGGTAGACGGAGATGAGTTGTACCCGGTGGTCGCGCTGGTAGGCGCTCTGGTCCTGCTGATTTTGGGCGTGGCCTGCGGCAATCTGGGCAGCCTCCTGCTGGCGCGGGGCGTGGCGCGCGAACGCGAGATCGCGATTCGCGTTTCTGTAGGGGCGGGCCGTGGGCGATTGATCCGGCAGTTATTCACCGAAAGCCTTTTACTGGCACTGCTGGGATCGGCAGCCGGATTGGGACTCGGTTATGTGGTCTTTCGAATCCTGATGGTCTATAGTTCGACGCCCGCTTGGATGAATCCCACACCGGATTGGCGTGTGATTGTCTTTGCCATCGCGATTGGTTTTGGCGCCGCCGTTCTGTTCGGACTCACTCCGGCGCTGCAACTTGCAAGGCAGCGTCACCGGGCTACAACGCTCAGGCAATTCCTGATCGGCGCACAAGTTGCCGGAAGCTGCGTGCTGCTGATTGTCGCCGGGCTCCTGGTGCGGGCGCTGGATCGCGCCATGACGGCCCACCCAGGTTTTGAATATCAGCAAGTGCTTTCCATCGCTCCTGGCCTTGCGGCCCACGGCTATTCACCCGCTGCTGCGCGCGGTTACATAAGTGCGCTGGAGAATCGTCTCCACGGAATACCGGGGGTGCAATCGGTATCGCTGGCTACTTTTGTTCCGCTCGGCCGCGGAGTGGCTACGATGGGCGTCACGATCAATGGACATCCCATCGAAGTTCACATCAACAGCGTGGATTCGCATTTCTTCGAAACGATGTCTGTGCCGCTACTGCGGGGACGCGATTTCCGGGGAGTTGATGCGCACGAGATCGTCATCAGTGATTCCATGGCGCGGCAGGTATGGCCAGGAGAGAATCCACTGGGTAAGATATTCAACTCCGGCGCGGGAGACTTCAGCGTGGTCGGAGTTGCGGCTAACGCGCGCTTAGTCGCCATGCAGGACGCCAGCGCGGCGCAGGCCTACTTTTCGGTAGCCGCGGAAGAGTTGCCCTCGATGTTCATGCTGGTGAAAACGTCCGGTCCGCCGGAGGGCCTCGTTCCGTTCGTGGCATCGATCGCCCATTCGATCGACCCGAAAGTGTTTCCGCAGGTAGAGCTGCTGAAGAGTTCCTTCAAGGAGCGGGTGCAAGGGACCCAATATAGCGCCGTGGCGGTCGGCGCGCTCGGCTTCGTGGCCCTTCTTCTGGCGTGTTTCGGCATCGTCGGATTAGTGGCCTTCTCGGTCTCTCAGCGCACCAAGGAGATCGGGCTGCGAATGGCGCTGGGTGCTGCTCCACGCGACATCCTATCATTAGTGCTGCGCCAGTTATCGCGGCCGGTGGTGGCTGGGTTAGTGGTGGGCGTCGGGTTAGCGGCCGGGCTGTCTCAAATCCTGAGCAAGCAACTTTACGGTATCAGCCATTTGGATCCCCTCGCTTACTTCGCGGCGGTTGGAATCTTCGCTCTCGCGGTCGCGTTTGCCGCTCTCCTGCCGGCCCGGCGGGCGCTGCGGGTCGATCCGCTTCTCGCTCTGCGCCAGGACTAAAATTGGCATCCCCCTTGACAATCTAGGGAACCCGCGCCATACTTCCCCTAGAACGTCATAGGAGACTCGATGGCCAAGTCGGCAACGCCTGCGCTTTTGCAGGGAACCCTGGATCTGCTGATCCTTCACGCACTGCAGCGCGGCGAGATGCACGGCTACGCGATCGCGCAATGCATCCATCTGCTGTCCGATGAGGCGCTGCGGGTTGAAGAAGGATCACTTTATCCCGCGCTCTACCGGCTCGAACTGGACGGCGCCATCAAGGCCAGATGGGGCCTCTCTGAAAACAACCGCAAAGCCAAATATTACGACATCACGGCGCGCGGCAAGAAGCTGATGACGCAGCAGCAGGAGACCTGGAGCCGCCTGTCGGTGGCGGTCGACCGCGTCCTCGCGAGGTAGCAAAAACCAATGCGCCGCACATTTCTCAAGCTCTTCCGACGCCGCACCCTGCACCACGACCTGGAAACGGAACTGGCATTCCACAATGACATGGCCGCCGCGAACGGCAACCCAATCCCCCTCGGTAACCCATCCATCATTAAAGAGAACGCCTTTGACTTATGGCGTTTCAACGGAATCGAGAACATCTGGCGTGACCTGGTTTACGCCGTGCGCTCGCTCAGCCGCAGTCCCGGCTTTGTGCTGAGCGCGCTACTGTCGCTCGGCCTCGGAATCGGCGTGAACACGGCCATGTTCTCTATCGCGGTCGAGTTCCTGTTGAGCGAGCCCTCCGTGGTGGACGCCGGATCGTGGGCGTCGGTTTACCTGGGTGACTCCAATCATGCGAAGCCACAGGTGGTTCAATTTCTTCGGGATAGCGGCGTGTTTCGCGAAGTGGTGGGCGAGAACTGGGAGACTTCCATCAACTGGAATGACGGCCGGGACACGCGCCCCATCTTCAGTGTTCAAACGACGAAGAACTATCTCTCGGCGCTCGGGGTTCCGCTCGCTTACGGACGCGGTTGGACGGAAAACGACGGCGGAAACGCTGTCGTGCTGCATCACCGTTTTTGGCAGCAGCACTTCAATGCCGATCCATCCATCGTCGGCTGCTCCATCAATCTCGATGGGCGCGCTTATACGGTGGTTGGGATACTCCCGGAATCTCACCGGACTCTGATCGGCTACGGCTTATCTCCGGATGTCTACCTACCGCACTCCCTACCCGATACGCTGCTTGAAATCTATGTCCGGTTGAAACCGGGCATGTCGCTCGACCAGGGTCGCACAGCGCTGCGCACACTGGCGGATCGCCTGGATCAGGCGATGCCAAATCCCTATGTGAAATATGCCGCGGGGATACGGGTGACACCGCTGGCGGGATTTGCCCGTCTCAGGCAGGAGCAGGGCGCATCCGCCATCGGTCTCTTTTTCGTGGTGCTTCTGGTGCTGGCCAGCCTGGTATTTCTGATCGCCTGCGTGAACGTGGCCAGCTTATTGCTGGTGCGCGCGTCGAACCGGAAGCAGGAGATCGCGATCCGGCTTTCTTTAGGCGTCAGCCGCGGGAGACTTTTGCAGCAGTTACTCGCCGAGAGCCTTCTGCTTTCGGCTTTCGGCGCGGGCATTGGTTTCGCACTGGCGGAACTGGTCGCGCGCCTCCTGGCCAGTATCGAGCTGCCCGTGCCTGTTCCCATCCGTCTGCAAATTGAACCGGATTGGCGCGTAGTTGCCTATGCCGCGGTGTTGGGCGTTGCCGCGACTTTGGTGTGCGGATTGCTCCCCGCCTGGCAGTCGGTAAAGGAATCCTTGACGTCAAGCGCGCACCGTGAGCGCCGGATGCGAATGCGCCGCG
>Ga0302140_10010976_pt1 | contig 11169 bp, 8 predicted proteins | sample I_Bog_E1_1_FD_202095 | JGI IMG/M metagenome (GOLD analysis project Ga0302140, IMG submission 202095) | Peat permafrost microbial communities from Stordalen Mire near Abisko, Sweden - I_Bog_E1_1 | ecosystem: Environmental > Terrestrial > Soil > Wetlands > Peat | place: Sweden: Abisko, Stordalen...
CCGCGGGACCACTGAAACATCGGCCGGCTCCGATGACGAAAAGGATGGAGTAGATGAGCCAGATGTTCTGCGAGTGGTGCAGCGCGAGCCATAGAAGAGCGGCCGTGGCGAGCGCCTGCACGGAGTAGCAGATGAGGATGACGGTACGGCGATCGTAGCGGTCGGCTACATGGCCCGCGGGAAGGACGAAGAAGATTCCAGGAAGGAAGAGGGCGAGGCCGGTGTACCCGAGCGCAAGCGCAGAGTGGGTAATCTGGTAGACCTGCCAGGCGACACCGACGGACTGCGCTTCGGCACCCATGATACCCATCAGGCGGGCGGCGGAGTAGAAGCGGAATTCGCGCGATTGCCATGCAATGGTGGCGCTGGGAGTTTGCTGGTCGGCTTCGCTCATTCGTCAACCTATGCTTACACAGTTGGGGGGGTTCGGGCAGGATTCGCCGCTATGATAGACGTCATGGTTGCACCGGATCGAGATACGCTGGGAAATCTGCTTACGGAGACACGCAATCCTGCTAGCGAGCATTTGGATGAGTTGTCGACACTGGAGATGCTGGCGCTGATCAATGCGGAAGATGCGAAGGTTGCGGGCGCGGTGCAGGCGGAGTTGGGGAATGTGGCGCGGGCTGTGGACGCGATTGCGGAGCGATTTGAGCGCGGTGGGCGACTGTTTTATATCGGCGCGGGGACCAGTGGGCGTCTGGGGGTGCTGGATGCAAGCGAGTGCCCGCCTACGTTTTCGGTGAGTGCGGAGCTGGTGCAGGGGCTGATTGCGGGTGGAGACTCGGCGCTGCGGCTGTCCAGTGAGCACTCGGAGGATTCGCGCGAAGAGGGTGCACGGGATCTGAAGGCAGCAGGATTTGGCTCGAACGGGAGACCGGATACGCTGGTGGGGATTGCAGCCAGTGGACGGACTCCTTATGTGCTGGGCGCGATGGAATATGCGAGGAGCCTGGGAGCGCTGACTGTGGGGCTAAGCTGCGTTCCGGGGTCGGCGGTAGAGAAATCCGCAGAGCTTGCGATTACTCCGGCGACGGGGCCGGAGATACTGACCGGCAGTACTCGGATGAAGGCAGGCACCGCGACAAAGATGGTGCTGAATATGTTGTCGACGGGTGTGATGGTGAGGACGGGCGCGACGTTCGGCAACCTGATGGTGAACATGCGGCCGTCCAACGCGAAGCTTGTGGATCGCGCGGAGAGGATTATTGCAGAGGCGGCCGGCTGCGATCTCGCGACGGCCTCGCAGTTATTGGAGGAAGCGGGGAGCGTGAAGCTGGCGGTTTTGATGCAGAGAAGGGGAATGGGGCGCGAGGAGGCGGAACAGGCTCTGCGGGCAGCGCGCGGGCGGCTGCGGACAGCGCTGGCGACGCCGGTTTAGCGTAGCTCTCCGAAGCTGCAGGGATGCGATAGTTCTTCGGGAGACTGGGTTTCGAGTCGTTGGAAAACAGGCGGCGGAAGAGGCGAACGAGCGGGTTTCGTGGCATTGGGGACAGAGCGAGCTCTTCGCTGGTGAGGTCGATAGCGGAAGGGTCGGAGTTGGACAAGCCATGCGGCTCCGCGACGATAATGCGGTTGCGGCCGGCTGTTTTGCCACGATAGAGAGCCTGGTCTGCGCGTCCCATAATGGAGTCGAAGGTCGAATCCGAACCGATAAGCTGAGCGACTCCTGCGGTGAAGGTCATCTCGATGTCGCCGGCGGGGAGGGCGATGGGGGTAGAGGCCAGACGGTCGCGAAGCTTTTCGGCGATGTGGGCGGCTCCCCGGATGTTAGTTTCAGGGAGGACGACAGCAAATTCTTCGCCACCCAGACGAGCGATGAGGTCCGTCCGCCGAAGTCCGGTCCGGAGCAGGTCGGCAACGGCGCGAAGAGCCATATCTCCTCCATTGTGGCCGTGACGATCGTTGATGGACTTGAAGTGGTCGACATCGATGGCAATCACGGAGATGGGACGGGAGGCACGGCGGGCCAGCGCGATCTCGCGCTCGGACTCGCGCACGATGGCACGACGGTTGAAGATGCCGGTAAGAGCGTCGGTGAGGGCGGATTTGCGAAGATCCTGGTGCGACTCGACCACGAAAAACCAGACGTAGAGCAAGACCATCGAGAATCCGATGAGCATGACGGCAACCTTGGCCGTGAGCAGGCGGGGATCGACCATCGCGTCATTCAGTCTCCCAGGCCAGTACCTGAGAATGATCCTGGAACGATAGAGTGCAAGGCCAATTTGCGCCAGAAGTGCGACCGCAGCGACGCGCGAGGCGGAACGGAAGCCCTGCTTGCCGTGTCGCAGGAGCAACCATACGCCGAGCATGCAGAAGATGATTCCGGGCGAAAGAATCGTGATGACGAGGTGCCTCGGCCTGATGAAACCGAGCGCGACGTATATGACGAAGCAAACAGCAAACACGAGCCAGCCATGCCATTGCCGCGTGGGCTCCCTGCGAACAAACCAGCGGAAGCCGAAATACATGGAGAAGTAGGAGAGGATGCTGATCTCGTTCGCGACGAGGGTCGTAGCCCAGAAGGGGAGAATGCCGAGCAGCCCCTGGAGCACGGACGCAATGGTCTCCAGACCTACGGAGGCGGCAAACCAGGAGATTCCCGTCATTCGCCGGTTCTTAATGGCGAGTCCTAGCAATGCCACGGTATAGATGCCAAGGGACAGGGTGTCGAAGATGTAGATCGAGCGGTAATCCATCGATGCGGGTGCAGATTCATCCCATCACATCTGCATTGGTGGCCTATGTCAAGTCAAATGAGCTCTTAAGAGGTGATTGGTTGCAGCGCGGCGGAGCGTTCTGGAGCGGCGAGGGGGTACCCGCGCTGGTGCTTCCGGTGTAAACGGTTGACGCTGCCGCAACAATGTGGGATTAAGGTCAACGTATGCGAACCTTAGTTTCCCAACCGTACCTGAAGGTGCTTGGACGCAGGGCGCTGCTTGGCCTCGCGTTCGTGGTGATCGCTACGCTGGCTGTTGCGTAGCATCCACGGCATACGCTAACGAACGCCTGTGCCCCAGGCGCTAGCTGAAGAGTGTGTGTTTGCGGGGCATTTCGATACCCAGATGCTCATAGGCGAGGCGGGTGGCGACGCGGCCGCGGGGGGTTCGGTCGAGGAAGCCAATCTGAATGAGGAAGGGTTCGTAGACCTCTTCCAGGGCGTCCTGCTCTTCGGCCAGGGCGGCGGCCAGCGTGTTGAGGCCTACCGGCCCGCCGTCATATTTCTCGATGATGGTGCGAAGCAGTCGGCGGTCGAGTTCGTCGAAGCCGTGGGCGTCGACTTCGAGCATTTCGAGGGCGGCGATGGCGGTGGGGCGGTCGATGTTGCCGGCGGCACGGACCTCGGCGAAGTCGCGGACGCGGCGCAGCAGGCGGTTGGCGATGCGGGGTGTGCCTCGGGAGCGCATGGCGATTTCGGCGGCGCCGTCGTGGTCGATGGGGACACCGAGGACTTCGGCGGAGCGTTCGACGACCCAGCGGAGCTCGTCGTCGGTGTAGAACTCAAGGCGCAGGAGGATGCCGAAGCGGGAGCGTAATGGAGACGACAGCAGACCGGGACGGGTGGTGGCAGCGACGAAGGTGAAGGGGTCGATGCGCATGACGTGCGTGCGAGCCGAGGGGCCGGTGCCGATCATGATGTCGAGCTGATAGTCCTCGAGGGCGGTGTAGAGTTTTTCTTCCATCACCGGCTGGAGGCGGTGGATCTCGTCGAGGAAGAGGACCTGCTTGGCCTTGAGGTTGGTGAGGATGGCGGCCATGTCTCCCTGGACCTGGAGGGCAGGGCCGGAGGTCTGCTGGAAGCCGACATCGAGCTCGTTAGCAATAATCGTCGCGAGAGTGGTTTTGCCCAAGCCGGGAGGTCCGAAGAGGAGGACGTGGTCGAGGGCTTCGCCGCGGGTCTTGGCGGCCTCGAGGGCGATGGCCAGCTGCTCTTTGGCCTTAGTTTGGCCGATGAATTCGGCGAGACGTTTGGGGCGCAGTTTGAGCTCGACGGCGTCATCGTCGTCGAGGCGGCCGGCGGAGACCAGGCGGTCCGCCTCTGCGCTGGTGGGCGCGGCGGTTCCCAGACCAATTTTTCTCTTTTGCTCGAAATCCATGCTGAGGCGAGGATAAGGCGAAGCTGTCGTTGAAGCAATCTGTGGAAGGAAGCGCGGGGTGATCCACACATGCATCGTACTATTGTCCGGTGGGACGGCAGATTGCGGAGCCGGACGATGGAGAGCATGATGGTGACTTCGCCTGGGTATTTGCCGATGGCAGCGGCGTTGCTGCTGAGCTCCATAGCTGGATTTGGGCAACAGGTCAATTCGTCCGGGCTGCGCGTGCGCACCGGCCCTCCCTCGCGAACGGTCCACCTGGATGTGGTGGTGACGAGCAGGCCGGGAGAGGCGGTGAAAGGCCTCGAGCAGAAGGACTTCACCGTGTTGGATGACAAGACGCCGCGCGAGATTACTTCGTTTGAGGCGGTAGATGAGAGCAAAAAACCGGTAGAAGCGATCCTTCTGATCGACGCTGTAAATGTCGGTTATACCGAGATTGCGCAGGAGCGGATCCAGGTCGACAAATTTCTGAAGGCCAATGGAGGCAAGCTGACGCTGCCAACCGCTCTGGCGGTCTTCGGCGACCACGGGATCAAGATGCAGGGGGGATATAGCCGCGATGGGAATGCGCTGGCTGCCGCTCTGGCGAAGTACTCGATCAGCCTGCGGGAGATTGGCCGGTCTGCGGGTGTGGAGGGAGCGGAGGAGCGCCTGAACGACTCGCTGAAGGCGATACGGCTGCTGGCTGCGTATGAGTCGGAGCGACCGGGACGGAAGATCGTTTTGTGGGTGTCGCCGGGATGGCCACTGCTGTCGGGGCCAGGGATCAATCTGACCAATACCGAGAGGGAGGGGATCTTCAATGACATCACCTGGCTCTCGTCCACCTTGCGCGAGGCGCAGACCTCGGTCTACCACATCGACCCGCTCGGCGTGGAGGAATCGGTTGAGCGATCCTTTTACTATCTGCAGTTTATAGACGGAGTAAAGAAGCCGTCCGACGCCTCGCTGGCAAACCTTGGGCTGCAGGTGATCGCTACCCAAACTGGCGGACTCGTTCGCAACAGCACGAATATTTCGGGGTTGCTGCAGGAGTGCATCGCTGATAACGTCGCCTACTATCGGCTGTCGTTCGAACCTCCGGCCACCGAAAGACGGGACGTGTACCACCGGTTGAAGGTGACGGTGGCTAAGCCGGGGCTTACCGTGTCCACGAGCACGGGATATTATGTAGAACCTTGATTGCAAGAGATTTACGGGTGGAAGGGGTTCTTGGTGGGATTATGCATCAAAAGTTATGGCAGCGTTGCGTCTTGAGGCGATGAACATACGTCTCAATGGATGCGAGTGACCGTCCTGTCATGTTGTTGATGGTGCAAGGCGAACGGAGGGTCGCGGAGCGGCAAGTTGCGTTCCTGCGACTGGGTTTCAAGTCGAACATATATTTCAGCCAAGGTCAGCGTTGACTTCCACGCGCGACCGGATTGGGTATTCCATTGATGAAGCGCTTGATTTCTGCAACTTGTACCGTGCTCTTCTGTTTTTTCCTAATGCTGGCCACGGAGCACCGCGCGATGGCCTATGTTGATCCCGGTACGGGGCTTTTAGCTATCCAATCGCTCGGGTCCATGCTGGCGGCGGCGGCCTTTTTCATGAGGCGGCGTATTATGGCTCTATTCAACAAGAAGAAGCCCTTGGCCAGCGCTGAATCACGGTTGGCAGTGCGGAAAGAAGACTCTCGCAACCCAGCATGACCAATGGAGCTCCTATCCCCACATTCCGTGATCCGGCCGGATCTCTAAGCCTTGAGGGCGCCTTTGCCGTCCGCACAATCCACCCTTCCGCCCATGACGAGGTGATGCAGTTTGTCACCTCGAAGTTCTGCGCACTTCTGCAGGATCGCGGGGATATGATCGCGATCACCGTCAAGAACACGACGGATGGTCTGCAACTACTTCACCCCAGGGTTCCCGTGCCGACGTATCCGTGGGAGTGGACTCCCTCGCAATGGCTGGCGGCTGCGCAGCTTACGCTTTCGCTGTGCGCGGAGGGTCTGGATGAGGGTTGGGTTCTGAAGGATGCGACACCGCTGAACATCCTGTTTATTGGCTCCCGGCCAGTGCTGGTGGATGTTCTGTCGTTCGAGCGGTGGGACCCGGCGCCGAAGGAGTATCCCTCGCACATCTGGCTGGCGTACGGGCAATATGTCCGCACCTTTCTTTTGCCGCTTCTGATGAACCGGATGCTGAGCTGGCCGCTGGAGCTATCGCTGTTCAAGCGCGACGGATACGAGCCCGCGGATTTATATAAGGCGCTTAGCTGGTCGCAGCGACTATCGCGTTCGGCCTTCTGGCCGGTAACGCTGGCGGCCCGATTTGACGCGAAGGACGGGGACAAGAGCGCAGTGAAGACTGCTCCGCAGCATAAGGCTCCTGAGCTTGCCCTGCATTTGCTGAAGAGGACAATCTCGAGCCTGCGCAAACAGACGCAGCGCGCCATGCCGGATTATGCAGGTTCCGAGTGGTCAAACTATACGGCAACGCTGACGCACTATTCCGCCCAGGAGAGCGCGCAGAAGATGGATTGGGTACGCAGTACGCTGCAGGAGCTAAAACCCGCACGCGTGCTGGATATTGGAGCGAATACAGGAGTATTCAGCGCACTGGCCGCTGAGCAGGGAGCGGAGGTCGTGTCGCTGGAGCGCGATGCGGCTGCGGCGGAGAGTTTGTATCGGATGACGCGCAACAGTACGCTGTCGATCCAGACCATCCATGCGGACCTGTCTCGGCCGACCCCGGCGGCTGGATGGGAGAATCACGAGACGAGCGGGCTGCTGGATCGCCTGGAGGGGCAGTCTGACCTGGTGCTGATGCTGGCGGTGATTCATCATTTGATCTTGATGGAGCAGATTCCGGTCTGCGCGATTCTTGATCTGGCGCATAAGCTGACCTCGCGAACTCTGGTGCTGGAGTGGGTTCCGGTGACCGATCCGATGTACCAAAGCCTGATGCGTGGGAGGGACGATTTGTATGGCTCGCTGAGCGAGGCAGACTTATTGAAGGCGTGCGAAGGCCGCTTCCAGACGCTGCGTAGGCAACCCCTTGAGAACGGCCGGATTCTATTTCTCTTCGCGAAGCAATAAGGGCGCGAGATTCATTCAAAGGACAAGATGCTGAAGAAGCTCGGCCAGTGCCTTGGCCTCGCCTCCATGATGCTGGTGATGAGTTACGGAGACCTGCTGGGTGGCGGCTATGACGCCCGGATGCATGTGCCGTTTGCGCTGAACGGAATCGTGTGGGCGCAGCTGACGGACATTGTTGTGCTGGGGCTTCTGCTGTTTGCGGTCATCGGGCCGCTTTCGCGAACGCGCGCCTATCCATGGGTGAAGCTGGTGCTGGCGATCGCCGTGCCGCCGTACCTGCTGAGAGAGCTGCAACTGGTCATTCCCTTCCACGTATCCTCTGCGGCGATCTTGCTGATCGCGGTCGGGTGGACGGCGATGGTGGTGTTGGTGCGGATGAGGTTCGCGGACGCGTATCGCAACCTGATGCGCGTGGGAAACTTCTTCGGAGCTTTCTTTGCGGTGTTCTGCGTGTGCAGCATGCTACAGCTGCTTTGGATTCTGCGCTGGAAGCCGGGACCGTATCGACAGACGGCCTCCTGGGCAAAGACGGCACAGCCTCCGCGCCAGCATCCGCGAATGGTATGGATCGTCTTCGACGAACTCTCATTTGACCAGGTGTATGGTCATCGCGCGAAGGATCTTGCGCTGCCGAACTTCGACGCGCTGCGAGATGAGAGTACGGTGTTTACTGACGCGCAACCAATCGGCGATCAGACGGTGAAGATTCTTCCGTCGCTGCTGAGCGGTCATGTGATCAACGCATACACCTTTACGTTCGACAATCGCCTGCTGGTGCATGATCGAGGAACCCAAGGCTACACTCCGCTGGCGGGGTCTGGGACGGTGTTTGCCGATGCGCAGAAGAACGGCTGGCGAACGGCGGCGGTGGGTTGGTACAACCCGTATTGCACGATCTACTCCGGAAGCATCGACGACTGCTACTGGATGAATCTCGATCGCATGGATGGGCCGATGGCGCAGGACGCGAGCTTCTGGAGCAACGTCTGGTCGCCTTTGAAGCAGACAGGCGAGCAGATTGTATGGCCCCCGAGTGCAGATGAGGCGATCTGCACGTATGGGGTGAAGCAGAGGATGAAGAGCTATGTAGACCTGCAAGCACACGCGGCGCAGGTATTGAAGACCGACCAGGCCGACTTTGTGTTTCTACATCTGCCGGTGCCGCATAGTCCGGCAATCTGGAACCGCGCGCAGGGGAAGTACGCGGAGAGGTGCGGGAACTCTTACGTGGATAATCTGGCGCTGGCTGACCGGGAGTTGGGCAGCGTGATAGCGACGCTTAAGAGTTCGGCGCGGTGGAACGACACGACGCTGATTGTGGAAGGCGACCACTCATGGCGCCTGTGGCTGTGGAACGACCAGCCGGGTTGGACGGCGGAAGACGCTCAGGCTTCGCGCTCGGGGTTCGATCCTCGCCCGGCGGTAATTGTGCATCGTGCCGGGCAGACGAAGGGCGATTTAAATACGACACCGTGGAGCCTGCTCAACGTGCATACGGTCGTTGAACAGGTGCTCCACGGCGATGCGGTTCGTTAGCTATTTCAGTACTTGAAGTGGAAACGAAGCTCCGCGAAGATCTCGCGAGGGTCGTTGTAATGGAAGCCGCCGAAGGTGAGGCTGTTATCCAGCAACACACGCCGATTGGCGACGTTGGTGGCAGTGATCGATCCGCTGAACTTCTCGTTGAAGGTCTTGCCGACCGCAAGATCGAACGTCGTATGCTGCGGGAGGTAGCCGTTGGGATAGGGCGTGGTGGGATCGGGATCGCCATTCACAAAGCCCGAGCCGTAGTAGACGTTAGTGGAGGCATACGCCTTCCATGGCAGCGTTGCATCGAAGCCGACGTTGAGCGTGTTGCGCTGGTCGTGATCGACAGGTGTATAGCCGGGGGCGACATCGCATTGCGCTGTATTGGTCGGGTCATAGCAGATGAGGCCGCCGGTAATGGCGCCGCGCTGCTCAGCTATCTGGTTGGAGTAGGCAACATGCGCCTGCCCGAACTTCCATAAGCGCGGCGAACGCAGCGTGAGCTCCCAGGCGCGGATGAGCGCTCCGTCGACCGTGACCGGGAAGTAGATGCTGGATTCGCCGATGTTGGAGTGGTCGAGAAAGTTGTTGACGCGATTTTTGAAGGTGTCAGCATCTAGCAGCCAGCCCTTGAAGGGAATCTGCACGCCGAACTGGTGCTCCTCATCGCGCTCGCCATGCAGCGGAGCGAAGGTAGCACCACTGCTCTGCGCCACCGTGAGGACGCTGCAACCGCCGCCCGCAGAGGTTGCGGCGTTGGCACAACCGACCGTGACCAGGGGTGGCGGCTGGTAAAAGCGCCCGTAGAATCCGCGGAAGACCCAGTTGAGTTTGGGAATCTTCACGGCAGCTCCGAAGCGCGGGTCGACCTCATTCTCGGCGAACTCGGCGCGGAACTGCGAGGCGCGCACACCGGCGATGAGCGTAAGCCACGAGGTGGCCTTGAAGTTGTCGGAGATGTACTCTTCGACAACCCCACCGTTAGTGGAATCGCTCTCGTTGACCGGAGCGGTGCCGCTGCCATCGTTGAAAACGAGGCCATAAAGATAATGGTCATGCTGGCCGAAGGAGTAAATACCAGCCTGCAGGCTGTTGTGGGCGATCACGGTGTTGAGAGAGACCTGTGTGCCGCCATAGGTGGAGGCACGATCATAGGTGGTGGCGACCGGAACGTCGTTAGGATTGGAGTTGTAGTCGACCTTGTTGTAGTGGTAGAAGGGCGAGACCTGGAGAACCGTCGTCGGGTTAAATGAGTGGAGATAGGAGAAGGCGTCGGCGATGTCAGTCTCATGCTGGCCGTCGCGCAGTCCGCTGGAATCGAATTGCTGGTTCTCGAAGTCGTTGGGGTTGGGGTCATAGGGAATTTGAAAATAATCTTCGCGCGCCATAGAGATATTGCGGAACTGGTCCTTGGGCGTGCGGTTGTAGATGAGCGAAGCGAAGCCGCCATAACCGTTGTCGGCGTCATGGAAGACCTGGCCGATAGGAGGAGCGAGGCCGTAGTCGCTGCGGTTGCCGCTGACGCTGGCGTAGTAGGCGAACTTTTCGGTGTGGTCGCCGAAGTTGAGCTGGTCGTTGGTCTGGAGAAAGTTGCCTGCGTTAATGACGAGCTCGGCCTCGCGATTGCGCTCGAAGCCGCTGCGGGGAACGACGTTGAATACGCCGTAGGTGCGGTCGCCAACATCGGCCGTATAGCTGCCGCGCTGGACCTCAATGTAATCGATGTCCTTGGGATCGATCTGCGCGGCGAGGTTGGAGGCGATGTTGGTATTGGGAATCTCTACTCCATCGATCTGCCAATCGAGCTGGTGGCCTCCGCGCATGTGCAACATGTCGTGCGTCATATACGCGCCGGGTGTGAAGTCGGTAATCATAGCCATGCTGTTGGTGCGGTCGGCTCCGGGTGTCTGTGCAATATCTTCGCGATCGACGAGGGTGGTGGGAGTGACGCTGTTGACGTTGGCGGCGGTGGCGATGCCCTGCACCGAGACGGTCTGGGCTACAGTACCAAGGCGCAGAGCGAAGTGCAGCATGGGCGAGGTGTCGGAGGCGAGCGTAAAGCTTTCTTCAGAGGCCGCGAAGCCGTCCTTAGTGATGACGATGCGGTAGTCACCGAGAGCGACCGAGGGGATGGAGAAGGCTCCGTCCTGATCGCTGGTGGCGTGGAGGACAAGGCTGGAGTGAAGGGCGTGCAGCTCGACATGCGCACCCGCGATGGGGCGATGCTGTGGGTCGTGCACGATGCCCTGCACGGTGCCGAAGATGGAGGCCCACGCGAATGTCGCGGGCAGAAGCAATACAGAGAGAACGAGAAGCGCGCGACGTGCGAGATGCACGTGTCGCTGCAGGACGAAGGGGTACATAGGATTTTCCTCGGTCACGGGAGTGTGACGATTCGCTGGCACTGAACAGTGAAAGAGCACCGCGGAGACTCACGGCTGTGGTGCAGCGGGAGTC
>Ga0302140_10010978_pt1 | contig 11168 bp, 10 predicted proteins | sample I_Bog_E1_1_FD_202095 | JGI IMG/M metagenome (GOLD analysis project Ga0302140, IMG submission 202095) | Peat permafrost microbial communities from Stordalen Mire near Abisko, Sweden - I_Bog_E1_1 | ecosystem: Environmental > Terrestrial > Soil > Wetlands > Peat | place: Sweden: Abisko, Stordalen...
AGTGCTCGAACATCATCTTTGCGATGGGCGACACCGACATCATTCCCGCCGACCAGGACCAGATTCTCGCGGTGCTCGAAGCGGGAGCCACCTTGACGGGCATCATGGAAGAGCTCGGTAAGTACCGGCGCGATAACCCCATAGATGACATCACGAGCGCGCTCGTGAACGCCGAGATCGAATCGGAGAAGTTGACCCAGCAGGAACTCGCCTCGTTCTTCGTCCTGCTCGTCGCCGCGGGTAACGAGACCACGCGCTCCGCCCTCGCCCACTCGCTGCACACGCTGACCCAACACCCCGATCAGAAGGCGCGTCTCGTCGAGGACTTCGAGGGACTGGCCAAGACCGCCACCGACGAGATCGTTCGCTGGGCGTCACCCGTGATCTGGATGCGGCGCACCTTGTCGCGCGACTATACGTTGTCCGGCGTCGACCTGAAGGCGGGCGAGAAGGTGCTGCTCTTTTACAACTCGGCCAATCGCGACGAGGACGTCTTCGAAGACCCCGATGTCTTTGACGTGGGGCGCACGCCCAACGAACATTTCGGCTTCGGCGCGCCCGGACCCCACTTCTGTCTCGGATCACACTTGGCCCGAGAAGAAATAACGGTGATGTGGCGAAAGTTGCTGGCGGCGGCCCCTTCGATCCATTCAACCGGCGAACCGGCGCAGCTCGTGTCGAGTTTCGTGAACGGTACCAAGAGACTCCCGTACTCTTTTTAAGACCTCTCGGCGAGCGCCTCGTCGAAGGCCCGCAGCGCCCGGGGTCCCCATACGGTTCCCGGACCGCCGTTCATCGCAATCGCCACGCCGATGGCTTCGGCGAGTTGTTGGCGAGTCACGCCTTGTCGAACGGCGCCCCTGGTGTGGGCGACAATGCAACCGTCGCATTCACGCGTGATGGCGATCACGACCGAGAGCAGCTCCTTGGTCGCCCTCTTCAACTCACCCTCGCGCATCGCCGCCGCCGAGAGCTCCGCATGCCCTCGCATGACATCAGGAATCAGCTCACGAAGATCGAGCGCCGGTTGACGCAGTTCCTCGCGAATAGTGTTCATACTCTCCATGGTCACCTCCAACGGTCAGCGTAGCGAAACGCCGAAAGCCCGCTACCCGCAGGTACTTCACAACACTCCCTAGGATTGACCCGTGAGTGTTATCGACGACCTGGTAGCCAACAACGCGCACTACGTGGCTCGCCGCGGTCAGCGCGAGATGGCGACTGAACCCCAGTTGCACCTCGCGGTGCTGACGTGCATGGACTCGCGACTCGACCTCTTCGGTGCCCTGGGACTCGACCTGGGCCAGGTGCACTTGATCAGGAACGCGGGCGGCATCGCGACCGACGACGCCGTGCGTTCGCTCCTGCTCAGCCAGCGACTCCTCAGCACCCGTTCGATCATGGTCATCCACCACACTCGATGCGGCCTCGAGGCGTTCGAGGAGGAGTCACTGCAACGCGACCTCGAGCGCGAATTCGGCGTGCGACCGCCCTTTCGACTCGGCGCCTACAAGGACGTGCAGCGCGACGTTCGCGAAACGGTGAACAAACTTCGCTCGAGTGTCTTTCTCGACAGCACCGAAATCCGTGGCTTCGTCTTTGACGTCGACCTCGCCCACCTGAACGAAGTTTCAGTCAAGTAGTGACTTCTTGAAACCCTTACTCGTCCATTCAAAGCCATTGGCCTCATAGAAGCGATGCGCGTCGACGCGCACGTTGCGGCTCGTGAGCTGGATGCGGTAGCAACCAGAGTCGCGGGCCATCTTCTCGGCGTGGGCGAGCATGAGCGCGCCCACGCCCATGCTCCGTCGGTCACTTCGCACGTGCACGCTCTCGATTTCACAGCAAAGCCCCCCGGTGTGTTGGAAGTGAGGAAAGATCATCACTTGACACACGCCAATCACTTCACCCGACGCCTCGGCGACCAGTACGTCGCCGTGGCGTCGACGCGTCTCTTGGGCGGCTTCCCAGTACGCGTCGAGTTGCTTCGGATCCTCGCCGTGCGCACTGAGCGATCCCGCCACGAGGATGGGTAACGCCGCTTCGAGGTCCTCGCGCTTTAGCGAACGAACGACGACGTCCATCAGGCCCTGGGATCGATGGGCGTGAGCACTCCCACGCTCTCTTCAATCGCCTCGGCGGCGTCGAGACAGAGGTCCTCGCGAAACAGGTCGCCAATGATCTGAGCGCCCGTGGGAAAGCCGTTCGCGACGCCCGTGGGCACGCAGGCGGCGGGCAGTCCCAGCAGATTCGCGGGTGTGACGAAACGGATCATTTCAACGACCTTCAGCGCCGCTTCGCTGCTCTCGATGTCAAAACCGTGGGCGAAGGGGGCCTGGGTCCACGTGGGGCCCACGATCAGCGGGTATTCAGTCATGAATTTGCGCCACGCCCGAGCGACGCCAAAACGCGCCTGATGCATCCGAGAGAGCGACTCCGAGGTGGCTTGGGGAAAGCCAATGTCCGTGTACTCGAGGAACTTGCGGCCACCCTCACCAATCACCGACTGCAACAAGGCTTCATCGACCTTGAGACTGGACCAGATGAGTTCGGCCCACGAGAGGTACGCCTCGATCAACATCGGCGGCTCGATCTCGTCGACCTCGTAGCCGGCCGCTTCGAGGGCTCGACCGGCCACTCGCACGCCCTCGGCGACCTGGGGATCAGTCGTTCCTCCGGGTGGATTGATGACCAGCGCCACCCTTCGCGGCGCCTCAGAACCGCGCAACGGCACCGTAACGCTCTGGGGGTCACGAGGGTCGGCGCCCATGAGAATCTCGAGCCCGACGCGCACGTCACTAACGTGACGCGCGAGCACGCCCTGGGCGAGCATGATCTGGGCGCTGATCGGCATCTCAAAGAGCGCGGAATCGTTCACCAGGGCGACGCGACCACGCGACGGTTTGATCGAAGCGATACCGCACGCGTAGGCCGGATTGCGCAGCGATCCACCGATGTCGTTGCCCAGTCCAATCGGACTCATTCCCGACGCAATGGCACTCGCCTCGCCGCCCGACGAACCGCCCGAGGTGTAGCCATGACGCCACGGGTTGTGCGTCGCGCCATAGAGCGATGACTCGGTGTTGACGCGAAGTCCCAAGTCGGGCATGTTCGTGCGCGCGAGCATCACGCCACCCGCCCCGCGCATGCGCTCGACGCTGGGCGAGTCGGTGGTAGCCATTAGGTCCTTCAAAACAGCCGAGCCTTCGTTGGTGGTGTACGTCGCCGCGTCGATGTTCACCTTCACGCTGAACGGCACGCCGTGCAGCACGCCAAGCGCTTCGCCGGCCTTCTGTCTCGCGTCGGCCTGGTCAGCCTCACGACGCACCTCATAGTGGCGGACCTCGACCACCGCATTCAGTTCACCGTTGACCGCCTCGATGCGCGCCAGATGTGCTTCAACGACCTCACGCGAGGTCGTCTCGCCGTCGCGAATCTTCCTCGCGAGCGACGTCGCAGACTCTTGCCACAGTTCGTTTCCCATGATCCTCCCAAGCACTCGTCTCGGAAGGTAGTTTGCCACGCCCGCGCGGGGCGCGGCTCAGCCGAAACGACCGAGGGTGTAGTCGAGTGTTCGCGGATCGTTGGGGTTGTTGAAGATCTTCTCGGTGGTGTCGAACTCGATGAGCTCGCCCGCCCGGTCCTCGCCCATGAGCAAGAATGCACAGTCGTCCGAGATTCGTGCCGCCTGCTGCATGTTGTGGGTGACGATCACGATCGTGACGCGCTCTTTCAGAGTGGTCATGAGCTCTTCGATCTTCAAGGTGGCGATGGGGTCGAGCGCCGAGGTGGGTTCGTCCATCAAGAGGACCTCGGGGTCCATGGCGAGCGCTCGCGCGATGCACAGACGCTGCTGTTCACCGCCCGAAAGATTCGACGCGGCAACCTTCAGACGCGTCTCGACGCTGTCCCAGAGGGCTGCCGAACGCAGTGACGTCTCGGCCGCTTCGTCGAGGAGTGCCTTCTTCTTGATGCCGTTGAAACGCAGCCCCGAGACAACGTTGTCGTAGATCGACATCGTCGGAAAGGGATTAGGGCGCTGGAAGACCATTCCCACGCGCGTGCGCAGTTCAGTGACGGTGACGTCGCCGCGGTAGATGTCGGTGCCTTCGAGCAGTATCTGACCCGAGACCTTGGCGCCGGGGGTCAAGTCGTGTAGGCGATTGAGTGCCCGCAGCAAGGTGGTCTTGCCCGATCCGGATGGACCAATCAGGCTGGTCACCCGGTTCTTCGCGACGTCGAACGTCGCATCACGAACAGCGACGCGACCGTTGAAGGACACCGCGACATCCTTCAGCTGCATCGCACTGTGACCAGGCACGCGCTCGATGACGGCTTGCTGGTTGGTCGCTTGCATTTCGGACATGATTTTCTCCATTAGTTATTCACCTTTTGCTTCCTCGAGGCCCAGATTCGGGCCGTTAAACTTAGAACGAAAACGAACGCGACGAGCACCAATGCTGCCCCCCAAACCTGAGCGCGCTGACTGGGCCACGGGGACTTGGCGTTCTCGTAGATCGACAGCGGCAATGCGGATACGGGATTGAACGGCTGCCACGAGTTGAGGTAGCCGCCCCCGATGACCAGGAGCACGGGGGCCGTCTCGCCAATCGCGCGCGAGATTGCCAGAATGGAACCGGTCACGATCCCGGTCAACGCTGACGGCAAAACGATGCGCAGTGACACCTTGTGGGGCTTTGCGCCCAAAGCCAGACCCGCTTCGCGCAGGGTGTTGGGAACGTTCAGCACGGCGATCTCGGTCGAGATAATGATCACCGGCAGCATCAGCACCGCCAGGGCGAACGAACCAGCAATTGCCGAAAAGCCGACGTGTAGGTCCTGGAGGACGAATGAAAAGGCGAAGAGGCCCATGAGTATGGACGGTGCACCGGCCATGGTCTGAGCGATGATGCGAAGTGCGGAGGCGAACTTTGAGGTCGATTCGGCGAGGAAGACACCGACCAGGACGCCGACGGGGATGGCCATGACGGCGGCGTAGATGTTGAGTGCAATGCTCCCGATGATGGCGTTCGAAAGGCCGCCGGTCGCGTTTGGGTCAAGGAGGCTGGGCGTCGCGGGAACCTTCGTGAAGAACGTGCCCGTCAGTTGGGGCGCACCGCGCTGAACCAACTGCCAGAGCAAAAGGATTAATGGCACTGCAGCGATGGCAAGGGCCAGGGCACACAGGATCGTCATAACCCGCGAGATCAAGAGCCTTCTCGCGCGCGTACTGTGCGAGACGCGACGGATCTCTTCGCGCATGGACTGCGCGACTTCGATTGGTTCGTCGAGTTGCGTGAGGTCGTTCATACTTGGGCCATCACTTTGCGTTGACGACTAACGAGCCAACGACTGACGAGCGACAAACTGAAGCTCAGCAGCATCAAGAGCACTCCGAGCGCCATCAGCGCCGAGATCTCGTTACCTTGAGCCTCGCCGAACTCAGTGGCGATCCACGACGCGATCGACGTGCCGGGATCGAGCAGGTGGAACTGCACCTTGGCGACACCACCGGCGATAAGGGCAACGGCGACGGTCTCACCCGTGGCACGCGCGAGCGCGAGGAAGGCCGCGCCGAAAAGACCGATGCGTGAGGTGGGCAAGACCACTTTGCGAATTACCTGCCAGCGTGTCGCCCCGAGCGAGAGGCTCGCTTCGATGAGGTCCTGGGGAACGACGGCGATGACCTCGCGACTGATGGCGACGAAAGTCGGAAGGATCATGATACCAAGAACGATCGCGGCTAAAAGAAGGGAGGGGCCGTACTGCTGACTGGGATCGCCGAACAACGTGTGCGCAAAGGGCCAGGAGTTGAGCCAAGGGTCGACCGACTTGTACATCCACGGCGCGAGGACGAGAAAGCCCCACAGGCCGTACACGATGCTCGGCACCGCCGCGAGCAATTCGACCAAGGTCGCCACGATGTTGCGTAGGCGCCTCGGCAAAAAGAAGACAATGGAAATCGAGGTGCCCAATCCGATGAGCACGGCGATCACGAGCGCAATGAGTGACGTTTCGAGGGTGCCCACGATCATGGCGAGCCCGCCGAAGGGTCCCGTGGGCGACTGCCAGCCACTGCCAGTGATGATCGTCGCCGGGTGGTGTAACCACGTCGGCAGCGACTTTTGGAAAATAGAACCTACGAAGCCGACTGACACGGCGGCGAACAAGACACAAGCCGCAAGTAAGAGGTAGTGGTACCACGTGCGCGAGGTGGTGGAGGAGCCGAACTCCTCCACCACCTGGCCGTGAATTTCAAGGTCAGAAATCGATTCTTCAATCATCAGTTACTGAACTCTTCTCCTGACCTAATTCTTGCTAATTCGTTTTCTTACGACTTCTGCGTCAGCAGCACCGTGCCGCTGGACGTGACCTGCTCCAGCTGCTGGCGTGCGTACGCCTGTACCGGCTTTGGCAGGGGCACGTAACCTTCACCCTGTGCGATGCCGCTGTTCTGGGCGAAGTGGGTCTCCCAGTCGAGGTACTTGACAATCGCTTCGCCGGTTGTCGCACTTGTCTGGCTCTTGGCGACGATGGCCCAGCTGTAGGTCGCAAAAGGCCACACATTGTTACCGGGCTCGTTGACGATCGAGAAGCTGTCGGGCGTGATGTTCGTCCCTGCCGCAGTAGCGGCGGCGGCGATTTCAGCCAACGTCGGCTGAAGCCACTGGCCGTTCTTGTCCTGGAGTGACGCAGTCTGAATGGCGTCGTTGCCGGGAATCAGCACGTAGCTGTACTCAACGTAACCAATGGCACCAAGCGTGTTGTCGATGTCTTGAGCCATCGCGGCGTTGTTCGCTGCGGCCAAGACGTTCGTTGCGCCCCACGCAGCTCCCGTACCCTCCATCACATTGCCACTGACGGGCTGGGTGGCGCTACCGGCCTGGTGCAGGAAGTCCGTGAAAGCGTACGTCGTACCTGAACTCGCACCACGGTAGATGACCTTGATGGTGTTACGCGCCTCGTTATTGGTACCGAGGGCTGCGAGCGCCTTGCCGAGCGTTGCACCGGTACCACCGTTGGTGGCGACGATCGTCGGGTCTGACCACTGGGTCACTGTGCCGTTGTAGATTGCAGCAATCTCGGCGGCGGTCAACTTCACGTTGTCAAAACCCGCACCAAGGTTGTAGCCAATGACGGCTCCGCCAAGGATGTAGGGAACTTGCACGTAATTCGACTCAGTAACACCGCTCGGTAGCGTGCCCGCGGTCGCGGTCATGGGCTGGTCCGAGAAGCCGATGTTGACCGAACTGTTCGTGATGTCGGTGCGTCCAGTACCTGATCCAGCGGCCGGGTACGAACTGAATGACACTTGGCCACCCGCGGTGTACGCCGAGGAACCACTGGTCGTCGCGCCCACTTCAGGCGCGTCAAAGGACGAGCCGTTAATCGCAAGCGAAGCAGTACCAGGTACCTTGAGGTCGATGTCACCGGCTAAACCAGTACCCTGCAGATTGGGCTTCGTTGGCGAGTAACCCTTCGGACAGCCTTTCGTGGTCACACGAGCCGACTTAAGTGCGGTTGCCGTCAATTCGTAACAGATATGCGCCTTGTACTTATGTGGCTTGACTGCGGCAGCGGCGGGCAAACTGACCACCGTGAGCAGACCAGCGACAGTCAGCGCCGCTGCCGTCATAGACCTGAGTGTCTTATTCATTCTGAACTTTCCTCCTAAAGAAAGTGATTCGTTGGTGGCTAAGTGAACAGCGGACGACCTGAGCCGTAAGCGAATCTTTTTGCCAAAGATGAACCTACGGACGGAAAGTGAACGGCACGTGACGCGCGCGAAGGTTCAAAGTGAAATGTTGAGGAAGTTCTGAAACCTATTGATTCAAGGGGTTTTCAGTCACAGCAACTGTCGCGCCAGCCGCACGCACCACAGCGGTAATGGGCGTGCTCGGCGCCGAGCGCAGAGCCGCACAAGGGGCACTCCGCAAAAGTCGCCAAGCGACTCGCGCAAAACTCGTCCGGTCGCGAAACGTCGATTTCGTTCGAGATGGGGGTGTCCGCCACGGAGCCATTATGGAGCCTCGTCGCGACGACTTCAACGATGGTCCGAATGGAACAATTGTTTGGCCCGAATCTGGCCTAAAGTACCCGTGGGGGAACAATCTCGTTCAAGGCAGGCTTTGATGCGTATAGGTGTTCTTACCGCTGGTGGCGACGCGCCGGGCCTGAACGCGGCGATTCGCGGGCTGGGCATGATGGCCTTTCGCGACGGACACGAATTCATCGGCATCGCCAACGGCTGGGCCGGGCTCGCGGGTGACTATTCGGGTCGAAAGCTCATCCCCGAGGAACTCACCGGCATCGTCGGCCAAGGCGGCACCCTGCTCGGCACGGCCCGCTACAACCTCGACGACCCCAAGGGTGGCCGCGAACGGGTCCTCGACGCCCTGGGCGAACACCTCGACGCCCTGGTCGCCATTGGTGGCGACGGCACCCAGCGCATCTCGAACTGGCTCGCCGAGCGCGGTGCCCCCGTCATTGGCGTGCCCAAGACGCTCGACAACGACCTCGTGGGCACGGACTACTGCATTGGCTTTGACACCGCGGTGAGCATCGTCGCTGAATCGCTCGACCGGCTCTACACCACGGCCGCGTCGCACCACCGGGTGATGGTCGTCGAGACCATGGGTCGCGCCACCGGCTGGGTCGCGGCGATGGGTGGTCTCGCGGGGGGCGCGGACCTCATCGTCATTCCCGAGTTCCCGCTCACCATGGATCAGATCATTGCGCACCTGGTGAAACGCCGCAGTTCGAACAACGCGTTCTCCATCGTCGTCGTCGCCGAGGGCATCAACCTCGAGACGCTCGGCAGCACCGTCCGCGACGAAGTCTCCACCGAAGGCATTGGCGGGGTGCGACTCGCTACTAGGGGCGTTGGCCAGTTCGTCGCCTCTCAAATTGACGCTCACGGTGGTTTCGAGGTGCGCACGACGGTCCTGGGGCACTTGCAACGAGGTGGCAGTCCCAGCTCCTACGACCGCATTTGGGCCACCCGCGTCGGCGCCGCCGCCTACGACGCAGTCGTCGCAGAGAAGTTCGGCATGATCCCAGTCGTCCAGGGCAACCAAGTCGAGCTCGCACCACTCGCTTCAGTCGCCACCGGTCAGCGCAAGGTTCCTCGCGAACTTTACGACCTGTGCGCCGCGTTCTTCTAAATCTCGCGAGCGACTAGTTCGGGCCGAGTTTTCCGGTGCGGTAGTGCTTGCGGCAGAGCACTTGATAGTGCACGACGCCGCGAACGACGTCGCCGGTGACGAATTGGTCTCCCTCTCGCGCCACGACGCCGTTCACGATTCTGGCATTGCAACGACCCTTCGCCCCACACCAGCATGAAGAGGTGAGCGGAAGTTCGTGCGACCAGTCCGCGATGGCGAACAGTCGCGCCGAACCCGGAAACACGTTCAGCAAGAAGTCCGCCGAGAGCCCAAAGGCGTGCACGTCAATCAGCTCGTCGTCCACCGCGACCGCGAGCTGGTCGACCTGTCTGGCGCTGGCGAACTGGACCTCGTCGATCACGAGGATGTTCATTCCTTCCTCGACGAGTCGAGCGACGTGCTCTGTGAGGTCACAGTCCGGCGCAATCGCCTCGGCGTGGGCCTCGATACCAATGCGGCTCGTGACCATGCCATCGTCACTTCGGTCGCCGAAGGTCCACAGCGCGACGTCGCTTCGCCCCTCGCGAAGTTGCCAGCAAAGTTGGAGCGCAAGCGTCGACTTTCCCGCCGCCATGGTTCCGTAAGTGAAAGTCAGTTCCGCCATTGCCATCTCTCGTCGTGACCGAACCACGATACCTTCTGGCGGCGAACAATCCTCGGCGAAGCGCGCCGTGGCCTCACTAGATTGTTCGAATGAACCACGTCGTGCGATCCATTGCCTTCATCCGAAACGAGCGCAGTGAGGCGCTCGACGACAACTGGGACGACGTCGTGAGCGTCGTCGAGCTCGCCCAGGACGTGCCGAGCGAGGCGCTACGTGGTCTCGAGGAGTTCAGCCACGTCGAGATCGTCTTCTACGCCGACTGGGCCGAGGACGTCCCTCCGGGACCCTGGCACCGTCGCCCGCGCGGTAACGCGCAGTGGCCCGACGTGGGCGTCTTCGCCCAGCGAAACAAGGACCGTCCCAACCGCATACTGCTCACCACGGTCGCCATCGATTCGATCTCGGATCGCTCGATCACCGTGCGCGGCCTGGACGGCATTGACGGCACGCCCGTGCTCGACATCAAACCGGTCTTTCGCTGGAGCATGCCGCGCGGTCAACTACGCGTCGCCGCGTGGAGCGAGCAGTTGGGCGAGAAATACTTCTAGCGCGGATTCGCGTCAATGAACGCGTTGAGTACGGCGGCGAGTTCGGGTCCCTTCTCCTCTTGGAGAAAATGCCCCCCACCCTCGATGGTGACGTGCGCTTGGCCCAGGGCTCCGGGCACGACGGCGATGAACTTGCGATCAGCACCCTTCGTGATCGGGTCATTGTCGGAAAAGCAGCAAAGAAAGGGCTTCTCGAAGGTGGCGAGGACACTCCACGCCGCGACGTTCGCCTCGTGGGCGGGGTCATCGCTCGAAGTGGGCACGAGTAACGGGAACTGACGCGCACCCTCTTTGAACGAGTCCTCGGGAAACGGCGCGTCGTACGCGGCGACCACTTCGGGGGCGAGGCGGTTCACGCAACCACCCGAGACGATGCCTCCCACGTGCAGGTCGGGGGTGTTCTGGCTGTACTCCTGCCACATGAGGAACGCCTCGCTCATCGGCTCGTCGCCGGTCGGCAGCCCACCGTTGCCAATGGCGACCCTCGCGAAACGCTCTGGGTTTTCGCCCACCAGACGAAGTCCGATGAGGCTGCCCCAGTCCTGGGCGAAGAGGGTGACGCCGCTGAGTTCGAGTTGGTCGAACAAGAGCTCTCGCGCCCACGCCACGTGACGGGCGTAGGTGTAGTCGCCGCGCACTGAAGGCTTATCGGAGCGGCCGAAACCAATGAAGTCGGGTGCGACGACACGATGGCCGTTCGCCACGAGACCCGGGATCATGAATCGGTAGAGGTAGGACCAACTGGGTTCACCGTGCATCAAGAGAACGACTTCGCCGCCCTTCGGTCCTTCATCGAGGTAGGCCATGCGCAGGTCCTCGCCACCGTTGGGGTCCTTCACGTGCGCGTAGGAG
>Ga0302140_10010981_pt1 | contig 11167 bp, 10 predicted proteins | sample I_Bog_E1_1_FD_202095 | JGI IMG/M metagenome (GOLD analysis project Ga0302140, IMG submission 202095) | Peat permafrost microbial communities from Stordalen Mire near Abisko, Sweden - I_Bog_E1_1 | ecosystem: Environmental > Terrestrial > Soil > Wetlands > Peat | place: Sweden: Abisko, Stordalen...
TGGCGCGCCCGGAGAGATTCGAACTCCCGACCCCCAGATTCGTAGTCTGGTGCTCTATCCAGCTGAGCTACGGGCGCCGATACCGCTGCCGGAAAGCCGGATCGCGGAACCGGGGCATAGCTATCGGTTTGGGGTTTCAATGGCAAGGGTTGAAGGCGCGCCGCCTTGTATGGCCCATTCCAGCGTCCGGTTTTCGACGCGAATTACGCGCTGGCGCGCTCGCCGCGGCGCGCATTGAGGTCGACCGCGCTGTCGGGAATCGTGATGCTAAACGTCGCCCCGATCGTCCCCGGCACCAGGCGGATTTCGCCGCCATGCGCGCGCACCAGTTCGGCCGCGATCGCCAGCCCCAGGCCGGTGCCGCCGGCGCGCGTCGAGCCCTGGAAGGCCTGGAACATGTGGGCCCGCGCCTTTTCAGAAACACCCGGCCCGGTGTCGGACACTTCGATCACCGCAACGCTGCCCTCGCGCCGGCCAGTGATGCGGATCTGATCGCGGGCGGGATCGCGCGCGCCGCGCGCTTCCAGCACCTGCACCGCGTTGCGCGCCACATTGACCAGAACACGGAACAATTGATCGTGATCGGCCTCCACGGTCAGCCCACGCTCGACCGCGACGATCCAGCGGATCGGCACGTCGAGGCCCAGGCCAAGCGCTTCGTGCACTTCCTCGATCAGCGGCTCGACTGCGATCGTCTTTCGGTCGGGCGGCGCTTCCTGCGCCGCGCCGTAGGACAAGGTCGATTGGCAGAAGGCGATGGCGCGCTCGAGCGCGCGCATCAGCTTGGGCGCGAAGCGCTGCACTTTCGGGTCCGGCAGGTTCGACAATTGATCGGAAAAAAGCTGCGCCGACGCGAGCAGATTGCGCAGGTCATGATTGATCTTTGACACCGCGAGGCCAAGCGCCGCCAGCCGGCTTTTCTGATGCAGCATGGAAGCGAGCTCGCGCTGCATAGCGGCGAGTTCCTCCTCCGCCGTGCCGACTTCGTCGTGCCGGCCGGACTTGGCGATGATGCGCCCGGGATTTTCCGGATCGGCGCGGAACGCGACCATATTGGCGGTGATGCGCCCCATCGGCCGCACCAGCAGATAATGCAACGCGAAGTAAACCAGCATCGCGGTAATGCCGGAGATCACCAGCGACAGCAGCAGGATGTTGACCGAGAAGGTCAGCATGGCCTTGCGCAGCGGTGCCTCGTCGAGAATGATTTCGATGAACTGGCCTTCCGCCATCGGCGCAGGACCGACCAGGCGCAAGACATCGCCGGGCATGGAAAACAGCAGCGTGTCGAACGCATCCGTGATGGCGTGCCACCACGACACGTTGCGCATGTCGATGTCTTGTTCGATCTGCGATGGCACCACCGAAGCCGCGAGCAACCGGCGCTGGTCGCCCATCTTCATGGCAACCGCGCGCGCGCCGATGCTGGTCAATATCTGCTTGGCGAGACTTTCCGGCACCATGCCGCTCGGCGCGGCATCGAGTACGAGCGCCGCGGTATGCGCGGCGGCCAGCCGGTCGTTGAGCCAATTGAGCCGGAAATTCGCGATCGACGGCACGTAAATCAGAACTTCCGCCACCATCACGAACAGGATGGTGAGGACCAACAGCTTGCTGGACAGGCCAATGCGCAATCGTGCCTCAACCGAAAATTCGTAACCACGCTATGATGCGCCGCACCCAAGGGCTCGTCAAACCCGGCGTAAAATAGTCGATGGCCGCGCGCTTGCCAATTTCCGACAAGGTCGGATAGGGCACCACAATGCCGGTGAAGGCGCGGATGTTAAGCCCCTGCGCGATCGCCAACGACCACGCCGTGATCAGTTCGCCAGCCTGGCTGCCGACGATGGTGGCGCCTAAAATTTTACCGCTCGTAGTGGTGATGGCCTTAATATGGCCGTGCGTTTCGCGCTCGGTCTGCGCACGGTCATTGTCATGATAGGGCCAACGCAGAATGCGTATCTTGAGCCCGCGCTCGCGCGCCTGCGCTTCGCTGATGCCGCTCTGCGCGAGTTCCGGTTCGGTATAGGTCACCCACGGAATGGCGTCGTTGTTGACGCGCACCGGCAGACGGAACAGCGCATTCCGGATCACCAGGCCGGCGTGATAATTGGCGGCATGGGTGAATTGCAACTGCCCGGCGGCGGCGTCACCGATGGCATAAACGCGATTGTTGCTGGTCTTTAGGCCGCTGCTCACGATGACGCCGGAGCCGTCATAGGCAATGCCGGCGGCCTCCAGATTGAGACCGCCGGTTACGGGCTTGCGCCCGGTAGCGACGAGCAAATCGGTAGCTTCGACGGTTTCTTCACCCTGTGCACCTTCGAACTTTACTTTCACGCTGACGTCGCCATGCGTGACGCCAGTGACCTTCACACCGGTGCGCAGCACAACGCCGTCGCGCTCAAGACTATCGACGACAATGGCTGCGCATTCCGGATCGTCTTTGAAGAGCGCGCGCGCCGCTTCGAGCACGGTGACTTGGCTGCCGAAGCGGCGGAAGGCTTGCGCCAATTCAAGGCCGATGGGGCCGGCGCCGATCACGACGAGATGCTTGGGCAGCGTCGTGAGATCGAAAATCGTCTCGTTGGTGAAAAAAGCGCCCTGGTCGAGGCCGGGGATCGAAGGCACGGCCGGCACCGACCCAGTCGCGATCACGAAACGACGCGCGCGGATTTCGATGTCGCCGACGATGACCGTTTTGCCATCCTTGAAACTCGCTGCACCTTGTATGACCCGCACGCCAAGCCCGGTAAAACGCTCCGCCGAATCAATGGGCGCGATGGCGGCGATCACGCTACGCACATGCGCCTGCACCTTGGCAAAATCGACCGCGACATTTTGCGCGCTGACGCCGAACGCACCTGAGTTGCGCATGATCGCGGCGCGCTTGGCGGCGGCCAGCAAGGCTTTCGAGGGCACGCAGCCGGTGTTGAGGCAGTCGCCGCCCATCTTGTGCTTCTCGATCAGCACCACCGGCATGCCGAAGGCCGCGGCGGCCGCGGCCACTGACAGGCCGGCGGAGCCGCCGCCGATCACGCAAATATCGGGTGTCAGGGTTTGCGCCAAATTCGCCTCAGACGGCTTTGCCGATAATAGCGCAAATCACGAAGCGGCGCTGCGGCGCACGCGCAACCGTCGCACCACCACCGGCACCAGTGCTACCAACGCCAGTGCGAGTAGCGCGGCGAGCAATTGCCAGGTCAGCACGTCGCGGGCGTCGAACACAAGTTTGCAATCGGCGCGGCCGGCGGCGAGACATTCCTGGTAGGCATTCTTTTGCGCCGCGATAACGCTGTCGAGCCCGGTGCCGGCAAAGGAATAGACGACCGCCGCCGGAATGACACCGAGCGCGGTCGCGGCCACAAAGGGTCCCAACCGCACACCGGCCAATGCTGGGACCAGATTGACCAGAAAAAATGGGAATGCCGGCACCAGCCGCAAAAACAACAGATAGCTGAATGCATCGTCGCGAAAGCCCTTGGCCAACTGCGCCGCGCGCGGCCCTGCCCGCCGCAACAAAGGCTCGCCGAGCGCGCTGCGCGCGATCAGAAAAATGAGCGTCGCCCCGATGGTGGCGCCCACCACCGCGGCCGACGCGCCTACCACAAGCCCGAACAGAAATCCGCCGCTGACGGTGAGAAACACCGCCCCCGGCACCGACAGAGCGACGGCGGTAATATAGAGCCCGATATAGGCCAGAACGGCGAGGACGCGATGCTCGGTCACAAAGGCATCGATCCCGGCGCGGTGGCGCAGCAGGGCCTCGAGTGAGAGTTCGCCGCGGCCGAGGGCGTAATACGCAATGACTGCGAGCACAATAATGACGCTCAACGGCAGCAGCCGGCGGGTCAGGCTGCGCGGCCGGTCGATTGCGGATGGGTTGGCGGGCATGCGCGCTATATACACGAGCCTTTGCCCCAAACGGCCCGGTTTCACCACTTTGTGAGCCTAAGTGACCGCGCCAAGGCGGGGCCAGCGGTCGCATTGACGGGCCAAGGCCCCTCCCTTATAAGCCGCGCAAATCCCGTGTCGATCCTGACGAATTCGGGCTTTCATTCGGGTTTTAATGGCGGATATGGGGGTGGCTTTAATACCGCCGCCGCCAGGGCGCGACCTGCGGAGAATTTATCGTGAAGCGGACCTATCAACCGAGCAAGCTTGTGCGCAAACGCCGTCATGGTTTCCGCGCGCGCATGGGCACGACCGGCGGACGCAAGGTGCTATCGGCACGGCGTGCACGCGGACGCAAGCGGCTTTCCGCCTGACGGCGGAACCCTCGCCGCGCGCATTGCTTCCATGGAACGATTGAGGCAACGAGCGGACTTTCTAGCCGCGGCGACCGGGCGCAAGGTTCCGGCCGCCGCTTTCGTGTTGCAGGCGCGCAAGCGGACCGATAATGGGCCCGTGCGTCTAGGTTTTACCGTTTCGAAGAAGGTCGGCAACGCCGTCGAACGCAATCGGGTCCGGCGCCGGTTGAGGGAGATCGTGCGGCGCTCAGGCACCCAAAACATGAACTTCGGTCATGATTATGTGCTAGTCGGCAGGCGCGCGGCGCTCAAGGTGCCGTTCGACCGGATCGCCGCCGACTTCCAGGCAGCGTTGCGGCGATTGCAGGCAGGGCGCGACGGCAATACGGAATCCCGATGACCGACAACAAGAATACCATCCTCGCCATTGCGCTGTCGGCCCTCGTGCTGATCGTCTGGCAATATTTCTTCGCCATGCCGCAGGAAAAAGCGCGGCAGGAGAGATTGCAGCAAGAGCAAGCGCAAGCCCTCAAGCAAAATCCGGCCAAACCGGCGCAGCCCGGACAACCGGCCACCCAGCCAGGAGCGCCGATGGCGCCAGGCCAAACACCCGGCCAGGCACCGGGCCAAGCACCGCAAACTTCCGTCGGCGTACCGACCACCCGCGCCGGCGCGCTGGCAGCCTCGGCCCGCGTACCGATCGCGACCGAAAGCCTGCAAGGCTCGATCGCGCTCAAGGGCGGGCGCATCGACGACCTGGCGCTGGTCAAGTTCCGCGAAACCGTCGATCCGAAATCGCCGCCGATCGAGCTGTTGTCGCCGTCCGGCAGCCCGGAGCCGTTTTATGCCGAGTTCGGCTGGACCAATGCCGCCGGCGCCAATGTGAAAGTGCCGGACGCCGAAACGGTGTGGGCGCAAGTCGGTTCTGGCGCGCTAAGCGTTAGCCACCCAATCACGCTGAGCTACGACAACGGCCAGGGTCAGGAATTCCGCCGCACCATTTCGGTCGACGACAAATATCTGTTTTCGGTCAAAGACGAAGTGGTGAATAAGGGCGACAAGCCGGTCACGCTTTATCCATTCGCGCTGATCTCGCGCCACGGCACGCCCAAGGTCGCGGGCTATTACATCTTGCACGAAGGCTTGATCGGCAAGTTCGGCGACAAGAGTTCGGAAGAAATCACCTACAAGAAAATCGACGAAAACAAAGTCATGAACTTCAACGCCACCGATGCGTGGCTCGGCATAACCGACAAATACTGGGCCGCGGTGCTGCTGCCGAAAACCGACGCCCATGTGATCGCCAATTTCAAGTCGGACGAACTAGGCTCCATCAAGACCTATCAGACCGACTATTTGCTCGACGCGGTGAATGTGGCGCCGGGCGCGACCGGCTCCGCGGATGCGCGGCTATTTGCCGGCGCCAAGGAAGTGCGCGTCGTCAACGACTACGAGAACACCCTCAAACTCAACCATTTCGATCTGCTGATCGACTGGGGCTGGTTCTACTTCATCACCAAGCCGCTGTTTTTCCTGATCGACTATATCTACCACCTGGTCGGCAATTTCGGCGTCGCGATCCTGGTCGTCACCGTGCTGATCAAGGGGGCGTTCTTCCCGCTCGCCAACAAATCCTACGCCTCGATGGCGAAGATGAAGGCGGTGCAGCCGCAAATGACCGCGCTGCGCGAGACCTACAAGGACGACAAGGCCAAACAGCAGCAAGCGCTGATGGAGCTATATAAGAAAGAGAAGATCAATCCGCTGGCCGGCTGTCTGCCGATCGCGATCCAGATCCCGGTATTCTTTTCGCTCTATAAGGTGCTGTTCGTCACCATCGAAATGCGGCACGCGCCGTTCTTCGGCTGGATCCACGACCTGTCGGCGCCGGACCCGACCAATATTTTCAATCTGTTCGGGCTGATCCCGCTCGACCCTACCTCGATCCCGATGGTCGGGCACTTCCTCCATGTCGGCGCCTGGGGCGTGATCATGGGCGCGACCATGTGGGCGCAGATGAAACTCAACCCGGCGCCGCCGGACCCGACGCAGAAGATGATCTTCGACTGGATGCCGTTGATCTTCACCTTCATGCTGGCGAGCTTCCCGGCCGGCCTCGTGATCTACTGGGCCTGGAACAACTCGCTGTCGGTGATCCAGCAGAGCGTGATCATGCGCAAGCACGGCATCAAGGTCGAACTGATCGACAACATCAAATCGATGTTTGTGAAGAAGAAGACGCAGGGCTGATTCACTTATCTGTTCGGCCGCCGCGCATTGTATGTCGATCCCGTCACCCTGAGGCGCTCGCGCGCAGCGCGAGCCTCGAAGGGCGGCGGCCAAGGCCTTGAGGGTTCCGGCCGTTCATCCTTCGAGGCTCCCCCGGCTCAAGGCCGGGGTCGCACTTCAGGATGACGGATTGAAATTGGCGATGAACGACTTCACCAAATCGGAAATCGAAACCGGGCGGCGGCTGTTCGCCGGCGAGTGGAATTTCGTCGCCGCCGCCAATTCCGACTTTTCGCTGCCGCCGATGCGCGGCGTCGAGATCGCCTTTGCCGGGCGCTCCAATGTCGGCAAATCGAGCCTCGTGAACGCGCTGACCAACCGCAAGGCGCTGGCGCGCACATCGCGCACGCCGGGCCGCACCCAGGAACTGATTTTCTTCACCGGCGGCTCCACGCTCAACATCGTGGACATGCCCGGCTACGGCTATGCCGCCGCCGCAAAGTCCAAGATCGCGGCCTGGACCACGCTGATCGGCGCCTATTTGCGCGGCCGCGCCAATCTCGCCCGTGTCTATGTGCTGGTGGATGCCCGCCACGGCCTCAAGGACACCGACGACCTGGTATTCGAGGAATTGCGCCAGGCGGCGGTGAGCTTCCAGATCGTCTTGACCAAATGCGACGCCATTAAAGCTTCGGAGCTCAAGGACCGCATGGTCGAGGTCGAGGCGGCGCTGGCCAAGCGGCCCGGCGCCTTCCCCGGCGTTTTGGTGACCTCGTCCCACGACGGCACCGGGATGGAAGAGCTGCGCGCGGCGATTGCGCGTTTGCTGGCGGAGAGAAGGCGGTAGCGCAACAAACTCTGAATGCTCCCCTCCCCCTTGTGGGGAGGAGTTGGGGGTGGGGGTCGTCGAGAATCCCGTGCTCGTTACTACCCCCCTCCCTAACCCTCCCCCACAAGGGGGGAGGGAATAGACTGAGATTGCCGTCGCGCTGATTCAAGTTCGGCGGACTAAGCTCTCATTGGCGAACGCCCCGAACTTCGGCTAGAACGGCCCCGCAATCGACACAAGGCCGAGGCCAAAGGGCCACCATGAGCAAAGCCCCTAAAATCGACCCGCAGACGCAGGCCCGCATCCTGTCGGAAGCGCTGCCGCATATGCAGCGCTATGACGAGGAAATCATCGTCATCAAATATGGCGGCCATGCCATGGGCCACGAAGAGACGGCGCGCGATTTCGCCCGCGACGTCGTGCTGCTCGAACAGGCCGCGATCAATCCGGTCGTCGTGCATGGCGGCGGCCCGCAGATCGCGGCCATGCTCAAGAAGCTCGGCATCAAGTCGGAATTCGCCGCCGGGCTTCGCATCACCGACGCCGCCACCGTCGAAATCGTCGAAATGGTACTGGCCGGTTCGATCAACAAGCAGATTGTCGGCTATATCAACGATGCCGGGGGCAAGGCCGTCGGCCTGTGCGGCAAGGACGGCAATATGGTGCAGGCCAAGAAGGTCACGCGCACCGTGGTCGATCCCGATTCCAATATCGAGAAGATTGTCGATCTCGGCTTCGTCGGCGAGCCCGACAAGGTCGATCTGTTCGTGCTCAACGCGGTGCTCGGCAAGGAGATGATCCCGGTGCTGGCGCCGGTGGCGACATCGGCCAGTGGCGGCACCTTCAACGTCAATGCCGATACGTTCGCCGGCGCCATTGCCGGCGCGCTCAAGGCCAAGCGCCTGTTGCTGCTGACCGACGTGCCGGGCGTGCTCGACAAGTCGAAGTCGCTGATCGCGGAAATGTCGGTTGCCGACGCGCGCCGCCTGATCGCCGACGGCACGATTTCCGGCGGCATGATCCCCAAGGTCGAGACCTGCATCTATGCGCTCGACCAGGGCGTCGAGGGCGTCGTCATCATGGACGGCAAGGTGCCGCACGCGGTGCTGCTCGAACTCCTGACCGACCATGGCGTCGGCACGCTGATGCATCGCTGATGCGGGCGCCGGCCGCGGCAGCGTTTGTCTTATTGACGGCCACGGTGCTCCTTATATTGCCGGCGCAGGCCGAACTCAGTTTATGCAACCGCACCAGCTATGAAATGGACGCGGCGGTCGCGCTGGAAAAGCGCGCCAATGTCTCGACCCGCGGCTGGTTCCGCGTCGATCCCGGCGAGTGCCGGCAAGTGGTGGACGGCGTGCTCGACGTCGACATGGTCTATGTGCATGCGCGCACGCCGCCGGTCTATGGCTCGGCACCGCTGCCGCAAAACGGCAATGCCGATTTCTGTGTGCGCGACGGCAATTTCTCGATCGACAATGCGCGCGGCTGTCCGGCCAGCCAGCAGGCGCGCTTTTCCCCTGCCCGGCCGTCGGATTCGCCCAAGGGCTATGCCGTCAATCTCGCCGAGGAAGCCGACTATGACGACGCCCAAGCCCGCCTGGCCGGCATACAACGTCTCCTGGTGATCGCCGGCTACGACGCCAATCCGATCGACGGCGTGCAGGGCGCGAAAACGCAGGCTGCGCTGACGAAATTCTTGAGCGACCACAGACTTGCCGCTGACGCCGCCGCGACGCCGGAATTTTTCACGACTTTGCTCGATGCCGCGCGCAATCCGCAAGGCGTCGGCTTCTCCTGGTGCAACGACACCAAATATACCGTGATGGCTTCAATCGGCACCACCGAGGCGGGCGCGACCGTCACGCGCGGCTGGTACCGCGTCGATGCCGGGCAATGCCTGCGGCCGGACGTGCGCGGCGATCCGCGCAAGGTCTACAGCTATGGCGAGGCGGTCGATAGTAACGGCCGCACCATCAAGAACGGCGACGCGGTGCTGTCCTGGGGCGGCACGGTCGCGTTATGCACGCGCGACGGCAAATTCGAACTCAGCGACCACAAGGATTGCGTGGCGCGCGGCTTGAACTCCGCCGGCTTTGCGGCCATCGACATGGCGGCGCAGCCCTCGATCGTCGTGCATTTCAAGGAATAATCGCGCGTGACTAAAAAGCCCCTCACCCGGTCATCTTCGCTTCGCTCAGATGACCACCCTCTCCCCGCAAGCGGGGAGAGGGAAGAAAAAGCGCCGCGCGGTTTCGGCCAGATCGAGACCTGGGTGTTCGATCTCGACAACACGCTCTACCCGCATCATTTGCTCTGGGAGCAGGTGGACAGCCGCATTCGCGCCTATGTCGGCGAATTTCTCAAAGTGTCGAAGGACGAAGCGTTCCGCGTGCAGAAGGATTATTACAAGCGCTACGGCACCACCATGCGCGGCCTGATGACCGAGCACGGGCTCAACCCCGACGACTATCTCGATTATGTGCACCAGATCGATCACTCGCCGCTCGAGCCTAATCCGGCGCTCGGCGCGGCGCTGGCCAGCCTGCCGGGCCGCAAGCTCATCCTCACCAATGGCACGCGCAAGCACGCCGACGCCGTGATGCGCCGGCTCGAAATCGCGCAGCATTTCGAGGACGTGTTCGACATCGTCGCCGCCGAACTCGAGCCCAAACCGTCAACCGTCACCTATGAGCGCTTTCTGGAACGCCACGCCGTCGATCCGGCCAAGGCCGCCATGTTTGAGGATCTGTCGCGCAATTTGGAGGCTCCGCATGCGCTCGGCATGACCACGGTTCTGGTGGTGCCTACGGGCACGCGCGAAGTATTCCGCGAGGACTGGGAATTGGAAGGCCGCGACGCGGCACACGTCGATCACGTGACCGACGACCTCGCTGCCTTTCTACGGCACGCGCTCGCGCGCTAGTGGCCCTGGCCGACGAACTGCTGCAATTCGGGCGTTTTTGGCGCGGCGAACACCTCTTTCGGCGCGCCCTGCTCGTGCACTTTGCCGTGATGCATGAACACGAGCTTGGTGCCGACATCGCGCGCAAAGCGCATTTCGTGGGTGACCAGCATCAACGTCATGCCTTCGCGGGCGAGCTGCTCGACCACCTTGAGCACTTCGTTGACCAGTTCGGGATCGAGCGCCGAGGTGATTTCGTCGCACAGCAGGACCTTCGGCCGCATGGCCAGCGATCGCGCGATCGCCACGCGCTGCTGCTGGCCGCCGGACAACTGACTCGGATAGGCGTCCATCTTTTCCGACAGGCCGACCTTGGCCAGCACCTCGGCGGCGGTCGCGCGCGCTTCCTTTTTGGACACTTTGTTGACCACCGTCGGCGCCAGCATCACGTTCTCGGCCGCGGTCAGATGCGGAAACAGGTTGAACTGCTGGAACACCATGCCGACATGGCGGCGCAGCTCGCGCAAATCGGTCTGCTCGCCGCCGACCTCGATGCCGTCGGCAACAATGGCACCGGACTGATAGGTTTCCAACCCGTTGATGCAGCGTAACAGCGTGCTCTTGCCCGAGCCGGAGCGGCCGATGATGGCGACAACGTCGCCCTTGACGACTTCGAGCGAGACGCCTTTGAGCACCTCGAGCGAACCGAAACTCTTGCGAACGTCACGGATGCTAACGAGTGACATTGAGGCGACCCTCGATTTTTTTTGCACACCAGGAAAGCGGGAAGCACAGGCAGAAATAGATCAGCGCTACCAGCGAATAGACCAGGAACGGGCGGAAGGTCGCGTTATTGAGCATGGTGCCGGCCTTGGTCAATTCGACGAAGCCGATGATGGAGGCGAGCGCGGTGCCTTTGACCACCTGCACCGAGAAGCCCACCGTTGGCGCGAT
>Ga0302140_10010982_pt1 | contig 11167 bp, 8 predicted proteins | sample I_Bog_E1_1_FD_202095 | JGI IMG/M metagenome (GOLD analysis project Ga0302140, IMG submission 202095) | Peat permafrost microbial communities from Stordalen Mire near Abisko, Sweden - I_Bog_E1_1 | ecosystem: Environmental > Terrestrial > Soil > Wetlands > Peat | place: Sweden: Abisko, Stordalen...
TATGTTCAAAGTCGATCGTGCATGAGAACGATCCACGCATCCAGGTCAGGAACCATTGGGGCAGGAAGGAGTGGCGACGCTGTAACATGCAGCTTGTTGTTCTGCATGCCTGGCCGCGACGGTGCGATACGCCACCCGAGCTGACGTCGTGGGTTCGTCTTCGCCTTGGCGGCGAACTCAAAGCTCTTGAAGTCGGCGCCAGCTGCGGGATCGGTGTAAAAGAGGGTGGAGCGGCCGCCCCGTGCCAATAACCGCCCATCCTCAACCGCGAATGAACGCGTCCGCTCATTGGCCTCCCATCCGGCGAGCCATTTGCCCTCGAACAAGGAAATCCACCAGTCAACTTCGGCGAAGAGCGACTGGGCGCCCGTTGGCGCGGCCAGCAGGAGGGCGAGAAGATCGGGTCGCGTTAGCTTGGGCAGGGGTTCTATCGGGATCGATGGAACGGCAGCAGGCTACAAGGCAAGCTCTACTTGCGGCCTGCACGGTTTGCTATCGGAGTTGTAGGGTGGCTACTTTGCCGGATCTATCAAGGCTTGGTCGATCACTGCGTGGCTGCGATATTCCAGGCTGTGATTATCGGGACTGGTCATGCGCTGGATCATGGATACGAAGACGATGTCATTCGTGGGATCGACAAAGAACCAGGTGCCGGCGGCGCCGTCCCAGAAAAAGGTTCCTTTGCCGTCGGAGAGATTGGCTGCGGGGGGATCGAAAACAACGGCACAGTCGTATCCCCAGGCAAAGCCAGGCCGGATCACAGACATACCAATGCCGAACTCGCCTGTGAGCAGGCTTTCAGGCACGTGGGGCGAAGTCATGAGCTTGACGGTGGAGGGTGCGAGGATGCGTTTGCCATCAAGCTGACCACCGTTAGCCAGCATTTGGGCAAAGCGGTAATAGTCTTCGGCAGTGGAGACCATGCCGCCGCCGCCAGAGGCCATGTTGGGCTGAGCGGAGTAATCGGTGGGGATTCCGTTTGCGGTGGACCCTGAGGTGAGATTGCCCTGGGGATCACTGTAATAGTTGGTGGCGAAGCGCTGGCGTTTGCCTGACGGAACGAAGAAACCGGCGTCGCGCATGCCAAGAGGCGCGTAGATGTGGTCGCGGTCAAAATCGGGCAGCGATTGGCCGGAGAGCTTTTCGACGATGTAGCCCTGAATGTCCATGGAACTGGAGTAGAGCCAGCCTTTGCCGGGCTGGTAGAGAAGCGGGATCTGGGCCAGCTTGTCGATCATCTCCTGGAGGGTGGCCGATTGCATGACGTGGAGGTCTTTGTACATCGCATCGGCAGGGGTCTTGCCGTTGCCGTAACTGAATCCGGCTGTATGGGTAAGAAGCTCGCGCAGGGTGGGTGCGTGGTCGGGGTCGACCAGGATGGATTTTCCATTTTCGTCGACGCCCTTCTGGACCTTGAGATGGGCAAACTCGGGAATGTATTTGGAGATAGGTTCGTCGGGCAGCCACTTGCCCTGCTCGTAGAGGATCATCATGGCGACGCCGGTGACGGGCTTGGTCATCGAATAGTCGCGGAAGATAGTGTCGCGGGTCATCGGGATCGCGCTGACCTGATCGCGCTGGCCGTAGGTGCGGTATTCGACGACTTTGCCATGGCGGGCAAGGATGGTGACGGCACCGACCAAGCGCTTCTGGTCGATTTCGCCCTGAATGAGGGCATGGAGATTCTCCAGGCGCGCGGAAGAGAATCCGACTGACTCAGGCTTGACGGGGGTTAGATCAAGCGAGCGATGGATTGGCAGCGCGACGGGGGCCTGCTGCGCGGGAACTGCCGGCGCGCCAAGAATAATAATGGCGAGAATGTGCTGGGAAAAAGCGTGAAGACGGGGGCATTTCATAGGGATTCCTCGCGGCGTAGATTGATCTTGACGCTAATGTCAGAAGCAACCTTTATAGCATTTGTGGCTGACAGTTGACATGAGATGGTCGATGCACTGGCTCCGGGTTGCAGCGTGAATTCACCGCATGAAAGGCGATTGAGGGGTGAAATGGGTGGTCTCGGCATGCCGCCTATGGTGGACCTCCGCCTGCTCTTGTGCATTGCGTGAATGAGGATGCTTCCCATTGTGGATATGCCCGCAGAATCAGATGTCGTGAAAGGACCCTTCTGATGATTCCCGTCGCAAACGTCGTTCCTCGTCGCTCAACAGTCCGCAGCGTCTTGTGTGTCAGATTTTTAGGGAGACTGACGCTCCCAATGAGTGAAGTTGCGAGCGCAAAACCAAGACGAGACTCGCTCCGGAAGTGGGGAAGATCCGACGGACGAATCCCATTCTTGGACTCCGCAAATCTTGTTTGCGGCTAGACCTGGGGGGTGCCACCGCCAACGAATAGTGTGACTCCGTTGACGAAGCTGGAATCGGAGGAGGCTAGAAAGAGGGCGACGATAGCGATCTCTTCGGGGCGTCCCATTTCGCCGCGCGGAGCGAGAATGGGAGTGTCGATGGTGCCGGGGCCAAGGGTGTTCACACGGATGCCGCGGTCTTTGAGTTCCAAGAACCACGTACCCGCAAAGGAGCGAACCGCGGCGTTGCTGGCACTGTGGACGCCAAATGTGGGGTAACCTTTAATGCTGGCGATGGAACCGTTTGGGAAGATGGAACCATTGTCGTTGAAGGGCGGGAGGGCCTACTGCACGGTGAAGAGTGTGCCGCGCACATTGAGGCCACCGGTCTTGTCGAAGTGATCTTCGGTAACCTGTTCAAGCGTTGCGAACTCGCCGAAGCCGGCACTGGCAAACAGAATATAGATATGGCCCTTTTCACCCTTGACGGTTTCATGCGCTCATTCAAGACCTCCTCTGTAAGTTTACTTGAGAAGCCAAACCGATTAAGGAGTTGCGCACTCATTGAGCTCATCATCTCTCGCTCCCATGGCGCGCGATTACCTGCTATCCGAATGCGACACCATTCCGCGGAGGACATGTTAGCGCCGAGGGCAGTCAACGCGAACTCGTTCCAGCAATCCAGCGATCGCAGTCATGATTTTGTGTCCTGCCGCGCGGGTCCCTTGCGTAATCTCTCCCGACACGGCGAGTTGTGCTAATGCTTTCCGTTTCTCAGGGAAGCGAACCGCCCAGTTGCCCCAATTTCGCGAGATGTGGGAGAACTGCTCTCGAAGTTCGGCCTCCGCTGGAAAATCCCACATGGCGACTGCCGCCATCTCCTGCTTCAACTCAAGGTACAGCTGGTTAAAAAGCTCCGACTTGGTTTCGAAGTAGGTAAACAGGGAGCCGTTGGCAATACCAGCCTCTTTAGCGATGCCCATCGTGGGCGCGCTCAGTCCCTGTGTGGCGATGACGCGCGTTGCCGCATCCAGAATTCGATTCCGTTTGTCATCGCTGCGTGGTCTTGGCATGGATGGGTTGTATGACGTAAGCGTCTAGACAGTCAACCATTGGGCGGGTACGGATTGCACGTATCACGACGAAAGGAAGATCACGTGCTTGCCTCGACACAAGCACAGAGCATCACGTAGGTCACATGTTCACCTTTGGTTTACCGAACCCTACGGCGCTCCGAATCATTGAAGGAAGCACCGCAGGGCGAGCGCTTCAGATTTGCGCCAGGCCTCCGTCGACGGCGAGCTCGCTGGCGGTCATGAAGCTGCTGTCATCCGATGCGAGAAAGGCAGCCGCCGCTCCGATCTCCGCCGGATCGGCCATGCGCTGTAGCGGATTCATCGAGGCGAAGACCTTCATGCCCTCCTCGCCTAGCGCGGCCTTCGCGAGTTCGGTCGCCGTCGGTCCGGGCGACAGCACGTTTACCCGGATGCCGGTGCCCTTTAGGTCCTCCGCCCAGGTCCGCGCGAGGTTGCGCACTGCCGCTTTGCTCGCGCTATAGACGCTCATCGCCGTGGCGCCCGTGGTGCCGGCGCTCGAGCCGGTCAGGATGATCGAACCGCCCTTGCCCATCAGCGGCAGCGCCTTCTGGACCGTAAAGATCGTCCCCTTCACATTGGTGTCGAAGGTTTCGTCAATGTGCTCGGCGGTGATCTTGCCGAGCCGAAGCTGGCTCCCCGCCCCGGCATTGGCGAAGACAATGTCGAGGGTTCCGCGTTCGGCCTTAACCGCCGCGTAGAGTCGGTCAAGGTCGGCCAGATCCGAGACCGATCCCTTCACCGCGCGGGCATTGGGCCCGAGGTCGGCCAAAGCGGCGTCGAGCGCTTCCTGTCGGCGGCCGAAGATGAAGACGAAGGCGCCCTCCTCGATGAAGCGCTTTGCTGCGGCGCGGCCGATGCCGGTAGCGCCTCCGGTGATGACTGCAACTTTTCCTTCAAGCTTTCCCATCATTACTCCCTTCGGTGTGTGTGTAGCATTCAATACGGCCGAGTAGATTCTTTGGCCGCGGATGCGAACTGCATGGGGATCCCAACCTTTTGTCTATTCATGGGTACGAATTCAGATGGCCGAGAAGCCACCGTCGACAGCCAGATCCACCCCATTTACATAGCTCGATTCGTCTGAAGCAAGAAACAGCGCAACCGCCGCAATTTCCTCTGGACGACCCATCTTTCCCCGCGGAATCAGGGCTTCGAACATCTCCCTCGTCGCCTTGTCGAGTCGCTGGGAATCCGGTGTGTCGACCTGCCCTGGGCTCAGCACGTTCACACGGATATGCCTGCCCTTCAGTTCGTTGAGCCAGGTGCGTGCGAAGGAGCGCAATGCCGCCTTGCTCGCCGCATAGACGCCGAAACCAGGAAAGCCTTTCACAGAAGCAACGGACCCGGTCATGATGATCGATGCGCCGTCGCTGAGCAGCGGCAACGCCTTCTGAACGGTAAACAGCGTTCCGCGCACAATCAGGTCGAAGCTCGCATCGAAGTGCTGCTCGGTAATCTCACCCAGTTTGGCGGCTTCGCCCTTACCGGCGCTCGCAAACAGGACGTCGATCTTTCCCTTTTCCCGCTTGACTGTATCGAACAGGCGGTTGAGGTCGTCGAGATTGGCCGCGTCGCCGCGCACGCCGGTCACGTTCTGGCCAATCAGCCTGACGGCCTCGTCGAGCGCCTCCTGCCTCCTGCCCGTGATGAAAACATAGGCACCTTCTTCAACGAACCGCTTGGCGGTCGCCAGCGCCAAGCCGCTCGACCCGCCCGTGATGACTGCAACCTTACCTTCAAGCTTTCCCATAATTACTCCCTTCGGAATGTGTGTAGCATTCGGTACACTAGAGTAGATTCTTTGGCGATGGACGAGAACTGCTCGGGAGTCCATTATTTTTGTCCATTCGTCCAAATCTGGAGGCTAAGTTGGACCCGATAACAGACATCTTCAGAACGATGCACGTAACCGCATTTGGTTTACACAGGCTCGAAGCCACAGCCCCGTGGGGCGTGAAGCAGGAAAATCAGACCAAAGAGAAAGTCACAGCTTCCGGCAAAAAGACGTTACCCACAGATTTGGCGCACTTCGCCATGCTTTCACGCGGCAGCTGCTGGCTGAGTGTGGAAGGGATCCCGGAGCCGATTCCCCTCACCGGTGGTGATTGCTTTTTGCTAGCCCGTGGGACTTCGATTGTTTTGCGCGACAGCCCGCGAACACCTCCGAAGTGGAGTTTCCACGAGATAGGGGCCAAGGCCAACGGCAATGTCGCTCTTTATGGAGGTGGGGGCGCACCGACAACGATCGTCTGTGGGTCCTTGAGTTTTGATCGCGCCAGCCTGAAGCCGATCACTCAGTTATTGCCGAATTTCATTCTGATGAAGGCCGATGAGGCACGCACGCTTGCTCTTCACAACACAGTGCAGGCACTGGCGTCAGAAATGGCAGAACAGGCGCCGGGATCTGAAGTAGTTGCGACTCGGCTGGCCGAGGTTCTGTTTATCCAAATGCTCCGGGCGCACATCGCGTCGGGGCCGGAACGCAACAAAGGATGGCTTCGTGCTGTTTTCGATCCTCAAATGGGCACCGCACTGAATGCCATTCACGACAGAGTGAACACGCCCTGGACGGTCGAATCCCTGGCCGAAGCGGCGGGCATGTCTCGCTCCGCATTCGCAGCACGTTTTAAAGAGCTGCTCGGACAAACACCGCTGGAATATGTAACCGAGTGGCGGATGCAGAAGGCGATGCGGTTACTCGAACAGCGCGACAAAAAGCTTATCGACATCGCTCGGTTGGTCGGTTACGAGTCCGACGCCGCGTTCAGTAAGGCGTTCAAGCGAGTTGTCGGGGCCAACCCCGGTGAATACCTCAAATGTGGCTTTGAAGGCCCCGGTCATGCCGGACGGACGAAAGATTTTTGAAGCGGAGGACCCTGAGATCCGACCGGAAGGCCGTATTGAACTCAGACTCGCGCATCGCGCACAAATGACAAACCCCGCAGCAGCTCGCCACGGACTTGCTGGTTAGGCCTCCTGGGGCGCCGGACCAAACGTGAGCAGGTTGCGATTTTGCCGGCAGGCGAGAAGCGGATGCAATCCTGGCCTTTCACCGTGACCTTTCCGTCCGGCAAAATGAGCACCCACTTGAATAGCGCGACCTCGTGATGCGTGGAGACGTTTTCGATGTCGAAATGATCGCTAGGGCACTGCTTCTGCTGCAAGCGCGTCATGTATTCGATTGCTGCACTGGTGTGGAAGCCGCTTGGTTGTCTACCAATCAACCTTGAACCGAAGGGGCTATCCTGCGTCCGCTTGCGAAATCAATGCTACGACTCGCCGCCCATGATTTCGCTTTCTTCGATCGAGGATAACGCGTTCCGGGTGAATAAAACGCCCTTCGAGCGCTTAGGCAACCTTGCCCCGCTGCGCTTTCCAGACTGTCAAAGAGAAGTAATTGCTGGCTAACTTGACTCCCACGCCTGTTTGCCTCATCGTGGATGAGAACAACCACAATGCTCCCTTTTGCCCGCCAGTGTCTCGCCTTGCTCCCGCTTGCTGTCTTCTGCTTCGCAGTTCACCCCGACGCAGTGAATCTCACTCCGCCTCCCGGGCGCATGCGTACGTTGCCTGACCGCGTGCTGTGGGTATGGGAACGCGGGGAAGATCTGCGCTCGATCGATCCCCACGCGACGGCAATCGCCACGCTCGACCGGACCATCGTTGTCGGACAGCGAATCATTGCCATCCCTCGTCGGCAGTTCTACGCCTATCCGGCGGGCACAAAGCGCATTACAGTCGTCCGGATCGAGGCTCCCGGCGTCATCGCAATTCGCCTTGCGTCGGCCGTAGCCGATTCCATTCTTGATCTCGCATTTGCTCCTGATATCGCGGCGCTTCAAATCGACTTTGACGCGAGACTCTCTCAGCGAGCGTTCTATGTGGCGCTGCTGCACGACTTACGCGGACGCATGCCCCTTAATTTGCCGCTCTCGATGACGGCACTCGCCTCTTGGTGCTCCAACGACGACTGGATCGGGTCCCTGCCGGTTGACGAAGCCGTTCCCATGTTCTTCCGTATGGAGCCTGGCCGCCGCTTTGCCCCGCTCGGCGCCCCCGAGATCCAAATCCGCGAGCCGCTCTGCACAACCAGTATCGGAATTTCCACCCACGAGCCAGCCCCCGCGTCACTTGCCAACAAACGCGTCTACATTTTCCCAGATCTCGGTTGGCACGAAGACCTCTCACTTTTGACATCCATCGCGCCCATCTCAAGGACCCATCCATGAAAAGGCTTCTTTCATTCCTGCCGGTTGGCATGGCCATTCTAATGCCATTCATTACTGTCCAGGCTTGTGGCCCGTTCTTCTTCGATGATGTCTTCGTTCGTCCGCTTCGCCCGGACCACCCCAAGCTCTTCGCTCAAGGTAAGCTCGGTATCCTCCTACCCACCTATCCCCGCGCTGATCTGACAGTGGCCTATCGCTACCTCGATGGTGGCACGCTTACGCCGGAGGAGCAAAAGGCCTACAAGCCTACGTCCTCGCTGTCCGAAATCGAGAATGATGAGACCTCCGATGACGCCGAACTGAGTCGTACCTCAACGACCGACTACGCCGAACCGACCGGTCCTGCGGATCAGTGGCTCGTCGGTCGGAACAAGTTCGCTACACCCCAGGCCGACGTGCACGATCTCCGTGGGTACGGTAGTGCTTATCCAGCAGGCGCCGCACTCGCGCGCGGTTACTCCATCTGCCAGGAGGATGCTTTTCGAACAGCCCTAACAACACTCCAGAGCCGGGCCAAGACCTGGGGCGCCAAAAGTGTCGAGCTGGCCGAATGGATCAAAGCTCAAGACGCCGTATTTTCAAATTGCAGCGGAGACCCGCAGCGATATTCTTGGGGCCCCAAGGCAGACATCCATCCTTCGGTCCCGGCTCCGGCCCAGGGCAACGCGACGCTTCTTTTACGCCAAGACCGCGCCTACCAGATGGCCGCCGCGCAGTTCTACACATCCCAATTCGCTCTCGAACGCGTTGGCTTCCAAGCCATTGCCAGCGATCAAGCCTCACCGTGGCACGGCATTGCCGCCTACCTCGTTGCGCGCTGCCTCATACGCGAGGCCTATCTGGCTGCCGCACCGGGCAATGACCCCGACGACAACACTGCAAGTTACGACAAGGAGCTTATGAAGCAGGCTCAGCAGCAGCTCGAATCCCTGCGCGGCCAACGTCTCTCTGGAATATCACCACACGCCATTCTGCAGATGCTGAATCTGGTCCGGCTTCGTACCGAGCCAGAAAACCGCTTGCGTGAGATTTCCGCTGCCCTCGCATCCGCAAATGCCGATGCGGACTACGCCCAGGACCTTGAAGATTTCACATGGTACCTCAACGACAAACTCGATTCCATTCCCATCCGCGAAGACACAGGTGATTTCCAGTTCAAGGTTCACCCACCGCAGGACACATACACGCCACTCACGCCTGTGCAAAAGCAGCCGGGCTTTGAGAAGGCATACGATCAAGTTGCAAATCTGCGATCCATCTCGCACCTGATCGACTGGCTTATAACGTTTCAATCGCCCTCCGATTCCGCCAAGAAGCACGCGCTCGCCGAATGGAAGCGCACCCCCACCCTCCCATGGCTCGCCGCTTCGCTGGCTAAGGCATCAGCTTCCGACCCCGAAGCTGACGCGCTCGTCGAAGCCGCCGGACGTGTTTCTTCAACATCTCCTGCCTACCCAACTATTTCTTACCATCGGATTCGGCTGCTGCTTGAATCCGGACGCGCCCCGCAGGCCCGCGCCGAAGTAACTGCGGTATCTTCGGCCATCCAGACGCTTGGTAGTGACTCCGCGCAAAATCTCTTCACCGGGCTTCGTATGCGCACTGCCGCTACGCTGGAGGGAGCACTTCCCGACATCCCGCGCAAGATCCTTGACCGCGTCTCCACCGAACAGGCCTCAATCCGTGAGTGTCTCTATGTGATGAAAGATCCCAAGCGCAAATACGACTGCCAGGACCCGAAAAGTCCAGTCGAGTTCAGCGCAGACTCTGCGGTACTCTTCAATAACCAAATGCCGTTGACCACACTAGCCCAGGCCGCACGATCCGACGCGCTGCCCGCGCCATTGCGCCAGTCCGTCGCCATCATGACTTGGGTCCGCGCGGTACTGCTCAAAAGCGACCCCGTTGCCGCGCAAATGTTTTCACTCCTTCCACCGAAACTCCAGCAGGAGGCCGGCGCTGGCACCGGCTTCCGCCCGCTCATGGCGGTCCTGCGCAATGCCGGGCTTCGTCCGTATCTCGATCCGGGCGTGCAGCGTTCCTACTCATATGATTTCGTTGAAAGCTACGCAGACAACTGGTGGTGCGGTGCTTGGACAAATCCCATTGCTGAGCAACATGCCGCGGCTATACCCGCGTCCATCGCATTTCTCCCGGCAGGATCCCGAGCTACGGCCGAAGAAGAAGTCCACGAGTTGCGAGATCTCGGGAGCGCCGACGAGTACCTTGGCTCCCAGGTCGTCGCTTACGCCAACAGCCACCCCCACGACCCAGACGTTCCCGAAGCCCTGTACCTCACTTTGCGCATGATCCGATACGGCTGCTACCACGGCTACGGCTCGGGGGCGACGGATTCAAACTCCACAACTCCTGACAAAATCGCTCAACAAGTCGTCGGCCTCATGCGCCGCCGCTACATCGCCAACCCATGGACGAAAAAGGCAGCGCCATTCGTGTACCTCGGTGCCCCAGCGACAAGCTCAAATTGAGCCCAAGAGGATTGGGAGAATATAGCTGCCCGTCAGCTCTCTCGACGTTTGTCGACGCACCGACTGGACTCAAAGGTTGGCGTGTTCATTGCACACGCGACTATGCCTTTGCGACCAAGCGATGCATTTGGCGGGAGTGAAGGGCGTTTACCAGTCTTGCCTGTCAGACTGTTGATCATCTCCAACGCCGAGGAGTAGTGGTCAAGTTGCGCAGTGTCCGGCTTTCTCTTGCGCCAATGTTTGCGATCGTTCCCAGCTCCACCCGGCGTTTTTCAGATCTGATCTGCTTTTCGTGAGGATAACCCGTGATGGAGGAATGCATTGCCCTGTTGAAAACACCGGCGAGTTTAGCGAAGAAGATGGGTGAACCCGTGCTCGGAATTTGTCTCCTGCCGGCAAGGGTGGGCCGATTCTTTGGTGTCTTTGTTGGGTAGGGCGCGAAGGATGAACCGCGGAATAAATCTTCGGGCTCCCTGAAGAGGACGAGAACTTGTAACGATAGGTTATTGTGGAATTGGGCCGCTCATCGGGTGTGCGATGGAAGGCCTGCCCGGCGCGGATTTTCATTCAGCCTCCGCGCGCGTTTCCAGAGTGTGATGGAGCTACTGTCTTGATCTCGAAAATTTCTGCATTGCCCGCACTCCTTTTCTCGATTGCCCTGTGTATCCCTGGGCTGGCCAGCCAGCCAGCAATGAAGGCTATCGTGGTTGTGAGTCCCGACGCGAAGGTACGCGCGGAACTCAGCGTGACAGACGGAGTTTTGCGCTATCGAGTGACCGCGGACGGCAAGCAGGTACTTGGTGCGTCGAAGCTTGGAATTAAGACAGATGACGTGGAACTGGGGCAGGACGTCACGCTGGACACGCCTCGCGTGCGCAAGGTCAACGAGCAGTATCGTCTCTTCGGCGCCCATGGAAGTGCGACGAATCGTGCGAATGAGGCCGTGATTCCGGCTCAGTCGCATGGTGAGTCCTACTTTGTGGATATGCATGTCGCGAATGATGGAGTGGGTGTTCGCCTGAGGCTGTCGGCCAAGCATGCGCGGACGAT
>Ga0302140_10010983_pt1 | contig 11166 bp, 9 predicted proteins | sample I_Bog_E1_1_FD_202095 | JGI IMG/M metagenome (GOLD analysis project Ga0302140, IMG submission 202095) | Peat permafrost microbial communities from Stordalen Mire near Abisko, Sweden - I_Bog_E1_1 | ecosystem: Environmental > Terrestrial > Soil > Wetlands > Peat | place: Sweden: Abisko, Stordalen...
AACCTTCTGGTGGTTATTTGCTTCGTCCTGTGTCATTCCATTCCGGCATATGCTGAGTCCAATGGAGTGGCGAAATATTGGACATAACCTGGACGCAATGGTTCACGCGTCTGGACAGCTAACGGAAATCTTATAAAATTTATTCTGATTTGTTCTCTTCGAAGCTGTTCGCATCAAGGCACCTGGATGATGAAATAGCCCTGGGGGATGTTGGTGTTCATGCCGTTGGTGAAGTTAAAGTTGCCGTTGGCGTCGAACTGGTTGGTCAGCACCGGCGTCCAGGCGGAGGACGGCGCCACCATGTTCGTCGACACCAGCACATAATAAATCCCCCCCGGCAACCCGCCCGACCCGCCCAGCTCCAACCCCCCACCGCCCTTGTTGACCGCCTTGAACTGCGCCACCGTCATCACCTGTCCCAGAGTGTTCGTGCTTCCCTGATAATTGCCATCTCCAGAATAGGCTGCGGTGATGATGTTCGTTCCCGGCGCCAGCAATGTCGTGTCCGTGCTTGTCGCCGCGCCTCCCGAAAGTGCCTCGCTGTCGAAGAACACGCCGTTGGTCAGGAATTCCACCGTTCCCGTGGGCGTGTCCACTCCCCCAACGGTCGCACTGAACGTCACATCGCCTTCGTAGGGCGCCGGATTGGTCGAGGAAGTAATAGTTGTGATTGAACTGGCCGGTGTGATGACACCGGTGGCGGTAGTGGCGGTTGAGGTGAGTGAATAATTTTCCGCCGTCGTCCCGCTTAAACTCAAGCCCGTGATGTTGACGGTGTAGCTGCCCGCGTTCTGGTTCGTGAACGCGGCGACGATGCCGCTGTTGCCCAGGTTGACATCGTCACTACCAATCACCCCCGTCAATGACTCCGTGGCAATCGTAGCAGGTGCGCTCGTCCCGTCGTATGGCCTGCTGTTGAGGGTGACGACGGGCGTCACCGATGCCGTGTTGACCGCTTGGTTTGATATGCCGGATGTGCTGCCGAGATAGTTCGCATCCCCACCAAAAGCAGCCGTGATGGGATGTGATCCCGCGGAAAGCTGGGTGTTCGTCGTTGTAAAGGAAGCCGCGCCTCCGCCACCGGTGGTTCCTGTTCCCAAGATAATTGAACCGTCCTTGAAGATGACGGTGTCGCCAGTCGTCGGCGCGGGTGACACGGTGGCGGTGAACGTCATCGGTGTACCATAGGTCACGGCGTTCAATACGTTCAGACTCGTTGTCGTGGAAGACGACATTGGTTGGGCGCTCGCTTCTAAGGAGTTGGTGCTTTCGCCTGTCGAGTTCATCGCAGACACGACGTAATAACAGGTCGTGCCGTTGGCCAGTCCTATGTTGGTGTAAGTCATCGTGGTGACTCCGGAGGCAATGGTCGTGTAAGGCCCGCCGCTGACCGTGGCGCTCTTCACATTGTAGCCGATTGCTCCAGTTGCAGCGGTCCAACTCAATGACACTTGCGCATTGCCGCCAGTCGCAATCAATTCTGCAGGTGCGGATGGAATTGTGGTTGCGCTGGCCTGTGCGGAGTTGGCGCTCTGACCGGCGGCGTTGACTGCGGATACCACGTAATAATAGGTCGTGCCGTTGGCCAGTCCGGTGTCCACATAATTGGTGGTCGTAGGACTGGCGTTTGTCACATAGGGACCACCGTTGTTGGTAGAGCGTTTTACGTTGTAACTGGTCGCGCCTGCCGAAGCCGTCCAGTTCAAGGTCACTTGCGCGTTGGTGGCAGACGCGGTCAATGTTGCCGGAGCGGGTGGAATTGTGGTTGCACTGGCTTGAACAGAATTGGTGCTTTCGTCGCCGGGGTTTAGTGCCGTGACTATATAATAATACGTTTTGCCGTTGGTCAGGCCGGCGTCTGTGTAATTGGTTGCAGTTACATCGCTGGCAATGTTGGAGTAGCCACTGCCGTTGATGATTGATCGCTTCAGGTTGTAGCCGGTCGCGCCTGTTGAAACTGGCCAGATCAAGGTCACTTGCGTATTGCTCGCGGTCGCGGTCAATCCTGCGGGCGCGGGTGGCACAACAAAGCAACCCAAACCAGTCAGGTGATCTCCGTTCACCAAGTGCATAAAAGTAATTACTGGCAGGCTTCCGTCCGCTGCGCGTGCGTTCGTCATCTGGGTGTAAGTCGTGCTTAAAAAATCCCCGGTGGCCGGTGCGGGACTTAACGTCCAGGAATTACTGGTGACCAGCGGGCTTCCAGTCAAATTATAATCGCCGGTCACCGAGTAACCAGCATAGGCGAGATTGTAATGCATGACTTCGTTCGTGCCGGGTATGTCGTTTGAATCTGTTTGATCTATATTTGTGGTAAAGTCGGGAGGCGTCCGCTGGAGCATGTCGAAATCAGCGCCGCTATTGTCGTATGCAGTGTTGTTTGTCCAGCCAGTCGGGGTGCCCGGGCCGGCTGGCTGATGGTTCGCATAAAACCCATGACTGCCGTTTTTGGCGGAGAGACAATTCAAAACGATATGAGTTGGCACTGGATTTGGGATTTGGTTTTGAGGCGTTGACGCCCATCCGCCGACTTTGAAACCATTTCCATTTCCGCCATTATTTCCATTCAAGTATGACCAGCAGTGATCCCAAGTCACTGTTTCGGATGCATTGATGCAATCATAGCCGTCATCGCTGTTGTTCCACGCGCGACATTCCCGGAAAATATTGTTCGTGCCGCCAGCTGAAGGATGACAGCCAAAACCGTCGGCATTGCCATAGGAGAAGCTGTCAATCCCGGCATTGTTATATGAATCGCATCTATAAATCAGATTGTTGGCCGCCGCCTTTTCAGCATAAAAACCCACGCAATCGGCATCATGCACGTTCACCTGGTTCCAAGTGCAATTCTTGCAGCCCCAAATGGCGAAACCCACGGACTGGTTGTTGACGTTGGTGATGTTTTCCGTGATGCCCACCACGTCAAATCCCTGGAACGTGACACCGGTGGCCGTCACCCAAAATGCGACGACGCGGAGTCCCAAAGGAACAACAGCCGAAAAATTGAACACTGGACGCGTTCCCGGCATCGCCTCGTAGGAAATTCCATTTTTATTAATCAGATTGACGGCGGCGTAAGGATTGCTTGGGACGGAATTGGTGTTATTGGGCAAGTAATATGTTCCCGCCATGATATACACGATATCCCCGGAAGAAGCCTTGGTTTGCGCCTCCATGATGCTCGCAAGTGCGGTGTTGGTGGTTGTGCCGAAGTTGCTGTCACTGCCCGTCGGCGAAATATACCATGTCGCGGCAAAGACAGTTGAGGTGGCAAGCACTAATGCCGCAGTCAAGACTTTGCAAAAAGATACAGTCTTCGACATGTCAAATATTCTGGATGTGTCTGGTTTCATTGATGACAAACACAATGCAACTGTTCGCAATGCATGCAGGCGGAATTTCATGGGATGATTTGATTGACTGTAATCGAAAAATCCCCTGTGTCAATCAGGCCGGATTGGAATTCGAAAAGAAGCTGGCGGAGAGAGTGGGATTTGAACCCACGGTAGTGTTACCTACGCACGCTTTCCAGGCGTGTGCCTTAAACCACTCAGCCATCTCTCCACCGAAGCGCCAATGTGGCCGAACGCATCCCGCTTTTCAATTCAAAACGGTGGCCGTGCGCAAGCACCTTGCCGCCACTCCTTCTTTTTGGCAACATTTCCCCATGAAGAAAAACAAGTCCGCTGACTCATTGCGTCCCTTTTCCAGCATCCTCGTGGACGGCCCGGAACGCGCCGCCGCACGCGCCATGCTTTATCCCGTTGGTTTCACGGAGGAAGATTTCAAGAAGCCCATCATCGGCATCGCTTCCACCTGGAGCAATGTCACGCCGTGCAACATGCACATCGACAAACTCGCCCTCGAATCCGAAAAGGGCGTCAACGCCAACGGCGGCAAGGCGATTGTCTTCAACACCATCACCATTTCCGACGGCATCTCGATGGGCAGCGAGGGCATGAAGTATTCGCTCGTCTCTCGCGAAGTCATCGCCGATTCGATTGAAACCGTCGTGGGCTGCGCCGGCATGGACGGCTACGTGGCCATCGGTGGCTGCGACAAAAACATGCCCGGCGCGCTTATCTGCATCGCGCGCATGAACCGCCCCGCCGTGTTCGTTTATGGCGGCACGATTTTGCCCGGCTGCATCACCGGCGATCCGGCGCAGCGCAAGCTCGACGTGGTCTCCGTTTTCGAAGCCATCGGCGCGCACGCGAACAATAAAATTTCCGACGCCGAATTCAAAGCCGTCGAGCAATGCGCCATTCCCGGCGCCGGTTCCTGCGGCGGCATGTATACCGCCAACACCATGGCCAGCGCCATCGAAGCTCTCGGCATGAGTCTGCCAAACAGCTCCGCGCAAAACGCCATTTCACCCGCGAAGCTGGACGATAGCCGCCGCGCCGGCGCGTGCGTCGTGAAAATGTTGCAGATTGGCATCAAGCCGCTCGACATCCTCACCAAGAAAGCCTTTGAGAACGCCATCACCGTGGTCATCGCGCTGGGCGGTTCCACGAACGCCGTGCTGCACCTGCTTGCCATCGCGCACGCCGCGAAGGTGAAGCTGACCATTGACGATTTCACGCGCATCGGCAAACACGTGCCCGTTCTCGCGGATTTGAAGCCGAGCGGAAAACATTTGATGTGCGAAGTCGTCGCCATTGGCGGCATCCGGCCGCTGATGAAAATGCTGCTCGACAAGGGCCTTCTCCACGGCGACGCCCTCACCGTCACCGGCGAAACCATGGCGCAGACGCTGGCCAACGTGAAACCGTATCCGGCCACGCAGACCATCATTCACGGCTTCGATAATCCGATCAAGAAGGACAGCCATCTGGTCATCCTGCGCGGCAACCTCGCCAGCGACGGCGCGGTCGCAAAAATTTCCGGCAAGGAAGGGCTGCACTTCGAAGGCAAGGCCATCGTGTTTGAATCCGAGGAGAAGGCGATGAAAGCCATTCTCAACGGCACGGTCAAGAAAGGCCACGTCATCGTCATTCGCTACGAAGGGCCGAAGGGCGGACCCGGCATGAGGGAAATGCTTTCGCCGACTTCCGCCATCATGGGCAAGGGCCTCGGCAAAGACGTGGCGCTCATCACCGACGGACGGTTCAGCGGCGGCAGCCACGGCTTCGTGGTCGGACACATCACGCCGGAGGCTTATGTGGGCGGGACGATTGCGCTCGTGAAGAATGGCGACCCCATCCGCATTGACGCCGAGAAACGGGAGTTGACGCTGGCCATTCCGGCGAAGGAACTGGCCGCCCGACGCAAGGCGTGGAAGAAGCCCGCACCCCGCTACACGCGCGGCGTGCTGGCCAAATACGCCGCCCACGTCACGAGCGCCTCGCTCGGTGCGGTGACGGATGATGATTTGAAGTTGTAATCCGTAGGCTGCATTTGTATTGCTGAATGAAACGGAACACTTAAAATCGCCTTATGAATAAACCGGGTCGATGCGAATACACGCCTTACGATTTTCAAGATTGGCAGGCCGGTGGGACTTTAGCTATTCAACCAAAATTTCAGCGAAGAGAAGTTTGGAGCACACAGAAAAAGTCTTATTTGATTGATACGCTCCTCAAACGGATGCCCGTGCCGCCTATTTTTTTAAGAGTTGCACAATCCAAAGAAAAAAACAAAGTCGTTAGAGAAGTTGTTGATGGGCAACAAAGAATTTCTGCGGTTTTGGGATTTATAGACGGCAAATTTTCTTTATCAAAGCCACAAGCCGCAGAGCATGGAGCAGCAAGATTTGAGAAGCTGTCCGCCGAGAAACAGAATTTAATTCGAGAATTTCCTTTTGTCTGTGAAGTTTTTCATGGAATTAGCGACGTAGAGGTTTTGGAAATATTTGCGCGTGTTAACACATATTCTATCCCTTTGAACAGACAGGAACTCCTTAACGGTAAGTATTTTGGTTTCTTCAAACGATCCGCTTATAAATTAGGTTACGAGCATTTAGAGTTCTGGCGACAAAATGGAATCTTTAGCGAGACGGCAATTGCTCGGATGAGTGAGGCCGAATTGACAAGTGAATTGCTCATAATTCTTTTGAGTGGGATGCAACATAAAAAGGATACCATTGAAAACTTTTATCGCGATTATGATGCTGAATTTCCAAACCAGTCTAAAATCGAAAGCCGTTTTCGTTCAGTTATTGATGCAATCCAGAAAATATTAGAAAGCGAATTAATAGATACAGAATTTCACCGCTCGCCCTTCTTTTATTCCTTATTTGCGGTGGTTTCACACCGATTGTTTGGCATCCCCGGCCAAACAACTGGTCGATCAAAGACAGCTCTCACGTCTGCCGAAATTCAAACAGCCCGCGATGCACTTTTGAAATTATCCGAATTGATCACTCAGGGAAAAGAGGCGAAGGGCAACGGAGATGTTTCAAGCAAGTTTTTGGACGCTTGCTTGAAATCAACAGACAAGCTTCCACAACGCCAAATACGATTTGACACCATTTACGAACGTGCCTTTGGAAAATAATGCCAAGGCTAATGCCAGATTTTGGCCGAGATTTGAATGAGAAGATCGCAGCCTCTATTCAGCTCCCCATTACATTTGAACGGCTTCGAACGCTTGCAAGGCCGGGGACTGATCAATACAGGTTATTACATAGAGCAAAAATCGAAGCAGCCTATGAAATGGCGTTCTTGCGAATCTTTATCGCGTGGGAAGATGCCCTTGAACAATCTTTTATAAGATATCTTGCTGGCTATTCAAATTCAATCGGGCCATTAACTCCAGCAACAACTATAGTTTTCCACAAAAAAATCACTACAGCCGAAGCATATCTTTATGGCGGGCGAGATTTTTTATTATGGCACAACACGACGAAAGTCATTCAAAGATCACAAAGATTTTTCAACCTGGGTTTACATGAACTAATATTTCAATCAAATTCTGCAAGGTTAAATGACTTCGCGGCAATTCGTCATCGCATTGCACACGGTCAAGACGACTCAAAAAATAAATTTAATCAGGCTACAATGACCATTGCGGGTAAACGCTATCTCGGTAGTCGTCCAGGACCTTTCCTTAGAGATTGGGATCGGTCAGCAACACCAAATCGCCGATGGATTGAAACAATTTCAAACGAGTTTGTAGGATTAATTCGACAAATTGTCCCTTGAGCGCCACGACGCACACGTCCCACCGCTCTTCCATCTCTCAGCCCAGGGTTGGTCCGAGCCGGACTGGCGAGGAGCCGGGCAAGGGATTGCGAGAGCAATTGGGAGGATACCTTTAACTGGCTCGCCGTGGTTTGAGCCGCTACGTTTGTATTGATGACCATAAGATTCGTCCGTGAATCCAGCCCGATGCGGGGGCTACGCTTGGCAACCTTCCATTTTGCACGATTATCTATCGGAATAATGCGGTAAAACTTGATTGATTTGCATATTTGATCATCCAGCCTCCCGTCAGGAAAAAAAAGAGACTTTATGGCGATTTTCATGGGTTTTCGCCCCTGTTTCCCAATTTTGCGGAACGATTTCCCAATTCCAAGAAATGATTCCGTAGTATTGAGAACTGCTTTCTTAATACAAAGATCGTCGTCCGTAGTATTAAGAACGTGGTCCTCAATACAAAGAGCGTCGTCCGTAGTATTAAGAACGTGGTCCTTAATACAAAGAGCGTCGTCCGCAGTATTAAGAACGTCATCCTTAATACAAAGAGCGTCGTCCGCAGTATTAAGAACGTGGTCCTTAATACAAAGAACGTCGTCCGTAGTATTAATAACGTCATCCTTAATACAAAGAACGTCATCCTTAATACAAAGAACGTCGTCCGCAATATTAAGAACGTCGTCCTTAATACAAAGAATCATGTCCTTAGTATTAAGAACGGTCATCTCAATACTAGGAAAGGGTCGTTTTCCACCATTTTTTGAGTTTTTTTGACCAAAATTGACGCCTTTTCGGTTTTTTGGCAGGCGACGGGTTATTTCCGGCCGGCTCCGGGTCGCCATTTAATCGCCGGATGGTCTAAACTGCGGCTTTCCGGTTTGGCCGGTGTTTTAGCACTAGATTGACCCATTAATTGAGGCGGGGTTTCCTGCCCGCCGGGTTTTGCAGACTGCCACCCTTGCCAACCCACGTATTCAGATTCACAGAAACAGCTTCAGTTTTTTGCTAATTGACCGTTATTAGCCGTAATTATGTTTAATCAGGAACATCAACGAGAAATGGCCGGTGCCGGGAACACGGCGGATGCCGGGCTTGTATTTGGCATGACGGGCAAGTCCGCATGTCAGCGGCACGACGGGGTGTTGAGGAGATGCGCCTGGTGCCAGAGGATTCCCGTGGGGCTGAATGTCTGGTTGAAGATCGAGGAGGCAATGAAAAGACTGCCGTTCATCTCCACGAAAATGCTGGGAGAAGCCACGCACGGGATTTGCCCGGAATGCTATGACGCGTTTCTTTCCAAGAAATAATCGGCCCGGGCTGGATAACAAGGTGATGGGCAGCTGGAATCTGGCTACTATCAATGGCATTGAAAAGTTCAACTGCGCCTATCGCGAATATGTAAACGGTCTCATCGGCTATGTGCAGGAAATCGCATGGCGCACGGAGCATTATTGGTGTCCCATCAAACATGCGATGCGGCCCAAGACCATGCACAGCCGTTATCCGCACTTTCTGGATTATGACGGCGAGGTATATCGCAAACTCATCGAGCAGGTTCGGCGCGATTATTAGGATATAAAAGACGAGAAGCCGGATTCCCTACCAGCAATCAAGACAACCCAACATCCCTGAAAGTGTGGAATCCAATCCACATTCCCCACCTCCCCTGGCATCCGTAAAAAAATTTGACAAACCATGCGCAAGCGTGGACGCTGAAATAAGGCAAGTAATTTATGGCAAGGATATTTGTATCAGGCCAGAATGACAGTATGCCGGACACGACTGAATGCCGCGTCTTGAGCAGGGCGATGGATGGCTTGTGTTTATGTCTGAATCCCAAGCCGCAAGGCTGCAAACACATGGAACAATACCATCTGCTTAATTTCTGCTTTCACCCGGAACGCTCGGAGTTTGCCAAAAGGACAGAATCAGAATTTGGAAACGGCTTGTGACCGGGCCTGCCAAAAATCACCTCTTCGCCCGATTGCGCCCGTGAACGGGCGCGCTCACTTGGGTAGTGCTGCATGGAATTATTACCGCTGGACATCGCCGAAAAGCGGACATACCGTCGGGAAATGAACCTCCGCAATAAAGTCCGAATCACGGTTGGCGCGGTGCTGGCCGCGGCCATCGTTGTTCCGGTCATCCATCATTATCAATTGCGCTGGGCGCTGCACTCTTATATCGCCGAACTCAAGGCCAGGGGCGTGCCGATGGATCTGGCGCAGGTGATTCCCCCGCCCTTGCCGCCGGAGAAGAACGGCGCGGATGCGTTTCGCCAGGCCGATGCCGCTTTCAATGAAACCCTCCAGACGAAGGGAATTTTTTTTAACACCAATTATGTTTATGGGATGACGCCGGTTGCGCCGGGAAAGGCGATGGTCCGTTCGCAGGAGCCGGACTTCAGAGATTCTAGCGGCACAGTCTCATGGCAGAAGATTGCGGCCGCCGTTGATGCGAACGCCGGTGGATACGCCCTGCTCCACCAGATCATTGACAAGCCGGCTTTCGATTTTCAATTTAATTACGCAGGCGGGTTTGACGGTTTTGACATGAATAAACTGTCTCTGGCCAATTCAAAACGGGCGGCGCAACGGCTGGGGACGGCGGTGCTGTGCGACTTGCAGCGCGGCGACACGGCCTCGGCGGTCACGAACCTGCGCACGATGCTGGTGCTGTCCAAGGCGATGGCCGGTGAGCGGCTGCTGATCTCCGAGCTGGTGTCCATGGCGATTGTGCAGATGACGGTGACGGCAAACTGGGAGTTGTTGCAGTCAACGAATGTGACCGATGAACAGCTCACCCAATTGCAGAAGGACTGGGCGGATATGGATTTAATCCACTCGGAAGAAAATGCGCTGGCGATGGAGTCTGTGATGAGCCGGATGACGGCGGAGCAATGGCGCAATTCCAACGCAAAGTTCCAGGAATATTTGAACATGGGATCTGAAGTAAACGGTTTTAAAGTGCAGAAGTCTTTTTTTGATGAGATCCGGGCCGAGACAGTCTCGTTTGAATGGCGGTATTGGTGGTCTTATCCCGATGAACTCAAGATGCTCAAGGGTCATGAGATACTGCGTGAGACCAGCCGAATGATTGAAACGAACCATTCGTTTCAGGCCGCCGTCACCGCGCAAGGCAAAAAGATGGCATCGTTACAGGTCAAAGCAGCCAATGACCAGTCCGACATGAACAGCGTGGACATGCATTCGATATTATCGCAAAACATCCTCGGCTTGAGTGCCGTCCACCGCAAAATGGAAGCAACAGAAGTCGCCAGACAGGTGGTGATGACCGCCATGGCCCTGAAACGGTATCAGTTGAAACACGGGAATTATCCGCCGGACTTGGATTCGCTGGTGCCGGAATTTGCCCCTGCCGTTCCGCTTGATCCGGTGGACGGACAGCCGTTGCGCTATCGTCCAAATGCAGACGGAACCTTCCTGCTTTATTCCATCGGACAGAACGGCGTGGACAACGGCGGCGATCCGTCCATCGAGAAGGGTGTGACTGGTTCGAATTATTACTGGCAAAACTCACATGCTCTGGACTGGGTCTGGCCGCAGCCTGCAACGGATGATGAAATCCTAAGGTATTACAAAGCTCAGGCCAAAAAGGGGTGGAACTAGAAGTTCATTTCAAGAGCACAGAATCCCGCTGGTATTTCATGCTTCAGCCCAAGGATGCAAATGACTTCGGTCATCCATAAAAAATCATCAACCTTGAAAACAACGAACAATCATTTTGTCGGTATCGCGAAGAGATAATAGCGCTGCGGGACGGTGTTGGCCTCAATTTTGGACAGTCTTCTCAAGTATTGGACGGAACCATTATAATTCCGGCGGATTTTGCCTGAAATGGCAGTGGCACAAAATCTGCATGTAGGAGAAATCATGAATGGAGACCTCTGCAAAACACTTTTGAACGGATGGTCTGATAGAAAGTCAGAGGAATATGCAAACGACGACCAACGCACAAATGGGACTGCTTGATAGTTTGATGATCGCCACGCCGACGAATGATTTTC
>Ga0302140_10010986_pt1 | contig 11165 bp, 12 predicted proteins | sample I_Bog_E1_1_FD_202095 | JGI IMG/M metagenome (GOLD analysis project Ga0302140, IMG submission 202095) | Peat permafrost microbial communities from Stordalen Mire near Abisko, Sweden - I_Bog_E1_1 | ecosystem: Environmental > Terrestrial > Soil > Wetlands > Peat | place: Sweden: Abisko, Stordalen...
CAGCATCGAATTCGACAGGTTCCTTGGAGCCCTTGGGGAAGAACTTGATTGTTGGGTAGGAGGAGACGCCTTGCTCTGAAGCTGTAGCTTTCGAGTTTTCTGCCTCAGCATCAACCTTCGCGATAACGACGTTAGGCTCGTTAACATAGTCCTGAGCAACCTTCTCCCAGATTGGTGCAAGGCTCTTGCAGTCTAGATTTGTTAGCTGAGCTTGCAATGAGGGGTCTTGTGGGACATACGGCCACACCATGGGGCGGTGAAAGCGACCAAAACATCCTTATCACTGCCAATTTGTTGTTTGAATGTCGTGTCGGTCAACATCTCAACTGCACTGGCAGGCGCCTTCGCCTTCTTGGGCTTGACGCCAGTCTTCTTGGTCAGGAACTCCGTCAAGCTCTCCAAATCTCTGCCGCCATTGTAGTCCTCCGGCTTATCGCTCTTCCCATCGAAGAACTTGATCGTGGGAAACCCTTGAACGCCGAATCGCTTTCCCAAAGATTTCTCACTATCGGCGTCAACCTTCGCAATGACAAGCTTGTCCTTGGCGAAGGCAAAGTCGTGTGCAAGTTGCTCGTAAACAGGTGCAAGACTCTTACAGTGTCCGCACCATGGGGCAAAGAACTCAACGAGGGCAGGCTTGCCAGAGATTGCGATCTTATCGAAGTTGTCTGGGATGAGGTCGAGGACAGCTGAGTTATCGTAGGTTGGTGGGGGAGCGCCTGGCCCTTTGGCAAGTGACAATGTTGCCAGCCCAGCAAAAAGAAGGCTCTTCACGAGAACCATTGTGAATAGTTGTGTAAAGGTATTAGACTATTCGATAAGGGTATGGTACAGCTGTGAAGGCAGACGATCAATTCGCCCTTTTGTAGTGGGAATGGTTGGATTTCTAATCCTTGGTTATGGACAGTTTTCAGATATGAGCTCTCCAAGCAAGGTGGCGTTTCGAGGCTGAGCTTAAGTGGGTCTCCCCACTTAAATTAGACGCTTAAAGGGGCGTCACGTGTTGAGTATACGACTTCTCATGATTTCTTAAATCGCTGAATGGTACTTGGTAAAGGAATCGAATCCTCCTGTGAATATGCTAGTCAAATACAAGTCGATGGCGAGGTTGCACAATGTGTCACGTTTCACAAAGTGTGCTCCATCTATAGACAAATATTTATTCCAAGGCTGTTACGATGAGTGATCACCTCTATAGTAGAGAGTCATTTCAAATATCACCAGCAAACCCTTTGATGTATTGTACCACGATATAAGATACATTGAGTCTTCCACACCTTGCTTCTACATCTTTCTCCGACATCGATGAAAGCACGAAACTTGCTCAAACATCACCTAGGAAGTCCAGCTGCTCGCGACTTTATCCGGCGTCGGTTGGAGGAGTCCCCACAATGTACATGTTAAACTTTGGGTCATCATGGCCTCCAGCGGCATCCCTATAAGCGGTGTTTGTCCCGTAGGTGGCCCAATTGTTTGACGGTTTGATACCGAAGGTGTGCCATACGAAAAGTCCGGACGAGAGAGAAGACCCGAGTTGAATGTAATTGGGAAATGGATCATATGCTGCACTGGCAGCATATCCGGTATATCCATCGTAGTCATTCAAAGTGTGCGGGATCTTGTTTGTATTGTACGGAGCTGTAGCTTCGACAGCGTTGATCAGTGTGGGGTCGAAGAATAATTGCGAGAGATGTGAGATGTGTCCACCACTGAAGGTACCATTCGCGTTAATCGTAGCGCCAGTGTGAGTGAGAACATGCTCGTGCGTTGCTCTCCCGGAATAGTGACCAGGGAAGATCGTATCAAAGTTGACAACGCCATCTTGGTCGGTCTGCTGAACGCCACGGAGGAAAGTCGAACTCAGTCCGCCCTCTCCGGCAGGACTGACACCACTATACACACCTGTGGCATTGCATGACCAGATGTCTACGACGAGAGGTTGAAGAGACTTGCAAGTTGTGACGTCGACGAACTGCAGTTCCAAATGCATCGGAACACCGACCTCTCCTTCTCGCACATCACTGCGAATTTGCTCTCCCAATACATAGTACGGGCCATTGGCATTGTCAGGGGTAAGTGTGCAGCTGACATTTGTGCCGAACATGGTAGCATGCGCTGTAGCGTTGTTGTACTTCAAGCCTGAGCTGGTTTTGTCGTGCGAGTTCTTTTCATAGCCCATGAATTGAGCTAGGTTGCGGCGATGAATGAATGGTTCTGGCTTGCGTTAGATCAACGACGTTTCGCTCCGTGTATGGATGACGACTAACCATCTAAAAGACCTCGCTCTTCGCGAAGTCGCTGCACTGTGGCAGCGCGTCGTAAGATGGCACGCTCCTCCCTTGCCACAGCTTCTTCAGAATTCGCACATCCATCATACTGGGCTCTCTGCTCCAAGGCTTCTAGGCCTCGGGCTCTCATAACCTTGAGAACTTCAACCTCGTCATAGTGCTCTCCGGGATGTGCAAGAGAAGGAGTGAAAACGAGAGACAAGCAGATCGCGGTTGCAGCTAAGAGCCTAGAAAGCGCGGCCATTTTGGAGAGCTGGAAAGGGACCTGAGACAAGGCGCCTGCTGAGGGCTCATGAACACTGGGAGAAGTGTAGCTTTCAAATAAGGGAAAGAAAGATTGGTGATTTAGGCCAGGACAAAACTGCCGTACTTCCGCATTCTTGCCTTCGCAAAGCAGACACTTGCCTGTAATGGGTCTCCTGATACCGTGACACATGGCATCATCGCGACTATCCGGACAGGCTGTTTGCTCACTATACAGAGTCGGACTCCAACCTGGCAGCCTGGTGTTCGTGGCAACCTTCTCCTTCCCTCCAGCGTGCCCTTCCTCCCCGGGAGTTCGAGGGCAGAATCTACGAGCTCTCGGTATTTGAGACGGCCACGCGCTAGCCAAACAGGCTCTGGGTGGACGGCGAGTAGGGCTTGATGGGATCAGCGCAAGTAAATGGGCGGCGCAGGCTGGATTGCTGGACGTCTGGAAGGTTGGAAGTCTGGGGAAATGCTGTGTGCAATCTGGATATATGGCGCTGTTGTGGGGTAACGGGGGAACAGGCGCAGGCCGGCCCCCTGTCGAACCCCCCAGGCTTCGCCCATTATAGTCAGCGCTAGGGCTCCTTTCGTCCCATCTCGCAACTTTGTTTTCACGACCTCAATTATCCTCAAACCTCACAACCCTCACAACCCTCGCAGCGCCTTCGAATCCCCGCTGGCGATCAGCTGCCAGGCAAAGCCGAGCCACTCCCGGCCCTTCGAGTGCCGGCCTTGGTCGCATGAGCCTGCGGTACATCGTTTCACCTTGACATTGCTGAGCCAAGAGCTTGCACCATCCGGCTCCTACCTGTACATGTACGGTTACCCGTCGCCCGGCGGGAAGAACGTGCTGTCGGGCTGTGGCGTCCACGACGTTGCAGGCTGAAAAGGGGGAATGCCGCACGAGGTTATAAAAAGCTCCAGTGCAACGTTGGTCTGCCGCTGCCGCAAGATCCGGGTCGAAGCCCTATACCCGTCCTCACCACTGGCAGTCTTGGGGACCCTGGGTATTCCACCCGGGGCGGTCTGCATTTGCTGCGTCATCTGAAGAAAAACAATCTGTTGCAATCGCCTTCTCTGTTCCCTTTTCGAGCACCGCGCAATTCATGCTAATCAATTTGTGCGCGTGGAGGGTCTCTCGAGTCTAGTGACCGGTGACCAGTGTTTGGCCAAGACATCGTCGTAACGTCGTAACGTCGTAAAATGCAGCTATTGCGAAGACGCCAAGAGTTTCTCGTGCCGCGTTCCCCAGTGCGTTGATTGGCCTTGAGGCCTTGACTGCAAGCCAGTGTCACAACGAGCAATATAAACATCGCCAGGGAGTTTTACATCAACGCAAAACAATATTACGGCTATACAAAACTTGTTCTGGCTGCGGTCCCGGTGGTGTCTTGTTGTTGTGAGCCCCCTCCTCGCATCCTCATCTCCTGTGTGCCGGCGCCGAACAAATTCTCCTCCCCAGGATGATGCGCTCCATCCCTGTGAAGATTCTTCTCCTGGGAAACGTCTGGAAGGGTTTTTGCTCCGAACTCATGAACCCAGCCCGAACCTCGGGGGTCCACCAGTATGGACTACCCCATACCCAAGCCACATGATCTGTCGTCACATCGCCAAGCTGGCGATCTCCTCAAAATCATTGACTGCTGCAACAGGCTGATATGTTTTAGCGGACCTATGGACCGAGTTTTAATATGAAAAAGCTATCTTGAGTGAGTTTAATAGATGCACCTGCTATAAGATACAAAGGCTGGAGGTTTACCGGTGTGGGCATTTTTATTTGGCCATTTCCCATCATCAACCGTCGTGGAATCTCGTGTGTTTACTCGTACGAGTTTCTTATTCTTCCAACAGACATGATGTCTCTTTACAGAGGGATCTTGTTTCTTGCGTCGATATTCCTATTATTCAGTGCACAAGTCTCTGCTGATGCAGTCAGCGACCTGCAAGATAAAGGCAGAACTGCTTGGAATGCGCAGCTAGCAAAGTCCAAAACATGTACTGCTGCTAATCTTAAAGTCCGCAAGGAATGGTATGTGATAAACTGAACGCATCAGCCGTTGTTTCCTAAGGATGCTAACGATTCGCAGGGGCAATGTTACTGTCGCGGATCGCAAAGCATATATCAAAGCCGTGCTGTGCTTGTTCAACTCGCCTTCAAAGCTTCCAGCTGGCGTGGCTCCAGGAGCCAAGAACCGCTATGACGATTTCGTTGTCACTCACATCCTACAGACCTTAACCATCCACATGACCGTGAGAGCTCCTTTTAATTATAATTCAAATCCACATTGCTGATAATCAATAACAGGGTTCCTTCCTAAGCTGGCACAGGTATTTCACCTGGTCGTATGAGCAAGCACTCATTAATGAGTGTGGCTATAATGGAACTCAACCAGTACGTGAAAATTGTATTTCCACAACTCATTCTTCCCTGATCATTAATCTTGTGTAGTACTGGGACTGGGGCAGATGGGCAACCGATCCAGAATCGTCCCCTATCTTTGATGGCAGTGATACCAGCATGAGTGGAAATGGTCAGAAAGTGAAGCATCAAGCTACAATAAACAGCCCGGCACAGAATGGTGGCGGCTGTGTCCAAACAGGTCCTTTTAAAAAGTAAGACACCTCTACTATATCCTGATATATTTTCCACTTGCTAACATTCCATAGCATCTCTGTAAATCTAGGGTAGCTACCTCCTTTCCATATATCTTCAGGCTCCCTAGCCTGACCCACCAGGAAGTGCTTTTGACTAACAATCACAGCCCTCTCTCCCCAGTGGCAGACCCGGCGCCACCAAGAAACCCCTCCACTACCGGTCTTGGCTATAACCCACGCTGCCTACGCCGCGACCTGGGCCCCTATCTCACCACCAGATACACCACGACAGCCCAAATCGCCGCTCTGATCACCGGCACGAAAGACGTCGGCACCTTTCAAAACACCCTGGAGGGCGGCACGGGACTCCACGGCTCGGCACACTTCACCATCGGCTCCGATCCGGGTGGCGACTTCTACAACTCTCCCGGCGACCCGGCCTTCTGGCTGCTGCACGGCATGATCGACCGCGTGTGGTCCATCTGGCAGTCGCAAGACCTGACGAACCGCATGCAAGTCATTTCGGGCCAGACCAACATGTTTGGTGGAGGAGCCATCTCCAAGCTTACAGACCCTATTAACATAACGTACGTCAATAAGGAGGTGTATCCGATGAGCAATCTCATGAGCACGGTTGATGGACCTTTCTGCTATGTCTACGAGTGAAGAGATTCCGCACTAGTTATTGAGATGGGATGTGCATCTGCTAAACCATGGTCATCTAATTTGTAAGATTACATTACATACAAGCACCATCTTATCGTACCGAAGTCCTTACCAATACAATCATAAGCTAGAGCAAATAAGAGCTCTTTCAGCTGCTGGATCCTTCCCTCTCAAAGGTCAATAATGCGATCGGACTGTGACCCGAACACCCCCACCAGATTCTGAGTCTAGAATGCTGTATTCGGCTACCGTCACGTACCCTCTGATCTTGTCTCTTCAATCAATCTCACAAAACTAACATCATTCTTGGGGATAACCAGCTTCATTTCCTTGCAACATCCCCATAGTCTTAGTATTTTCAAATACAGCCGCGAGCTCTTTTGTGTATGCTTTCTTTCGCAATTGTCATGACCATTATAAGAATGACATTACATTACCATCTCTATGTTTACTGCTCATCACGTGGCCACTCTGCAACCCATTTCACAATTTGCGCAACTTCATTATCAATGACTGTCTGAGCTCCAGGATTGACCCATCCGTTCTTTAATCTCAAATCTGAGCAGTGGAAAGCGCCAGGGATGATCTGTACCGGTGCCTGTGGCGTCGATTCAAGGGGTCCGTCGGGACGGAACTCGGACGAAACACCGGATGTTCGCCAGGGATCGAATTCGCCGTTTGTCCAGATAAGACGCGTGGTGTCTTCAAGTCTCCAGCCTTGAGTGTGTTTATTCACCTGGTGTTCGTTGTTGTCAGGGCTAAGTGCGCTGGCATATGTGAAGCCGTTGGTGGTAGGGAAGAAGATCGGGCATTGTCGTTTCCAGTATTCAGAGTCAATGAGGCGAGACGCGAGGGTTGTCTTCCCTCGAGGAGCTCCGTTTTGCCAGTAGTAGAATGGCTAAACAGCAAATTAGCATCAAGAAACAGTGGATATTCTGAAATTTCGATGACATCCGGGCTTGCCCGAACAAGTAGATAAAGCATTTCCCTGGCTTATGCGCCGCTTCCAGCTTTCACGGGACTGGCGACTACAGCCGCGGCATTCAAAATCAAAATGAACATACCTCATTGCAAAGCATCCAGTTCCACTGTCTATCAGCACCATTTCCCACGGTCCGATCTGCAAAGTACAAATTAGATGCGTTGTACGTGTCGAAGCACTCGAGAGTTGTGTTGGATGTGTAGCCAAATTGTGTGCACCCTGTTATAGTTTTCGTCAACTACAATCCGGTCTAATGATTTGGAGAAGCTTACAGCCATAGACGAACAATGGCGTCCACTTAGCATAACCGTTTAGAGCTTTCTCTAAGCCGACGCCGTTTTCATCAGGTGTCTCTTTGGCGCCAGGATTTACATTCTGTTTGCCGATTAGCCAATGTTCACAATCTGATCATGAAGAGCTAACTTCAATGAAATCGCAGAATGCGAAGAAATCAGAGTAATTGGTATAGAAGCTGTTTGACTGCCACAACCATGGTCCATTTTCGAGAACACTACAACCAAGAATTAGTCGGATTGTCCACAAACACACAAGAGAAAACTTGCCCCATAACGTCGTTTCCATGCTCGAGATACTCCAAACTAAATTTCTTCTTCAATGCTAATTGTTCAGACGCATTTCCGTTGGTGAAAACATCGTCCATATATTCGATGACGAGGTTAACGTCTTTGCTACAATTTTTCGCCATGCCTTGCCGAATAGGTTCAAAATATTGCCACTAGTTTCGATCAGTGAAATGAACAAGACACGGCTTTAGGAACTCACGTAGTTGTCAATTGCTTCCACGGGAGCGCTGGATGCATGATATGCCCAGAAAGTCCCAGGAGATATTGATTCGGTCCAAGCTGTCAATGCGCCAGAATACGATCCCCCCATGAAGACCCAAGGCGCCTTGTCCGCATTGCTGCTATGATTCTTATCAAATGGCAAGTCGACAGTCTTGGCGAAGAGTACGAAATCTTGAATGGCTTGGTTAAGGGTCAGAAGTTGCAAAGTCTCCGCTGTGAGATCGGCATAAGGAGATGAATCGCCCCAATATCGATCTGCTCTGATTAGTATTAGTTTTGTGGGAGATGGCAAGCAACTCACGCTCAATCATAACTGCTGCTCCTTTGAGCTCCTGGGCCGTTCTCCCGATGAGGGTAACATTCGTCAAATAGGCAGAGTATTGTGCCGCAGCAATTTCACCTGGGGTGAACAAGACGATCTGTTGAAACAATTGGCGGCCTTCTTTGGTAGAATGCATGGGGCCAAACTTACTGGGGAGCCAGGTCCTGCCCAGAACTGCGAGTTATACCAGAACTTCTGTTTGAAGGTGCCTTTGCTGGGGTTGCTGTGGTCGAGAAGCTGGGTGAAGAAGGCGCTTCCCGTGAAATTGAGAGCACCAGCTGCTTCGATAGCAAACTCATCCCCTTCTTCCAATGGCGGAGCCAGCATTCCTGGAGGGCGAATCGCGGCAACCAAATTGACACATACCAACGCCGAGAGCGTGGAAACAAGGGAGACCTTCATGGCGGGTGGTGTTAGAAAACCCGATGGTTGAAACGACAGTTTTCCAGACCAGACACCAGGAAGGCTCCACGCGATGAATGGGAGCGAAACGAAACGAGGTCCAACAGAGGGAGTGTCGTCCTTATCAACAATTCTGCTGTGCGTTAATATGGGGTATCAGTTACCCGACCTAGCATGGCGAGTTCGTGCAGGCTGTGTTCATCCGGACAAAGACACAGATCTACCGCTCGGGGAGATGGCGATAAGCCAACAGGACCGAGAAGAGTTCTCAAGTGACCAACGTTGCAAATGAAAAAGAATTGGGTTGTAGGGAAAGAGCAGCCCGCAGCCCGTGACTTGCGGAAGATGTTGGTAGCTGAGTGTGTAACTGCTGCAAACCCCCGAGCTGTGAACCTGCGTGCGGAAGCAGCATGGCGGTCCGCATGCTTCCAGGTACATCTCTGGCCAGAAGAGGGAGGTGCAGTTGGGCCAAGAAGCTGGGCAAGCTTGGCCGACGATCTCGCAAGATTTCATCTAGTTGAAGCCATGAGAAGGAAGGCGCGAGTGGGTGGGTATTTCGCGAATTGTGGGGTAGCTGCAGCTGCACACTCACTCGGCAGCGCAGCTGACTGGCTCACTGCTGGTCTGCCGTGCCTGGATATCTACGCATTTCAATCTAGATTGGTCCGCTGCCTCATGCAGATAGCCTCGCGATAACCACGAAGTTGTACTCTTGGGCCTGCTTGAGACTGCTGAATCAATGACTCTCGCAGAGCGCTTGAAAAATGCCATGACACTACTGCGACAAGCAGCGATTTCTCAACCTCTTCATTCTTATCGTGCTTCCCATGAAAAGTGTTTCTGGAAAAGAAAGCTCAAGTTAGTTGCCTTTAGGATAAATGCTGCAAAGTGGCTGACGCCTTGTCAATATGGCACATTGAGAACACTTATGCGAGACGGCAACTCGGAATCTAGACGAGTCGAATGGAATCCTTGTTTCCAAGCAGGTATTTGTCCCAGACCAACAAGAATTACGAGGGTGGGGTTCGGAACAACTAAAGGAAAGTCGATGCATAAGGAACAAAGTACTTCCGATTCCCATATGCGAAGGTGATCGACGCTTTTCGAACTGAAATCTGGTGCAGGCATGCCACCTGCGGCTCTTTAGAGTACACGACATGCAACTACTTACTTTGTTTCGTTCTCATCCCAAACCTAGTTTAGGAAACACAGCAATTTGTCGTTTTGCATTTTCATCCCAAGTCTAATTCCCAGAAATCTTGTGTAAGGAGGCTGAAGAAGGTAAGGTCCTGCATGCATGAGATGATAAACCCAAGCATTCATCTCTAATGTGTACACTGCAATGCCGAAAACCCTTTCGTCCACTGGAGACTTCCCATTATCACGATCAAGAAACACAATGCAACGAGAACACTTGCCGCACCATATCGATAGGCATTCCTCCTTCTTAAAGAACTCAACTCACTGACCCAGGTACTGACTGTCGTCAGACATCCGCAGAAGCCATCTTCGATCCCTTGAAGGACCTGGCAGCCGACTGCACCTCCAAGAGGAACACGTTGCAGGTCATAACTCATGCCTATGATTGCGGTGCCAATGATGTTCACCACAAACGTTCCTAGTGGAAATGACGCAAATTTGCTGTTCAGGTATATTGAAGCATAAAATCGTCCGAGGCATCCCAGGGGAGAGCAGACCAAGGCAAAGACTGCACGACCACGCCAGATCTCGGGGGGGCCTTCGTTGCGGTCCGGAGGAAAGATGGCGAGAAATATAGCTCCTAGCCAACAACCCCACGCTAACACGACCGCCAGCCGGTCCAGGACTTTCCGACAGAACGTGAACGGCAGACTAGGAGTGTATGGCTCAAAGGCGATGGCCAGATGCGCCCCTATGTGTAATCCTGAAATGCACAACGCTGTCGTAGTGATGATCACGGCCAATAAGGCCATGAACGAATATCCTCCATTCCGGTGGACAGTGGTAGTGGAACTAGCACGAACCGGACTATAGTCTTCAGGATGATTGAGAGGCGAAGAAAGGTCGTTGGATAATGCCAGGAATGCATCTCGAATGAACGACGAAAATGATGTGAAGCAACCGCAGAATCCAGTAGCAAGCCCAATGTATAATGGGATGGTCTTTTTTGTTGCAGCGTGTGCCTTCTTTGCGGCTTGTAAATCGATGGCCTGGTCTGAGCTTGAACCGCTTTCTTCATCTTGACCTTGCTGCCTGGCTTTTTCCACTTGTTGATCGTACGTTGGTGTCCCCCATTCCTCCTTGAACAGCATCCTGTCCTCGCTCAGGAATCCCATGAAGAGGCTTCCGCCAAAGTTCGCCCACAGCTCACTGAACACCACAGGAGCTCCCGGATAGAATGTGATAGCCTGTAAACCAAGTCGAGCGAGTGTCCCCAAGAATGAAAACAAGATCAGATAAGAAATCACGTATAATTGTGTTGCAAATCGAGAGACGTTGACCACATCTTTCTCTTCTTCCTCCTTTGGAGGTTCTCCTCCTCTAGCGAATGAAGCCCTTCTCTCGCTTTCCTGATTTCTCTGGTATTCCTGTTCTTGGTTCTTTGCTGCCTCTAATGATTTGTGTAGATATATTGGTTCCTCGCCTGGGTTCTCGACAGGAGATGGTGTAGCCAATTCGTCTAGGTGAACATAATTGTCTGGAAAATTATAACTCGTTCCTCCTTGCGAAGGTCGCCGTCTCCTCGAAGATATTCGCGATGAATGTGACAACGTTCGATTGAAGCTCATTCTTCGCGCAGTCTCCCTATCTCCCGAATGTTGACTCCTCTCATCTTCTAGTGTTCGAACTCTGGTGATCGGATCCTCGTAAGGGTT
>Ga0302140_10010987_pt1 | contig 11165 bp, 11 predicted proteins | sample I_Bog_E1_1_FD_202095 | JGI IMG/M metagenome (GOLD analysis project Ga0302140, IMG submission 202095) | Peat permafrost microbial communities from Stordalen Mire near Abisko, Sweden - I_Bog_E1_1 | ecosystem: Environmental > Terrestrial > Soil > Wetlands > Peat | place: Sweden: Abisko, Stordalen...
GCTGAGGTGTGTTAGCCTTTAAGCTCAATGATCACTTCACATCTCCCTTTCGTCTCTCAGGCAGTGGCATGAACGTCTTCAATTCACTGGTCGCTAACGCTACGAGTTGATGTGAGGATTCGAAAGACGTTGTGATGGGTCTGGATTGTTGGCTAGCTACAAAATGTACAGTCCCAACAATTTCCCGAGCTTAGCATCTCGCCAGTAGGTAGCTCGATGATCCGAAAGACATCCATCTTGCGGGTTTGTGCTTGTGAGGGGAGTGAAGTAGGGAAGGAAGAACTCATACAAAGAGTGCAGGTATTTGGGTGAAGTGCTACGCCGACGATGCCTATTCAACGCTCTACGCTATGCTGATCGATTCTGAAAGTGACGCAATGAAATTTTGTGGTTTGACGATTTAATGGTGGCTGGTGCAGCACGGGTGAGTCCTGCGGCAGACATTGTCGAAGTAGAATCTCGCCGGAACGTATTTCGTACCACTTAGATGAAACACACTCCAGCCCAGATCAAGCTCGCTTTCATGCACGAAGCTTCTCTTTTGGGAGGATACGCTTCTCCATATCAATGACATCTGCAACTGAATCTGTGTGCGTGCCAGGATCTGGCTGAACAGCCTCACTTCGGTTGGTAGCGGGTGGTGCAACTGGAGATGGTGGAGGCGGGTCATCCTGGGCGTAGTCGTCGTCATACTCCTCCTCATAATACTCCTCACTCTGCGTGCCCTGACTCTGACTCTGGCTTTGGTTCACGGAAGGAGTCTGAGCTTGTTGAAGTGGCTGAGGGTTTTGTGCGGTCTGTGAGGCTTTTTGAGTCGCTTTGTTGCCCTTCTTCTTCCGTCCCTTCATCTTCGCCTTCTCCAGCAATCTTCGCTTCTCTGCTTCTTGCTTCTTAGCACGTCTATCCTTGACTTCGTATTGGCGTATCAAGGCCAGAGGAGGGGTACCGAAGATGCGTTCATACTCGCAGAATTCGCAAATCCAGATGTCTTCAGGGGCAGGCGGAGTGTGGTAGTTCTTGAATTGCTGCTGGTGCCGTCGCTTGCGAGCGGCAATGCGATATTCTTTGGCTGCTGCTCGTCGGGGTTTCTTTGCAGGTTCAGCTGGAGCAGGCGATTGTTTCTGGGGATGTGGTGCATGCTGAGACGCAGCGAGGCCTTGCTTTGGTTTCTCTGCAGTACTGGGAGCAGCGGCCATGTTCGGGCTGGTTTGAGTGGCTTGCGTGCTGAGGTTGCGAATAGCAGGACTTTGATGCATGTTTGTCGTTGTCGTTGTGCTAGGTCCAGGCCAAGCGACAGTGCCAGGCACTTGGGAGTCACAAGTAAAGGTGAATTGCGTGGAGGCAGGACTTGATTTTTTGGCCGCCTGTTGTTGCAACAGGCTAAAGTTCTCTTGTCCTTTCGCAGGAGTAATTGGGCTTTTTTCGGCATTGGCATTCGCAATTGATCTAGAAATAATTCCTGGGGATTCGACTAGCAATTCTGTCAGTAAACATCTCCAGATGTTGGGTTTATTATAGTCAGGCTTACTTGAGGGTGGCCACTGAGGTTGCCTTTGTTTGGCCGTTCGGCCATTGCCCCAGTTACTTGATGCATCGGATAAGGTCCGCAATGGGCTCCTGCCATTTCGAATACGACCATATCTGCCCCTTCCAGGACCAGAGATTCCTTGGCCGATACTTCCCGAGCCGTGATAAGATCCAGATCCAATCCCGACCTCTTCAGAAAGATCTTCCGCACCAGATATGCCAGTCACGTCACTTGAAAGATGAACCCCGTTCACGTTTGAGTCCCCAGGCGTAGGAATCTTACGCTTTTTCTTGTTGTTGGTGTTCTCAAACGAATCATACCCATCCGCTGACGAGGCCGTAGATGCTGGAGGCTGAGGATTTGGGTGCTTTGGGTCTGGTTTCTGAACATATCTATACGATCGTCCGGTGGTATGCACCGAATGCCTCGAATAAATCCTACTCCGGTACGCGGTTTCATCCTCGTCACTTTCTAGCTCATCCCCATTCCTTCGTGAGATGTAATTTCGTTCAATCTCGTCTGCCCTTTCCCGCTCACTTGGATGCTGCGATTCCACCAAACTACTTGTTCCAGCATCTTCCCGATTGTACGGATGGTAAAACAACGGAGTGGTGGTTTTGGGAGCAGGAGGGTACTTGATCGTCTCGGCAACGTCCGGAGAGAGTCGTTCACGAAGCCTCCTCTTCGGTAGGGGGCGAATGGGTCTGTCTGGGTATGGGGAGATGGCATCGGGAGACATGTCTCGTGGTGACTCGGGGGAATAGCCTAGAAAACGTTGGAGAGAAGGATCAGCCAGTGCAGGGTTTGCTAAAAGGGGAGAGATGCGATTATAAAAGTTTTTCTGCACTGGTGGATGCGGAGAGATCTGAGGGTGTGGCGGACGTGGAATAGGGACATTCATACCCATCACAGACACAGACATGGCATGAATGCCTGCCCCGAATCAAACCGTCACAAAGCCGTGGAAGGGAAGGGGAATAGGTCGATGCAAAGTCCAGATCCAAGGGGGATCTAAAGTTGCTTTTCTCAATGGTCTCCTATCTCTGGCTGCAATGTAACACATCAGCTAAATTTCCCAGCAAAGTCATGCCGACGGCCTGATCTTATTCTCTCTCTCCTCACACAAGAAACTTCGTTTCTTATGCTCTGCCTCTACCACGAGCTCGTGGTGCAGGGCAAGATATGTGGTGGAGGGTTCGTACCTCGCTGATTGCTCAGCGTTGAGCCACCAAAACGGTTCAACAAACGGGAAGCCCCAATCCCAGAGCGTAGCAGGTATCCAAACAAAGCAGCAAGATAGCGAGAAGCATAAACGTCGTCAATGGCAGCAGGGGATATCAAAACGGCAAGCCTGTTGGCGTTGAGAATAATGATGGGTGTTGACGGTGGATAGTGCCAGCAGGTGAGCTAACTGCATTGTACTAATCCGCACGACAGCGCAAGCAATTAATAACGTTACGGTGGCATACGGCAGCCCGGTGAGGTGTGTCATGCAATTCCTCTGCGGGGCCAAACCCAGCCAGCTCCGTCTTCTTTCTCGAGAGCGAGAACGCCCTTCATTTTCCACCACGAAAAGCACCTCCCGCCACCATCATGATCACCCAGAGCTCCCCACCGTTTCGCCTTCAGGTCGCGAAGTTCCTGAGCATCCTCTAGACTCGACAATCCGCTCGAGCACTCAATTTTCGATCCTCCGCCCTGCTCTGGCATCATCGCGAGCGGTGGACGGAAGCTTCCACCTGCTCCCAGCCAATTTTCGCTCTCAATTCAACAACCACGCGGACGCAGTACCTAGTGAAACAATTGGGCATCTTGGTCTGCAACGGCACGACACTTCACCTTCTAAAGCATTGTCAGCTGCTACAATGGACACGTCAAGACGCTCCTCACGGGCAGCTCGCGCCAGCCAGTCTCTACAATCCTCGCATCACTCCTCCACCTCCTCGAACTCGTCCGGGCGCGCGGACAGAGCCACAAGATCTCACCAGAAGACCGAATCACCGCGCAAATCTACTCCCTCGGGCTCATTGTCCTCAGAACCACCGGAAGACACAATCACGACCGCCGCCGTCGAAGACACGATCCAGACACGTCGAAAGCGCGGTCGAGCCGACGAGCGAGAAAAATCCTCCAAAGCCCAGGCAGTTCAAGTTGAAACGACGAATGGCACTGAAGAGGTCGGAGAGGACGATGAGGCCGTTCGCTGCATTTGCGGGTTCGACGAGTACCCAGGCCCGCCACAGCTCGGCGACGAGGACAACAAACACGGCGTACGGGAAGGAATTGAAGAACCTATAATCACGGTCGCAGATGTAACGGAAGACTTGGCTGGTTTTTTCCTGCAATGCGACGTCTGCAAGGTCTGGCAGCACGGCGGATGCGTTGGCATCATGAACGAAGACACAAGTCCTGAGGAATATTTCTGCGAAGAATGCCGGAAAGACCTTCACAAAATATTCACAGCTCCTAATGGGTAAGGAAGTCTGATTTCTTCGAGGGTTCTCAATTTCTTTGTCAACTGCATCGGAGCTGTCAGCTAGCCACGACGCGAGAACGTGGCGCAGATACAGTCTCACAAGGCTGGCTGCTTCAGCTGGGAGGAAACATCTACAAAATGAGTTCTGTTGCAGGAATGAAGTTAGAACAAACTGCTGACATGATGGCCCGCAGGCAACGTTATTCACATTATCTACCTCTTTACCAAAGTTTGTCTCGAACAACTTCGCGGGCAGCATCCTTCTCCAAAGATGGCACACGATCTCCGCGAGGCAGCAAAAGCGGTCGTCCTTCGTCAAGTCTACAAAGTGCAAAGCGGAGGTCGACGATGAATAGTCGAGATGCTGCTTATGATGAGGAGGAGCAATTGCGACGTGCTATAGAGGCCAGCAAAGGAGAGAAAAGTGGCGAAAGCACCGATGGAGGAACACGGCGAGGCAAAAGAGGTCGCAGTGATAGCGAAGAGTAAGCAACGTTCTCCCGATGATACGCTCGTAACTGACTTCGGTGAAAGCAAATTGGACGGAATCAAGAGGCAGCGGACAGCATCAGCCTCGCCATCGCCATCTGGTGAACCACATCGATTTGCTTCTCAAGTCGATTCCGATGATGGCGCCACTACAAAGCCTAACGTTGGCAAGAAGATTAGAGGAGCTGCTGCACGCAACCACAAAGAGAAAGAGCTGAGAGAGGAACTGGAGCGGTCGAGGCAAGAGGCTGCGAATAAACGGAAAGGGCGTGCCGAGCGTCGACGGATCGATGGTGAGCCTCGGCACTTTTGTTGCTCATATTGTGCTAATGATGGACTGTAGACTCGGACCCTTCCGAAGAATTGCCTCTTGCAGCGAGGGTGGTGACCAAAACCACTGAGGATACTATTCAGCCCTTAGATCCGCCGTCTTCATCCCAAGTAGCCGCACCGGATACACCACCCCCGAGTGCTCCCTTTACATCACATCGAAAAGGCGGCCGACCGCCAAATGCTCGCAAGGGCAAACTAGGGAAAAACCAATACACAAAAGATCGGGACCAAGCAGATGGCGACGACCCGTCCCCGAATAGATCCCAATCTCGCGATGTGCCACGAGGTGATGACAATGGGCACACTCCGGGGAACAAGGGACCCAGCAATGAAGGGGGTAAGCCAGGGAAATCCAAAAGTACCAGCAAAATTACAATGTCCGACATGAAAAAGAGGGTGGCAGCCATTCTAGATTTCATCACCCGCACACAATTCGAAATGGCAGGCGAGTCCATGTCAGTAGCCAGTGGAGAAGCTGCGGAGAAGATGATTCGGAATATAGCAGATGGACTACCGATGATCAAGGTCAACGGCGACAAAGGAAGTGAGGGATCGAATGAAGGTGATTCGGGAGGTGTCAACGCCAACAAGGATTTCAAGGATCTTTCCTGTCTCGAAATGATGGATGTTTTGACTAGGCAATTAGTCAAATGGCAGAAGGAGTTCACATCATGATCTGAGATGGTTTCAGCAAAAGCTGGGTTTGGACGGAGTTCTTGGCGGTCGGTATGGAGGTGCCTAAAGGTGTAAATAGTGCATATACCCTACTTTAAGATAATGACATCGGGCTGTAGATGAATATCTCATCACGGGCTGTCCAATTCTCAGCCCACTCCATCTGCGATTTTTGGACATCTCAAAAAGTGAGTTCCGTGGGATATGTTGAAACACCGCCGTCTTTGAAATTCTGGTCGGTCTTCAAGTGGTAGAGAGACATGCAATTCAAGTCAGTGTTGCATGAGTCGTTCATATCTTGTATTGATTGATGTCGCCTTTGCTTGTTTGACAATTTTGATTATATGGTGCAATGGTCCCAGCATTCTGGTGAAGGCGTGCAAGTGGTCAACTGCAAAAATCTCCGTATTGACCTGGGTGATCAGCAATCGCCATTGATGAGCCCCAAAATGTCCACATTAGTGAGCTAATCGTAGCAAGACTTTAAGTTCGGGATTCTACAATGATGGTCTTTATCTACACAGTGTTGGAAGACGTTCACAAGCTTAACATTTTCCGCTGCCTTCCGCAAACGACACCGGTTCCGGCTTAGAAGAGGCTTTGGCAAAGGCCATTCAGAATCCACCGGCCCGTGTAAGAACCAACTCATCTGCTTTAACAGAAATGAGAGAAGAGCCTGCTGAAATGGACTTGGACAAGACGGAAATGGCTCGAGATACGCCTTGTTACTGATCAGCCTCAAAGTGAATTATTAGATCCCGCCACTGCACTTACAATTGGTGACTTCAGCATTTCAGCTGAGGGTCGTCGAGGGTTGGCATTGGCACGTCTACCACCAGTTCTAGTATTTAAATTGTCTATTATATGTATGTAAGTTCTCTTATGAGATGTTATGGCTCTCTGCACCCATCTGTCGCATGATGCTCGTCTCTCTCCCTGCAACATCCTTCGCAAACATCTTGCTTCGACGAGCTCATCGCGTACGCAAGCTCATTGGAAATAATGGCCTTTTTGCTTAGTCAGTACTCGACCAAGCGGGGATGAGCGCAGATGATATCGCATATAAGGCACTCATCAAACCATGGCAGACTAATGCTCTTGAACCTGTAGTTGTAGGTAATCCCTATCGTCTTCTTGAAAGGCTCAAGTAGTTGTTGACGGTACAATCAAGGCTTTCACAGCCATCTATACTACCCTCATTTGCGGTCTCTTCTACTCTTTCTTTGAAGCGTTCCAGCTGGTACTGCATTTCCCGCTCTGTACGGCTTCAGTCTCGGCGAATCAAGTCTCCTCATCCTCTCGGTCGTCATCGCACTCTCAATCTGCATGCCACACTCTTACAGCTACTAGTACTACACCGTCAAACCGCAGGTGAAGAAGAGCGGACTTGGACCACCAGAACAATGTTTGGTACCCAGACTCGTTTCCACATTTTTCGTGCCTGCTGGATTATTTGTTTTTGGTATATCACCCAACTTCCAGTGCATCTACTGATAACAGACGTCCTAGTAGGAAAGTAGCATGGACGGCAACTGGACATTTTTACTGGATCGTACCCTCCATCGCGGTTGCCCTGGTCATGCTGGGGGAATAAATGATCAAGCAATCGATCTTCATGCATTTGCCGTTCACCTATCCTCAAAACTCTGCTTCCCTTTTCGCTGCAAATGACCTCGCTCGAAGTGCTTTTGTTGCAGGGCGTATTATGTTACAGGGCCGATGTATAGGAGCCTCGAGTGTGAAGGGTTTTCCGTTGCTGGCAGGTCTGACTTGCGGATATACAGATCTTTTATATCTTCTGTAATATTATGAGGCGAGTTTGAGGAAGAGGAGTAGATTTGCTGTGAAATGATAGGTTGATGGTGGAGATGAAGGACAAAGTCAAAGAGGTCATCGTTCTGCAACATCATTCGATGAAGAGGGTGAGAAGTGTGTTGCGATACAGAAGCAGGAAAGTAGAGCTATTGTTAGGAACACAACATCAAATTGGGGAAAGGACGAGGACGGTCTTCACAGGAACTAAAGGAATGCCTCTTATCACGCGGTCGGAGCAGATTCCAAGGAAGAGGACTCTAGAAAGCAAGCTGAATTGCGGCTCGAAAGAGGTAGTAGTACACCGAAGAGACAAAGGGAAACAGTTTGTACTGCTTGTAACCAATCCTGACCCGTCAATACTCCGTAGCCCATTTGAATATTGTCTTCAACCACGAGCTCTCCCATAACGCCGACGAGTGAGCCCTTATTTCCATCTTCCAACGCCCCGCCACCACCTACTCCGAAACCTTCTCGACAATCACGACCTCCTCGTACACGGGAGGCGGACCTTGGTGCGCCATGAAGGCCTTGGTCTCATCAGCAACATCATCAACGACATCTTCTTCCTGCTGGACTTTGATATATTGTTGTCTTGGCGTATTGCGTCGGAACAGAATACGCCAGAAAAAAATGGCAATATGACCAACAATCATACCCAGCAGACTGGCGGTAATTCCAACCATCACACCAATAAGGACTGGAATAACGACATGCATCACGATTCCTTTGAGGAAGCGCGTGATTCCACCATGTCTATGACGATGGTGGCGGTGTGGGCGGTGAGGTCCATCGTAATGCTTTCCATGGGAGTGAGGGCGACCGTGATGCCCGTGACCTTCGTGAGGCTGTGGGGTAACTTGAATAACAGGCCCTGGACTGGCTTTCTTCGAACCGCATCCCTTCAGCTTAGACAGTCTATCAGCAACAATAGCTCTCCACTTGCACAAGATTGTTCTGCATTCGTCGTTTTCCGGCTGTGATGGCTTAACCGGCTCACTGATTGAGGCGTCCCCAATCATAAGCTTGTGGCTGGGTGTCTCGAGCAATTGAATATCCACAATAGGCATTGACGGAAGATACACATCGGCCACTTCTAGGATTTCGATGTGAATGGAGACAAGTTCAAGTTGATCTTTGCTGGAAGCCAACGGGCGACCAACAGTGATCGCGTAGCCCAGCTTGGGTGTCGACGAGTACTCCCAGGTGTTATCATCGTTCTTGACCATCTGTGTAGCCGTGAGGGGTTCTAAGAAGTTCTTGGCGCTTGATTCCATAGGGTAGATCTGTAGATTGTTCAGATACAGTCTGTCGAATTCGTCGTGGACGAGTCTGAAGTCAAGCTTGAGAACGCTATCGACTTGAGTCGGGTGCATTTTGTCCTCGATGGCGTTGATGATAGGGCATCCAGGACAGTTGATCTCCATAACACGCCCGTCGACGGCGACGGCATCTTCGAAGGGTAGGGTGTTGATGATGTCGGTATCGGCGGCGGAGATCTCAGGAGGCAGGAGGAAGGCGTCAGCCACGGCCAAGGCCGCAACGACTCCCAACTGAGAGAAACGCATAGTTGTATGTATGTGGGGTCGGTATCCAGTCGTGGAAGTGATGCTTTTAAGGTTGTTTGATGGAGTCGTGGTGCTTTGATGAAGACCGGCTTCGTTGTCGTCACGCTGTGGCGAGGTCAAAGGAGGAGGTGAGGTGGGTTGGCCAAAGTAGACTAGCGTGAAGCGGCCGTGAGGGCTGTGTCGATAAGCGAGGTACGGCCGATCAAGAGCACGTTTCATGCAAGTGTCGGTGTTTGACTCTCCGTGAAGTCTAGTTCTATTTGTATGTTGTGGTTCTCTATAGGGCAAGAATCACACACTTCTCTGCCGCTTTAGAATCACACACCTCGCTATCAGCTGCAGAGTTTGGGTCAGTCTGGGTTAGAACCGCTTGTCGTTGGACTTGCAGCCTCTAGCAGAGCGAGAGCCGTGATCTCTCGACCTGCTCGGTGACCCTTTTCTCAAGATGAGATGTCCGCAGTCAGCAGGGAAATCCAGGCACGAAGAGAAGCATCTGGATCAGGACAGTCTTCTAGGCAGACTGTATATCTCAAAGCCTCAATTATGAATGGGCGGTGGTCGACTTGTACTTTATTTATCCTTCAAGCGTACCTACATCAAACAGCGTGCCACCCTTGACGCGGTTACCCCTCCTTCCCATGCGGGGCAGTTCCACGAATTTCCGCCCAGCACCACCTCAATTGAATCCCAAGGTTGCTTCAGAAGGACTATGGGATATTCGCCATTCTTTAATCTAACTGGCTTTGACCAATTTAATTGTTGAGTTTTGGCAGGACCCTTCAAGCCAAGGATCTGCAGCAAAACGTCATCCCGCAAGCTCTGCAAAAGTGGAGTGATTGCAGCTACGAACTGTCCGTGGGAAGGCCTCGACACGAGGCAAAGCTCTTTCCTCAAATTCACATCAATTGCCTTTCAACCACTTGGCCGTTGATTCCTCCTGACACTGCGGCTCGTTCTGCGCTTCATTGATCTTGTCAACTGGCCTTGACGTTTCAATTGTTCTTGCTGTCGTTTTGTTCTGCGGAGCTCGTCCTCCATACTCATCATGTTTCGATCACAAGTGCTCCGGCAAACAGCTCGAGCTGCGAGAGAATCCGTGATTGCTGCAAGATCACGACCCTTGTTATGTTCCCAACGACTCATCCACAGCTCCAGATCTCTTCGGCGAGACGAAAAGAAAGATGAGATTTCCGAGGGGTCATTCGCTCGGACAGATTCTTCCGTGCAAGTCGAGTATCCAGAGGAAGGCGATCTTCCATCTAGTACTCCGGTACAAGGGAGAGGAGGCCTACATTTCAAGCGTACTCTGGCTTCTTTCTCCCTCGAAGGTCGCGTAGGAGTTGTGACGGGTGGCGCGCGTGGTCTAGGGTTGGTCATGTCCCAAGCAATGGTTATCAGCGGAGCAGATGTCGCCATTGTGGACTTGAATAGTAAGCTCGGGTGCCTATACCGTTCACTCGTGACTTTCACTGACGCTGCACAGAGGAGGAAGCTGAAAAGCAAGCTGAGGGGCTTGTGGCGTCGTTCGTGAGGGAAAATCCAGGGGCAGAGAAGTACGACTAGTAACCCTCCATATTCAACCTCGCCGAATTGACCGATATATAGAGTTCCCAAAGTAACGGCACATTACGCAGATGTGTCATCGCAAGAATCAGTCGAAGCCGCTATCGCCGAAATCATCGAGCAGCACGGAAAGATCGATAACTTGGTTACATCCGCAGGATTCACCGAGAATTTCGAAGCGATCAATTATCCAATTGATCGAGTACGGAAACTCTGGGGGGTCAACGTGGATGGAACATACCTCTTTGCGATTGCAGTCGCCAGACACCTGATGGAACGGAAAGCTCCAGGGAGCATGGTCTTCATTGGCAGCATGTCCGGAGCAATTGTCAATGTGCCACAACCGCAAGCCCCATACAACGCTGCCAAAGCTGCTGTACGACATTTGGCTTCCAGTCTCGCGGTGGAATGGGCTCATGCAGGCATTCGAGTGAATTGTATCTCCCCAGGTTACATGCTGACTGCGCTGTAAGCACGCCGACTCATATACTTAGACCTTCACTAACGATGAATTTCTAGGACGAAGAAAATCCTTGATGACAACCCAGACTTGAAGAAGCAATGGACCTCTCTCATTCCCCAGGGTAAGATGGGACAGCCAGAAGATTTGATGGGTGCTGTAACCTTCTTGTCATCTGACGCATCGTCCTACGTTACAGGTAAGCAACCAATTCTAACTCAACATCAATATTTCTTCTCCCTGCTCTTGTCTGATAGCCCG
>Ga0302140_10010991_pt1 | contig 11163 bp, 15 predicted proteins | sample I_Bog_E1_1_FD_202095 | JGI IMG/M metagenome (GOLD analysis project Ga0302140, IMG submission 202095) | Peat permafrost microbial communities from Stordalen Mire near Abisko, Sweden - I_Bog_E1_1 | ecosystem: Environmental > Terrestrial > Soil > Wetlands > Peat | place: Sweden: Abisko, Stordalen...
GGCCACCGCTTCTTTAGCGGACGATAACGCCAGTACGATGCTGTCTTTGACCGACGCGGTAGACAACAAGGCTTCGTTACGCAGCGATTCCAGCCGCGCGTCTAGTAACTGTTGATCGGCGATATGCGCCTTGGCGATGGAAACCTCCTGATCATGGAACATGACTTCTTTGACGTGTTCCAAGGCTGTAAACCGTTGCGCTGTCTTATCCGCCAGAGCATTGATGATGCTATTGTAATCAACAACCACCGCCTTGCTACGTTCCATCAGATCGCTCATGCGTGTATTGGAAATCATCTCAGCGGCTATAAAGCGTTCTTCTGTCTTTGCCTTCAGCGCTTCTAACATTCCACCATATTCATGAAAGCGGGCTTCTTTGAGATTTTCCAGAGCCGTGAAACGCTGCGCCGTTTTTTCATCCAGGGCATCCAGCAACTCCCGCGTCAATATATGCCGCTCTTGGCTTTTTTCATCCAAAGCGTCTATCAAATCGCGCACCGCGACTTTTTCATCCTCCCGGCTGCACCGGCTTTGGACAAAGGTCTCACTATAACGCCGGTCATTGGCATGAATGAGCGTTAAGAAATAGTCGCGGAGCGCCCCGCCCGTGATTTGGGTGCTGGAGAGAAGATCGCCTTCTGTAGCTAAAGATTCCGCCATCGTTAACCCTTCCGCATGAAAAATACCAACACCGCCACACCAACACTAACAACCGTCAATAACAACCCAAGTCCGGCCACCAAGTAACCCCAGCCAGCGTTTAGACCCGACCCCCTGCCTTCGTTGCGGTCCATACGGGATGACATATCGACTATCTTTTCGTTCATCGATGTGAACCGCTGCTCCACTTCGGATCTGGCAATGAATTTAGTAGCTTGATCGGAAAGGGTGGCGCGGAATTCGTTGACGGAAGCGAAACGTTTCTCATTGGCGTCCTCAGCCTTGGCGACAGCCGTGGCTTGGTTGGTTAAACTGACGCTCATTGTTTCGCGGACGGAGTTGATAGCCACCGCCGATTCCCGGTGCTGCGATTCGATCTGGTCATTCACCGCTGCTTCCTTCGCCAGCAGAAGCGCAACGGCGCTGGCTCTAGCGGTGTCCAGAGCCACGGCGGCGTTGGTTGCATACTGCTCAAGCCTCCGATCCTGCTGTGTCAGCATCGCCCCCGCGTACTCTTTTATAGCGGTGGTCACCTGATCATCGCGCTCCGTCCTAACCAGGAGGGCATTGTGGAGCGCCAACTCCTGCGCGATGAATCTCTGCTCATACCGCTTGTCGTTGGCGTTGATCAGCGTGAGAAAGAAGTCGCGGAGCGCCCCGCCCGTGATTTGGGTGCTGGAGAGAAGATCGCCTTCTCTAGCTAAAGATTCCGCCATAACTTTAGAAGCCGCCCTTTTCGGTACACTGTCGTCGTTAATTTCTGGCACATATAAGGATCACGTAACGATATAGTCGCCTTTCACAGAGGCTTTAAAACCCCTTAAAACAATAGAAAAGCAACAGAATGAGCAGGATGGTCCCAAGACCAATGCCAAAGCCGCCCTGGTTGCCCCAACGGCTGTAGCCGAAATAGCCGCCACCGCAGCCGAACACGAGGAGAAGAAGGATCAATAGAATAATCATTTGGATGTTCTCACTTTCATACAAGGGTCTGGTAGCGTTATAATGGCGCTTCACCGGGGGTTTTAGATGGCTACTTGGGTTTTCTTCAATGGCCGCTGGAAGTTGATTGAAGCGCGGCGGCGGGTTTGGTACATCGTGACGATTTGTGTCCTTTCCGCCGCCATTGGCGCATGCTTAGGTTTCCTGCCGGGGCTTTATATGGGCTCCGACCTTACGGCCCGCGCGTATAATGAACGCCTAGCCGAAATAGATCGCAAGGTGGCTGAGCTTGACAGGAGAGCCGAAGAATTGGAGAAAGCATATACACCGCTTACAAAGCAATGGGGTGTTTCAAAACCACCCCAGTAGAGGTCTTTAGTTCGGTATGGGAAACAACCAGCGCGGGTCCGGATTCATCAGCGGCAGCTTCCCAGGCGGCGGCTGGAACGTCAAGGCTTCAGCCCATTGGGCGTCCGTGAAGCGGAGCGGATAAGCGGCTGGCATTTTGAACGGCACTTCCGGATCGTCGGAGAGGTTTACCAGCAAACTTTCAACCGCGTACAGCGTTCCATCTTCCGCGAATAGACCGGAGCCAGAGTCACCGATATAACTGACGAAATTAAACAGGTAGATGTCGCCCAGCACTTGATCTAAAATCCCAGAAAAGGTGCCCGAACGGTAGAGGTTCACCCCCATGCCGGGATTCCCGGCCATCGCCACGAAGCTACCTTGCTCCGGAACGATAACCTTCACCCGCGCCCACTGGTCGAATGGATCGGTATCGCTCAGATACAGGATGGTGTGATCGAAATCGTCACGCACCAGATGATGAATCGTAGCCCATTGCATGTCAACCCTAATCTTGTCGGTGGGCTCTTCGCAGTGAGATGCGATCAACAGCGCGTACGGCCCTATGGCCGTGGCCGAACAATGGCCGCGCCCAGTGATCGTCCGCATGAAAATCCGATGGGTGACGGCCCCGATGCCGGGAACAAGCGGTGTCCGGACAACATCGGCCCTAAACAAGACCAAGTGAGCGGAGAGTACGGCGATTAGAGGTAACATTGATTTCCTTTCTTAACGGTTGGCGCGGGATACGAAGATCTGATCAAAATCCGTCGCCGTCACCGGGATGCGGAACTCACCCAGCAGCGCGGGCATGGTCACGTAGATGTCACCCTGTTTGGCCATCTTCCTTCTAGAGAATCCTTGGCCGGAAGCGGACGCTTTATCGATCAGATCCGACAGGTAGGCACCAATCGCCTTGTCGCGCGTGTCGAGCGACTTGCTGAGCGTCTTGGATGCTTGGCTCATGATGCGGCGTACTTGCGGACGGTGGAGCATCAACACCTCCGCCACCCGCTGGAAGGATCGCGTCTTGGAGTATAGCTCCACTACTTGGGATAGGGGAACGGGAAGCAGGTTCTCCAGACCGGCTGCGGTGAACGGCTCCCGCATGGTTTCGGCGATGGGAGGGCCCAGGATGATGTATGTACCCATCTTCCGCATGGCAAGCCGGATACGGGAGGAACAAAGGGTTTGAGTGGAGCCGTGGAGCTTGGCCAGGGCGGTCTGGGTTTTGGCTAGAACGTAGTAGGCAAGTAGAAGTTCCTGGTCTTCTTTGGAAAGAAATCGCAGGTTGCGCAGGAAGTCGGCAAAGTTGTGCTCCACGTAGGTAAGCACGTCGCTTTCCGCCATGTCCTGGGTTTCAAGCGATAGGGTAGCGCCGCCTTCCAGCGCGGTCTCCTCGTCCAGTAGGATGGCACGGGCGGCTACGATAGCTTCAAAGAATAGGGAATTTTCAGCCATTGGGAAACGATCCTAATGGCTAATACCGGGCGGCGGGGATAAACGATCAGTTTATTTTAGGGGCGGCGGCGCTAGCTGGCCAATAGGCTTCTTTGGTGGAATTGGAATCGGCGGCATGATGCGACCATAGAGAACTCACGTATGCGCGAAGGGCTTTATTGAAGTCGATGCTGCCCTTTTCGAGTGTGTCGATGTAAACCGAAAATGCCCGCTGCAAACGGACGGCTTCCAGTCAAATCCTCGCCAGTCGCATCCAACTCACGCTTATAGTTCTCAATCGCTTGATCAACGGTAACCTGCTTGTCGGTCTCTAGTATCTGCGTCTGCGCCATGTCATGTTCTCCCTAATGCCACAATAGCATTACAGCCCAAAAGTCACCGAACCCGCTTCCGGCCAGCCATCCGCGCCTCCGGTGCCGGGGCATCCGATTCCGTGTCCGTGCTACCTCTGAAAATCCTTTTAATAGAAGCTACCAAACCTTCCTGTGTCTTGGTTCCCCAGCCGGTTTGGACGCGATCCCTGTTCTCCCGGTCACGACGCATACTGGACCATAACCCGCTGATCAACTGTGACTGATCTTCAGCAGCGAACCGTTTTACCGTAGCGACCAACCCCTGCTGCGTCTTAGTGCCCCAACCGGTTTGAACACGGTCTTTGTGTTCGGGGTCCTTACGCATATAGCCCCAAAGAAGTTCGATCACCTGTTGATCGGGGCTGGCTTGCTTCCGGCCAGCCGTCCGCCCCTCTGGGGCCTCACCGCCCCACGACACATCATTCTTAGCAATAAGCCGGAACGCTTCCGCTAAAACCTTCCATTGCGCCTCCTCAAAGCCACGACTCTCAAGCGGCCCGAATTGGCTGGAATACTCCCAACCTATATCAGTGAAATGCTCACAACGCGTTTCACCACCGTCATTAAAAGCGTCATCTAAGAATGTATTGAAATTGTTAATGGTAAGGCCATGAAGATCAACCCCTTGGTCCTCTGCTTCAGAATAAAGGCTGTCAACCATTTTACGGGCGACGTCAGCCATCCTGATTCTTGGGCCGGTTGGCCTCACAGCCTGCTTCCGGCCAGCTATCTTACCTTCCTCACCTTCGCCCGGTACCGCCTGAAAATCGTCTTCCAATGGTTCTTCCTCTTCTAAAACTGGCGCTTCGCCTTCAGTGCCTAATTCATCACCTGTCGGCCCCAGTTCAACTCCTATGTTATCAGCAAAATTCTCCAATTCTCCGGCCAAACCATCCAATTGGCCATAAAATTCAGTGATCGCGGTCGCTAATTCTTGCGGGGCCTCCGTAGCCAAACGGCGTAGGGTGGTGCCATAGCGGTTGCGGTGCGCAACCTTCTGCCGGATGCTGGCTTCCTTCGGTGCTTCAGCCAGATCAAGATTATCTTTAAGCGCCGCCAACTGGCTGGCCATGCGCGTGAACGAATCGCTCAAATCGTTGATCGCCGCCGCCACTTCTTGTGGCTCCTGTTCGGCGATGCGGCGTAGTGAGGCGAACTTCGCGGCGGTGATGCCGCGAATCTCATTTAGACTAGCTTTCTCCTGTCCCATAGCCTTAAGAACGACGTCCAACAAACGGTCATTGAAGTTATCCGTGAGCGCTTTCCGTAATGGCGTTCCGGCATTAACCGCCTCTTCGACCCGTTCAGCCGCTTCAAGGTACAGGTTCAGCGCATACGGATTGTATGACCGTTTCCCTTGCTGCTTCGCGTCATAGCGCGTGAGGGCGCGGCCTAGCGTTAAGCTGATTGACTCGGCTGGGCTTTCGTCGGGGGCGGCGGCCTTCGGCGCAGCCATACTCGCGCGGCGCTCATGCGCCATTAAGCGATCAATGGTGGTCATATCTTTCTCCTCAAATTCTTCAGATGATGCGGTGTGGTTCACCCCAGGGATTTCCGGGGGGATGGTCAATTTCGGCTTCTTAGGGTCAACGCCGTTCTCAAGCGTGGGCGTCTTGGGGTTCTCCGCAACCGCCTCCTGCTGCGCCACGTTGGGATTCGTCGGCTTGACGGCGGCGGGCGGTAGCTGGACCTTCTCCAGCTTGTCAAGCAACTCCTCTTCCATCTCTTGTTCTTCCTGAACGCCCGCCGCTAGATGTAGCGACGACATGACCGGCATTTCTTCCTTGTCGGCCATGTTGCCGATCAGACGGGCAACCGGCGAATCACTCCAACCGCTCTCAGGATCTTTGGCGAAAGCGCGGATGAACTGGCCCCACCTCTTCATAATGTATTGGTAGGCATTCTTATCCAGTGGTTCGCCGCCGCGTGACTTAAACTTCGTAGACCCGATGATGGCATTGCGCAGTTCCTGCCTATCCATACCTTTTTCGAAGCCGTCGCTAATGAAGTTGAGCACTTGCGCCGAATACTCGGTTTGCGTTTCATTGATGTGTTCCTTGAACGCATCTAGAAACTGGCTCACTTCATTGTTGCCTTCCATCTCCGCGATATCCGGCGACTCGCCACCCTTGTCAACCTTCAGCTTTGCCAGATCAGCGGCGTCGTTAAGGGTTTCACCCTCATCGGAAGAGACATCCATGCCCTCCGTCTCACGAAGTCCCTGCTCTCCACGCATGCCCGCGCCCAGGCTGCGCCGCAAGGCGATGCCGACACGCTGCTTCTGAAACTTGAACAGGCTGATCAGGTAGGCGGTCACTTTCTGATCCAACTGTTTACCTTCGAAGTTAGGGTGGTTCGGGTTAAAGTGAGCGTGAACGCTGTCGGACGACAGCATTTGCTTCTCAAACAGTTCATGCACGATCATGTTCCTGACGGCATCATCCTGCAAGGAGACATCGTTGCTGATGTGCTTCAAGTACGGCGTGTACATCCGCTCCAGGTATTTCGACCAATTCATGGCCTGATCCACCGGCAAGCCAGCGGCTTTGATCGCTTCCTTCACGTAGTCGTCCAGGCCCGCTTCGAAGGACAGCCGCACGAACGCGGCAAGGCGCGTCATCGCTTTAGAAACCGGACCCATCTCCACAAACTGGCGGGCGGATAGAATCCGGGGACCGGCAGCGGTGGCAACGCGCATCCGCAAGCCATCACTGGAACTGTTGGTCTGCATCACCCGTACGCGCGAACCATCTGAGAAGCTGACCACAGCGCCCGGTTCAAGACGAGCCGCGACCCTATGAGCGTAGGTACTGCTGCTGCTGCCCCGTTTGGCGGCGACCGTCCCGCCGATGATGGATGCGTTCAGTTTCATTTAGCCTCTTCACGGTTAGTCGAGAATCATGTCGTTCGGCGGCCAGCTTTCGCGTTTGTCTTCGGACAGAACCGATTGCACCACCGATTCATACTCCGCGTGATCCTTGAATGCGTCCACGGGCTCACCCGCAGCCACCTTGGCTCCATTGCGCGTCCGTTCGGACAGATAGAGCTTGTTCATCGCGGTGTTATCACCGCTGGCAATTTTCTTCGCAGTCATAGGTAACTCTCCCCTTAAAACACGCTATCCGCGTGCTGTTTCTCTCTATGTAATGAAGTTGATAGCCGATTTATTCGAAGTAGTTTCACGGCGCGGCGGCCACAATCAGCGGAATCGTCGCGGCCAAAAATTCCACGCCGCTGGAGTTATACGCCGTGATGGTGGCCGAATATGTCCCGCTCGAAGAGAAGCCGGACGTGTAAACCACGCCCGCCGAAGACAGGGCCGCGAGTAAGCCGGAGTCATAGCCGGTGGTTGTGGTGATGCGGATTTGCGCGGCCCCGGCAGCGGACCAGGTGAACGCCACCGGCTGATGCTGCACGATGCCGGGTGGAACGCTGACCATCACGTTACTGGCTACCATATCTAGGCCGGTGGTTAAAGTAGCGATCAGCGCGAAGCCGGGAAGCGGCGCTCCACCCGCCGTGAAGGGTGGATCGGGGATGTGATGTATGACTTGCACCAGCGATGCCGGATCGAACACTTGGCCAAGGAACATCAGGTATTGATTATTGGCGGCGTCGAAGCGGAAAGAGACCATCGTAGCCACCGCGCCGTTCACATAGACTTCCAGATCGCGCTGTGGATTGAACGGCCCTAGCGCCGTGGAGACCAAGGGTCCGGTCAACGTTCCCAATTGGAGTTGAATGCGATTGGGATAAGCCGCATTGATGGTAGCTTGCATCTTACTTCCCTTGCTTCTCCCGCATCAAGCGCCGCATGTACTCACGGTCCTCTTTCGTCATCTGCGGTAGCGTCTGAGGTCTTGGCTCCGGTCGTTCCGGAGCCGGTGGCGGCGGCGGAAGTTCTTCCTCCTCGTCAACACTATCGTCAAGCCCTTCGATCTCCGGAATAGGTTCAAACTCATCCTCTACCGCTGGAGCCGGTGTGGTCGGCCCCAACGCTTCTTGGGGAGCCAGCTCAGGTACGCGCTCTTGCTCTTCCGGCGTTGCTGGCGTGTCCCGCGCCACCAGTTCGGGTGTTACCCCTTCCCGTTCCTCAAGACCGCGTAGGAGCTTGTTTCTGATCTCCTCATCCCTATCCATCTGGGGTTGCTGCTGGCGCTGGCGCAAGTTCTTCTGGCGCAAGGTTAGGCCACGCGGCGGTTTCTTGTCCTTCTCTTCTTCCTTGATGCGCTTCATCTCACGGTCACGAAGAATTTTTACGATATTGTGTTGGACAGACGGTAAGATTCTTGCACAGGCAACGTACTCGTGTTTACACAAAATGTAGCCGTCACGGAGATCTAAACGTTCAGTGGGCGCAGTGAGCACAGGCCGTGGTTCACCTTCCAAAGCGTCCCTTTGGTGCAAATTCCATTGGCTGCCCCACCATAAAGCAGCCGGACAGGTGCAGGCGATGGAAACATCTAAATCCTTAGCCTTGGTATCGTCGGTTACTTTAGACAGATCAAAGTGAATCTTTACATCATGCCCGTTGGGATCAGACGTCTCCAGATCGCATGTAACATTATATTGGAGAAATAACTCTTTTGGTGATGAGTTGGTTAGCTTTGGCACACACCCAGGGGCATTTTTGTGTGAAAAGGAATTTGTAGATTTCGTCAGTTCTGGCAGTGAGATGGCCACCTTCATTCGACGAGACCGCAAATAGTCACTAACCGGAAATGTAATCCAACCCTCTTTACGCATAGTTTAAGGCTCTTTGCTTATTCCTCAACCGCGTCTTGTCGGCTAAAGCTGCTTTTCTCTCAGGAGTCCATGCGGCGCTGATCTTCTTACGACATTCCTCAGAACATTTGTGCCCCTGTAGTCCCATAGAGATGCGCCCCCGATGCTCTGTTGAGAGTGGCTTTTTACGTTTTCCTTTCTGCCATTCGGACAGCTTAAGACAATGTGCCGGGGATTTACGCACACCCCGTAGAGCTTCCGCAACCTTCTGGCAGTGATCCGCTGTTAACTGTTTCCCTGTATGCGCCCTGCTGATTTTGTCTTTATGCGCCTGCGTAAGGATTTTTCCAAGCTGCCCCTGACTAATTGCTAATGACCATTCTTTTGAATGCTTTTTCCCGAAGTTGCCGTTATCGGGGCCCCGTTTGATAGGCTTATCTTTTCGCGCTAGGGATAGTTGGCGGCGGTGTTCTACCGATAAGGTCTTCCCCTTATGGGCCTCACTCATGTGCCTGCGTGCCGCTGGAGTCTTCTGGCCACCATCTCCGCCAAGCGTTAGGTTGTAACCGAACTCCTCAAGATGTGACCGATGCTGTTGAATGTGAAACTGCTCTAATGCATTTAACTCCAATTCGGTAGATGCATAAGCGAGTATTTCAATCAAAAAGGACTCTGGCCCATATTTACGAATCGCCCGATAGAAAAAGGGAAGTTCATTATTGCCTTGAATGGCATTGGAGAGGTGCTTACGCTCCCGTCGTCCGACCGATTGTGTCGTCTTGCCGATGTACACCTTGTCGTTCTTTAGATTGGAAAACCTGTAGATATACACCTTCGCGCCCTCAAATAAAGGGTTAGAAAGTTAGCTACCAACCGGAAGGTATGCCCACCAGCCTGATGCGGTTAAGTGTTAAGACTCGTACGGTAGAGCCGCAACTTCTTGACTAGTTGTGTACTCGTGAAGAGCGTTTGGCGGGATCGGCGTCTCAGCGATTAGCACATCTCCCCCAACCGCTACGGGAGCTTTCACCGCCTTGGTAACCTTCTGCGCCTTGACCGGCAAGGAAGCTGTTACCGGCTTGGCGGCTGACGGCGGCGCTTCACCCCTCAGTTCCTCTAGAATACCTGCGTGGCCCAGCGCCGTCACGCCCACCTGAGAATGGGTGACGGTCTTCACGAGGCTACCGCCCCGGTAGATCGTAAAATTATTCGTCTTGGCCACGGCATCATAAACCACGATGTCGCCCTTCTCCAGGTAAGTATTGGCCAGCGCCAGCAGGATGCGTTTCAGCGTTAGGTAGGATTTCTTCAAGATTACACCTTAGGGGCGAGTAGCCCCATAGATGGAATCCGAAAGTCGGTTTATTCTGAATTACTTCTTAACGACACTTGGCGCAGCGGTAATGCTCATCGTCCGGTTGGTTACTCGTATTCTCCGGAAGATTCATTTCGCGATAAATTCTAGCCAGCATCTCTGAGTCCTTTAGAATACACCGGTCGGCTGTCAAGATAAACTGGCGGTTCCCAATATCGTAACCAACTCGCCCACGCGGTGGCGTCCGATAATCCATATCGTTTGGAACCATACCCCAGCGCTGAAATTTCGGCCACATTTTCTCATGGTTAGATGGATACGTCTTATAACCCGACCATTCGTCCGCTTCACTGAGAGCGGCTGTATCAAAGATGAGTTCAGAACCGACAACCCAGAAGATGCCAACCTCCGGCATACCAGCTTCTTTAGCCATCTGCTCCCTGGAGTGCTCGTTCCGCGATTGCATCTCGTCGAATAAGCCTTGTAGGCGTTGTGGGGGGTCAGTTTCACTCATTTTGTAGCGCTCCTCCAGGTGCTTCCAATATACCGTAAAACGCTACATCTGCTCCAAAACCGCGTCACAATTGGCGCGGACGCGCAGAAAGTACGTGGCTTCGATATCTTGCCGATTGGGTAGCTTCAGCTTCTTAGGCGACACCTTCAAGTATTTCGCTATTTTGTTGACCGCCTGGGTCCATTTACTGTTGGTCTGGCTTTCCACAAGGCGAATTGACTCCTCGATAGCCTTAGCCCGGTCGAAACGGCCCTTTGTTCCCGTTATCTCCAGCCATTTAGGGAGCGTTTGATCGATCAGGTTTTCCACTTCTTCTTCCCAACCGTCTACCGGAGCCATGAACCCATTCGCCTTCGCAATCTCCGCCTTGAAGTATTCGCCAACCGCTCCCCACACAAACTCCCAGACGCGATCCTTGTAAACGTCGCGCGGGAATGCGAAGGCGAATTTTGGGATTGTGGCCGTGCTCATACCTTCACTATACCAAGAACCGGCGCAATCACGACCGCGCGGCCAAACTCACTGCGCCACTGCCCGTTCCTATTGAAGAAGCGTAGATCGCCCGTCTCCGAATCCAGGTGCAGGTGTAGGGAGGCTTTGGTTGCCTTAACGACGGTGCCGGGGTAAGGTTTCGGTTCTACGTAGCAGTAGGTTAAGGTAACCCGGTCGCCGGGATGCAAGGGGCTCATACTCTAATCTACCGGGTGGGTAGCTGGAATGTTGATTCAGGAATGGGTTTATTTTGCGTCTATTTGTTAAGTTCGGTTCGAACAAACACATTGCGGCCTTGTTTCTTTATTCGCTGGATCTCACCAGCGTTCGTCATTTGAGCCAAGGCGGTCCGC
>Ga0302140_10010995_pt1 | contig 11161 bp, 7 predicted proteins | sample I_Bog_E1_1_FD_202095 | JGI IMG/M metagenome (GOLD analysis project Ga0302140, IMG submission 202095) | Peat permafrost microbial communities from Stordalen Mire near Abisko, Sweden - I_Bog_E1_1 | ecosystem: Environmental > Terrestrial > Soil > Wetlands > Peat | place: Sweden: Abisko, Stordalen...
ACCGACGTAATCCCCCAATAACCCGTCGCGCTCACAGCCGCGACGAACCCCAAGCTGGCGAGGGTCAAACCGAACAGCTTCGTCCTAATGGTGATTCGCATCCGGTCTAACCCCCCCCGATGGCTCCAGGCGCCGTGTTCTTCCTGTCGATCTGGCGTGCAGGATGGAACCCCTGCATTTGAATCAGATCGGCGTCCCGAAGCGTATCTTTAGCGAATCGATCTGCAGGCTGCTGAGATAACCGCGGGTGCCCCACCCTAAATTTCGCGCTCTTTGCAAAATTCAGAGTGGGGATTTTGACCTGCGGGGCGGCATCTCTTCCGACGGGTGGCCCGTCCTTGAGAAAGCTCGGTCTTTGCCAGCATCACCTCACAGAGGTGCCCCATTTCTGCGCGCGCCCTTTGCGCCGAAGTGGGATCCTACTCTTCGATTTCCGATCCCATCATTTGCCGTCGTGGTCTGGATCTCCCGCAGCTTGGTCGCCGGTACTTTTCAGCGTGACTTTATCTTCCGGCACCGTGCTGCCTGTTGAAGCCGGCGCCGCGGGTTGCGGCTGGCGAGCAGCCTGTTGTGGGACTTCCTTGGTGGAGTTGGCATTGGCGCTGCTAATTGGATTGATCATTTGACTCAAATCGGCGTTTCGAAGCGTATCTTTAGCGAATCGATCGGTCACCTGCTGAGATACCGCGGGTGCCCCACCCAAACGGGTGCCCCGCTCCAACTTTTCGCACTCTTGGCAAAATTTAGCGTGGGGATTTTGACCTACGAGGCGGCATCTCTTCCGACGGGTGGCCCGTCCTATCGCGAAGCGAAGGGCGGGAGCTTTTCGAGCCCTCGCCCAGCATTAGAACCAGCCGTCCCTACTTGATCGTCTTCAAAAACTTTCCGGCAGTACTGTACACCCAGATCGCATTGCCAAAAGGGTCGGAGAGATATATGCGCCCGCGAGCGTTATCGACAGCGATGCCGTAGGGCTGGAAGGACAAGTTGAGAAGGTCGGGATAGTATATGCCTCCGTCTTGCGGGGAATTCACCGACACGGTCATGTCGTTATTCGCCGCATACACGTTACCCAGCGCATCGCTCGTCAAAGCGAGCGCCGTGCCCGGCATTCCATTCACAGAGGTGCCGTTATTCAGCAGGTAGCTCGTCTCCGAGCGGAAAAACGTCGTTCCATTGCTGCCCCACGAAAGCGTTCCTTGCCCCACCGCCACGCTATACACCGGATTGCTCGGACTGGTGGTCGAGATCAGCGTCGCGGGCGCCTGGAAGACGGCGGTCGGCGCATAGATGGAGATATAGCTGTCATCGTTCACCACCAAAATGTTGTCGAGCCCATCGATGGCAATCGCGACTGGACCCTGAATTCCGTTCGTGATCGTCGCACTCGTGTTTTGCACGCCTCCGTTGTATTCGGTGATGCTGCCATTCACTCCACCGCTATTCGCGACCCATAGATTCCCCAGTGGATCGACCGCGACGCCGGTTGGATAGCTCACCCCCTGCGTGATCGTGTCCGCCGACTGCAGTGCATAACCTGGGCTGAAGACTAGTATGTTATTGCCGTTCGTGTTGGCAACGTAAAGATTGCCCTTCGCGTCCAGGGCAAGTCCCCACGGAAAGTGGAGCGGGTTGGGAGCGGCGAGACTGGCCGATGCGAGGACGAACAAGCTCAGTACGGTAAAAGCTAAGCGGACGATGGCGGATTTCCGTTTCATGATTTGCCTTCTCTCCAGGAATTTTGCTTTCTTGGCGCTTTGCGCTGCCTACAAGTGAAAGCGACATCCAAAGAAGATTTCCCTCACCCGCCAGGGAAAATAAATAAATAAATAAGAAGGGGTGGCCCGTCCTATCGCGAAGCGAAGGGCGGGAACGCAGCGAACGACCCGCATACGTCCAATGTTTTCATCCCGAGCCTGAGCGAAGCCGGGTGGCGATGGATCTGCAGTTTGGCTAATGGCCCACTTATCAAAGCCAAATATTAAGGAAGCGGGTGGCCCATTCTAAATTTCGCGCTCTTTGCGAAATTTAGAGTGGGGATTGCGCGGCGGAGATCGAGTCGGAATCGACGACATAAAGCAGTTCTGCTCATGGGGAAGTTTTCCCGCATCTCTTTCATGTCCTCGCGGGAATCGGCTGTCGTATCTTTAATTCTCGCCGGGTGGCCCGTCCTATCGCGAAGCGAAGGGCGGGAACTTAGCGAACGACCCGCATACCTCCAATGTTGTCATCCCGACGCTGAGCGAAGCCGGGTGGGCCACATCTTTGCCGCGAAGATAAATCGCTTTCTCTTCGGCGCTCGATTTACTTTGGGGTGCGCCAACTTCTCGCGTTTGAGAAGTGGCCCGGAAGACAGTCTGTAGCGCAGAACTCCCGCTTTTCGCCGTCGTTGGATCGCAAAGCCCGTTAGGGAATTTCCAAACCTTCGTCCCCCCGCGCAGCTACGGAACACGAAATCCTTTGACTTAGCCTCCACCGCACCGGAAAATGAAGTTTGTGGCGACACTCTGCGGACTCGTCCGTCGGCCATGTACGAATCTCGAAGCGCCTCAACACCATTTTTCAGCGCTCTTTGACAAGCTGATTATCTAGCGGCCCGAAAGCAGCTGCCGAAATCCCGAACAAGGCGCATTTATCGCCTAAGTCCTTATTCCGGAATACTTTGATATAAGTCCTTTCGATTCAAAGACCAAATCGATAAATTCCTGCTAACCCCATGATTCCAGAAGACCAGGGGGGAGGGGGGTGGGGGTACTAACTGATAAACAGCGGGCGGGACAAGGTCAAAGAGCGCGAACATCCCACGGAGGTCAAAGAGCGCGAACACCCCACAAAGGTTAGGTGCCAGTCCCGCCCTTCTTCAAGTGCTGCTTCCATCCCAGAATCCGCGCCTTGTTTCCTTCGGCTTCGGCTTCGGGCACCATTCCCTTTTTCTGATAGAGGATCGAAAGGCTGGTATGGGCGAGGATATCGTCGGGATCGATTTCTGAGATTTGTTTCGAGACTTCGATGGCTTCGTCGAAGCGTTGCAGATCCTGCAAAGCGCGGCTCAGTCCGTGCAGCGCGTCGGTAAACTTCGGATCGGCAGCCACCGCCTTCCGGTACTCCTCGACCGCCTGCTCGTGATGGCCTTCGAGCACGAGATCGAGCGCCGCGTAGTAATGCTCTTCGCTGAGCTGACGGGCCAGTTGGCGGGCATTCTCGGGACTGGCCAGATCGTCGGACATGGAAATGGAAGATTGCGGAAAAGAACTGCGCTGATTCTAGCAGGCCGCATAAGCGATTTCCTGATGGCCTTGTTTAGGCCGTTCTATCGTTTCGTCGGCTCGCGCCTCCGGGACCAAATGCCTGGACGAACGGCGGAACGAACAGCTAAACGAATGGCGGAACGAACGGATAATGACCAGCCCCAGTTCCTCGGTTACAATTCCGTGTACGCGGGTTGACCCCATGACCGAAAATCTTCTTCTGATCCCCAGCTCGTTTGTCCGTTGCGCTGGCCCGAACTGCGGCGTTATGAAAGGTGGCAGCGAGCGCTGGTGGATCATGTGGACCTCCTTCGGCGACTACGACGCTCCCGTAATGCATCTCGCCCCATGGGACGAAAAACTGGCGGTGAAAGAAGGCGCCCTCCCCGTTTGCGGCGAAGGCTGCGCCCACAAACTGCAGTCGCAGTTTATGGGAAATGTAATCGAGAATCGCACGCGCCGCACCAGCGGTTCTTAGGCCAGCGGTTCTGGAAGCAAAGTCGTAGTTGCCACTCTGCAGGGTTGTCGGTTTTGGGACTGAGAACAAAGTGTTTCGGTCTTTGCACAATTGGATAACTGGATCCCTGGTATCCCGCATCAGAGTTTGCAAACCTGATCTTGAGTTACAGTGAGGGAGTTCATGAATCTCCGTTCAGCCCTTGTGTCGGCACTGCTGCTGACAAGCCTCGCGGCCGCGCAATCCACTCCGACTCCGGAACCATCTGCCCCTGCGGTGGACGCGGAAAAGCCGACTTTGACCATTCCCGCTGGCACGAGGATCCCACTGTCGTTAAAGCAGTCGATCTCCACTAAAACGGCTAAGACTGGAGATCCCGTCTACGCGGAAACGGCCTTCCCTTTCACCGTCAATGATCGCGTCGTGGTTCCTGCGGGAACCTACATCCAGGGAAAAGTCGAGCGCGCCCAGCGTGGCGGCCACGTGAAAGGACGCGCTGAAATTTTGATTCACTTTACCTCGATGATCTATCCGAATGGATACACCGTGCTGTTGGGCGGTTCGATCGAGAACACGCCAGGCACGGACAGCACCACCATGAAAGATTCAGAAGGCACGATTCAGCAGGACAGCGAAACCGCGCGTAAAGCGAAAGCAGCAGCCGAAGGCGCGACTACCGGTGGAATCATCGGCGCAGTCACCAACGGCGGCAAAGGCGCTGGCATCGGAGCGGGAGTTGGCGGAGTTGCCGGCCTGGCGATTGCCATGCTCTCGCGGGGCTCCGACATACGCCTCGAGCCCGGTACTTCGATCGAAATGGAGATCCAGCGCGAAGTCAGCGTGGACGCGACCCGGATTGCGTCCCGCAAAGAAGTCATCGTCGGCAACGACTGAAGCGGTTCATCCTACTTCAAGACAAACATCGCATTCACGTGCGCGGTGACAGTCACGTTCTGGGGTGAAAACTCTTCGGTGGGAGCAGCATTCGCAGCCATGGCCATAGGTACGGCGCGTCCCCGGATCGGACCCATCACGCGAACATTTTCAAAGGTATCGACTGAGGCGTAGGAGAGTTCTCCGAGTGTACGGCCACTTGCCGTTGCCAACGACTGCGCCGACGCGCGCGCTCGACGGTAGGCATCGGCTACTGCCTTGCTTTTCGCCTCTTCGGTTGAATCGAGTGTGTAACTCAGCGTTTGACTTTCACCGACGCTGGCGTCGGCAAGCTGTCCGGTTACAGGTCCGACTTTGGAAAAGTCCTTGAGTTTCAAACTCACGCTCGTAGTCACCTGGTAGCCGATGACTCGGTGTTTGGGATTTTTCCAGTCGTATTGCGGATTGACGGAGAAGAATCCGATTTCCGCGGACTTGGGGTCGATTCCGTTGGCGCGCATGACCTGGCGCGTCGCCTCGGCCTGTTTGGCTGCGAGATCGTAGGCATCTTTGGCGTTATCTGCCTGCGCCGAGATGTTGAATTGGATGAGCGCCGTGTCGGGAGCGGTTTCAAATTTGCCATCCGCGCCCACAAAGATTGTGTTCGGAATCGGGCTGGGCGCCGCATTCTGCGCTATTGCTAACACGCTCAGGATTACGATTGCACCCGCGACAAGCAAAATGTTTTTCATTGCGCTTCTCCTATGAACAAACGCCAGAGCTCTCGTTATACACCTCTGAAGTTAGAACGCGCTCAGACGGTCGGATTGCAGCGGTTGAAGTGAAAAAGCAGCCTGACTTAAATGAGAGGAAATTCAGAACCCGCTAGAATGCTGCGAGTTTAATTAAGTGAGAGGAGTTCCCGGTCTACCCGCCAGTCGCGAAACAGGCGCATACTGACGGGCTCCGGATCTGATCCCAAGACGGAAGCTTGACCGTCAAGGGCCGTTGGATTTGCTTCACTGCCTAGATTGGATGTAGCGCCGAGGCTAAAACGATGCCCGCTTACACTTTGGGGAAGGATGTATTGGCCTTGTTAATGTCGTCGCGCAACTCTTCCCAGATGCTATCGGGCATTTCGAGAAATACCTTGACGATCTCAGGATCGAACTGACGGCCCGACCAAAGTTTGATTTCCTCGCGGACGGCCTGGATGCTCTGAGCCGCGCGGTACGGGCGATCCGTCCGCATTGCGTCTAACGTGTCGGCAATCGCAAAAATACGTGCGCCGAGCGGAATTTCCTCACCCTTCAGTCCACGCGGATAACCGAGTCCGTCAAAACGCTCCTGATGGGAGTAAATAATCTCCGCTGCTTCGGATAAGAACGGAATGCGCGAGATGATCTTGTAGCCCAGGTAGCAGTGCTCTTTCATCGTGTCCATCTCGCTGTCGGTGAGTTTCCCGGGTTTACGCAAAATGCCATCGGGGATGGCGATCTTGCCGAAATCATGCAGAAACGCTCCCCGCGCAATCACTTTGATGTCTTCTTTGGGCAGCCCCATTTTCTTCGCAATCGCAATGGTGAATGCCGTGACGCGTCGAGAGTGGAATTCCGTCTCGTTGTCTTTAAGATCGAGCGCGTCGCCCAAAGCTGCCAGTGTAATATCGTACGATTCCTCAAGTTTGGAGAGAGCCGTTTTCCATTGCTGGGTGCGAGCCGCCACCAGCGCCTCGAGATTGGTGCGGTAGGCGTCATTCTCACGCTTGAGCCGCCGATTCTCCAGCGCGCGCCGGACCGTCGCCAGCAACTGTTCCCGCTCAAAGGGCTTCAGCAGGTAATCGTAAGCTCCATTGCGCAGCGCCTGCAGGGCGACCTGAATGTCATGGACCGCCGTTACCATCACGATCGGCATATCCGGATAGCGCTCTTTGGCCCGCTCCAGCAGCGCGATCCCATCCATTTCCGCCATCATTAAATCGGACAGCACGAGGTCGAATTCGTCGCCTGATTCCAGAATTGCCATGGCTTCGACGCCGCTGGCCGCCTGGCGTGTCTGAAAGTGGGCTCCGCCCAGCATGGAAGAGACAATCTCGCGAATCGTTTCTTCATCGTCTACTACGAGGATACGATCATTCGGCATGAGGGCTCAGGAAGTTATCGCCCATTTTAGGCCACAACTTCACATTCCGAAAGTAACCATCCCGAGACTGAAATGCAGCGCTTAGCGGGTCCCAGCATGATATTTAAAAAGCTGGGTGTTTGTGCCCCTGGTTGGCCGAGCCCTCAGCGAGTCGTGCCCTTGTCTATGAACTCTGCTCTACTACTGGGAAAATCGGTCGCCATCCTGGCGCTTCCGTGGTTGACAGCGCGTGGAACAGCCGCTCTCATCGTCGTAGTAGTGAGCCTGTTATTCTTTCGCGTGTTTCGGGAGCGGTGCTTGCTGGCATGGGCAGCCGGATGGCTCTCCTATAGCGTCTTCCTGTGGCTCACAAGCGGCTCGCCGGTTCTCGGTTCCCTGCATCTGTCGGTGAAAGCTGCCGCAGCCATCGCCCAGGCCGATTTTGTGCTGGCGATCGCGTTATTTGCTGTGGCCGCCCTGATCTCGGCGCACTCCGAGCGCGTGCTGCCGTTTGTCATTGGGATCTCGTGGGTGGTTCTGGTGGGCGCTGCCATGCACCCGCTGTATTTTCCAGACTCGAAAAATGCGGCTCTGGGACTCGACTTGGCGTGCCGCTTAATTGCGACTACCGCAGCCTTCGAGTTGTTGCGCTACCGTCTGGGACGGATTGGCCTCGGTTCGGTACTATTCGGCGCTGGGCTGCTGACCTTAAATCTCAATTACGCTCCGCTTGCCAGCCACATCTCAAGCGAAGGATATCTCCTAGCCGAAGCACTTTTCGGCGCCAGCCTGCTGCTCGTCGTGCTCGATGATTCCCGTCTGCGCACCCGACGCCTGGCGGTTTTGAATGAGTTGACCGTGGCCATCGCGCGGGCTCAGAACCACGGCCCCATGATGCAGACCGCGCTCGAAAAACTAAAGGCCGTAGTGGGCGCGAAAGCGGCCTGGTTCCTTTTGATGGACGACGGCCAACTCGTCCCTACACAACACGTCGGCCTGTCAGCCGACTTCCTGCGAACTCTCGGGCAAGCGGGAACCAGCGAAACGCAAGTCCGGATCATTCAGGAACGCCGGGCTACGGTAATCCAACCGTCCGACATGTCGGAATCGGATCGCGCGCAGTTGGCGAAGCAGGGCATTCGGCACACCATTCTGCTGCCGATCCAAGGAAAGAAATCAACCGTCGGGATGCTGGCGCTTGGCTGTTCCGGCAGTTCGCGACACACCCGCGAAGAACTCGACTTCCTGGAAACGTCGGTGCAGGCGCTCGGCATCGCGGTCGAAAATCTGCGGCTGCTGGAACAGGTACTACGATCCCAGCGGCAGTGGATGAACACGTTCGATTCCATCCAGGATCTGATTCTTGCGCATGACGCAGATTTTCACATTCTCAAGACCAATCAGGCCCTGCTGCAGCGACTGGAGAAAGCCCCGGCTGACGTGTTGGGGAATCTTTGCCGGGATGTTCTGCCCCAAAAGCGTGCCTGGAGTGGATGTCCGTACTGCGAACGTGGCTCGGGACTGACCGAAGGTGTCGATCCCTGTTTTGGTGGCCAGTCGGTGGTCTCCACGTCTTCCTATGCGGAACAAGGAAGTCAACTGAAAGGCACCATCCACGTTGTGCATGACACAACGGCGCGGCAGATGGCGGAAGAAAAATATCGCATGCTCTTCGAGCAGGCGCAGGAAGGCGTCTTCGTCGCCACCCTGGACGGCGATTTGCTCGACTGCAACGACGCTTTTGTCACCATGCTTGGTTACGGCAGCCGCGACGAGTTGATGGCTCTTGACATGGGTGCGGTCCTCAATTCCGTCAGCGAAGAGCGCGAAGCTTTTCGGCAGGAACTCGAGGCGCATAACTACGTCCGCAACTTCGAAATCACGGTGCGGCGTAAGGATGGCACGCTTCTCGTGGTGGCGCAGAGTTGCTTTGCGACGCGCGATCAAAACGGTCGCATCGAACGCTACCAAGGTTTCGTCCTCGACATTACGGAGAAGAAACGCTCGGAAGACGAAATGCGGCGCCGCAATCGCGAACTGAACGCGCTCAATGCGATGGCGGTGATCGCGACGCAGTCGTTTGACCTCGACGAAATCCTGAATCTGACATTGCGCCAGGTCATTTCCTTATTTGGCGCCGAGACTGGTTCGGTCTATCTGGCCGCTGAACCGGAGGGCACATTCCGCCGGCGCGCGGGGTGGGGTCCGCGCAGCGAAGCCCGTGTTCGCATGGCCGAAGTTGTATTCCCCGAAGGTCTGGGCGAGCTTGTAATGCGCTCGCGGGCGGAAGTGGTGACGCAGGATTTCATGCCGCACCTACCTCCCGCTGTCGTCGAATTCGTCTGCGCCGACCGCTTGCCGTATTGGATATGGGTGGTTCTCTGGAGCAAGGACAAGCCCATCGGCATCATGGGCATTGCCAGCAAAGAAGATCGCCACTATTCCAGCAACGACGAAAATCTACTGGTCGCGATCAGCCGTCAGCTTGCGACCACGATTGAAAAAGTTCAGCTCTACGAAGAAACCTGCCGCGCCTACGAAGACCTGCGGCGTACCCAGGAACAACTGCTGCAGAGCGAAAAGATGTCGGCGGTCGGGCAGTTGATTTCGGGTGTCGCACACGAATTGAACAATCCCCTGACCGCGATCCTTGGCTACGCGCAGTTGCTGGAAGGCGCGGGGCTCGATCATCGTTCGGCCGACTACGTTCGCAAGTTGTTCAAACAGGCGCAGCGGACGCACCGAGTGGTCCAGAACCTGCTGTCATTCGCACGACAACGCAAGCCGCAGAAACAGGAAGTTGATTTGCGCAAGGTTCTGGAGGAGTCGCTGACCCTCCGCGAATACGATTTACGCGTCAACAACGTTTCCCTGGAGCGCGACATACCGGAAGATATTCCGTGTGTGCTTGGCGATCCACACCAGTTAGAGCAGGTTTTTCTGAATGTGATTAACAACGCGCTGGATGCCATGGTCGAAGGCAGCGGCAGCGGTGTGTTGAAAGTTCGTGTCTTCAACAAAGACTCTTACGTTTGCGTGGAGTTTGACGACAGCGGACCCGGAATCAAAGATCCAAGCCGCATCTTTGATCCGTTCTACACCACGAAATCCGTGGGCAAGGGCACTGGCCTTGGCCTGAGCATCTGTTACGGCATTGTGAAAGAACACGGCGGCGAAATCGTTGCACGAAATCGCGACGAAGGCGGAGCTACGATCGAAGTCCGATTGCTGGCGAGCGAAAAGCCAGCCCTGCCCGAATCCACCGCGCCGTCGCGCCGCGAGTCGCTGCTCACGGGACGCGTCATGCTGGTCGAAGACGAAGAGGCCGTACTGGAATTCGAGCGAGATGTCCTGATTGGAGCGGGCGCCGAAGTGACCACTTCCTTAAGTGTCGACGATACGCAGGACAAGCTACTCAAGGGGTCCTTTGATGTGATCGTGATGAACGGCCGTATGCCGGGTGGAACGAGCGTCCGTGAGATCTATGAGTGGATCGTTAAGAATTGCCCAGGGCTCGAAAAGGGCTTGCTGCTGACCTTCTCGACCGTTACCGACACACAGACTCGAAGCTTTCTGCAGGAACACGGCGTCCCGACGCTGGCCAAGCCGTTTGAAGTGGCTGACCTGATCTCGCATGTACGTACGCTCAGTCAGCGGGAAGGGCAGGCTGCGAAGGCGTCGGGGCTGACCGCACCAGCGGCAACTACGAACGAAAACCTGGAACAGTCCGACAAGGGCGATGAGAAAGTCTCGGTCGCCAGTGCGGGAACCTCGTAGAATTTGTAATTTGTAGTTTGGTAATTTGTAATTTAAAAGCGACAACCCACCAGCAGTCTCAAGATGTTCCGTGGCAAATGCAGATTACCTATTGCAGATTCGCTTCGCGACCCTTCTCTATTTCTTAACAATCGGATTGTAGCCGTCGCTGATGAGCCGCGTGCGCATGGACTCGGCATCTTTCAGTTCGCCGTAGGGTCCGACCTGGACGTGATAAAACTTATCGATTGCCGGGTTGTTCGCGCTAAACGCCGGATACTGCTTCTTCTTCAATGCATCCACCAGCGCTTCCGCATCTTCCTGGCGGCTGACTGCGGCAACCTGCACGTAATAGTTTCCGCTTGATGCCGTAGCCCCTGACACCGTTCCGGCCGCAGTCCCGCTCGAGGCATTCGTGCTGGGAGTTACCGCGGCTCCCGATTCGCCAGGCGCGTTCGACTGCGGCCTCGCCGACGGAGTACTTGCCTGGTTCTCGGCTGGAGTCAGTCCGGTGTCGGCCGTTTTCTCGCCCACGGCCTTGTAGAATCCAAAGTCGTTGGTTGCCGGAGTCTTCTCTGCGGCATCGTTCTTCGCATCGTTCTTAGCTGCCGATGGCCGAACAATGGTCGATGGAGCGATGGTTGGAGAACCCAGGAGGCCACTCGATCCGCTGATTGCCGTTTTGCGGCCTAGTGAAAAGCCGATC
>Ga0302140_10010996_pt1 | contig 11159 bp, 11 predicted proteins | sample I_Bog_E1_1_FD_202095 | JGI IMG/M metagenome (GOLD analysis project Ga0302140, IMG submission 202095) | Peat permafrost microbial communities from Stordalen Mire near Abisko, Sweden - I_Bog_E1_1 | ecosystem: Environmental > Terrestrial > Soil > Wetlands > Peat | place: Sweden: Abisko, Stordalen...
TCGAAGTGGTGTCCGGAAATTTAACGCACGTTGAAAATCAGCAACTTAGATGGTCCGCCCTCGCTCAACTTATCGCCAAGTCTCGCGGTGTTCCGCGGAGACCCTACGTTCGTATGGTATCCGTCGAGACGGCGCACACCCCAAGCCGTCACTGACGACCGCCGGCTTTATGGGTACCAAAGAACTAAACCCGGCGGAAATCCGTCCAGCAAAATTGCTCTCGCTGTGGCTGAGCAGATCCCTATGCTTCACCAATGCTCTTCCGCGAAGCGATCGATCACTATATTTAAGGCGAAACGCTATTTTACGCCCGGTTCGCTGCCAGTCGGCGCAGCGCCACGGATGTTTCCCTTGATGAAGAAGTCACCCTTGCACATCCACTCACCATCCACCTTCGCCCAGAGGAAAAGGATGGCAAACGTGAAGGGCTTGGTTTTACCGTCGGTCGGGTAGACGTGAAAGTCCGCCCAGTCCCAACCCGCATTGCCGTCAACAAAGGTGTAGACAGATTCGATCTTGACCTTGTTGTCCTTGACCACCTCCTCATAGAGCGGCCGAATCTGCTCGCGCCCGACGCGGACGCCCTCTCCTTCCCCGATAGAGATCACGTCGGCAGTATAGAATTTCGTGACGATGGTGTCGGCGTCATGTTCCGCAAACGCCTTCTCCTTGACAGCGTACTTTGCGCGTATGGCCTTCTTGAATGCACTCAATTGCGGGCTGTTATCGCCGGCCGCCACGCTTGCAGCGGCGGCATCTACCGGCAAGTGGTCCCCGATTGCCGCAAGCACCGCCGGCGGCCGGACGAGGAGCAGCGTGATAACGACAAAGAGCGCGAGGACGTTGGCCATCATGCGATCTCCAGAATCTGTTGTGCAGCCCGCTCGCCCTCCTCGGCCGCCGATTCCCACATCTGAGCACCACTAAGCTCCGAGTGGCCGAAAGAAAGGCGAGCAAATCGTTTGCGAATGATGTCTTTTGGAGTCGGTTTGCCGTCCTTTCCAAAAAAGAAGCCCGGCGGATCGACTACGTAGGCGTGCCCCCAGCGATTGGTAATGATGCCGGCAATGTCGCGATCAGCATCGAAACCATAGTCACCGAACATTCGCGTGAACTGCTCGCGCACTGCCCCTTCGATCGCCGCGTAAGGCATGCCGAAGAGTTGCATTCGCGCGGCCGTGCACTGCTGGGGAAATGGCACACCGGGCAACGGGAACGGGTTGTACATGGTCAGCACAACGGGTTTTGCCGGATCGAGCGGCTGTGTAACCTGGCCGGGGATCTCAAGGTTCCTGCGCAGGCTCACCCACCAGCCGAATCCCTCGAACCAACGAGCAGCCGCTATGCCGAGCCTGTCCATGAACTTCCAGTTACGCAGGGCGATGTTGACCGTCAGCATCGGTGCGTGATGGAAGGCATTCATCGCCTCCCGGTATTCGGGAGAAATATCGCGACAGATATGGCGGTTCGCGTGCTGCTGGCCGCACAGAATCGCAGACTTCGCGCGAACCCGATACAGCTTTCCGCCGAGAAGAAACGTCACGACCACGCCCTTTGCAGACTCCGGGGCTCCCTCGTGTTGCACGGCGACCACGGTCGCCGAGAGTCGCATCCGCACGGGCTCGTTGGCTTTATCGAGCTGATCCCATTGAACGGGGCTATTGAGAACATCCGCCATCCGATACTCGCCCAAGAGCGCGGCTGGCAGGATCTTTTTGAGGAAATGGCGGGCTGCTCCCGCATTTCCTCCGGGAAAGCTGGCGAGGTAGAGACCGTCGCTCGGGTCGATGCCGTCCAGTTCGTAACGCAAGTAACCGCTTACGCCCGGCTGAAGATAATTGACGGGGGAATATGCGGAAATCACGTCCGCACCGAGCCCGCAGCCCATAGCCGCCGCGACGGGATTGAGATACTTCAAAATGTCCGGCAAGACATCCGCCTCGATACCCATTACGTTGATCAGAAACTGCTCGTACGTCATCGAATCGAGCCACCGAGCCCAGTCGGCGCGCCGGGGAGGCGTTCGGTACAACTCCATGTCGACGAAGGCCTTCTTGAGCTTGTCTGATATGGGCGCGTGCTTAAAGCCATCCCGCCACGGGTTCTTTACCCAGCCCTTCCCTTCGTAATAGAAACCGGTATCCGCACGCTCCCAGGAGATGTGCATTGGCCCCCAGACGTCCTCCGGCACCAGGATGTCCTGGCTGAGGCCAGCCGGCTTCTGGTACACGAACTCGTCGGGGAAACCCAAATCCTTGGCGAAATGCGAGTAAATGCCCGCTTCCTTCGCCCGCGGAAATGGCACGACCATACCCGTGGAGCCCTGCGGTGCAGTCAGATGATAGCCATCCACCTCAAATTCATTCTGCTTTGCCTCACCACCGAATATCGGGTGCTGATCGAGCATCAATACTGTCCCGTTCGACCGGCCCTTGCGGTAAGTCCAGCATGCCGCAAGCCCGGCAATACCGCAGCCGATGATGACGACGTCCGGACTCTCCCCGGTATCGGTAGCGGCGCGCAGCGCCTTGTCGAATTCTTGATTGCGAATTCCCGCATGTGCGGCGTTGACCACTTCGTGAGTGTTGCCGTTGGCGCGGGCATAATCACCAATTCCACCGGGACCCGTCCAATCGGCCCCAAGCCCTGTCATCGGAGCGCGAACCGTTTGCGCCTGGGCGCTACGGATCGCGGTTGGCGATGCCATTCCGAGTAGTCCTGCGCCGGCGCCAAGCAGCGTTGATCCGACGAAATCTCGGCGGGTAATTGGCGGACTCTCGGACAATCGCGCGGCGGCGTCGACGGCCAAGTCCGGCTCGGCTTGATGCTCGGGGTCCTTCATCCCAGCGCTCCCGTTTGGTCAGGTGACCAACACGCTACAATCATGCGCCGTGTGTGTCAAGATTGCGGGACCAAGGGAGGCTAGAGCATGGCTTCAGCGACCAAGCGGCAGCGCCCAAGAGCCCATGCCGGCGCGAGCGAACAGGGCAAGGCGACGGCGCAACGTGTGATCGATGCCGCTCGGGAACTGCTCATGACGAAGGGCCACGCGCAGTTCTCGGTGCGCAATGTCGCGGCGCAGGCCGAGCTGCACCTGGCGAACGTGCAGTATTATTTCCCGACACGGGACGATCTCGTGCGCGCGATCGTTAAGGATATCGACGCGCGCTATAGAGCCGCATATACGCAGGCGCTGGCCAACGCGCCGCCGGATCGCGTCGCGCGCTTCCGCGCCATACTTAAGTTTGCTCTGCGCGACATCGAGCGCGCACCGACGCGCCGCTTCTTCATCCAGCTGTGGGGATTGCTGAACTCGTTGGACGGGCGCTCCAGCGAGCTGCTTAGTGAGGCATACGCCATCGACATCCAGCATCTAAGCGAGTGCGTTGCCGAACTTGAACCGGAGGTCCACCCAGTCGAGATCCGCAGGCGCGCCACTCTCTTGGCCGCCATGATTGAGGGCCTGCTGGTCGTACATAGCGCTCACAGCCGCAACAAGACTGAAATGAAGGCTCTCATCTCGCACGCTGAAAAAGCGTGCATGCAGATCGCACGAGGGAATCCAGATGGCGCCCTCCTCTAGCAGTACCTTGAGCGGTAAAGCGCGCCCGGACGGATTGCTCGGGCTACGCCCTCGTCCTCCGCTTCGCTCCGGACCGCCGCCGCTGAAGCGACAACGTCCAACCCGGCGAAGCGCCGGGTTGTCGAACCGTCTTTTTGTCTGTCGGCGGTTCGAACTGCTCGTTTTCGGGGCGCTGGCGCCGGCTGCCAATATATTTTTTGTCATTAAGCGCGCCCGGACGGATTCGAACCGCCGACCACCTGGTTCGAAGCCAGATTCAGCCAATACTCTCGAATTCTGGCGACTACGCTGTACCACTAAATTCCCTTGATTTCTGGTGTTTCCGTCTACCCCTGATTACGCTAGACTTCGGCTGCCTTGGCTTACATGGGGCTTACATGACGCTCCGGGTCAAGACGGGCGACGCGCTTCGCTTCCGACGAAACGCACGCCCTGACCACCTACGCCGCTCTAGGAGGCGAAGAACATGGCTACCCCCAAGCTTAGCTCGGCCACCGTCGATAATCTGCCTTACGAGGCCAATAGTGCGTCCTGGACGATTCACTGGCACCACAAGGTGCGTGGCTTCGGACTCAGGGTTACCGAACAGGGTGCCCGAACCTACGTCGTCCGATATCGGTTGCGCGGTTCCCGGGCACAGAAGCTCCGGGCGCTCGGCTCCACCGACAAACTCACCTTCGGTCAGGCCCAGGAGAACGCCCGCGAGGTCCTGCGGCTCGCCAGCCAGGGACAGGACTGGTTTGATGAGATCCGCCGCAAGCGCGCCCAAACCTTAGGGGAAGTCTGGCGGTACTACCAGGCCGAGCATCTTGCCGGCACCGGGGTATCAGAACGATCCCGCGGCGATGCCAAACTCCTGTGGGCGAACCACTGCGAGAAGGAATTCGATTTCAAGTCGCTCGCCGATATCACCCCAGAGAGCGCCCGCGACTGGCACCGGCGAGCAACCAGGCGCGGTCCCTACGTCGCCAATCGCGCTGCACAACTCTTGCGAGCAGCCTGGAACTACGGCCTCAAGTTCGGGCGCATACCCCGCGAGCACGCCAATCCCTTCGCCTCGATCACTCTAAACCGGGAGACCGCCCGGCAAACAATTCTCGAGCCTGCCCAGGTACCTCGATTCGCAAAGGCGATGAACGCAATTGCCGATCCGTTTGCACGCGCCTATCTCTGGTTGCTTTTCTACACCGGTTGCCGGCGAACGGAATTGCTCAAGCTGCAATGGTCCGATGTCGAAATCGCACCGAAGAGACCCAAGGAATCCCGCAGCGGCTCGATCACCTTACGCGAAACCAAGGGCGCTGAGCGGCGCGTCGTGGCACTGTCAGAGCCGGCGGTCGAGATTCTGGAAGCCTTGTCGCGAACCGAAAACCCGCACGTCTTTATCGGTACTCGCAAGACGAAGAACCATCCGTTCGATCTCAAGCACCACCTAGACCCCAAGGAACATTGGGAGAACGTGCGCACGGCGGCCAACCTGCCAGAGCTGCGCCTTCATGATTTGCGCCGCTCGTTTGGCTCTTGGCTCGGCGCCGCGGGCGTCACTCCCAAGCTGATTGGCACGGTGCTCGGCCATAAGACCGACATCACAAGCCGCGTATACGTGCAACTCGGTGAGGCGGCCGGCATCAAACGGCAACTTGTCACCGCGCATGCCGCACTCGCCCAGGAGTTTAGCAAAGAGAAACAGCGAGCTGAGGTAATTCCCCTCAAGTGGAAGGCCGCGACACACGCAAAAACCGAAAGCTGACGTCATAGATAGTCGCGACAAATCCATAGGGATCGCATCATGTCTCACAGGTCGCAGCATGACAGTTATTTTAATTTTCAGCGTCAACAATTAATAAAGGGTTATCGCCCAGCGTTACTTCAAGTCATCGTCTATTGCAAAGCGAACGATCTGCCTATCCCCCCTTGGGCACGAGAGGCTCTGGCGGATGCGTTTAGCCAATACCTTGGTTGCTGGAACAAGGAAACCAAGAAGTGGGAACCTGAAGTGACTGGGGTAGTTTTGAGCGGGCCTGACGAAGGACGCGGAAGCAAACGACCCTCACTAGACGAACTCCTGGGCATGAAAGGCAAAGGCGGTCGACGAAGCCAGTATCAATCCGAATACGCAGACTTCATTCACTGGGGGGAGATTATCAACGTGGAGTGCCTTATGCGAGAGACGGGCATGTCAGAGAAAGACGCAGTGATCGAGTTAGCCAATCGACGCGGAGAACAATTTGATGACGCAAAAAAATTAATCAACCGATTCAAACAGATGAAATACAACTATAAGCGCAGAAAACGCCGACGCCTCATCTAACCACTTAATCGCGCCGCGCGCGCCGAACGGCGTCGGACATCATCCGCGCGACTCCTGTTGAGCCACCCGTCAAGGTCCGCAGAGAGCTTCCCCAGAACAGCGCCTCTTCGGACGAATTGATTGTTACGCCGAGCAGCATCCGGCTACTGCCGGTTACGAACTCTCTTCCTAGTTCCTAACCACGAATTACGGCCGGTAACATCAAATTTTCCGAAATCGGCGGAATTTATATGCAAATTGTCGAGGACGAGAGGTGGTTTACTCCGACGGATTTGGCCCGCATGTATGGTTGTCACCCACGGACTATCGTCAATTGGATACGCCGTGGTTGGCTTCCAACTCCTCGCGCGATGCCAAACGGGCGGCGCGGATGGCCCCGTGGTGATATCCAGCGGCATACAGTCGCGAAAAGTACGGAAGCGGCAAAATGAGCGGCTTAGACGTTCTGGCTGCCGAACTAATCGACGCCCTCATTCCACGGCTGGTTGACGCACTTGAAAGTCGTGCGAACCTGATGCCCGCACCCCCCCGGCCGGATCTTCCGGCGCTGCTAACTGAAAAGCAGTACAGCGAGCATTATTCGATACCCGTTCGCACGCTTCAGGGCAGGCGATTAAGCGGAAAATCGAGTCCGCAATACGTCCGATTGGGTAGGCGAATCTTGTATCTGAACTCGCCACCGACAAATGCCCCGTGAATGCCGATAAGTTACCTGCCGGCCTATCTCGCGCTAAACGGACTGCCCCTGATCGATGGGTCTCCGTCGCCACCGATGGTGAAGCACTCAACGCTGCTGCTATACCCCTCCGCGGACACTATGCACTCGGCGAGGCAGCCAACGAATGAGCGCCGACCCGATAACACTAGGGGAGTCGCAAGGCCAGAGCACGTTGCAAGCCGCGCTTTCGCTGGCGGAAGAGTATGGCTTGCCTGTCTTACCATGCCGGCGAATTGACGAAGTAATTGACGGCAGACGCTACAGAGCGAAGTCGCCGTTGACCCCGCACGGGTACAAGAATGCGTCAACAAGCATAGATCAAATTGTCGAATGGTGGACCCAGCGGCCCGACGCGTTGATCGGTGTTCCCACGGGCGCGGCGTCTAATCTCTTTTGTATCGATGTCGATCCGCCCGGCGCAGACTGGTACGCGAATAATTTCAACCGCCTGAACGCCGGGCGCATCCACACAACACCTCGCGGCCACCACCTCCTGTATCGGGCATCGGGACTGGGCTGTACGACGCGCACGCTCGCCGATGGAGTCGATACGCGCGGTGAAGGCGGCCACATCATCTTTTGGCCCGCACACGGACTTGAAGCGGTTGGGGATATCGAGGACGTTGGCCCACTCCCCGCGTGGGTCACCGACGAACTCAAAGCAGCGTACGCGCGCAAAACCGAGCAGACTCCCTCCGACGGCGGAGTCGGCACCGACCGCTCTCGCGATCTTCTTGCGCGCGTCGGCCGTGACGTACGGGCCGGGTTAGCCAATTACGAGATTATTGCAAAGCACCGTGCGCACCCGCATGCCGTCGACCAAACTGACGCGGACCGCGCCGTTCAACGCTGCATTGATAAAGCGCGCGAAGATGCCGCGGGAATCGATGCGGACGACCAATACGAGTGGGTACCGCCGCCGGTGGTCACGTATGGCGAGCACTTTGATCCGGCCGCGATCCCGCTGCGTGAGTGGCTGATACGCGGGCGCTACGCGCTCGGCGAGGGCACAGCCATAGCGGGGCCGCCTGGAACGAACAAGAGCAGCCTGTTGCTCACCGACGCCGTGCAGCTCGTGACGCAACGTAGCTTGCTCGGTGAGGCGATCGACAAAGGGGGCGGCGTGCTATTCCTTGTCGGCGAGGATCGGCGGCGCGACTTCGACGCGCGTCTGGCCGGACTGTGTGAGCATTACCGCATACCGCCGCTCGAGCTCGGCAACCGCCTGCACGTTGTCTACCAATCCGAGATTAACCCCGCTGAATACACACTGGCCCGCATGGTCGAGGACATGGCCACGCTCAATATGCAGATGTTCGATTGGCTGGGCCAGTTTCCCAGCCTTGTGGCGCTATTTATCGATCCGATGGTGTCCTGGCATCGTCTAATCGAGAATGACAACATGGCAATGCAACAGCTATGTATCGCGCTCCGCGGACTTGCGGCCCAAGCGAATATCGCGGTCGCCTTCGATCACCATGTTACCAAAGTGGCGATGTTCGACCCTGAGGCCCACGTCGGCAACCTGGCGGCCATGCGGGGTGGGTCCACTATTGCCGCAGACATGCGTTGGGCGTTCACCATGGCGAGGCTCAAGCCTGAAACCGCTGCCCAATTCGGCATCGCGGAGGAGGACCGCAAGGTCTATCGACGACTGGATACGCTCAAAGCGAGTTACGGCCCCGACGACGAGGGCCCACGGCTGCTGAAAATCGAATCGGTACGGATTGCCAACGGGGAGTACGTTGGCGTGCTGACCCCGGTGGACGCTGATCGGCTACGCGCCGATGGACAAGAGCGCCGAGAACAGGCGGAACAGGACCGTCGCCGACAGTTGGGCGATGCCCTCGCGCGGATGCTGCGCGAGAAGCGTCCCCGATCGGCCGCCGAGGCGGCGCTTTGGATCGAGACCCGCGCGCCCGAATTATTTACATCCAAGAGAGGCACGCTGTGTCACCGCTCTATACGCGATAGGTTGCCTTCCGAGATTGGCCAAGGCATCGACACGGTGAGCAACGGAAAGCCGGCCAGAATCGTTGTCCGTGCCTCTGGCAGCGGTAACGGAACACGGCATGAAATCGACTTCGAGCAGCAAGACGTGCCATGAGTGGCAAGACTAGTGGCAAATGAGTGGCAGTCTGCCAGTGGATGTGCCACTCAAGCCCTGCGAGGCGTCGCAGAGTAGTGGTGGCAACCACCATTCTTATGGTTGCCACTCACTGCGACTGCGCGCTGCCGCAAGCGGAACTGTTAACCCTGGACATACCTGCAACGGCACGACTCGTGCCAAACTAGAGTGAAAATGACCATCTACCGCGCGGCTGTAGCCCCCCCTAACATGAAGGGACCCAACGATCGCATCACACCCGACTGGGGGCGCAAAACGCCCTTATCGATCAACGCGCGCGCGTGAGCGGCTCGCCGTGAAAATCGTTTCAACTAATAGGCATTTTGACCCCCCGGCACCCCCCCGCTTTGGCGGTTGGGACCCCTAAAGTACCGGTACTTGGAACGAACGTGCAGCATGTCAGTCGTCGTATTTATCTTCACGGTGATCTAGTGACCACCGGTCAAGCCTATTGTAGATGTTGCGAAAGATTCGAAGCACCACAGCACTTCCGAGAGGTCCACGACAGCGAGTCAAATATCGATATTTATCGGCGCGGTCTCGCGGCGCTTAAGCAACTCGAAGAATGGGGGCGGGTCATGCCCTCCGCGCGCGCGAACATGTTTCAATCCGCGGCGGACGAGCAGGCGGTCGACGATTGGTCGTGAATAGTGCAGCTTCCCTATCACTCAGATACAGTGAACGCCTCATAAATCCGTGCGGCACAATTGGGAATTTGCGGCCCTTTCAACCGGGCCAATCCGGCAACCCCGGCGGCAAGCCCGTAGGTTCGCGAAACCAGCTGCACGGCGATTTCCTTACTGCCTTGTGCGCTGACTTTGAGGTCCACGGTGTTAAGGCGATCGAACGCTGTCGGGAGGAGTTCCCAGTGAAGTATCTTGAGGTCGTGTTACGAATCGTTATATGGCGCTAGACCAGTCTTGCATTCCGCACATCGCGGACATGATTAGGCGTGTATTTCCGCCATTTGAGTTCAGCCGACGAAGGCGTTAGCCGGGACGCCGGTATGCGTCCGGTAATCCGCGTCTTTCCTGCTGGGGACTGATCGGCCAGAGTTCACTCCAGGTAACAGACCGGGAGGTGACGGATGAGCGGGACACGGCTATCGCCGTCGAGGCGGCGAGAGGATATTCGGGTGTGGTGGGCCGCGCATGTGAAGGCCCAGCGGGATTCCGGGCAGAGTCAGGTGGCTTACTGCAGGGCCCGAGGCCTCGATCCGAAGTACTTTACCCTCTGGAAACGTAGGCAGCGTGGTCTGCGGGTTTCCGCGAAGCCAACCGAGGCGCCCGGCCTGATCCCGGTCGTGGTGCGGGCCGATAGGATGGGCCTGGCCCCGGCAACGCCTCGAGGCGAGCCGACGCACGAGCCAGCGGCCATCGTCGCCCTTCGCCTGAGCCTCGGCAACGGGATCAGCCTGTCGCTCGAGGTGGCCGCCGCGGCGATTCCGACCCTGGTCCGCGAGCTGGCGGGACTGCGATGCTGAGCGTTGCGCCCGGCGCGCGCATCTTCATGGCGGTCGGGCCGGTGGACATGCGCAGATCCTTCGATGGGCTTTGCGCCACCATCACCGAGGCGCTCGGCGGTGATCCGCTCTCGGGCGATGTATTTCTGTTTCGCGGCAAGCGGGCGGACCGGCTCAAAGCGATTGCTTGGGATCGAACAGGACTCGCGATATGGTACAAGCGACTGGAGCGTGGCAAGTTCAAGTGGCCTTCCCGCGATGCCGTCTCGATCGAGTTGACGGAGCAGGAACTCGCCCTCCTGCTGGATGGCGTGGACTTCACGCGCATCCGACGATTGCCGGCGTTCTCTCTGCATGCGCCACCGCCATGAGTGCGCTAAATATCTGTGGCGCGAGCTTTCTCTCTGCACGGTATTTGATAAAATACGCATGTGGCAACCGCTGCAAGTTATCCGACCGATGTGCCAACGCTGCACTTCATGCTCGATGAGCAGCGGCAGTTGATCGAGTCGCTCAAGGCGAACCTGCACCGGATGCTCAAGTGGCGCTTTGGCCCGAAGAGCGAGGCATTCAACGTCGATCAGTTCGGCCTCTTTGCCGACGACAGTGTTGTGATCGAGGTGCCGGGATCGGAAGCCCGCGACACGAAGGAGACGGCCGGCTCGCCCGCACCGGCGGCTCCCGCTGAACGTCGGCGGGCTATTCGGGTGCTGAAGAACCTGCAGCGCATCATCGATCCGCCGATTGACGTCTCCGAGGAGCAGAAGATCTGTCCCTGCTGCGGGGAGCGGATGAGCGTGTTTGGTCATGAGTCCTCCGAGCAGCTGCACTATGTGCCGGCCAGACTCGAAGTCCATGAGACCCGCAGGCTCAAATATTCCTGTGGGCAGTGCCACGGCGCGATTGTTCGGGCCCAGATCCCTGTGTTGCCGCCGATCCCGAAGAGTATGGCGTCGG
>Ga0302140_10010998_pt1 | contig 11159 bp, 8 predicted proteins | sample I_Bog_E1_1_FD_202095 | JGI IMG/M metagenome (GOLD analysis project Ga0302140, IMG submission 202095) | Peat permafrost microbial communities from Stordalen Mire near Abisko, Sweden - I_Bog_E1_1 | ecosystem: Environmental > Terrestrial > Soil > Wetlands > Peat | place: Sweden: Abisko, Stordalen...
AGTAATGGAACTTCTCGCTGGAACCGACGGCGTTGGCGACCAGGGTATTCATCCCGATCAAGTTGAACAGGCTGGTCCTGACCAGCTTGATCCCGCCACCGTAATTGTCTTCCACGGTGTTCTGAAAGACGATGTTATAGAGAGCGTTATCGAGCGAGATGCCCGGCACTTTGGCCGCCGGAGTGCCATCGGCAAGACGCCCCGAATGTTCGATTGTCTCCATCTTCAGCACGACATCCGGTTCGCCCCAGCGGCTGCCGTTGCGGCGCACAACATTCGCCACCACCACATTCGCAACGGAAGCGTCGTCCAGGCAAATACCTTCTTTCGCATTTGCCGCGATCAGGTTCGAAGCGATGACATTCTTCACGCCTCCGTCGGAATACACGCCGCCTGCCTGGTTCCGCACCAGGCGGTTCGCGCGAATCAGGTTTCCAGAGGGGGGATGGCGGCGTGTCGCCAGAGGCTGTTGCAGCACTCCGTAGGATTCCGGGCCATAAATCGCGCGTGAGTCGGCGGCCAGATCCACTTCACGATCGGTGAGCAAAATGGCAGCGGCCAGGTTTGGTGTTCCTATGCCGTCCTCGATGCGGTTCTCTTCAATGACGCTCCCGGTGACTCCGCGATGAAGGATAATGCCGGCGTACTTCAGGCCGGAGATGTAGCCTCCCCGCACAGCTATCGCGTTCGAGGAACTTATTACAATACCTGCGCCGCCCAGACCGTGGATAGTGATGCCCGAAATTCGAATCCGTTGCGAGTTATGGATCAGAACGCCCGAATCCCCGCCCAGAAAACGGCCGCCCCGCAGGTCGATCCCGTTGGCATTTTCAATACGCACCAGGTATTGCAGCGCCGTTGCTCCGCGAAGTACCGCATTGCCAAGATCGAGCCTGATGCCGGAACCGGCTATTCGCAGCGGCTGGTCTATCTCAAGTGCGGCCGATTGGACCCGGACCGACCTTGCGCCGCCGCCTGTCAGGAGCGCATTCAGCTCAGACGACTTGCTTCCCCGGAACTCAGTCTCCTGCGTGGCGTGAATTTCCAGTTCGTCCGCAAGTCCAGCGAGAGCGGGCACACTCTCCCAGGCGCGAATCGCCGACTTGCCGATCAGATCGAGATCCTTTGCGCGCTTCGTGATCTGCAGGTGGACCAGAGCACCGCCCAGCGGGCCGTAGCGAGCATCCCGCAGGTGGGGAAGATGGTAGACCTCGAATAGATCGACGGGTTCTATATCGGTGACCGGCGAGTTACCGGACGATTGCCCGCCCGTGAACTCGGCTTTCGAGATGGAGGCTATCCGTGAGGCTCCTCGGCCTGAGCAGCCTGACAACCCAGCCGCAAGTATCGCGACGATGAGAAACGGTCGAATGTCGTAGCTCCTGTAACCAGAATTCAGGCCCAAGGTTAGCAGAACGCACGCCTATAGGTCAGCTTCTAAAGGTTGAAATATACACAGTTGAATCGGCGTACGGTAACACCTGCGCCCCGCGCAGGAAAAGCTTCACCGGAAGTGACTCGGACGAGCCCTTCGCCGCCTCGACATGCGATTGTCTGGAGGCCGCCCTCCGGTTTTGCCGGGCGCCTCCCTATGCAACCAGGTGCATTCGGTGCGGACCTCAAAATCCTGGATGAGCCCCTGCGGCTCGCGAACCAGAATCACCGTACTGCTTCCAGCAGGCCGTCCCACGTCCGTCTCGACCGTGCCGGCAATCTTCGCAATGACCGGCTCAGCGTAATCTGCAGCGGCGCCACAATGTCTGACTCCGTAACTTCGATTCTGCGCTCCACAGCCTCACGTAAGCCAAGCCCGACCGATTTCACCCAGGCCTCCGCGCTACCCGACAGACGCACGTCGTAATTTCCCGGTGCGACATCGGCGAGGACGAACGACCCGTCGTTATTGATTTTGGTTCTGATGTCGCTCAGCCCGGTGCCATCCAGCGCAGAAAGGCTAACCTGCATCTTGCTGAAATCCGTCAGTGGCTCGCCTTCGATGACTATGCCCCCGTGAACTTCCGCGAGAGGCTGAAGATTCAGTACCGCATCATCGATATCCCGGTTGACGATGCGGGGCCGCGTGCTGGCAAGAAGTGGTCTACACGGTTCCGGGCGAACCGCGCAGCGTCAACCCCGCCTTGGGAATCGGCTGGCCGTGTCGGCTGGCCGCTCGCATCGGTGATGCGTCCTGCTACACTCGCACTCGGCTTCTGGCCGAACGCAATCGCCGCGAAAATAATCGCCGAAATGAATAACCCTTTCATGCCCGTCCAGCCTGCCGATATTCTAATGCTAACCTGAGTCCGTGAATTGCCTCTACGACATCGACCCCGGCCCCGACTCACCGGAGGTTGTGCGCATGATCGTGGAAATCCCCCAGCACTCCGCGAATAAATACGAATACGATGGCAAACTGGGCGTTTTCCGGCTCGACCGCGCGCTCTATTCGCCGCTCCATTACCCCGGCGATTACGGCTTCATCCCCGGCACGCTGGCCGACGATAACGATCCGCTCGACTGTCTGGTGCTCGTGCAGCAGCCCAGCTATCCCGGCGTGCTGATCGAAGTGCGGCCGGTGGGCGTGCTCAACATGGTGGACAGCGACGAGCGCGATCAGAAAATTCTCGCCGTCCCTACGCGTAATCCGCGCTACGACCAGATCCACACCATGGATCAGATTTTTTCTCACGTGCGCCGCGAGATCGAACACTTCTTCACCATCTACAAGGAACTTGAAGGCAAGGTCACGACGATGGAAGGCTGGGGCGGTCCTCGCGAGGCGCGCAAAGCCATCACGGAATGCCGGCAGCGCTATCTGGATCTCAAGTCCGCGCCGGTCGGGGTGTGAACCGGCCTCCCGAGCCCGTTGTTTTCGATCCCTTAGTAGAGGAGTGGTTCGCCCGCCAGTTCGGTTCCCCCACTGAGCCTCAGGTCGAAGGCTGGCCCGCCATACGCACGGGCGGTGACGTGCTGATCTCCGCGCCAACGGGGTCGGGCAAGACGCTGGCGGCATTTCTCATCTGCCTCGACGAACTGGTGCGCCAGGCGCGGAACGATTCGCTTCCCGACGAAACCCGCGTGGTCTACGTCTCGCCGCTCAAGGCCCTGAGTAACGACGTTCACAAGAATCTCGAATTACCGCTGGCGCAAATCCGTGAACTCGCGGCAAAACATGGCATACCACTGGCGTCGATCCGAACTGCCGTGCGCAAGGGAGACACGCCCGCCGCCGAGCGCCAGCGCATGGGTAAGCATCCGCCGCACATTCTGGTAACCACGCCGGAGTCGCTCTATATTCTGATGACGGCCGAGCGTTCACGCGCCATGCTCCGCACCACACGCACCGTGATCGTCGACGAAATTCACGCGGTGGCGGACGATAAACGCGGCTCGCATCTGGCTCTGACGCTGGCTCGCCTCGACGCCCTGACGCCAACGCGCGCGCAACGCATCGGCCTCTCGGCCACCGTGAAACCCATCGAAGAGGTGGGGCAATTTCTCAGCGCGGGAAAGCCGGTCGCCATCGTCAACGCTGGCCATCGCCGAGATATGGATCTGGCGGTTCTCGTGCCGCGCGATGAACTCGGGCCCATCGCCTCGCATGAAATGTGGGCGGAGATTTATGATCGTGTGGCGGAACTGATCCTCGCGCATCGCACCACACTGGTCTTCGTCAACACGCGCCGGCTGTCGGAACGCGTGGCCCATAATCTTGCCGAGCGATTGGGCGCGGGCACGGTTCTGCCACATCACGGCAGTCTGGCGAAAGCATTGCGCCATGAAGCCGAAACGCGCCTGAAGAATGGGGACCTGCGCGCCGTGGTGGCGACGGCATCGCTCGAGCTTGGTATCGATATCGGCTCGGTGGATCTGGTGATTCAGATTGGTTCGCCGCGATCCATCGCCGTCGCACTGCAGCGCTTCGGGCGTGCCGGCCACTGGGTGGGAGCGAAGCCCAAAGCGCGCATCTTCGCCACCACGCGCGATGAACTCATCGAATGCGCCGCGCTGATTCGCGCGCTGCGCCGCGGCGAACTGGAACGCATTGAGATCCCCGAGAACGCCCTCGATATCCTCGCGCAGCAAATTGTCGCCGCTGCGGCCTCGGAGCCGTGGGAGGAACAAGCGCTCTTCGACATGGTTCGCACGGCGTGGCCTTATCGTAATCTGCCCCGCGCGGATTTCGAGCAGGTCGTCGAGATGCTCTCCGAAGGCATCGCGACGTCGCGCGGACGAAGTGGCGCGCTCCTGCATCGCGATCGCGTGAATGGCCGTGTAAGGGGACGGCGCGGAGCGCGCCTCGCAGCGATCACCTCAGGCGGGGCTATTCCGGAAAACGCCAACTACGCCGTAACCGCCGAACCCGACGCCCGCAACATCGGCACTGTGGATGAGGATTTTGCGGTCGAGAGCCTCGCGGGTGATGTGTTTTTGCTGGGCACGCACTCGTGGAAGATCAAACGCGTGGGTGCAGGCCGCGTGTATGTGGAAGATGCGCACGGCGCGCCGCCATCGATTCCGTTCTGGCTGGGTGAAGCGCCGGGCCGATCCGCCGAGCTATCTCACGCCGTTTCCGAAACGCGCGCGAAAATCATCGAGTCGGACGAGCCTGCGGAATTTCTACTCGCCGAATGCGCCCTCGATGAGGCCGGCGCCAAACAGGCCATCGTCTACGTGCGCGCCGGGGCCGCGGCGCTCGGAGCCTTGCCCACTGAGGACACCGTAGTGGCCGAGCGCTTCTTCGACGAAGGGGGCGGCATGCAACTGGTGCTGCACGCACCCTTCGGAAGCCGCGTCAATCGCGCCTGGGGGCTCGCGCTGCGCAAACGCTTCTGCCGCACTTTCAACTTCGAGTTGCAGGCGGCCGCCACCGACAACGGCATCCTCATCTCGCTCAGCGATCAGCACGCGTTCCCACTCGAAATGGTTTTCGAATTCCTCAAGCCGCAAACGCTTGAGCACGTTCTGACCCAGGCTCTCCTCGCGACGCCCATGTTCACCGCGCGATGGCGCTGGAATGTGTCGCGCGCGCTGGCGATCCTGCGCTTCGGCGGCGGCAGGAAGGTCCCTGCGCCCATTCAGAGAATGCGCTCGGACGATCTGCTTGCGTCGGTTTTTCCCGACCAGGCCGCCTGCGCCGAAAACCTCACCGGCGAGGTGCGCATCCCCGATCATCCGCTGGTGAAAGAAACGCTCGATAACTGCCTGCACGAAGCCATGGATCTCGATGGCCTCACCCGCGTCCTGCAGGCGATCGACGACGGCGGCATCCGCACCGTGGCCATCGACAATCCCGAGCCCTCGCCGTTCTCGCACGAGATCCTCAATGCGAATCCCTACGCGTTTCTCGACGATGCCCCGCTCGAAGAACGCCGGGCGCGCGCGGTGCAGTTGCGCGGTTCGCTGCGCACCGATTTCGTGGGTGGCGCGGGCATTCTGGATCCCGCTGCCATCGCGCAAATTTCCGCCGAGGCCTGGCCTGAAGCGCGCGACGCGGATGAACTGCACGATGCCCTGCTCACTCTGATCACGCTGCTCCCTACACCCGCATGGCAGAAGTATTTCGAAGAATTGCGTGCCACGCGCAGGGCCTCCATACACATCCGCGGGGAGCGCGCGTTCTGGATCGCCACCGAACGGCTGCATGCTGCCGACGACTGTCCGCTGACCATTCGCGGCTGGATGGAATCTCTCGGCCCCGTGACGATCGCGGAACTCGCCGAAAAACTGGAGTTTACCCGCGACGATATCAATCAGGCGCTGCATGCGCTCGAAGCCCAGGGACTGGTTCTGCGCGGACGCTTTTCCGTGGCTGAGAGTGAAGGCGAAATCCAGTGGTGCAACCGGCGCATTCTAGCGCGCATCCACCACGCCACGCTGGGCACATTGCGCCGCGAAATCGAACCGGTCTCGGCGCTCGATCTGCACCGTTTTCTCTGCCGCTGGCAGCATCTCGCGCCCGGTACACAGCTTCACGGAGCTGATGGCGCCCTGCAGATCGTCCGCCAATTGCAGGGCTACGAGATCCCCGCGTCTTCATGGGAGCCGGATATTCTGGCGCATCGCATCGCCAATTACGACCCCGCGTATCTCGATGAACTCTGCCTTTCGGGCGAAGTGATGTGGGGCCGTCTCACGCGTCATCCGGCCATGGAGGAAGATGCGGATGGCAAGCGCGTACGCCCCACCCGCATTGCGCCTGTGACATTTTTCCTGCGCGAGAATCTGGAATGGCTGGGTCATGCGAGACGTGAAGCGCCGAAAGGATCGCTCTCGCCGGTGGCCCAGGAAGTTTTGGCGGTGCTCACCGAGCGGGGCGCATCGTTCTTCGCCGATCTCACCCGCGGCGCTCACAGGCTCGCCAGCGAAGTGGAAGATGCATTGTGGGAATTGGTTGCCGCTGGCCTGGTCACAGCCGACGGATTTGAAAACCTGCGCTCTTTGATCGACCCGAAGCGTCGCCGCGGAGAAGGCCGCGGACGCACCTCACGGCCACGCCATGCGGGAGGCCGCTGGGCCTTACTGCAACAAAGTGAATCGACCTTGCCGGCGGCGGTGCGCCTCGATGCAGCGACGCGCATCGAAGCCTTCGCCGATCAACTGATTCTCCGCTGGGGCGTCCTCATCCGCGACCTGCTGGCGCGCGAAACCAACGCACCGTTCTGGCGCGATCTGTTGCCCGTACTCCGCCGTAAAGAAGCCCAGGGCGAACTGCGCGGGGGCCGCTTCGCAGCCGGATTTTCAGGCGAGCAATTCGCCGCACCCGAAGCGCTCGATCTCCTGCGCGCCGTGCGCCGGGCGTCTACGCATCCGGAAGACGATCTGCGAATCCCCAATGCCGATCCCCTGAACCTGGCTGGAATTGTTCTGCCGGGACCGCGCGTGAGCAGCCTTGCAGTCGGCACGCGGCAAGCTATCATGAGTCCATCATGAGTACGTCCATTTTAGACACGAAAACTCTGATGACCGTGGATCAGTTCGCCCAAATGCGCACGGCGGAGACCGAAGACTATGAGTTGGTCGAAGGAGAACTGGTCCCATTGTCAAGCGCAACGCCCCTGCACGCCAAAATTCGAAGCCGCGCGGAACGCCTGATTGAAAATTTTTTCGAGCGCAATCCCATCGGCGAAGCCTTTGCCGAGGTCGATTGCCGGCTCTCCGACCATACGGACCGGCGCCCGGATCTGTCTATCTTCCTCGCCGACCATGCCAGGCAGATCGATCTGAATCGAATCCCGGTTCCTTTTGCGCCCGATATTGCCGTCGAAGTCCTCTCGCCATCCGAAGCTGCCGTCGAGGTAAACCGCAAAGCGCTCGAATATCTTTCCGCTGGCAGCAAAGAAGTCTGGCTGCTCGACAACATCAACGGCGAAATCTTCGTCCAGACTGATGCGCACATCCGCTTGCTGCGTGGCAAGGATCTTCTCGAATCGCCCCTGCTCCCAGGGTTCTCGCACCCTGTCGACGAGATTCTGCTCACCTCCTACGCGAAGCTGTGAATCGCCTGGTCTTCGCCCTCGAGGATGTCGAAGATCACGCATAGTTTGGTGACCAGCAGCAATTCCTACAGCCGGGCGGGCGGACTTACAAGCTTCATCGCCGCCTTCCTTCCGGACCGAAACATAAGCAGTCACCAGTTCGCCCACGCCTGAGCTATCGATATAAGCTACCCCGCTCATGTTCAGCAGGATCCTCACGCAGCCCTTTTCCACCAGTTTGCGTATCTCACGGCGCAGCGGGCCGGTTTCTTCACCGAGGACTCATCCGACGCCAGCCGAATTTACCCCGATGGTCTGCTCAATACCCCGTGGTGGTCCACTGCGGACGAGTCGAACTGCTCGACCTATATCGATTGAGCCCGAAATGAAGTTTCTGTCTACTGAAGGAGACCATGTCGTCGTCCGATAGACATACGGATCGGCCCCGGGGCCGCGTCATCCTGTTCCTGGGTGCGCCTGGAAGCGGTAAGGGTACGCAAAGTTCCAGGCTCTCTTCCACGCTCGGGTTCCCGTGCTTATCCACCGGTGAAATGCTGCGCTCGGAAGCGAGGCGAAACACGCCGGCCGGGTTTCGCCTGCGCCGGCTGCTCAACTGCGGAGCGCTCGTCAGCGACGCCATGGTTTGCCCAGTAGTTCGGACCACGCTGACACGCGACACACTCCACGCTGGTATCGTGCTCGATGGTTTTCCGCGCACCGTGCAGCAGGCTGCGTGGCTCGATAGTCTGCTGGCCGATTTCGGTTTGCCCGTCCCCACAGTTCTGCACCTCTGTGTATCTCGTACCGAACTACTGCGCCGCTTGACAGCAAGGCGCTATTGCGCGGTTTGCGGCGCCACCTACAACGGCGGATTGCGCTGCGTGAACGATGGCAGCGCCCTTATCGAACGCGACGACGATGCGGAAAACGTGGTTCTCCGCAGGCTTGCCGAATTCGATCGCATGTCCGCGCCGCTGATCGACTATTACAGCGGGCGGGATTACCACCAGATCGATGGCGAAAAACATCCCGACGCCATCGCTAACAACCTTTTGGAAATTTTTGAGGCGAAACCGTTGCCGCGCCAGGTACCTGACGCAGCGGTCTTAAGTACTTCTTACACTATTGGATGAAGCCGACCGGCTGCAGGCAGAAATGAGAATGGCGGCGTTTTTCGATCAGTTCCGCCGTGGTTTCAATTGCTTCACGGAACCCCAGGTTTTCACAAGGCACGCTGAGCAGTTCGCCGCTTGATTTGTCATATTCGACAACCTGAAATCTCAGGCTCATCGGATCCAGCGCTCCGGCGAACAGCGCTTCGTTTCTCAGCGCCTCCAAATCAGGCATCCCCGTCTGATGTAGATGTTCCATACACCTATTAGTGCATGCAGTGGGCCATTTGGTTTCACCAATCGCTATGGGAGCTTTTTATTGGTTTGATTGTTTACCTTTATCGTTCCGTCGATTATTAACTTTGGATAACCGTGCGGCAAATCGGCGTCACCTGTGCGTCTTTTGGCGACACACCTTTCGCATACCCCTTGTCTTCGGATAGGGGTAGTGGTCAACGCAGCCAGATCGACCAAACCGTATCCACCGTGGCGTGGGTAACCGACGACGCCAACAAGCGCCGCTGCGCCAGCCAAGCGCGGCCGTAGAAAATTCCCGCGATCACGGCGAGAATTACGTAGCGCCAGTTGAAGTAAGCCGCCCGCTTGTTGAAATGCGCGACGCCGAACAGCAACGATGTGACGATGAGCGAGCGCTGCGTCCCGATTTTCCTTTCGAGCATATTCAGCATCAGGCCGCGGAAAAATAATTCCTCCGGCAGCGCAATCAGAAAGAACGTGAAAACCCAGCCGCCGCCGAACCACAGTGGATTCGCCATTGTTTTGTGAAAATGCAGAAAGCCCAGCGCGAACCCCAGTGACACGGCGATCGGAGTGAACAAAATAAACTCGCGCAGGCCGATGCGAAGGTCGGACCAATGGGCGCGAAAGTCGTAGCCGATGCCTCCGATAGGTCTTATCACCAGATAGCCGTAAAGTCCCGCATCGACGAAGAGCAGCTTCGGCATGCTGCTGAGTCCCGCCACCGGCCACGCACGATCGAAGAAATGAAGATCGACGGAGATGCCGAGGATGGCCAGCACCATCCAGTCGCGCCAGTCTGGCTGTGCGGGATCGGCACAGCTCAGTGCAACCGACAGAACGAGCACGACGGACGCCATCCCGGCGCACATGTCCCAGCGAAAATCGCCCCGTGGAATCGCAAAAAGCAGATAAGCGGAAATCAGCGAAAGAGGGGCCAGCGCTCGCGCCACACGATTTGTGACCGCGCGTCGCAACCACGCATCGATGCCGAATCCAAAGGCCCAGCAGGGGAGCAGCAGAAGCGCGCAGCTCGCAATCGTGAAAGGGTCGAGTTGCGCGGCAACGCCGAAGTACCAGGCAGTTGCCCACAGAGCGGCCAGCAGCCCGACGAAGCCGAGTGTTACCCAGCGCAAGCTGGCATCGTAGCAAACAGCTGTTGTTGCAGTTCAGGCTCGGGTGCCCACTCTCTGTGGGGCGGTGAAGAGGCCAGCCCGTAGCGATCGCGAATTACCGCAATGCGGTCGCGAATCATGTCGCGATACGGTCCCTTGATATAAGCTGCGTTCTCATACCGCTCCTGATAGCGCCGCAGCAAATGCGGAAAACGCCGTTCGACAAACGGAAAAAATACGCGCCGGGAACACGGCATCAGAAAAAGCACTCCGCCCCCGAAATACGTGGCTCCGTGATCGCGCGCCGCCTTGGCCAAGCGGTCCAGCCGCTTCTCCTGATCGGTGATGAGCGGCATGATCGGGTTGGGAAACACGCCCACCGGAATCTCCGCGTCCGCGAGCGCGCGAACCGCCCTGAGGCGAAGGTCCGGCCGCGGCGCGCGCGGTTCCAACTCTCTCGCCAGCGCCGTGTCGAGCGTGGTAATCGTAATGTTCACGCTCACGGAATTGCGTTTGGCGATCTCTTTCAGGATCGCTATATCGCGTGTCACCAGATCGGATTTGGTAGTAATCGAAAGCGCCACGCCCTTTTGTTCCGCGAAAACCTCAAGCGCAGCGCGCGTCCGTTCGAAGCGCCGTTCCGCGGGCTGATACGGATCCGTGGCCGTACCGATCGCGATGCCCTGCGACCCATCGATCCGCTTCAACTCCCGCCGCAAAATCGGCTGAATATGCGACTTCGCATAAATCTTGTCCTCGAAATCGATGCTCTCGCGCAGTTCCATGAATTCGTGCGTGTAGCGCGCATAGCAATAACGGCAGCCGAACTCACAGCCTCGATAAGGATTCAGGCTCCAGGCAAACGGCATGCCGGGCCTGGTCCTGTTGAGCACGCTGCGGCAATCGATCTCGAAATACTGGACCACCCGCTTGGATTCCAGCACTTCGCTCTCAGCCGCGAGCTTCGCAATTCCGACCAGACCCGGCGCAGGAGAATCGCCGAACAGCACGCCTTAATATTCGCCTTTTGTTCGCCTGTTTGTCAAGTGCTGGCCACACGTTCAACCCGCCTGCATCTTTTTATAGGTGGCCAGACAACGCTCCGCCGTCTCGAACTCCGAATATTCGCTGCCTTCCTGCTCGATCAGATAATACTCGACCCCGCCGGTCTTCTCCGCCGCCGCAAAGATCTGCTT
>Ga0302140_10011003_pt1 | contig 11157 bp, 12 predicted proteins | sample I_Bog_E1_1_FD_202095 | JGI IMG/M metagenome (GOLD analysis project Ga0302140, IMG submission 202095) | Peat permafrost microbial communities from Stordalen Mire near Abisko, Sweden - I_Bog_E1_1 | ecosystem: Environmental > Terrestrial > Soil > Wetlands > Peat | place: Sweden: Abisko, Stordalen...
GTGGCTCTCGAAGAAAAGAACCTGCGCGTGCTCGACCTGCTCATCGAGCTGACGCAGCAAATGGTTGAGGGCGAGCTGCTGCAGATCCAGAAGCTCGGTAAGGCGGTTTCCGAAGCGGAATACTACGATCTGATCTTCCGCAAGACGGCGTGCCTTTTTGCCGTCTCAATGCGACTGGGGGCGGTGCTGGCGGGCGCAAGTGAGACGGAAGAAGCCAATCTCGCTGCGTATGGCCGGGCGGTGGGGCTGGCCTTCCAAATCGTCGATGACGTGCTGGACTTGACAGCTACGGAAGAAGTGCTGGGCAAGCCCGTGGCCAGCGATCTACGCGAAGGCAAGGCAACGCTGGCAGTGATCCACTCTTCCGACCATGGCACGGCCGCCGACCGCCAAATCATCCAGAAAGTCTTGGACGACCGCAGCTTTGAGCATGTGCCTCGCGAACAGATCCAGGAAATTTTGATCCGCAACGGCTCAGTGGAATACGCGATGGCGGCCGCTGATCGCTATTCGAAGCAGTCCTTGCAAGCCTTGGCGCCTCTCCCCGATTCAGAATTCAAACGCGCGTTGCTGTGGCTGCCGGATTTCGTAGTGGCCCGCGACAAGTAATCGCGATAAGCAGAGGTCGACATGCAGGAAACCTGGGATCGGGTTGACAGCTATTTCAGCGCTCGGCTTGTGCCTTCTGCACCCGACGACTCACTTAACGCCGCGCTGGCAGCGAACCAGAAGGCCGGACTTCCTCCCATTGATGTGAGCCGGCTGCAGGGCAAATTTCTCGACTTGCTGGTACGCATCACCGGGGCGCGTCGGGTGCTGGAGATTGGCACACTGGGAGGGTATAGCACCATCTGGATGGCGCGTGCGCTGCCGGAAGGCGGCTCCGTAGTGACGCTGGAATTTGAGCCGCTGCACGCTAAGGTTGCACACGAGAATTTTCGCAGAGCCGGAGTTTCAGACCGCGTGGAGGTACGCGTCGGAGCAGCAATCGATACCCTTCCCGCGTTGGAAAAAGATGGATCGGCTCCCTTCGATCTGATCTTCATTGACGCCGATAAAGAAACCTATCCTGAATATCTTGAGTGGTCCTTGAAGCTGGCTCACCCGGGAACGCTGATTGTCGCCGACAACGTGGTGCGCGAAGGCCAGGTCGCCGATGCGGATTGCGACGATCCGCGTGTTCAGGGAGTGCAGCGCTTCACGGAGTTGATGGCCGCCGAGCCGCGGCTGAGCGCGACGGTTCTGCAGACAGTGGGAACCAAGGGGTACGACGGGTTTGCGCTGGCGGTGGTGCTGGGCTAGTCAGCGTTCAGGCGTTGGCGACGATCGTTCCCTGGTGATACAGGGCTTTCCAGCCATTCGGCGTGTTGCGCCAGATGGTTGACCTTCGAGTGAGCCGGGTTCTGTTCTGAAGCAGCGTGTAGGTGAGCAGGTAGACGTCTTCGGCCAGATGGTGGCAAGCGAAGTCGCTGGTCTCCCAAACATCCTCATGCGGGCTTGAGAAGCGCTTCCCCAATTCATCCAGGACGAATTCGCGGGAGTAGCATCGGCCTGATGCGCCCACTTCGCAGAATTCCTGCGCCATCATTTTCTCAAAATCAGCCCGTGAAGTTCCAAATTCAGCGCGATGAAAGAGGGGCTCGCGATTTGAGAGCTCTGCGAGCACATCTCGCAATTCAGGAGCGATGGGGAATTCGTGTTCCACAGTAGCCTCAATCGGCCATCATGGCGCGCAAGGCGGCTTCGTGTTCCGCGGGCAGCGGCTTCTTGTTCAACTGGTCATCGCAGACTACGTGCACCGTTTCCCCTTCCGCCAAAAGTTTGGGCTCTCCGCCGTCAGGGGATTTGCGCAGGATGCGATAAGCGAACTTGATCACTGACCGACGCAGAAGCGAGGGGCGTGTCTCGATCAGAATCTCGTCGTCGTAGCGCGCGGGAGACCTGTAACGGCAACTGGCCTCAACAACAGGCAGGATGCACTGGTGATCCTTCTCAAGCTGGCTGTAGGCCAAGCCGAGGGCCCGCAGCAGCTCGACGCGCCCAATCTCAAACCAGACCAGGTAGTTGGCGTAGTAAACGATGCCCATTTGATCGGTCTCGGCATAGCGAACGCGGACTTCGGTGGTGACGGGCATGGATCTCCAAACGGTGAAAAAGTGAAGGCGTGAAGGAGAGGCAGTGAAGAAGTGAATGAGTGAAAGAATGAAAAGGTGAACGAGTGAAAAGGTGCAGAAGAAGTGTGGCCAGCGAAAAGTTCACGATGGCAAGAAAGGATCAGAGTTCAGAAATCAAAGCCAACGGCATACAGCCACAAAGGCGGGAACACCGTTTCACTTCTTCACTCATTCACTTCTTCACTGTCTCTCTTTCACTGCTTCACCATTTCACGGCTTCAAGTGCGTGAAGAGGGGCAGTTTTGTAACGTCGCTAAAGATGATGAATGCGAAGAATGCGAGCAGCACGACGAACGCGGCTTGGTAGACGCGCTCCTTCAGCATGGAGTTGATGTCGTGGCGGAGAACGCTTTCGATCAGCAGAAGAAAGATCATGCCTCCATCGAGAATCGGGAATGGCATGAGGTTGATGATGCCCAGGTTCAGGCTGATCATTCCGGCCAATCCAAACTTGGGCAGCCAACCCTTGATCTCCGCTGCTTCACCGGCCATGCGGGCGATGCCTACCGGTCCTGCAAGCTGGGATACTGCCACCTTGTGGGTGAAGATGCCATGCAGGACCTCAAAGATCATCATTGATTTATCTACGCAAAACTCTTCCGATTTCACGATCGCTTTGCCCAGGGGCAACGGCTCATCGCGATAAGGCGGAGGCTGATTCATGAAGCCAAGTTTGTAACCCGTGTCCAATTTGGCGGGCGTGGCAACCAGGTTCATGGTGGCGCCATTGCGCAAAACGGTCAGCGTGATGGGGGTGCCTTTGCCGGTCTGCATGTACGCTAGCAGCGTTTGAACGGTATGGAAGGCATGGCCATCCACTGCTTCAATGGCGTCGCCGGCATGCAGTCCCGCTTTGTCTGCAGGGGTGCCGGGCTGCACCTGTTTTACGCCGATGGGGCCAGGCAAATATTGAGGCAGGATGCCCACGTCGGTGACGTCGAAATCCTCACCCTTTTGGGCGGCCGGCAAATGTAATGAAAGCTGGATCGCTTTGCCTCCGCGGTCAACGGTGACAGGAACGGTCTGATTGAGGTTCATGTTGACGCGTTCGAATATCTTTTCCCAATCCGGATTGGCAGCGGTATCGAAATTTGTGATGACATCGCCGGACTGAAACCCCGCCTGGGCTGCAACCGACTCAGCAGACACCCATTCGATGGTCGAGGTTTTTACTTCGACGGAAGGGACTTCATTAATCCAACCGAAGTAGAACACCATGAGCACAAAGGCGAGAAGGAAGTTGGAGACGGGGCCAGCGAGACCGATGAGGATCCGCTGCCAGCGGGGATGCGAGGTAAAGGCGCCGGGATCGTCCGTGGTGTCGTCAGCAGGGGTGCCGGGCACGGAAAGGTTCGCCTCGGGAGCCTCGCCCGTCATTTTGACGAAGCCACCTAGAGGAAGGAGACAGACTTTGTAATCCGTGTCTCCGTATTTGAATCCAAACAGACGCGGGCCAAAGCCGAAAGAGAACGCTTCTACGCGCACGCCGAAGATCTTGGCCAAGGCGAAATGGCCGAACTCGTGAACCACCACCATGATGCCGACGAGGACGATAAAGGCGACGGCCGAAATAATAAATTCATGCATATGTCAGGCGGATATCCTTCAAAGAACTGAATGTCTGCTCACCGGCACTAAGCCAACAGGGTACGAGCCTTTTGACGCGCCTCCAGGTCGGCGGAAAGCACGTCCGCTATGGTGGCGGGGTGTGCCTCCGGCGTTGCTGCGAGCACTTTTTCAATTGTACGCGGGATTCCGTTGAAGGGGATGCGCCGGTCAAGGAACGCTTCGACAGCGACCTCGTCGGCCGCGTTGAGGGCGATGCAGTGGGTTCCGCCGATGGCCGCCGCTTCAAAAGCCAAGCGCAGGCACGGGAAACGCTCGAAGTCCGGCTCCTCAAAGTCCAGATGGCGTAAGGCGGCCAGGTCGAAGGTCAGAGACGAGGCGGGGCGCTCCGGGTAGGCCAGAGCGTAGAGGATCGGGAGCCGCATGTCTGTGACGGAAATCTGCGCCAAAATCGAACCGTCGACAAATTCGACCAGGGAATGAACTGTGGACTGCGGATGGATGGTGACTCGCACCTGGCCGGGCGCGACATCAAACAGGCGGCAGGCTTCGATGATCTCCAGGCCCTTGTTCAACATGGTGGCGGAATCGATGGTGATGCGCCGGCCCATGACCCAGGTGGGATGCTTCAGGGCCTGTTCGGGCGTGATGGAGGCGAACTTGTCGAGCGGCAGTTGGCGGAACGGTCCGCCGGAAGCGGTGAGCCAGATAGTCTTTACTTCGCCATGGGTGCCCACCCGCAAACATTGGTGAACTGCGTTGTGTTCGCTGTCGATTGGGAGGATGGGAACGTTTCGCTTGCGCGCAGCTTCGGTGAGGATTTCGCCGGCGGCCACCATGCATTCCTTATTAGCCAGGCCCACCGGCTTTCCGGCAAGAATCGCCGCATGGGTTGCTTCGAGACCGGCAACGCCGACAATGGCGGAGACAACGAAATCCACTTCCGGCCTGGTTGCGCAGGCGACTGTGCCCTGGGTTCCGTGAAGCACTTCGATTCCGGTTAGGCCAGCCTGGCGGAGGCGAGCGGTAAGGCCAGCGGCCAGCTCTTCGGTGGCGAGCGAAACCAGGCGAGGCTTCCAGCGGACGGTCTGCGTGAAAGCCTCATCCACATTGCGACCGGCAGCCAGCGCGGCCACCTGGAAGCGGTCAGGAAATTGCTCGACTATCGACAGAGTACTCTGCCCGATGGAGCCCGTGGAACCGAGGATGGCGAGATGCTTCAAAGTATCTTCTTTAGATTCTAAGGCCCGTTGCGGAACCAGTTCAAACGGACAACGCTAAAAACGCTGATGGATGAGCTGGGCGTACCAGAGAACGGGTGCCGCCAGCAGCAAAGCATCAATTCGATCCAGCACCCCGCCATGGCCGGGCAAGAGCGTTCCGGAATCCTTGACCCCGGCGGAGCGTTTGAGGGCAGATTCGGCCAGATCGCCAATTTGGGCAGCTACATTGACCAAGATTGCCAACCCTAGCCAGTACCAGGTTTCCTCGGGGTAGGAGAGTTTGGCAGAATTGTACCGGGCCAGTTCCGCCGCCAAGGCGAGCAGGCCGGCAGTGGCCAGCAGGCTCCCGGCCACAGACCCTACCGCGCCCTCCCAGGTCTTATTCGGGCTCAGCGAAGGGGCAAGCTTGTGTTTGCCGAGGGTACGGCCGACGTAGAGGGCCACGATGTCCCCGGCCCAGACCACGCAAAGCAGAAATGCGAGGAGTGACGGACCGTTGGATTCCTCGCGCAAAGCGGGTAAGGTGATCAGGGTAAGTCCGATATAAAGCAGGCAGAAAACTGAGGTGGAAGCATCCGCCAAGACACGCTCAACCGGTGATCCGAAGGTGCAATAGACGAGCAATCCCAAGGCAAGAATGCCGAAGACCGCCTCGGTCTGACGAAACCAGTCTACGTTTTCAGCAAAGAGGTTAGCGACGAAAAGGGCAACGATGGCCACCATCACGGCGATCCGTGGAGGTTGGGCTCCTCGCTTTTCCGCGATGCCAAGAAACTCCCAGCCGGCCAGGACCGCGACGCCTGTCGTCGCCAAGGCAAAAAGCCACCTGGGCGAGAGAAAGACCAGGAGCAAGACCACCGGAATTAATAGAACGGCCGTCAGAACGCGTTTCATGCCAAGGGTGAGGATACACTGCGGGGGGGACCGAAACCTGGAAGCGGCCATGGCAACATCGTCAAACGGCTGAGGGAAGCCGAGTCGACATGTCGCAAAAACTCAGCACGAATCGCGCTAACTTAAATTTGATGCAGAGTCGAGGTCTCTAACGTGCGGCGATTTTGACCTGGTCGGTTTCTTCGTCTACTTCGCCGGAACCTTCGCCAAGGCCACCGTAGCGCCGTTCGCGGCGCTGGAAAGCGGCAATTGCTTCCAGAAGGTGAATGCCGCGGAAGTCAGGCCAGAGCCGCTCCGTCACGAAGATTTCAGCGTAGGCAATCTGCCACAAAAGATAGTTTGAAATGCGCATCTCGCCCGAGGTGCGGATGAGCAGGTCAGGGTCCGGCATGTGGGCCGTGTACAAGTGACGATGGATGTCTTCTTCGCTGATGAGGTCCGGGCTTATCTGCTTGAGTTTCATTTCGGCCGCCAGGCCGCGAAACGCGTCCACGATCTCGGAACGTCCGCCGTAGTTGAGCGCGAGCGTGAGGGTGGTGCCGGTGTTGCGCGCAGTGGCTTCCTCTGCCCAGCGCATCTTGTCCTGCACTTCCGGAGGTAGTTCATGCGTGCGCCCGATGTATTTCATTCGGACGTTGTTGTCCATCATGCGCTGCAGGTTGGTTTCGAGGTAGGTACGCAACAGGCGCATGAGGAAGTTGACCTCGGCGCGGGGGCGACGCAGATTGTTTTCGAGGGAGAATGCATAGAGCGTTAGCCAGGGCAGGCCAATACGGGAAGCGGTTTCGGTGACGAGTTGAACGCTCTTTGCGCCTTGCTGGTGGCCGAGGAAGCGTTTCAGGGAGCGGTTGCCGGCCCAGCGGCCATTGCCGTCCATGATGATGGCAACGTGCTGCGGCAGGCGCTCAGGCTTCAACACCGCATAGACGGCCCGTTCCTCAGCAGTCAGTTCATGGATTCGCAACGTGCCGGATGGATACAAAGGACTCGCCTCTTGACTTGATTCGGGCTTCCTGCTCGGTGCCCGGCGGGCATCCAGGGTACAGGCCCCGCCGATGCTGCTCCGACGGAGAATCTCAGGCCCAACGATGCTCCCGCGGCGTTTGCCGGCAACCCGTTCCGCTCCGTCGCAGGGCTCCATTCACGCTGGGCCAACGTGCTGCACCCTCGACCCTAGCACATGGACCCACGCGCCGCAATTAAAGGATACGCCGCTTGCCGGAGCGCTCGCTACAACGACCGTTGTAGCCTTGGATGAAACGCGGACCCGCCGACTCTTTCAAGATGCGGCCGATTTTTCTCCTGTTGAGTAGGACGAAGCTCTAGAATGCCTTCTATGATTCAGGGCGCGCATTTTCTGCTTTACAGCACTGACCCGGAAGCAGACCGCGTTTTTCTTCGCGACGTTCTGAGCTTTCGCTATGTGGATGCTGGGCACGGCTGGCTGATCTTCGCCCTGCCTCCAGCGGAGCTCGCAGTTCATCCCGTTGGCTCGGCGTCGGTACCTGCAGGCAGCCAGAAGCTCGCAGCGGCCGAGTTTTACTTGATGTGCGACGACCTGCCGTCCACCGTCGCTGATCTCGCCTCCAAGGGCGTAACCTGCACTGAGCCTCAGCAACAGAGATGGGGTATTACCACCAGCCTGCGCCTGCCCAGCGGGGCCGGTCTGGGTCTCTATGAGCCCCGTCATCCACTGGCCATTGAACCGCGAACAGCGTGAAGGCGCAATTTCAGCGCTTCGATACCGGCAGAGCACTGAACTTATGCCGAGCGGCGGCGGCCCGAAGCTGCATCCCGAATGGCGCCATAAATCAGTGTCCGATGCAGCGAATCGAGGTGGGGCAGCAGAGTCGCAATTTCGGCCAGAAACGGGTCAGACAGGATGGACGACACTTCGTCGTCTCGACGGCTGCGGGCGTCACGCACCAGGTGGCACACGTGCACCTCGAGCGCGGCGGCCAGCCGCTCCAGCGATCCCAAGGTCGGAATTGCCTTGCCGTTCTCTATTTTTGAAATATAGGTACGAGGCACCTGCATGCGCCCAGCGAGCTGCCGCTGGCTCAGGTGGCGCGCACGGCGAATATCGCGCACCTGTCCCGCCACCTGCAGCCCTGCCTCGGCCGAAGCGGGCACGCTGGGGCTTGGAACCAGCTGTGGCACCATGGGAACGGGTTCCTCAATGTCCAGGGGTTTATGGCATTTACGGCAAAGTGAGTTGCTGGTTCTGTACTGCATTAACCGGCAAAACTCACAACGCACTACTTCGCGTGTATCCACGCTTACCAGGGTGGTTGCCATCGGCTGTGTGCGGAGCGCCAGAGCTGGATCTCCGGGGTGCCTTTTTGCACCTCGATATGACTTACTTTCGAGAAAGTGAACCATAATTGTCAAGTGAAAACTTAGGGTCTAACCTAAGATTTCACCATCATACCCTGAAATACCCAAAGAAACACGAACCAAATTGAGCAACAAGGAGAATAAATAAAAATGAGCGCATCTGAAACCCTCGGACGCGAGCAGGCCTGGCAGTTACTTACCGAATGGACCGCAAGCGAGAGCCTGCGCAAACATGCCTTGGCGGTGGAGACTTGCGTCACCGCCTGCGGTGTGGCGGAAGCTGATCGTCTGGGTCTTATCGGACCTGAGCGAGAGCGGATGATCGCGCTCTATTCCACGACCGCCTTGCTGCATGACTTTGATTACGAGCGCCACCCGACGCCGGAAGAGCACCCGTTTGTTGGCGTGCGGGAGCTGGAGCGGCTGGGATGGCCTGAAGAGATGCGGACAGCGATACTTGGCCATGCGCAATACTCCGGAGTGCCCAGGGGGACACATCTTGCCAAGGCGCTGTTTGCCTGCGATGAGCTGGCCGGTTTTCTGACGGCTTGTGCGCTGGTGAAGCCCAGCAAGGCGATTGCGGATGTGGAGGTCTCCAGTGTGCGAAAGAAGCTGAAGGACAAGGCGTTCGCGCGCGGCGTGAACCGCGAGGACGTGATTCAAGGGGCTGCAGAACTGGGAGTTGAACTCGACGCGCATATCGGGTTCTGCCTTGAGGCAATGAAGAAGCGGGGGCCGGAGCTGGGGCTGTAAGTTGCCGAAGTGACCGGAGCCACTGCCCAACGAACCGAAACTTGCGCTACGATAGGCATCTCAGATAAGCATGTGCGGTTGCGCCAGGAGGCCCGATGACCCGCTTCAAATACATCCTTACTGAAACCGCGAACGCGGTGAAGACGATTACGCTGAACCGCCCGGACAAGCGCAATGCGCTGAGTCCGGCACTGATTGATGAGCTCACAATCGCCTTGCGCGAAGCCGAGTCCTGCGATTGCCGGGTGGTGATCCTGACCGGGGCTGGATCGGCTTTCTGCTCCGGCCTGGACATGGAGCACCTGGAGACGATGAACGCGCGGACAGTTGAGGAAAATCGGCGCGACTCAGAGAATCTCTCCCTGGCACTTCGCTCGCTTTATGATTTTCCCAAGCCCGTGATCGCGGCCGTGAACGGCCCTGCCATTGCCGGCGGCATGGCCCTGGCCACAATTCCCGACTTCAGTATTGCAGTGCCGGAAGCAAAGTTTGGTTACACCGAAGTGCGAGTGGGTTACATCCCGGCAATTGTGGCCTCTTTCCTGCTGCGCCAGGTAGGCGAGTTGCGGACGCGCGAGCTGTTGCTTTCCGGCAGAATTCTCAGGGCGCAGGAGGCGATGCACCTGGGGCTGGTGACGCAGATTGTAGACCGAGTAGACCTGATGGCCTCTGCGCATGCGCTGGCGCAGACCTTGCTGATGAACAGCCCGCAGGCCATGCAGGCGGTGAAGCGGCTGCTGTCAAAACATGCCAAGCGGCGTCTGGATGAAGAACTCGAAGATGCGATCATCGCGAATGCGGAGCAGAGGTCGACCGATGACTTCAAGGAAGGCGTAAATGCGTTCCTGCAGCATCGCCGGGCTGATTGGCCGAGCATGAAGGTGAAGGTCTAGAAGGAAGCCAGTCTTAATCTAACCGCGCAGCACAGCGTAATTCTTCCGGAGCTCGGCGACGATTTCTTTCGCGGCTTCGCGGGCTTTGTCGGCCTCGTCGGGCGGGAAGCTGATGGCGCCTACGCGGGCATGGCCGCCACCGCCATAGCGCTCGCATACCGAGGCGAGATTCACCATTTTTTTCGGGTCCGCCTTTGTCCATGGATTTGATCCGACGGCAACCTTCGTGCGGAAGCTCGACTTCGACAAGCCAATCGAGTACACCGCGTGCGGATGCAGGTAGTAGGGAATGAACTTGTTGAAGCCTTCCAGCGGGTGGTCGGTGATATCGAAGAAGATGGTGCCATCGCGTTCCTCGCTTCGGCTGCGGATGAGCTCGAGCGCTTCTTTATGCCGTTCCAGCAGCGGCGGCAGCAGTGTCGCGACGAAGGGCTGGCTCAGGACCTCTGCCAAAGGCATCTCGGTCAGCAAGGGAATCAGACGGGGAATAAATGCCGGGTCCTGCGTGGACTCAATGATCAGCGTGAGCTTCATGGCGGGCGCGGCCATCTCGACCGCCGACTCAGGGCTCTGGTAAAGCGCACCGTCGACAATGTCCGCCCAATGGATCAGCTCGGCCACCGGGGCCGTATCAAAGCCAAAACGCGTGGAAGCGATGTGGGCCAGAAAGCTGGTGCAGGAGGTGTAGTTGGGATCGAAGAACTTGTGCGCGCCGCAAATCGGATCCTTTTTGCAATCCTCAAAACTCTGGTGATCCTGGGGTGTCAGGAAAGCTGAAAGGTGATGATCGAACCACCATGTGATTTTGGACGAGGCCGAATACTTGAAATCGACGATGGCGTTTTCGTCCCCGGTGAACTCGCTCTCGTCAAACAGCGCGCCGGCGCGGTGCACCAGTCCGTTGTATTCATAGCTTGCATCGGGATCAATGCGCTCGCGATGGAACCGCGTGAACAGAGAGGCAGAGCAAGCTCCGTCAAAACACTTGTCGTGATAGAAGACGCAAACCCGCAAAACTTCAGCTCCCGTAAAGTCAAAACTGAACAACCGGAACTGTTAAGCATCAAGGTCTCGGCCCAATGTGTCAAGGAGCGGCGTCCCCTGGGCGCTTGCTGGAGGCCGGTGTTCGATAGCGAACGGGGGAATTCGATTGCGGACAGGCCCAGAGAGCAAGTGGCGTCGAACACGAGATACAAAGCATTTCCAATCAATGATTAAGGAGACCCGTAGTTTGGCCCAGGGAATGCAATACCAATGTGTTTCCTGATTGCGTTACAGGACGATTATCCGGAGGATTCGGATGAAATCCCTTCTTCA
>Ga0302140_10011004_pt1 | contig 11156 bp, 11 predicted proteins | sample I_Bog_E1_1_FD_202095 | JGI IMG/M metagenome (GOLD analysis project Ga0302140, IMG submission 202095) | Peat permafrost microbial communities from Stordalen Mire near Abisko, Sweden - I_Bog_E1_1 | ecosystem: Environmental > Terrestrial > Soil > Wetlands > Peat | place: Sweden: Abisko, Stordalen...
GACCACTCGCGGGCCGTCCATTCGGTCTTGGCATCTTCTTTCTTTGGGAGTAGCCGGAAACTGTCGGCGACGAGGCTCAACGAGCCGAGCACACCGGAACGCTGGTGCGGCGCGGATGGGTCGATCAGCGAGGCCAGTTCGGTGTTCTTGACGCGGTGGTCGATCTCCTCCGGGTGCGACATCCACTGCACCAACTGCTGCGGCGAGGGCAGTTCGAGAAGCAAATGGGCGAATATTTTCTGCGGGCTTTCGATGAAAAACTCGCCCTTCTTATCATTGGTGGGTTGGAACAGTGACGCGGCTACCGTTCGGGCCTCGGCGCGTCGGACCAACTCCTCCGACGGCCCCCAATACGGGCACCGGCGGTCGAGCGGATTGAGCACAATGTCGCCGCGATGGGCGTCATAGAACCGCTCGATGAATTCGCAGGCCGGGTCATAAAGAATGGCGGAGTGGCCGCGCGACTGGATCTGCCGCAGCATTTGCATGATGATGGTGGTTTTGCCGCTGCCAGTGTCGCCGATGATCTCGAAGTGCTGGTCCTCGGCACGCAGCGGGACACGCAACATCTCGTGGCAATGGTGCACTTTGAGGCCGATACCCGTGCCTTGAATGGCCTTGTTGAATTGCTTCGGAGTGACAAAAACCGGCCCCTTCAGTCGTCGTCCGTACTTCATTTCCTTGCGACGGCGAATGTCCTTACCGATGGCGAACGGAAGCTGCGCCAGCAGCGCGATTACTCCGAAGATGAGTGGCCACTGAAACAGGCCGACAATCGTTGCTCCGCCATAGACCTGCTGCCTGAAATAGCTCACAAGCGAGCCGCTTTCGTAGGCCGTCGGCACGCTCCGGTAGAGATAAACCATGCCGCGGTGGCGGGCGGAATCGGACAATACCAGTGGGAATGGCTGGGCATTCGCTTGCGGCGTCGATCCCGCCGCAACATCCACATCGCGGGCGTACAAGGCGTGGCCTTTGTTGTCGGTCGTGAGCAGCAATTGATACTTGCCGGACTGGCGAATACTCGCCACGACGGTGGCCTTTATATAGATTGGCAGGTCGAACTTTTGTAGCGGAGTGAGCACGAACGCGAAGTGAAGATAGACGAACAATCCTGTCAGAATCGCGGCAAGAAAGGCCGCACCGAGGGTATAAATCGGCTTGTGAGGCGGCCAAATAATAGTCTCTTTCCTTCCCCAGTTGGTTTCAGGCATGGCGTTTTTCTTCCTCGTTTTCGGCGGCGTACTGGGCGATGACCTCGCGCGCGGCGCGATGCTTGTTGGTTTTCACGTTGCGCATCAACTCCTGGTATTGCTCGGCGCTCATTCGTTCGCCGCATGCGACCGGCGAAAGAGCGTTGGTCAAGAACAGTTGCAAGGCAACGATTTCGGTCATGATTTGGTCAGGGCGAACACCAAGCTCTGACCCATAAGCCTCGCGCAATAACACATCGCGTGCCCACTCGCGGAGGTTCTGCCCCTGAGCTTCCGCTTTTTCCATCAGGGCCTTTTCCTCTCCCCGAGTAAAGCGCGTGGCGATGCTTTGGGTACGGCTTTCGCGGCCTCTTGTCCGCGCGAGACGGCTTTCGATTCGCACCGTGTCAGCGGTCATTGGTTCGCCCTTTCTTGGCGTATGCGACCACGGTTCCGGATGGAACCGTAGAAATCGCACGGCACGCAGAAGTCTTTATATTTCCGTGTGGTACCAAATGGAACCGCTCGGGTTCCAAACGCAACCCTTCCAGGGGTGGAGTGTCTAAATTCTTCCGGTGCGAAGCACCGTTCTTGCTCCGACACGAACTTGAATGCAGGATCACGCCTTCACCGGCCTCACAGAAGGCGTTGACTCCACCCCGGCTACGAGCTTCTTGGCAGGCTCCTCCGATTCGCTATTGCTAGGCCCCTTGCGGACACGCAATGTGGAAGGAACCTGCTTGGCCTGAGGCGTCTTCAGAAAGTCCTGGAAGTCGCGGTCCTTCGAGAAGACATAGTTGAGCGCTTTGTCCACTACATCGTCGGCGGATGCGTGGACGAAAGCGGCGTACTGATCGACCTGCTCGGCGGTGGACTCGTCAAGCCGGACAGAAGCACTGATGTGGCGGATCTGGTTGATTTCAAGCAATGGCATTGTTGTTCTCCTTATTAGGTGTTGGAATCAAGCAATCTTTCTGCGGGCAATCATTCTCTGCGCCGTTTGTGCAATCTCCCGTGCACGAGCGCGGCAGAGTGCGATGGGAATCTCAAAGCGGCGACGAACTTCCAGCAGCGTCACCACGTCGTCTATCGGAATGCCTTCGATAAGCCAAAGTCGGGCCGATGCAACGTCAACCGTTCGCTGAGCGTAATAAAGAGGATTGGGCTTATCGGCGCGGAGCGAAGCCAGCTTGCGGGTAAGCTTGGCGGCATCTTTGCCACGGGCAAGCTCATGCAGAACCCATGCCCAATCGTGCTCGGAATGGGTATGGTTCGAGGTACGCTTTCGCGCTGTGATTGGATGGGTCGGAAGGAGGCCATCGGCGGCTAGAATATCGAGCCGGAAGTCATCGCAATTCCAAGTGGAATCGCCGGGATATTCGACCGTTACTGGATACGCGGGATCGTACTTGCAATTGAGGAATCCCGGTACGCGAAGCACGCGGTTGCAATCGGTACAAGCGGGATCGCCGCCGAAGCTAACGGCAAGCAGTTTCAGTGCGCTTTCTTGTTGTTCCAGGGTAAAGCCGTCGACTCGCCAGAGGATCTGGTATTTACCGAGCGATGTCGAGAGGACTGCATTCGGCGCGGGAACTGCGTCCGAGGCACGGAGCGAAGAGAAGCGGGCCTCTCCATCGGTATCTAAATCCAGATAGAGATGGCGTACTGAAGCAATGCATTCCTTGGTGCGTCTGCGGCTGTCCGAGCGAAGCGGATTGGCTGCTACGTAAACATTGGCACCAGCAGCGTTCTCCTGCACGAGCCAGCCGAGGTAGTGAGGCGAAAGCGCAGTCTCCAGTTGGACGATTCTCTGAATCGTAGCGCAGGGGACTTCACGCCGTAGAAGGAGAGCAATGGTCTCGCCCGGAGCGAAGCAGCGGGTAAGGAAGTTGGCAGCAGTGACAGTTGCATTCTGAGCATTAGGCTGTGGCATTTTTCACCTCGAAGACTGGCTCTATCAGGAACCGCTTGGCATCCCGGTCGTACCCACGAAGCGCCAGCACTTCGCGGATGATGCGGCGCCCTGGCTGTCGCTCAACATGGACGACAAAATCAACGGCTTCCCCGATCTCGGCTTCGGTGTCGGAGAAGGTGGTTTGCGCGTGGTTGCGCATGACCAGATTGGCGAAACGGCGTAGCGCTTTCTCCCCGGAATTGGCATGGATCGTCGCGAGCGAACCGGCGTGACCGGTGTTGAATGAATCGAGCAACGTACGCGCCTCGATTCCACGCACTTCGCCGAGAATGATTCGATCCGGTCTCCAGCGGAGTGCGGATTTCAAAAGATCATCGAAAGAAATGTTGGCCTTGAACGTATCGGTCTGGCATTCGGCCGGAACAATGTTCGGCTTCTGGATGTGAAGCTCGGAGGTGTCTTCGATGACCACGATGCGATCGTGGTCCGGAATGAAGTCGGCCAGTATCCGCAGAAGCGTGGTCTTGCCGGTGCCCGTTCCGCCACTGATGAGCAAGGTCTTTCCGCTGCGGATTTGTTCCCCCAAGAAGTCCGCAAGTGGCCGTGTCAACGTGCCGCGAGCGATTAGATCGTCGATCGTGTAGTTCCGGCTAGTGAACTTTCTGATGGTCAGGGCCGGTGCCGGACGCACAACCGGCGGAATCACCGCCGCCAGGCGGCTTCCGTCTGGGAGCTGTGCGTGCAGCAAGGGATTGTCCTCGTCCAGCTTCTTGCCGAGTTGATTGGCGATTACTTCGAGGCCGGTGCGGAGCTGGCCAGCGTTGAAGGAAATGGTTCCTTCTTGGCGCATGATCCCATCGCGTTCATACCACCATGAGGCATCGGGATTGCCCATGATCTCGCTGATGCTCTCGTCGAGGAGCAGCGTCTCTATCGGCCGAAGGAATGGCAGGATCAATTCAAAGCTCATAGTGGGAACCTCACGGCGATGGAAGCCCAGCGGTTAGCCAGGCTTCCAGGAATGAAGAACGCTGGTTTACGCTGCCGCTTCCTCCTGAGGTAAGTTCTCGTGTTGCCGATCTTCCGGCTGGTCTTCCGGGCCGGCTTTCTCAGCGCGATCCAGCTTCAGGATCGAGGAGACCCGGATTTCCCAGACGCGACGTTTCGAGTCCGTTTTCTTGCTGTCGTACTCCCGGCTGCGCAGTTCGCCTTCCACCTGGATATGTGCGCCCTTGGTGAGCGTTTTGGCGAACTCGGAGAGCTTGCCGAAGACGACGCAACGGTGCCATTCGGTGTGCGAGACGTACTTGCCATCCTTCTTGTAGGAGGACTTGGTTGCCAGCGAGAGGGTCGTGACGCTGAATTCCGCGGTGTTGGTGCGTGCTTCTGGGTTGCTGCCGAGGAAGCCGATGAGGGTTACTTTGTTCTGGTACATAATTGTCTCCGTTAGTTGAATTTCCCGATCTTGATCGGGGCACCAAAAAGCGAGTGGGCCATGCTCCCAAGTGCCGACGCTGTGCATTTACGGAGGCTCCGGAGAAATCTTTTCGGCGTTGTTTCCGAACAAGATTTGGAGGGAAACCGTAACCCGCAGGGCGGCGCAGCCGAAGCAGAAGAGCGAGTTGCCGCAGGGCGCAGGAAAAGCCCCGAAGCGGTGCCCGAACAAAGGCGGGATACGAAACGGCAGACACTCTTCAGGGCAAAGTCTTCATCGGCACACTGGCTGCGGAAGGCCACCGCGACTAGCGCTAGCTCGGAGCTGGCATGTCCGTCGCAAGAAGGGTGCAGTTCGCCACCTCCGTTGAATCGCGGAAGCCTCTCGTTCGCGAGGTCTACCGTGCACAGAGACACGTGGGGCGGGCCAGCCGGATTGGCAGCAGAAATGGACATCGTTTAGTCTCTGGGATTCTCTAAGTATCCTTAGCTGAACGCCTGGTCGGCCCGGAAACGCACGATAGTCAGACCGAGGGGGTTCACGGCAAGCTCATTGTTCTTCACGTTCTCGCGAAAGACATACGTGACGCTGGCTGTCCATCGCTCCCGCTTGAGTTCGGTATGATCCGCGGGATTCGTGTAAACCTTCTCGAACTCGATGCGCGCCGAATACGGAGACTGGCGCAGGTCGTCGAGGATGACGTTCTTGATCTCGACATCGACGTAAGGCAAGGTGCTGTCCTTGATGTAGTTCTGAATGCTGCTGTCCTTGCGCTCCTGGTCGATGACGGCTCGTTGCACGTCGCTATTGAGGAAATAAAGGGACTGTGTTTGATCGCGCTCGATGGTGAAACGATTGCGGCTGAAATACAGTTCCGCCCAGCGGGTGAGGTAATATTTGTTCTCCGCCTCCTGCGGGCGATACTGAAAGTTCCGGTAGTCGATCGCTTCCGCGTGGCCTACGTCATTGATCCGCACAATCATTGGGTGCATGTTGGCGAGCGCCGTCTGGCTCTTATAGGTGAGCGCAGCCAGTGCAATACAGACGGCGGCGAGCACAAGAATGGTCACCTTCAAATAGGTGTTCATTACGAGTGGATCGCCATACTGTTCCAAATAGCGTTCCGCGGCTCGGGTGATTTCCGGGGTGGCTTTCGCCTCTACGCTCATCATTTCTGAGTTCATTTCGACCTCGTTTTCCCTGACGTGACTACATCGCGGCCCGCAACGCCATCATTGCTACGCCCAAGCCCCCACCGTGTCCGCCGGTACCGCCGGTGAATAAGCTGTGCGTCATGGTCGGAATCTTGAAAAGAATGTAGATGTTGACCAGTACTAGAAGAACAAGAAGCGGCAAGGTCTGGACGATCGTGGAAGGGTCCGACACGCTCTGGCCAAGTTGGATGTAGTAGTTCGTTAGCACGTGAGACAACACATTGAGAGTGGCCGCGGCCACGACTTTGTAAAAGCTAAATCCGAGATAAGCTTTCAGCCATCCCCAGAACAACCAATCGAGCTTGTCGAAGACAAGGAACGGAATAAAGATCGGTCCGAGCAAGCCGATGATGGTTGCCGCAATTGCGCCGTAGGCCACGATTGCGGACACAATTGCGGCCAACAGGGCTAAGAGGAATTGCACGGCAAAGTACACGATCGCGTAGTAGGGGGACATCATGGTATTCAGCAGCCCTGGCCCTGTCTTGGAAGACGCCGCATTGATCTCGTTCAGCATGGTGTTGGAACCATCTGATCCAATCAGATTCACAAGATTGATTGTGCCGCCGTCGATGAAGCCCTTGAGGGAAAAGCCAAGTCCGGGGATGGAACTGTCGTAATAGTTCACCATCACATAAGCGAAGGTAAGCAGCATGAAGAGGTTGAGAAACCTCCCCATGCTGAATCCGGCTTCGCCGTGTGCCGATGCAAGTGCTTCCTGCACCCCGAACCAAACCATCACGATGGTGGCCAGCGCCAGGACGATGTGAATTCCCATCGCTGTAATGGAGGGTGCCACAGTGGCTGCAAGCGACTGGCAAGCCTGAGCGATAAACTGGAAGAGACTCATATTTCATCCCCCTTGTGTTTTCTTCTACTCAGTACGCCTGCGTAAGGAGATTTCCCGACCCGCTGCTCGTTGTGGTGATGTTGGCGTTGTAGTAGTTTTCGTATCCTGCCGAGTCACGGAATGCCGACTTCATTGCGTCCTGCTGCTGCTTTTGGGCAACTATCTGCTGCAGCGCAAGATTGGCATTGATCTGGTTCGCATCCTGCTGGGTGCGGAGTTGCAACAGCAAAGCCTGGTTGATGCGCTGCAATGTTGCCATGACGGTCTGTTGGGAGGCGTCCTGAGTTTGCGTTGCGGCTTCAAGATTGGCGATGTCGGTTTGTCTTGAGGTCTGATTCGCCCGGATGGTCCCGAGAGCCTGCAAGTTGTTGGTCATTACGGAGTCGTTGATGTCAACGGTGGCACCCTGTGCGGCAATCTGCAACTGCCCAGCAACACTGGCAGTGCTGTAGCCAGGGATTACGTTGGCGGTGGTCGGCACACTCACTTGCTGGTAGGAGGCTGCGGCTCCCTTTCCCGTATTCGCCGAATTGAGCCATCCCATCGAATTCCCATAGGTGTTCGATATCTGCTGTAGCAGTAGCAAGTCGGAAGTCGGAGACAGAAATCGCGAATAGAGCATTCTGGGCGCGAGGATCATCTGGTGCACAAGGTTGTACTGCTGCTTGGCGACGTTGTAGGCTTGGAGCGCTGTGGTAGCAATCTTGACGGTGTTGGTAAAGATTTGCTGGCCCTGCTCGATCTGCTGGAATTGGTTGGAGATAGATTGTTCTTCGTGTTCGATCTGCGTAATGGCGTGAACCGACTGCGTAGGATCGTAGACGATACCGGAACCGAATTGTGCGTGCGCAGCGGGTTGTAATGCCGCAGCGAGGCCGATAGAGAGTGCGGTAACGATTAGATTCTTCACTTTCTTGTCCTTTCGTCTGCGGTTGGTATGGCAAGCTCTCACAGCAATACCGCCTTACTGCTGTGCGGCAATAATTTCCTTCTGAATCTGTGCGAGGCGGTCCGCTTCAGGCTTACACCGCGCGTCTCGTTCTTTTTTCTTGGCTTCCAGGGCCGCTATCTGCTCCGGAGTCAGCTTTTCTCCTGTCAGAAGTGCTGATGATCCGCCGGTCACTGGGTCAATGCAGTCCTTGGCATAGGCCGGGTATTCGGCGTTGTATTGATCCTGCAACTGTTTCACCTTTGCCGCTCTGCTCTGACAGCCGGCAAAGGTGAGAGTCCACAGAACGAAGAGGGAAAGAGCAACTTTTCGCATCGAAGCCTCCTTAAAAAGTCTGTGGAATAGTGTGGTTCGAGTACGCAGGAAGAAGCAAGTCCTGCGTGAAATAGACTTTCACGCGATGTCCTTCCCGGATCGTGATCGTGGGCGGTATCTGAATGAAGCGGTCAAGGATAGTGGCTGCAGACTGCGAAACACTTCCTGCAGCCCCGTTGGTGAACGCCTGGGAGCCGCTTGTGGTAATAGTGCCGCCACCCTGCGTGATTTGGCTCGCTCCGGCGACCACACCCAAAGCGATCGAGGTGCCGAAGATCTGAAGGTAGTGATTATTGACCTTGTCTTTTAGCCCTTGCTCCCCGATCTGATCGAGACCCTGAAACTGGTCGAGATCAACGGAGTAACCGTCCGGCATGATGAGGCGGTGAAAAACAACGGCCATTCGCCGCTGTTGGCCGAAGCCTACGGCTCCAATCTTCTTAGCCTCGCCCAAGACGACCGTTCCTTCGGGAATGATCACGTGTTGATGGTCATGTGAGTACAACGGATTTGAGACAAGTACCTTGACCGGCCCCACGGCGTCCCCATCTAGGCGGTTCATCAGAACGGTGTCAAGCACTGAGCCTTCATAAATTAGATAGGGTTGGCCGGTCGCTGAATCGACATTGGCCTCAAGCGGACGTTTATAGCCTCCTGGCGTGTCTTCCTGTTTTCTCTCAGCTTCTGGAGCAGCGAGGCTACTGTTTGCCTGCCGGTCAGCGGGGCCATATTGGGCAGGCATCGCCTGGCCTTGCTGTTGTTGCGGCTGTACGGCGGAGCCGGAGTACACAAGGTTGGAGGCGAAACGTGAGTTGTCCGCTCGTTCACGCTCTTTCGCGGCGATTAGCTGCGCCTGCTGTTGTGTGGGCGTTAGCTGCATCTGTATGTCGCCCTGCTGCAATTGAGAGCATGGCTGGCCCGGAACACAAGAGGCAGCAACGCCGGTCGGGCCATAGGCCGCGGCGGCTGTTCGCTGCGCGGGCGTCGCAGACGCAAGCGCTGGATCTCCCATCGCAGCAGCGGCCATTCTTGCCTGCTGCTCTTTCTGACGTTCGGCCTGAATCTGGTTTTTCAATTCCTGCACGTTGCTGTCGGTGTTGTCCTGCAACGTTGGTTGCGGCGGCTGACCTTTCGCGCTGGCCTGTTGCGCAGGCGTCTTCTTGCCGGAGGAACTGAAGAGCGCCGCTACAATCACGAGCAATACCGCACCCAGATAGACGAAGGTCTTGAGGTTTTTCTGCAAGACTCCTTTTGGCAGCCCCAGATTGCGGCGCAACGTGGGATCGCCTTGCGGCTCGGTTTGGGCGTCGGTGCGGGGAGTAAAGATATTTTCTGTCATGGCGGCTATCCCTTGCGCGTAAATTCCATTTTCTTTTTGCCCAGCTCTACATATCCGCTGTCCATGATCTTCGGGATGATGTACGTCCCTTCCCGGAGGTCGTATGTGACGAGGTTTGGCTTTCCGTCTTTCATTTCATACACGCTGAACTTTTCAGGGGCGTTCGTCTTGATGTAGGTGAACTTGTCGTCGTGATAGATCGACTGGATATCGAAAGGAGCTTCGTTCGCCTTGTAGACATAGTCGAACTTGAGCTGCGTCGGATAAGCGCTCTTGTACTCATCGACTGCCTGTTCTACGTGTGATTGAAGAGCAGCAAGCTGCTGCCGTGATTGTTCGAGTTGGGCGGCGGGCACGAACTGCGGAGGGCCGCTCGCGGCCACAATGGCGGAACGGTCGGCAGGTTCGACGATCACTTTTAGGTCAGGGCTGGTGGCAGGCGTGGAGCCCGAGATGTCTTGGAGTGTGAAGCTGTAGATATTTCCCTTGTCGGTGATGAGGTTCAAGTTGGAGCTGATGCCTTGCTTCGCCGGATGCACAAAGCAAAAGTTGCCGACCACATCGACGATCCAGAAATCTTTGTCGCCAGTGGCTGCTTCCATGATCTTCTCGGTCGTGGGCAACTCGATTAGGGTTGTATATTTCACCTTGGCGCGGATCGGGACGATGTCCTGCGCGTGATACTGCACCGTGCGTGCGGAATCTTGTGCCAAGACGCTGACGGAAGGGGCGATCAATAAACAATTGATAATAAATTTCAGATGGTTCACAGCTTTTCTCCTTTGTGTTTCGTTGTAGGGGTTGATCCGGCCAGCGCACGCGGCTGGAATGGGTAGTCTTCCGCGAGATGGCGAAGCCCGTCTGCAAAATCGAAGCGGTCGAAATATTCCTGCTTCTTGAGGTTGTCGCGAGCATTGTTGGTTGCCATCCAGTGCGAGACCGAATCGACGTTCAAGTGCACTTTCTTGGAGGTCTGCGCCTTGCGAATCAGCATTTGGCCCGGCGGAACAAGGCCGTCGATAAGGTCCAGTTCCGTGTCGTTCAGATGAAATGCCTCTCGGTAAACGTCACGGTTCATGTCCGGGTTGGCGAGGAAGATCTTTGTCGGGCAACTCTCGGCCACGATCGCCAGCATCCCCGATTCCTCAAGTTCTTTGATGGATTGCGTCGCCAGGATCATCGCGGCGAGGTGCTTGCGCCAGGTCTTCTGCGCCTGCACTACATAATTGCGAATGGTCTCGTTCTTGATGAAGAGCCACGCTTCGTCGAGCAGGAAGAACTTGGGTGTGCCGAGGTTCTTCGGGTCGGTGATTTCATTCGATGCCCGATGCAAAACATAAAACAGCAGTGGTTCCAAGACTTCCGGCGCATCATTCCAACCGTGGAAGTTGAAGGTCTGGAAAAGAGAAAATGAGAGCGTGTCCTCAGCGTTGTCGAAGAGGAAGCCGTACTGTCCACCGCGGGTCCAGCGGTGAAGGCGTTCTTTTAACTCGCCGATGATATTGCTGAAGTTTGAGATCGTGCGCTGGTTGCGCTCCAGCACGTAAATCCGCTCGATCGCATCCCAGAGCCGGCGTTCTTCTTTGAAGTCCAGACGGTAACGCTGCTCGTTACCCTCAATGAGCACGCGGAAGAAGCTGAAGAGAAACTGCAGGTTCTCTTTGGTCTGAGGCAGCGAGAAGGGGTTGATGGTGAAGTCTCGCGCTTCCTGACCCACATTGAGATACGACCCCTTGAATATCGTCGTAAGCGACTGGAAGCTGCCGCCGATATCAAAGATGAAAGTCAGCGGCTTGTACTTCTGCGCGTTCTGCAGCAGAAAAACGCAAAGATACGACTTGCCACTGCCTGTCATCCCGAGAATCAGCGTATGGGCAACGTCGCGGGTGTGCAGGTTGAGAAAGTAGGGCGTGCTGTTGTCGGTTTCAACAACTGCCAGGTACTCC
>Ga0302140_10011008_pt1 | contig 11153 bp, 4 predicted proteins | sample I_Bog_E1_1_FD_202095 | JGI IMG/M metagenome (GOLD analysis project Ga0302140, IMG submission 202095) | Peat permafrost microbial communities from Stordalen Mire near Abisko, Sweden - I_Bog_E1_1 | ecosystem: Environmental > Terrestrial > Soil > Wetlands > Peat | place: Sweden: Abisko, Stordalen...
CTTCCTGTCAACCGGCATAAACGACAGCAACGGTAACGTGATCATGCCGGACAACTACCCGGACGTGTTGGGAAACCAACCGCCAGGCCATAACTTGCAGGGAGTGAGCGACTGGGACTATCGGCGTTTCGATAGTAATTACCCTGACAGTGACGCCTCGGCGATTTACACGCAGAGAGGCGCACAGAACTGCTCGTACCAAGAGACTGCGTACGGCAAGTACAACTCATCGAGCCGAGTCCACGAATGGCTCCGCGAGTTCCAGCGAATGCTGGCCGTAGACCCCTCCGGCAACTCCGTGCCGGCGTTTGAGACCATTCGGCTTCCGCATGACCATACCCAGGGACCGACCTCTGGTGATTTTGCTCCGATTGCCGAAGTTGCCGACAATGACTACGCTATTGGACAACTGGTGCAGGCAATCAGCAACAGCGTGATCTGGAACAGTTCCGCAATCTTCATTATCGAGGACGATGCGCAAGATGGTCCCGATCATGTGGATTGTCACCGTACCACCACCTACGTCATTAGCCCGTGGATCAGCCAAAGTTCCATCGATCACCGCTTCTACAACAACACCAGTGTGCTGAAAACGATGGAAATGCTTATGGCGGTTCCTCCGCTCACTTCGTATGACGCGACTGCCGCTCCAATCATGGATTGGAACACCCAACCCGCCAACAATGCACCTTACACCGCCGTGTTGCCGGCGCAGGACATCATATGCGCCCAGTCTCCCGACATGAACACGTTGCCTCTAAACGATCCCATGCGCAAGATGATGGTTCGGGCCGGCCAAATGGATTTCGAGCATCCCGACAGCGCTCCTTCAGGTGAGCTGAATGAGATGATCTGGAAGTCCGTGAAGGGAATGAACTCACAGATGCCGAAACCGGTTCATGCCACGACATCGTCCGACCAGGACGACGACTAGTCAGAGGTTAACCCAGCACAGAAAATCGAGAGGGGCAGGCTTTTAGCCTAGCCCTTCTTCCGCAAGGGGTATTAGGGCGCAGAGCTCAGAAAACGAAGTTTTCGGCTCCGCCCCTCCTTGGTGAGAGGCGGAGGCAATTCAACCTTCGATCCGAGCCAGTCTCGCGGTGAGTACAGAGCAAGTTGCTTTACGAGACTCTGTTTTTCTTCATAATCTCTTGGGAGGATAGTCATGTTCGGGGATGTTCTGCGGTCATGCGCTACCTTTTTCTTCCGTAATAAAATCTCAAAGCCGACAAGACGATTTCTCCTGACTGCAATTTTCAGCACAGCTCTCACCTTGCACGCCCAGAATGTCGTTCTGACCGGTTCGCTCAGCGGACGGGTCTCCGACCCGAGCGGAGCAGTAGTGCCGGGAGCCTCGGTGCTTCTGCGGAGCCTCGCGACAGGCGTGGAACAATCTGCCACCACAAGTCATGCCGGAGTGTATCAATTTGCGGCGGTGATGCCGGGCGCCTATTCCGTCACGGCACGCCTCAAGGGCTTTCGCAACGTGGAGATTCTGACCGAGGTGCAGATCGGACGGAGCGCTTTGCAAGATATCAAACTGCAAGTGGGAGCCAGCGCGGACACAGTTAAAGTTATCGGGACGACATCCCTGCTGCGGCCCGGAGAGTCGTCCGAAAGTACCGTCATCGATCGTTCGCTGATACAGGATTTGCCGATGAACGGGCGGAAGTACACCAATCTTGCTGTCCTGACGCCTAACACCAGTTATGACGGCGACACCGGACTGGTCAGCATAGCCGGCCAGCAGGGAGGCGAGGATTCCGGCTACGCCAACGGGAACGGCTTCAACAGCTTTACTGTCGACGGAAACAATTCCACCAGTAACTACTTTGACGACATCGTAGGTCGCTACCGCATTCCGTATCTTTATGGCGAGAACTCGATCCAGGAGTTTCAGGTTTCCGTTGCCCCGTATTCCTCGGTGTATGGTGGCGGAGCCGGTTTCGTCAACGCAGTTACCCGCTCTGGCACCAATAACTTTCACGGCAACGCGTTCTATTACAACCGTCCCTCTGCTACAGGGGCCAATGACGCCATCGATAAAGCCAACGGCTTCCCCAAACCCTATGACGAGCTGCAGCAATTTGGTGGAGCGATCGGCGGCCCGATCGTCAAGAATCGCTTCTGGTTCTTTGCCGACTACGAGCAACAGTTGCGAAACGACCCCATTCAGGTCATCAATCCGGCGCTGCAAACAAACTCGTCGAACCTCTCACAATTCTTGACGGATAATTTCGGGCTCCTCGCGGGTACAGTGCTTCCGCCGCCGAACGGACCTTTGCCGGTCCCGGGTGCCAACGTCGCGCCGGACCCCACCAACCCGGTGTACCTGCAGCAAGTCTCTAATGTAATAAACGCGCTCAACTCGAATCTGGGGTCAGCGCCCAGAAAGCGAAATGACTCGGTAATTACATTGCGGTTTGACTACCAACCGAGCTCTCGCGACAGCCTCTTTCTAAGCGTCAACTACAATAACTTCAACTCTCCGGGCGGGGTCATCACCGACCCGACTGTAGGCAACTACGGTATTGAAACTCTTGCCAATGCTCAAGTGCGCACATTTCTGGCCAGCATCGGCTGGACGCATGCATTCTCATCAAGCCTGTTAAACCAAATGCACTTCGGCACGTCGCAAGACAACCAGATCGCGAATCCCACTGGACTCGCTCCCAACATTCCGACGATTATCATCGACAGCCCGGCGGCCTTCATCATTGGCAATGCGCCTTTCTCCATCGGCGACGTGTTCGAAAGACAGTATTCCTTTTCCGATCAAGTGGACTATGTAGTCGGTAAACATACCCTGCAGTTTGGATTTGATTTCAGTCACGCCTGGGACGTGGACACGAACGACGGAGGCGCAGATCCGAACGAAGCCGTCGACTTTGGTTCGCCACTGGGAAGCTACGAGTTCTCCAATCTGCAGGCCTTGGCTCTGGGGCAGTACAACCTCTTCAGCCAATCGACAGGACGGCCGACGTTTTCTTTCGGAGTTCCGTATTTTGGCTTTTATGTCCAGGATACTTATCGCGTCCGGCCCAACCTGACCCTTGAGATGGGACTGCGCGAGGACTTCCAGGTGTATCCGCAGCCGGCGGAGAATCCGGCGTTTCCACTCACCGGGCAGTATCCAAATCAGTTTGCCCGGTTTGCTCCGCGCTTTGGATTCTCCTGGGGCCCGACAGCCGACACGGTGATCCGCGGAGGCTTTGGCCAGTTCTATACCAACATGAACGGCCTGAACTACCGCAACGCGGTCATCTCGAATGGTCTGCCATCACAGCAAACTTCGGTGAGCACCAGCTATAACGGCGGTATTCCGAATCAACAGTTGCCGACGTTCCCAAGTATTCTCCCCGCGAACTCGCCTCTGTTCCAGTCCTCTCCCGACATTTCACTAGTCTCGCCTGGTTTGCGGGTGCCCTATGTATTGGAAGCGAGCCTGCAGATCGAACAGCAGATTGCCAGAAATACAACGCTAAGCTTGGGAACGATCTGGACTCACGGGGTCCATATTCTTTCAAGCAACGCCTATGACCTTAACTTGAACCCGCTGCAAGGCACCACGACGTACATCGTATGTCCTCCCGGTACCACCACGGCTCCCTGCGCCGGACCAACCGTCATCCTTCCGAACATGGACAACGGTCTGCTAACCGAAGGCCGCATCAACCCCAACCTCGGCCAGATCGACGAACTGATCAGTCCGGGGCAAAATGATTACAACTCCTTGTTTGTGCAAGTGCAGCGCCGCATGACGAATGGTCTGTCGTTGCAGTTTGCCTACACCTGGGCCCACAACATTGTGCGCGACGCCACGGACTTCAACAACCAATTCGACTTCAGTAATACGACTGCGGCTTCGCTGCTCGATCAGCGGCATCGCATTACGCTTGCGGCGGTGTACCAGCCGAAGCTACAAGGGCTGACCAGCTCGCACTTCGGACGGGCGCTGTTGTCCAATTGGACGCTCAGTACGGTAATGGAGTTCTCTTCGGGCCGGCCTTATGCGGCGCTATTGAGTCCCGCTTGTACCAGTTCAACGCTGTCGTTAAACAATTGTGATGGAGCCAATGACAACTTGAATGACAGCGCCTTCAACCAGGACATAGCAGCTACCGCAGCCGGCATCAATGGCGGCGGCCCCACGCCGGGAATCGGATTGAATTCCTTTTATGGTCCGTGGCTGGAGCGGATTGACCTTGGCCTATCCCGCAGTTTCGAAATCCGGGAAGGCAAGGAAGTCGAACTGCAAGCGCAGGCCTTCAACTTATTCAATCACGCCAATTACTACGTGCAGAACGGCAATGGAATCAACCAGCTGCAATACAATCCTATCGGCACCAACTGCGGTGACGGAGCCTCGCTGAACCAGACCTGCTATCTGGTACCCAACACTGGTGTGGGCAATTTTGGCACGCTGCAGGAAATTAATCCAGACGGTCTCCCAAGAACCTTGCAGTTTTCTGTGCGATTCACGTTCTAGGAAGCGCACGTTAACCGCCGGTAGCCCACGAGTATCATCCAAATCAGGAACAGCAATTGCCGAGCGCGGTTCCGAGTGGAATGTGGAACAATGCCAGGAACGAGAGAACGATGGTCAGTACGCGCGCCCACGGTTCGCGCCGCAGCAGTCCCCAGCCCGCAAAGATCGGCGGGCTATAAAGCACCAATGTCGGCGCGGGCTGTAGCTGTCACTCGACCGGCATCTACAATGATGCGCGCACTCGTGTTCCTTCGCATCCTGTCTGGCCGTAGGCCAGTTAGTTGCACGCTTCTCGGGAGTAATCTCCTACAAACCCGTTTCCGGACAAGCTGGCGTAGGTCGTGTTCGAAGTCGATCCGGTGATGAGGTAAACACTTGGTTTGAGGCATGAAAAAACCCTCTCCCGGTTATCGGGGAGAGGGACATCGTAGTCGAAATGTGTTTAGTCTTTATCGACGATAACAGGAGCCGAGTTGTTGAAGTCGCTCGGGGGCCGAACGGTTTTCTCACCGGGATAGGGCCGCGTAAACCCGGTGGCCTCGTACCAGTCGTAATGGTTGACGGTGCTCGGGTCTTCGGCGTCGGGCTTGGTCAATTTGCCAGCGAAGATCTGCGTCTTCTTCTGGAGCCAAGCAGCCCTCAGAGCCGCGACCTTAGGGCTGTCCTTTGTTTCAGGTTTTGCAAGGGATGCTAGAGAGGTACAAGACGTGCCTGAAGTCAGCGGATATTCGGCCGGCACGTGCGTCCACGGCAGGAAGTTGTCCTGGGGTGGATTGTTGGTGAAAACGGTCCTCATCGGCGAGGCCCACAGGTCGAACTGGTTCATGGGCGTGATACCGAGAATCTGCTCGATCGTACGCGTCAGGTTGACTTGCGTGTAGAAGGTGTGGTCGGTGGGGCTGTTCTGTAGGACGTAGGGGCTGATGATATAGCCCGGGCTGCGGTGGCCGTCGACGTGGTCAACGCCGTTCTGGGCGTCGTCTTCCTCGACGAAGATCGCCGACGTAGGCCACACCGAGCTGTGGGTGATGGCGTCGACATAGCGGCCAAGCGCCAGGTCGTTATCGGCCTGCATGGCCATGGCGTTCGGGGGTCCGCCGGTGTGGTCGGAACTGATCCACATGAATTCCAACTGGGGCACCGTACCGTGAGCCACGTCGTTATTGAAGTCTTGAACCCAGATATCGAAGCGGAACTGGTCGGGGATGCCCAGATCGAACTGCGGATAGTTCTGAACCGTGTGGTTAATCAGGTTCGGGAGCGGGGAGTAGGAGGAGACGGTGTTGTAGTAATACAGTTCCTGTTCCTGACCACTTTCGTATGACACTGTGTCGTCATAGAACTGGCACCAGGTCGGCTCCTGGTTCCCACCACCTGGAGGGTTGAACAGGTTGTACTCGATGTACTCGCCGTAGTTCTTAAAAGAGACGCCGAGCTGTACAGCCTGGTCCCACAGATGCCCCACGTTCTGGTAAGCAATGGCATCGCCGCCGTTGGAGGGATAGTCGCGGACCCAGTCGGGCGACTGGATGTCGTCGGAGTAGGGCGCCATGGCCTGCATGATCCAGTTGTGGCCGTCGGCCGACTGGCGGCTCGGGTCGTAGAAGTTGTCCAGAAGCGGGAAGCGCTGGACCAGCGTGTGGGCGTTGGGCGTGTAGATGCCGCCGAAGACCGCCAGGGTGGGGTCGCCATTGCCGGCGGCTACGTCGCCCAGGATCTGATCGTAGGTGCGGTTTTCACGAATGATTACAAACACGTGCTTGATCAGCGACGGATCGCCGATCTTCACCGGGACTGCAACCGGCGGGGTATTCGGGTTGCCGCCTGAGGCCCCCGCGATATTCGTCTGCAGATCCCAGTGATTGTTCTGATAGACCTGCGTCGTCATCTGCGCCAGCAGCGCGCTGCCCGGAATGGGAACGATGCTGACGGTGCCTTGGTCCTGATGGCTGTTGAAGCCGCACACGCCATAGTAGGTTGCGCAATTTTGGCTCAGATCAGTGTTCGTGGTGCCGATGCCCTTGTCGTTGGCAACGAGCAGTATACTGTCCGCCGAGTCCAGCACAACCGAACTCGGTGCATAGCCGACCGGGATCGTGCCTTTGATGGGCTTCGGTGCGCCAGCGCTAAGGTCGACGACGGCGACTGCATTGGCGTTGTAAAGCGCGACGTAGGCGACGTTATTCACGGTGTCGACTGCGATCGAGTTTGGTGCCGCGCCATAGGCCGAAACGCTGGGCTGCCCGAAGCTCGGGCCGACGTTCGTCGCGCTGAGCACTCCGATCGGCAGCCCAAGGTTGATCTTCCGCACCTCCGTGTTGCTGGTCGTGTCGATCACGGAGATGACGTCGCTATAGGTATCGGCAACCAACAGGTACTGACCCCAAAGAGCCATACCAGTCGGGTGCAGACCGGTCAACGTGATGGTGTTGGTGACCGAAAACGAGCCCAGATTCACCACCGAAATGGTGCCGGTGGCGATGGCGCCCGTCGGATTCGTCGCGACGACATTGGTGCCATCGGAATATTCCTGGAAGTCGTTCTGGGTAGCAACCCGGCCAGCCTCATTGGAGACGTAGGCGGTGCTGCCATCGCTCGAGATCACGACGCTGTTCGGGACGTTACCAACGCGAATTTCCGCAACCTGCGTCGGGGGGGTCGTGGTCAGGTCGATCTTGGTCAGTGAATCGTCCACGTCCAGCACGGAGTAGGCAGTCCTGCCATCCGCCGAGATCGCGAGGCCGAGGGGATAAGCAGTGCCCGAAGAGTAGGTCTGGCCGCAGGGGATGGGGGCGCTGCCCGTGGTTCCCGGAGGGCTGTTCGGAAAACAGGTGATGAAGGAGAGGTTCACCGGGATCTGGACTTGAGTCTTGTAGGTCAGCGTGCCGTCAGCCCCGACACTGGCGACGGTAACGTAGCTGCTGTCCTGGCTGAGCAGCAGGTAGTTGCCGTCCTGCGTATAGGCGATACCGGTGGGGCTGCCATTTGCACTGCTGTTCGGCACAAACTTCTGCAAAATCGCGCCGGTAGTTACGTCGAAGACCTCGACGGCACCAGACACCGTCTTGGCCCCCAGGGTAAGGACAGAGGCGGTGCGATGGCCATTGGCGAGTGGGTTGGGGTTGAGTGCGATGGCTGTAGCGCGAATCCCGGTGCCGCTGCTTTCAGTGGCAACGAGGTTGACTTGGGTTCCGGCGGGGGTGATGATCTGACCATTAGCCACAACCCAGCCGTTTCCCAGCGGGCCGGGGGTGTAGGTTGGGAAGTACTGGGACTGAGCGAACGCCGAAACGCTCAGCCCCATCCCCAGCAGGCCAGCGATCAGGCCCCTCAGGATCCGAGAACTGTTGCGAAACGAATTCATCTGCATAAAGTGTTTTCTCCACAAAGGAACTGGCTCAGGTTTGCACTGCGTAAGGTTTTCAGTTGATCGGTGGCAAAGTAGCTAGGAATTCCGCACGGTGGTTCTCATCTGGTTCCTCGATTTCCAAGAGGGCTTGGCGCAGGAGCGTTATGCACCAGCACACAAAGTTTAGAAACTGAGGGCAGACGCCAACATGACGCGAAGATTACATTTTTCGTCATCTTGGGCCCGAGACCGGAAGCCGGAGCGTGACGCGGGTGCCCTGGCCTACCTGGCTGGTGATCTCCACGTTGCCGCCGTGAAGCAGCATGATGCTCTGAACGATCGATAATCCCAATCCGCTACCGCCTGACGCTTGGGAGCGCGACGCATCCACTCGGTAGAAACGGTCGAAAACTTTCGGCAGGGCCTCGGGCGGAATGCCCTCGCCGGTATCGGAAACTTCGATGCGGACAGTGGACCCGTCAGCTCCGGTTCCCAGTGCCGTCCCCAGCACGATCGAGCCGCCGGCTGGCGTGTGCGCAACGGCATTCGAAACCAGATTGCCAACCGCCCTTTGCAAGAGAGTGCGGTCCAGCTCAGCGATGACTGGCTCGGGAGCAATAGCCGTTGTGAGCGAGATGCCGCCATCCTCGGCGGAAGCCTCGTAGTATTCCCGCACACCGTCGAGCATCTCGGCGACATTCACCTGTTCGCGATGCACGTGGGACAGCGGGCTTTCCGCGTGAGCTAAGAACAAAAGATCACTGATGAGGTGCGACAGGCGCACAGCTTCTTCCAAACAAGACCCAAGTACGTCGCGGTATTCGTCGACGGTGCGAGCGCGGGCTAGGGCCACTTCGGCTTCGCCACGTATGTTATTCACCGGTGTGCGCAGGTCGTGCGCAATATCGGCGGAGAATCTGGAAATCTGCTCGAACGATTCTTCCAGGCGGTCAAGCATTTTGTTGAAGGTGTCGGCAAGGGATGCTAGTTCAAACGGATAGCCTTCCGGCAAAATGCGCTCGCGCAGGTTCGTTGAGCTGATGTGCCGAGCCGTGTTTGCAATCTCTTCGACTGGCCGAATGCCGTGCCGCGCAACCCGGTACCCGATCAGGGGGAATATCGCGAATGCTCCCAGAAGTATTGCGAAAAACCACCGCCGATAGCGGGCCAGCAACGCGTCTGACTGCGAGACGTCAATGGCAATTTCAATGGTGTCCGTTCGCGTGGAAGGCGAGCCGACTTCCGCTGGCGCGCCGGTGACGCGAAACGATTGCCCGTGGGTCCCGTTCATCGAAAAAGGGTGATCGGGACGGCTCTGTATTTGGCTGGCGAGTTGCGAAAGGTCCAATTGGTCGGCCATACCTGGCGTCGTCAACAGTGGTGTGTCGCGCTCGTCAAGCAGCCGAATATAAAATTGCTGATATCGCCGGGCGGCAGATTCCAGCTCAATTTCTTCCCTCAGCGCATCCCAGTCCTCTGGCCGCTCACGCAAAAGCGTGCGTACCACGTGGAGTTTGTCGGCGAGAAACAGGTCAATGCTTTTTTCCAGTTCCGTGCGCAACACGAAATAAAGGCTGACCGTCGCGAGGAATACCAGACACAAACCAGCTAATGCATAGCTGGCCGTCAGGCGAAAGGCCAGAGTCCTCCACCACGGAGCGGCGCTACTCGTCGCATTCCAGGACATAGCCGGCGCCCCGGACGGTATGGATCAGTTTGCGCGGAAAAGGTTCGTCGACTTTGCCGCGCAGTCGGCGCACGTTGACGTCGACCACGTTTGTGTCGCTATCAAAGTTCATATCCCAAACAGCTTCAGCAATGAGAGTCCGCGAGAGCACTTCACCAGCACGCCGCGCCAAGAGCGACAAGAGAAGGAATTCCTTGGTCGTCAAATCCAGCCGTTGACCGGCACGGGCCGAGCGCTGGCGCAACAGATCAATTTCGAGATCGGCAATGCGGATGGTTTCCTGCTGGCGGGGTGGACCTCGGCGTAGCAGCGAACGCACACGCGCCAGCAATTCCGAGAAGGCGAACGGCTTCATAAGATAGTCGTCGGCTCCCAGTTCGAAGCCGCGCACCCGCTCGTGAACGGCACCGCGGGCGGTCAGAAACAATACCAGCACCCGCCGTCCGGCTTGGCGCAAACGGGTCAGGATCTGCCACCCGTCGAGGCCGGGAAGCATCACGTCAAGAATTAGTAGATCGAAATCCATTTCCTGCACCAGGTGCAGGCCTTCCAGACCATCGTGCGCTACGTCCACGACAAAGCCCGCTTCGCTAAGTCCTTTCTTCAGGAACTTGGCGGTCTTCGTTTCGTCTTCGATGACCAGAATTCTCATAAGTTCGGTTACCGTCCGCTGTGACCCATTCAAGACTTGAACCTTGCGGAGAACTGCAACGCGGCGGGCAGGCCATCGGGGCCGACTGCTTGCAGCAGTCCGAAATCTCCTGGCCCGAGTTGGGGTACCAAATAACAGGTCTAGTTCAGCATCCGCCGCGAAGCGATGGCCTTCCTAACTTGACTCTTAGCTGTCCCTTGCTTGCCATGCAGTGACTTCAGTCTCGGGGCAAAATCAGCGCGCCGCGCTGGATTTTCCGTAGTCACTCTTAGCGCAGATCTCGTTACCATCCCTCATTCGCAAGACTTAGAATGCAGATGCCGCTGGCGAGCTTCGGCGCAGAATTCCCCCGTCGGAGGTAGGTGAGTACCAAGCTTTCCTCAGCGGAAATTACGTACCTAAATATATACGGGCCCGTTTAAGGACAAATGACGAAAGGGTTAAATGAAGATCAAAATAAATCCACAGGCAAAGAACTGCGCAAGTGGTAACTCGGCTAAGCGCGATCATCTGCTGCCCGCGCCAAGCGAGTGGCCTCGCCGCTTTCCGGCGAGCGGAGATTGCACTTCAGAGCCCGGTAGATTGCAAAGCAGCGAGTAGGCTGTAGCCGCGATGGGGTGCGCGACAGTGACGAGGCTACTTCGACACACCGGGGAAATACCGCTTTAGTTAGAGCGGTTACTCCGCTATCAAGAACCCTCAAAAACGAACCCATTCGACATTAGAGACCGTCGGGGTTTACTTGGGCTTCTCCGGGAATTTGAATCCGACATAAGTGCCTGAGCTGATGCCCAACAACGTAAGTAGGGAAGCATCAAATTCAGGCATTGATATGTTGCGAAACACAGCCCAGACAAACACGCACCCTAGCTAGCCCGCATTATTCATGATCTTGAAGACACGAAAAGCCTCTTCTGCTACAAACATGTTGTCTAGGCAGTGTTTGTAAGAGCAAGAGAGGCCTTCGCGTGTTCGA
>Ga0302140_10011010_pt1 | contig 11152 bp, 10 predicted proteins | sample I_Bog_E1_1_FD_202095 | JGI IMG/M metagenome (GOLD analysis project Ga0302140, IMG submission 202095) | Peat permafrost microbial communities from Stordalen Mire near Abisko, Sweden - I_Bog_E1_1 | ecosystem: Environmental > Terrestrial > Soil > Wetlands > Peat | place: Sweden: Abisko, Stordalen...
CATGCGGCATCCGATGCTTAACTCGTATCTCAACCTAAATCTCGAGACGGGACTAAGTTCCATGATTCAAAACCAACCGGCATCCGATCTTCCATTCGTGATGCCATCGCTTCCGAACTTATCAATCATCCCAGCGGGGACATTGGATTCTTCATCCTCACCGACCGACTTGCTTGACTCGAAGGTAATGAAGGAACTCATGGTTAAGTGGAGGGGCGAATACGATTTTATTTTTGTAGACACTCCCCCGGCCTTATCCGTCACTGATGCGGCCATACTGGCTCAAGCCTGTGACCTTGTTGTCCTGGTGGCACGGACGAAGCTCACACGGCGGCCAGCGTTGCAAAGAGTGTCCAAGCTCTTCGCCAGGCTTCGACCCCGTGTGCTGGGTGTCATCTTGAACGGACAAGAAGCGAATAGCCTCGATTTCGACGCGCGTTAGGGTCACAACCGGGAAATTAACTAGGACTAGTCCCTACCCGAATCCAAAATGGAGATGTAGGCCATGAGCATGAAACATCAAGACGCGATACGAATCCTGCTGGTCACTGTAGTTTTAATGCTTCCCTCGACGATATTGCTGGCTCAAGAGCCAGTTGCTACGTCGCCGAGACTTCGCATTGGTGCGGGCGATCTGCTCGAAGTAAAGATCTTCGACGCCCCGGAAATGACTCAAACAGTACGCGTCGATGATGCCGGAGATACGACGCTAAACCTGGTTGGGAAGGTCCATCTGGCCGGATTGACGGCAGAAGAGGGCCAAAAAGCCGTTGCCAGCCAGTATGAAAATGGGAATTTCTTTGTTCATCCGGACGTTTCTATACTCATCCATGAGTACATCACGCAAGGGGCATCCATTTTAGGAGAGGTGGGAAAGCCCGGGGTATACCCTGTCCTGGGTAATCTTACCCTCCTGAACATCATTTCTGCGGCCGGCGGCATGACGCCCACTGCAAATAATGAGGTCACAGTGCAGCGCCACTCAGATGCTTCAGTGGTGAAAGTTAAGCTTTCTGCGGACCCCCGAAAAACACTCGATGCAGATATCGAAATACAGCCTGGCGATAAGGTTATCGTTCCACGGGCAGGAATCGTGTACGTGATCGGAAATGTGAATCACCCCGGTGGATTCGTGATGCAAAATGAAGGGCAGATCTCTCTGCTTCAGGCTATCGCACTGGCTGAGGGTGTAAATGGAACAGCATCTCTGGATCGAACCAAACTCATTCGGAAAACAGCAAATGGCTACATCGAAATTCCTGTTTCGCTAAAGAAGATTCTAAAAGGCAGGGCGCCGGACATGCCGATGCAGGCGCAGGATATCCTCTTCATTCCCAACAGCGCCAGCAAATCGATGCTCTACCGAGGCCTGCCTGGAATTGTGCAAGCGGCCAGTGGCGCTGCCATTTACAGCGCATATTAGATTTGCAGCGAAGGCCTACCCATCCCGATTGTCGATGAGTGTACGGAGTCGGATGTCACTTGTGTGATTGGCCGAATTTGACTCATAAGGGAAATGGGACTTGAAAATTCGACCTTATCTTGTGCTCTTGTGCTGATCCTTTCATTGATTCAGGCGGAAGTGTTCCGCGAGGGGCATTCGAGCACAAAAGGCAGAGGCTGGGCGAGGACGCCCGGCAGTGTATGGTTGCAACAACTCTTAATCTCTTGCGACCGCCGTGGCAACGCAATACTGATCGAAAGCGGCTTTCAGGTCAGCGGCGATAGCGGCGGCATCGCGGGTTTCGATTTGATGGCGATGCATCATGTAGATCACCTTTCCGTCGCGCAGAATCGCGATGGAGGGCGAGGATGGCGGGTATCCAACGAAATGAGCGCGTGCCCGCGCGGTGGCTTCCACGTCCTGTCCGGCGAAAACAGTCGCGATCTTGCCGGGCTTGGCGGCATTCTGCAGAGCGAGGCGGACAGCGGGACGCATACGGCCAGCGGCACATCCGCAAATGGAATTGACTATCAACATTGTCGTGCCGGGTTCCTTCTGAACAAAGCGGTCTACGTCGGCTGCGCTGCGTAACTCCTCGATGCCCAGACGAGTCAATTCTTCGCGCATCGGGATCACCATAATTTCTGGATACATGGACACTCCTAAATCATTAGACTTGGTCAGAGTTCGCTGTGAGGTACGAAGAACATGAGATGCTCTGTTAACTATAGAGCCAAATCCGACTTATGACGATTCAAGAAAATGTTCCGCTTGCGCCTCTGACTACCCTGGGAGTGGGAGGGGCGGCACGATACTTCGTGGAGATAAAAAGAGAAGATGAGGTGGGCAACGCCGCGGAATTCGCGAAGAGCCGGAATCTGCCGTTGTTTGTACTCGGGGGCGGCAGCAACCTGGTAGTGGCTGATTCGGGATGGGCGGGACTTGTGCTCAAAATCGCGATCGGAGGAATCACGGCCCCGAAGACGATCGATGCCAAGGGCAACTCCGTACTTTTCAGCGTGGGCGCAGGAGTCGATTGGGACGACTTTGTGGCGCAGGCGGTAGTGCAGAATTGCGCTGGAATCGAGTGCCTGAGCGGGATTCCGGGAAGCGTCGGAGGCACACCGGTGCAGAACGTGGGGGCATACGGGCAGGAGGTGTCCAACACAATCGAGTCGGTGCGCGCGTTCGACTTGAAGCAAGAGCGCATCGTGTTGCTGCCGAAACCGGCATGCGGATTCGGTTATCGATCAAGCGTTTTCAACAGCTCAGAGCGCGGACGGTACATCCTTTTGCGGGTGAACTACAGGTTGAAGCGGGGTGGACCTGCCCGTTTGAAATACGGTGACTTGCAGCAGTACTTTGCCAATTTACGTGCCGAAGGTTCCGACGAAAAGACGGTCGCGCCGTCTTTGATCGAAACGCGCGAGGCGGTGCGCGCGATCCGAAGGACGAAGGGGATGCTGATCGTGCCTGGGGAGGTTGACTCTCACAGCGCGGGTTCGTTTTTCAAAAATCCCGTGCTGGGCGAAGAGCAGTTCAACGTCCTGTCGGCTCGAGCCGTGCAGAAAGGTCTAGAGATCCCAAACTACCCGGCGCTTGATGCGCAACGCAAGGTATCGGCTGCATGGCTGGTGGAAAATTCGGGCTTCTCGAAGGGCTATTCGGAGGGGGCAGCCGGGATTTCGCACAAACATGCGCTGGCGTTGGTCAATCTCGGAAGCGCCAAGGCGAGCGATATCGTCCGGCTGAAAGACGAGATCCAGAATCGCGTGCAGCAGGCGTGGGGAATTTTGCTCCAGCCCGAGCCCGTGTTCGTGGGATTCTAGAACGCCTTGCAGTTCCCTTCTTCGTCTACGCGCCAAGAAAAGACGGCTTTAAGGGCCGGCGAGCAAGAAGATCGGGTTTTGAGACGGATTCAGTAGACTGGGCGGAATCGGCGCGCGCGCTCCGATGGGAGCTGGTAAATCCTCGATATAGCTTTGGATGGTGGTATCGACGATGTTGACAGCACCTCCATCGCAACTCGACAGATAGGCGCGACTGCTGTCGCCGCCCGCAGCCATCATGAAACGAAAACGCGTGTTGACGCAAACCGGGACGTAGTAGGGATTTGGGCCGCCACCGGAAACGGTTGGAGTCGTGGCGTCGGGAAATCCCGGGAGGGCAATTGAAGTTCCGACCGCGAAACTTACGCCATCGATCGGGGTCACTTGAGGGCAGATATTGTCGGCGGCGTCCACATAGTAAGAGCCGACGTAGGCCTGACTACCGTCGGGCAACGCCGCAGCGGCGACGACATTTAATACTGTTGGGATAGTGGTATAGCAGGGATCGGTTGTACCACGCATCGTTGGAGGCACAATCGAAATGCAGTTGGTCTGCGAAGGCTGACAGGTTGTGATGGGACCTTTAATCGATCCCGCGCTTAGGTATTGTGGCGGAGATTGGGAAACATCGACGATTGCGAGCTGCGAACCGCCGGGGATATAGAGACGGTTCTTGTTGGGGTCATACACCATCAGGGTTGCGTCCGGAATGCTGATGGCCGGATCTGAGGTCTCCGTGAAAATGTCGGGACCGGCGGTCGATGTGGTGTTCAACCACGCAAGCAGGCCGTCTTTCTCGAGTACGTAGACAGCTTGGCTATCGGAGCGCGCCGATAGCCAGATCGGCGGCGAGGATGTACTCGTCGGGGAACCAGATCGCGACGACGGATTCCCAGTATTGGTGTTAAAGCCGCTGATCGTGCTGTCTCCCTCATTCGCAACGTAGAGCTTTGTCTTATCGGGAGTGACCGCCAAAGCAACCGGATTGTTTCCTACCGGAAGAATCGGGCCCAAAACGTTGCTCAGGGTGTTTACAACCTGAACCGAGGGCTGGATTGCCGTGGGAACAGTGGGATCGGGGGGGTAGGTCGGCATCGCTACATAGGCCAACGAATCCGAAGGCGCCGACGCGACAAAGTTGGCTCCCGCGTAAATCGGCAAAGAGACGGAACTGGTGCTGGTAATACTTTCTCCGTTGAAACTCAGCTTCCAGAGAGAAGGGCAAACATCGTAGGTGAAGAGACCATCCTGCACGAGACAGGTAGTGGTTCCAATATCTAGCCCGTTCACCGCCTGGTTTACGACCAAAACCTGGCTGGCCGTTTGCTGTACAGCGTGGACGGGATGGATATCGACACTGTGGTTGCTGATGTCGGCGTCACCCGCGACATCGATGCTCATGGCGCTACCCTTGGTGATGTCTCCGTTATCGTTGACCGCCAATACGCTATGGGACGCAGACGGGTTAGGAAACGTGGGCGGATTCGGAATAATGATGGGGCGAAAGGTTTCCCCACAACCGGTACAGATGAGATAAACGGACAGCACAAAGCCCAGCCAGAGAAACCGCTTCATTCAAACTCCATGGAAAAGTTAATCTTACGCGGAATCCGTCATTGTATCGGGAACCGGGCCCAGAGGGGAAATCGGACCGCAATGGGCCCACTGCTGGTATAGAAGCGGTTCGAAGCGAGTTTGGTTGCCGGACGAGAAGCTCAGGAAAACAAGCTACAACGAGCGTACTTAGCGAACAAGTTCAGGGCGGAGCGCGAGCGCACGACTCAACTCGAGGCTTAGCCTCGTCCGCGACGCGCTTTGGATTGCCCTTTTCCCTGCATCTCGGCCACCTTCTCAGAAGCCGCCGGCTTCTTGGTCTGCGCGAGGCTCTCTTTCAGCGCGGCCATCAAATCGACTACGGGAGCCAGTTTCTTGGGTTCCTCAACGGCCTGAACCTCTCCACCTTCCAGTTTTGCCTCGATCAGCTTCTTCAGATTGTCCTGAAACGAGTCGTGATATTTTTCCGGATCCCACTCGTCGGCCAACGCCTCGATCAGTTGGTGTGCGATTTTAAGTTCGGCTTCTTTGATCTCGACATCCGGCGCGCCAAAAGATTCCACCGCGCGCACCTCTTCCGCGTAATACATGGTGTGGAGCATCATTCCACCTTTGTGAGGCCGCAGGAAGACCGTGTATTCACGGTTGTGCATGGTGAGTTTGGCGATTGCCACGTACTCGCTCTCTTCCAGCGCTTTGGTGAGCAGAGCATAGGGCCGGCGTCCTGCCTCTTCGGGCATCATGTAGTACGACGATTCGAAATAGACGGGATCCACATCGCTGGACTTCACAAACTCCAAGATCTCCATCGTCTTGGCAGTTTTAGGCTCGATTTTCTTGATCTCTTCCGGATCGATGATGACGTATTCACCCTTGCGATATTCGAAGCCTTTGACGATATCGCTGCGCTCCAGCACCTGGTTGTCGGCCGGGCAAATGAGTTGCTGCTTGACCCGATGATGGTCGGTACGGTGCAGTTGGTTGAAGGAGATGCCGGTGCTACGCGCGCCCGAAAACAGGCGCACTGGCATCGAGATCAATCCGAACGTCAGGTACCCTGACCAGACAGAAGCTGCCATTGCTTCACCCCAAAATAAACACCGCGCTCGTAAAATGCGTGATTGAGCGGGGTTAAGATGCCTAAACCCTGCCAAACGTACAGAAGTGTAGCCTAAACTGGTTGCCGTTGCGTGGTCCGAATAGGGGATGAATCCAAAGGTCAAGCACTACCTGGCGCGGTCCTGTGGCGGCAGACACCGAATGTAGTGTTAACGAATACGGATAGCCTCAAAGCCATCGCGGATCGCCTTCCGCAATCGATTCCGGCCTATCAGAAAATCTGCTGAAACGTGACATTCTGTAACTGGCATCGAAAATGATCCCATGGCCCACACATTTCTGGGCATCGTCGCCGGAGCGATTCGCGGTCGCGGCGGCAGTGACGTTAGGTTTCGCGGCTCTCGCTCGCGTTTTGCGGGGGGTCAATTCGTCAGGTGCTGTAGCGGGAGGCCTGGTTTGTTTGCTTCTTTTTGTCGGAGCGGGTCCAGCCGGCTTTGTGGCCTTAGTTGCGCTTTTTGTGATGACGTGGGTCTCCACGCGTTTGGGGCGTTCTCGAAAAGTCGCCCTCGGGGTCGCCGAACGGCGGGAAGGCCGGAGCGCATGGCAAGTGCTTGCCAATCTGATAGCGGCTTCGCTCGGCTCGGTCTTCTATGGAGCTACCGGAAATCGCGGGTGGCTGGTGGCAGCCGTAGCCGCCCTGTGTGAAGCAGCGATCGACACCGTAGCCAGCGAGATTGGCCAAGCCGGAAGAGCGGAAGCGCGTTTGATCACGACTTGGCAGAGGGTTGCAGCAGGCACGGACGGTGGAATCACAGCGCCCGGTTGTATGGCCGGGGCGGCCTCCGGAATGTCGCTTGCACTGCTTTCTTCGGCGGGCGGACTGCTCCCTGTTTCTCAGATCTGGATAGCTGTAAGCGCTGGGTTTTTCGGAATGCTCTTCGATAGTTTCCTGGGGGCAACTGTACAAAGTCGTGGCTTGATCAGTAACCAGGCAGTTAACTTCTTTGCCACACTGGCCGCGGCGATGTTGGCGTATGCGATCTTGCAGTTGGGGTAAGGTTATGCGCCATCGAGAACAGCGGCTAAGTTCGCTGTTTCACTCGATCAAGCAGCATAAATACGAAGACACCCAAAATGGCATTCGCCATGGCAGACAGAAGTTCGTGGGGCCAACTCAAAGCTATGTGGGAACCGACCAGCCCTCGCGCAATCATGAAGCGGATAAATTCGTGTATCGCGAAGAAGAAAATCGTCAGGAGGAAGCGAGCGCCGACGTTCTCCACATCCAACTTGATACCGAGGGATGATGCACCGAAACCGACAACTGTTTTTGCGATTCCGTAGAGTCCAATGGGCTGCGAGGTGAGGGCATCCTGCAAAATGCCGATCAATCCGCCGGTTACGAGGCCCGCCAGCGGGTTTCGCCGTGCGGTAGCGAATCCGATTGTTACAAGAAGGGGTAAATCGAAGATCGAGAAAAAGGGAAACCGGAGCGGAAGCCACGCCTGTAAGAACACCGACGCCAGCGGAATCAGCAGCGTCGCAGGAATGCTGAAGCGATAAACCTCAACCTGCTCTCCCGATGTGTAAGTGATGGCCAAGTTAGTTTGGACGCTCCTCGACCGTGGGCGGAGTTTTCGGTTCGCTGGAAGGGTTGGCGGGCTTAGGGATAACTTTCAGCGTGGCGGGAGCGGGGATGGCAGTCTTGGTATTGGAAGGCGAAACGTTGGCCGGCGTACCGGAAGCTGTTCCCGAAGATTTGACTGAAGTCGATGAGTTGACCGAAGGCGACACCGGACCACCCGACGCCCGAGTCGCTGCGGAAGACGGGGACGTTATCGTTTTCCTGGCGCCGGGAACAGTGCCGCTGGCTAAGCCCTGCGGCGAAACGGCGGTCGTAGGTTTCGAAGTTCCCGTGGCCGGCTTTGGAGCGCCTGCGATAGGTAAGGCGTTTGAAGTGTTTGGTGGAAAAGCGCCGGTTCCGGGCACCACGCCAGCAACTGCCGTTTCCGGTTTCGATGGAACTCCCGGAAGACGCTCCGCCAGTATATCGACGGCACGAGCCGCGCCGGTCTGATCGGGCTCAGCCTGACGCTCGTCGATCTTGGTTACAACCAGCACTTCTTCCAGTTTGCTGAGATCGGCCGCGGGACGAACGTGAATATTAAGAAACAATTCACTGCCGGGAGAGATTTTGGTCACCGTCCCCACGAGCAGCCCTTTGGGGAAGATGCCATCGCCACCGCTAGTCAGTACCTGTTCTCCGGGAGGCACGGTCTCGTCGCTCATCACTTTTTCCAGAACGACTTCACCAGCCGGAGTACCTCGCAGAATGCCTTGCAACCGCGTCTTATTGAGGATCGCGCCAACGCCGCTGGTCTGATCGTTGATCAAGAGCACTTCCGCGGTGGAGCGGTAGACACGCAACACTTTGCCCACGACACCGTCGGCCGTGATGACCGCCATGTCAGTCTTGATTCCGTTCTTATCGCCCTTGTCGATGAAGATCGACCGCGATTGCTCGCTGCCGCTGGAGCCGATGACCTGCGCTGCCATCGTTTGCGAGATGAATTGTTCTTTGAAGGAGAGCAAGGCCTGCAGACGCCGCGCCTGGTCCGCATCCTGGCTCATTCGCACCTGCTCGAGGCTCATGCGCTCAATCTGCGCCTTCAGGTTGCGGTTCTCGGCACGAACGCCGCGCAGGTAGAAATAACTGTGCCACAGGTTGGAGGTGGAAGTTTGGGTCCAGACCAAAACTTTTTCAAACGGCGTAACCATGCCGACAGCCCAGACCCGGATCAATCGGGTCGGTTCGCTGTCGGTCGTCCGCTTGACGTTGACCTGTACGGCCAAGCCAAGAATCTGGGCGAATAACACTCCCACCAGCACGATCAGATTGCGATAGCGTCCGAGGACGTCCATAACACCGGTTCTCAGTTCTCAGTTGTCAGTTCTCAGTCGCCATGTCCCTGAGAGTGGTATTCGCGCGGAGTCCGTTCCCCCTATCGAACTTGTGATCCAGAACGAGGTGAGGAACCTGGTTTTCGCTTACCGGTCCTAGCTCGCGATTTTACTCGATCGAAATCTTGCGCAGCAGTTTGAAGTCCGAGAGCATCTTGCCGGTGCCCAGTACAACGCTGCAGAGTGGATCGTCGGCGATGGAGACCGGTAATCCCGTTTCTTCGCGGATGCGCTTGTCGAGATTTTTGATCAAGGCACCGCCGCCGGTCAGCACAATACCGCGATCGCTAATGTCGGCGGAGAGTTCGGGAGGTGTACGTTCAAGGGCCACGCGAATCGCGTTCATAATGGTCGAAACACATTCGCTCAAAGATTCGCGGATTTCGCTGTCGTCAACGGTGATGGTCTTGGGCACGCCTTCAATCAGGTTGCGGCCTTTGATTTCCATGGTGAGCGGCTTGTCGAGAGGATAGGCGGAGCCGATTTCCATTTTGATCTGCTCGGCGGTGCGCTCGCCGACGAGCAGGTTATATTTCCGCTTGAGGTAGTTCATGATGGCCTCATCCATCTGATTGCCGGCCATGCGCACGGAGCGGGAATATACGATGCCGCTGAGGGAGATGACGGCGATGTCGGTTGTTCCGCCGCCGATGTCGACGACCATGTTGCCACTCGGTTCGGTGATGGGCAGGCCAGCGCCAATGGCAGCGACCATCGCTTGTTCGACGAGATGCACTTCACTCGCCTTGGCGCGATAGGCGGAATCCATAACGGCGCGCTTTTCGACCTGGGTGATTTCAGAAGGCACGCCGATCACGATCCGCGGATGCACCAGCATCTTGCGGTTGTGGGCCTTTTGGATGAAGTAGTTCAGCATCTTTTCGGTGACTTTAAAGTCGGCGATGACGCCGTCTTTCATGGGCTTGATGGCGACAATATTGCCGGGGGTTCTTCCCAGCATCTCTTTCGCTTCTTTGCCGACGGCCTCGACTTCATTGGTGTTCTTGTTCAGCGCAACGATGGAAGGTTCATTGACCACGATGCCCTTGCCGCGCGCATACACCAGCGTGTTGGCGGTGCCCAGATCAATAGCGAGGTCGCTCGAAAACATGCTGAAAAGCGAGCGGAGATTGTGCGAACGCGACGATCCGTTATGAAAACCGTTGTTTGACATAGCAAAACTTCTCTCTTCTGGGATTGCGTCTCGCTGGAACCTGGGACTTGGCCGGTTTCCTGTTGAGTCGCCCCTTGCTTCTTTGATGATACGTTTCTTTATATTCTACTTCGTTCAGCCGGACCGGTTGTTATCTCGACACCGGGTGCAAAAAAACTGGAGATCCGAGGCGGTCTACTGAATTACCACCTTTTCCTGGTGCGTGTTCACGCCACCCTTCGAATTCTGGGCGGTCACCGTAATCAGGTTCTCGCCGTTCGGCAAAGGAGGAGTGAAGTAATGAAATGTTCCATCGTCGCTGACGAGCGGCACTTCCCTGCCATTAACCATGACACGCGCGCCGGCTTCGGTCTTGCCCGTCACCTCAATGACGTGCCCGTGCTGGATCAGCGGATCCATATCGAGCGACAGATCGATTTTTTCCTTGGCCTTGACGACGATGGTGAAACGATTTTTCTCGCTCTCCACCGACTCCTTGCCGGATGCGTCATAAGATTCGATCGACCAATAGTAGGCGCCTACCGGCAAGCCCGTGACAACCACGCTCGGCGCTTCCATCTTGCGGTCGAGCAGCAACGAGGAAAAATAGGGATTGTGAGAAATGCGAAGACGGTACCCGGCAGCGTTGGGCATGGCCGTCCAGGCGAATTCGACTTCCTTCGACTTTTCTCCGGTATTGATGAAGACAGGCATCATGTTGCCAGGCGTAATTGGCGTGGGCGGCCCGATCTCGGTAGCACGAGCCATGGTTTTCGATTCGGACTGGAAACTCACCTTTTCCCAACTTGCCAGGTGGGCGACTTCTCCGTTACGCTCGACGTCGCCACTACCTTTCTTCACCAGGATCTCGTGCTCGTTATCTTTGGGATTGTTGTGAACCATCGCCGCGGAGTCGGGAGCGAGCGAAGCTTTTGCTCCGGCTACAATCACTTGCGATTTCGAACCTTGAACGTAGGTCGCAGTCGTTAAATCCACGGTACCGGTCGTGACCGCGACCGATACGTTGGTCTGCTGCTGATCGTTCGCAGAGTTTTCTTCGATGACGATCAGCGAATCCTGCTTGACGGTGTAGTTGGTGCCATCGTTGAAAACGATCTTAGCCATCCCTTCGGCGCCAGTTTGTACTACGTC
>Ga0302140_10011011_pt1 | contig 11151 bp, 7 predicted proteins | sample I_Bog_E1_1_FD_202095 | JGI IMG/M metagenome (GOLD analysis project Ga0302140, IMG submission 202095) | Peat permafrost microbial communities from Stordalen Mire near Abisko, Sweden - I_Bog_E1_1 | ecosystem: Environmental > Terrestrial > Soil > Wetlands > Peat | place: Sweden: Abisko, Stordalen...
GTTGCTGATCAGGAACTTCTCATTGGGGGCATGAAGGTTGTCGTCGGGCAGGCCAAAACCCATCATTACGCTGGGAAGGTTGAGGTGTTTGGCGAAGTCTCCGACGATAGGGATGGATCCTCCGGATCGGATGAAGACGGTGTCTTTGTTCCAGATTTCTTTGAGAGCTGAGGTTGCGGCCCGGATGTAGGGATTATCCACGGGAATGAGGCAGGGGTCTCCGGAGTGGATGAGGCGGACCTGCACGTCTACACCTGGAGGCGTCAGATGCTCGACGAAGCCCTTGTAGAGTGTGAAGGTTTCGCTTGGATTCATGCCGGGGACGAGGCGGATGGAGACTTTTGCAGTTGCTTTGGCGGGGATGACGGTCTTGGCGCCTGCTCCGATGAAACCGCCGGGCATGCCGTGTACGTCGAGGGTGGGACGAGCCCAGGTACGCTCGAGAACTGAATATCCCTCTTCGCCGACCAGTTCCCGACTGCCGACTTCGGTCTGGCGATAGTGTTCCTCGTCGAAGGGGAGGCTTTCCCAAGCGGTGAGTTCTTCACGGCTGGGAGGAATGATTTTGTCGTAGAGACCGGGGATGAGGATGTGGCCTTTTTCATCCTTGAGCCGTGCGATGATCTGGGAGAGAGCGACGAAGGGGTTGGGTGCTGCTCCGCCGTACATGCCAGAGTGGAGATCGGTTTTGGCGCCGCGAACTTCGATCTCGGTATAGATCATGCCGCGCAGGCCGACGCATAGGGTGGGCAGGCCGGGAGCGAACATTTCGGTGTCGGAGACGAGGGCAAAATCTGCGTGAAGCTCGGGTGGTTTGGAGGCGACGAATGTGGCAATTCCCTCCCCGCCAACTTCTTCTTCGCCTTCAAGGATGACGCGGACGTTCAGGGGCAGTTTGCCGGTGGCTGCATCTTTGGCGGACGCCAGCAGGGATTCGATGGCTTTGACGTGCATGTACATCTGGCCTTTGTCGTCGACTGCTCCCCTGGCGTAGATGTTGCCGTTGCGCTCCTCGGGCTCAAAGGGCGGGGAGAGCCATTCGTCAAGCGGGTCGGGCGGCTGGACGTCGTAGTGACCGTAGCAGAGGACGGTGGGCTTGCTGCCGGCGTGGAGCCAGTCGGCATAGACGAGAGGATGACCGGGCTTTTCGGTGCTACCGGTCTCAATCAGGCGAACATTTTCGAGACCGATGCGCTTGAGCTCAGCAGCGAGGACCTCGGCGGCGTGACGAACATCGCTTTTGTGAGCTGGATCGGTGGAGACTGAAGGGATGCGCAGGAGCGCTTTGAGTTCTTCGAGGAAGCGAGATTGATTCTGACGGGCGAAGTCGATTGCGGCTGAGGACATAGGCGGTCTTGGATCTCCAAAGCCAAAGTATATGCCGGGGAGCATAGGAGAACGAGATATCGGACCTGATCGCTCCGTCGTCCAGAGCCTCGGTGCCAGGGATTAAAGGTGCTAGGATTCGGTCAGGCTACTCTCTGATGCGAAAATCGAGCCGCTTACGAGTCATCCACACTGTCGCCGTGTCACTCTTCCTGATTTGGCTTGCGGGTGGGGGCGCTTCCGTGCCTTTTGCAGGACTTGGGAGACTGGTCTTATTCTTCGCCGTGGCGGCCCTGCTTCTGTTTATAGTTCGGCGGCGATCGTCAATTTACAGAGTGGTAGCAGCTTGCCTTATCCGGCCTGGCAATATCGATGTTTCGGGTTCGTGGTTAGTCATCTTTCTCTGTCGCTGCGGAGAAATTCTGCGGACACCTACCATTCTTGACTGCGTCTCCTTGTTCCAACGCCCACCTCCGCTGCTCTCGCTCTGATCATCTTTCCAATTCAACTTATATGTCCAGATCGTGCGGACGTATGTTGCTGTGTCTCTGATAACTTCTGGTGCGCGTGGCCAGGGAAGCGAGTTTGCCTGTGGATAATTATGGTGATGTCCATGAATCTGGTCGGGATGATTGCCTTCCATCGATCCGGTCTCTATACGAGGAACGACTTCGGAGTGCCAAACGAGATCTCGCGAGCGCTCAAACTATCCGATCGCGAGCTCTGGTTGCAGTTGTCAGTTTTTTGTTCCTGTTAGTGATGCTCTGTGCAGGATATTTTCACTACGAAATTTCATCCGTCTTTCCGCTGCTCACGATCACCGCCTTTGGGTATGCGTTTCTTGTATACAGAAAATCTGGCGCGGACTGGAAGCGATTGGATCGGCTATGCGGCTATTTTGAGCGCGGCATTAACCGAGCGACGGATCGATGGCAAAACAGCGGGCGCTCGGGGCGTGATTTTGCGCGTAGCAATCATCCGTATCAAGAGGATCTGAACATTCTGGGCAATGGCTCTCTTTTTGAGAGGCTGTGCTCAACTCGAACAACTGCTGGAGCCCGCCGTCTTGCCGACTACCTTCTTAGCCCTGTGTCACTTGATGAGTCGCGGCTAAGACAAGAGGCGGTCATAGAACTTCGGGACCGGCATCAACTTAGGGAGGAAATCTGCCTTACAGGACTTCATGAATTTCAGGATTTTAGCGAAGACGAGCTTCAAACCTGGTTTGACTTAGCACCCCTCGAAACTCCGATGATAGTTCCATATCTTTTGCTTTCGTCGTCTTTGGGCAGTTTGTTAATCGGAATCGGAATTCTGGTCCGCGTGACCATCTGGACCTATTGGGCGCCTCCTCTAATTTGTCTAGTAATTCTTCAGCTATCTATAGCAGGATATTTATTCCGTAGAATTCATCCTCGATTGAGGTTACTAAGAAGTATCACCGGCTCGTTGACCGTCTTCCGCCAAGGACTCGAAATAATGAGTCGTGAAAGATTCAAGTCGGCAAAATTGTCCGGGCTAGGAAGGACTATCCAGTATCAGGACGCCTGCTCAAAGATTAAAAAGCTCGAAAATCTGTTTCAATTACTTGACCAGCGAGAAAAGCCGCATTTCTATGCTGCGTCCCTGGCCCTCGCGTTTGGGACTCAACTCGTATTACGGATGGAGGGGTGGCGTGCTCTCTACCAGGAGCACCTTCGCTCCTGGATAGATGCATGGGGAGAGTTTGAGGCGCTCCAATCGCTAGCAAGCTATGCCTACGAGCAAGCGTCCAATACATTTCCAGAATTTCTTGAAGGTCCCGCGAAGTTGCAAGCCACGCTGCTGAGGCATCCGCTCCTTAGGGAAGAAAACAGTGTCGGAAATGATGTTTCACTTGATGTCGAATCAAGAATTTACATCGTCAGCGGAACGAACATGTCAGGCAAAAGTACACTTCTGCGAGCTATAGGGCTGAATTCTGTGCTTGCGTTTGCTGGGGCTCCTTTGTGCGCCGAGAGCGTACGTATATCTCACCTGACCATTTGTGCATCGATTGCAGTTTCGGATTCCCTCCCTGACGGAAAATCCAAGTTCTTCGCAGAAGTGGAGCAAATTCGCGGAATTATCGATCGAGCCAGATCGGATAGCAACGTGCTTTTCCTGATAGATGAGATCCTGAGCGGCACCAATTCTCAGGACCGGAAGGTTGCCACCAAAATGATCGTGCGCGAATTGCTGATAAATGGGGCAATCGGAGCTTTGTCCACCCATGACCTCGCTTTAACTGAAATTGCCGAAGATCAGGCCCTGGCGACGGTCTTGGTTTACATGAGCAGCACGGATTCGGAACATCCACTTGAATTTGACTATCGTTTAAAACGCGGCATAGCGCAGGATCGCAATGCTTTGGCGATCGTGAAGATGATGGGGATTGGAGCTACTATTGCTGGCTAATAGCGTGGGATTTTGGGGTCGATTTCTCGGGACCATTGTTCTATACCGCCGGCGATGGATTGGGCGTTTTCGAAGCCCTGGTGGCGGAGCCAGCTGGTGACGCTGAGTGACCTGGCGCCGTGGTGGCAGAGGATGAGGAGGCGGTCGTCGGGGTCGAGCTCCTGGTGGGCTCGGGCGGGAATCTCGCCCATCGGGATCAGGGTGCTTCCTTCAATGCTGGCGGTTGCGTATTCGACCGGTTCGCGGACGTCGATGAGTTTTGCCTTGCCCTCTTTGAGCAGACCTGCGGCGTTGAGGACGGAGATTTCATATTCGTATGTTTCGGCAGCCATGAAGACAGGATACTCTTTATGGTGACTTTGGTGCATTACGAGCCATTTAACTGGAGCGCTCGCGTGATAGAAGATAGCTATCCGACTTTCTACTTCTTTTGAGACGAAAGGTTCTTGTTTTTGAGCGATTTGGCGGATACTGGTAACGATGCAGACACCTACTAAAGTTCTGATTGTTGAAGACGAAGTGAATGCCTTGATGGGCCTGGCGGAGCTGATCTCCGGCTGGGGCTATCGGACGGAGACCGCGCGCGACGGCGTGGAAGGTTACGAAAAGGTACTCGCGTGGGATCCTGCGATTGTCGTGACCGACCTCAAGATGCCTCGCATGGATGGGATTGGGCTGCTGACGAAACTGACTGAGACGGGCAACGGAAACCTGGCGGTGGTGGTGCTTACGGCGCAGGGTTCGGTGGAGCTGGCGGTCGATGCGATGAAGCTGGGGGCTTATGACTTCATCTCGAAGCCGGTGGATGCAACGCGGCTGAAGACGATCCTGGCGAATGCTGTGCGACAGCGGAATACGGAGTTGGAGCTCGAGGTTACGCGGCGGCAGTTGAGACAGAGCGGCGTGCTGGGCGCGCTGGTTGGTCACTCGAAGCCGATGCAGGAGGTTTTCGGGCTGATCGAGCGGATTGCTCCGTCGAATGTTTCGGTGTTGATTACTGGCGAGAGCGGGACGGGCAAAGAACTTGTTGCGCGAACGCTGCACGACTTGAGTGATCGTAAGAGCCGTGCGTTTGTGGCGGTGAATTGTGCGGCAATCCCAGAGACGCTGATGGAGAGCGAAATCTTCGGCCACGAAAAAGGCGCGTTTACCGGAGCAGTCGACCGGCGGGCGGGGTGCTTTGAGTTGGCGGAAGAAGGTACGCTGCTATTGGACGAGCTGGGCGAGATGCCGATCGGCACGCAGGCCAAGCTGTTGCGTGTACTGGAAGAGCGCAAGCTGCGACGTCTCGGCGCGCGAAATGAGCAGGATGTCGATGTGCGAGTGCTGGCTGCGACGAATCGCGATCCTGAAGAGGCGGTTGCGGCGGGACAGTTGCGATCGGATCTGTTCTATCGCTTGAATGTTTTTCATATCCACATGCCTCCGTTGCGGGAGCATCGGGAGGATATTCCGGACATGGTTGAGGCCATGTTGGAAGAGATGAACCTGAAGCACGGACGGCGCGTGGCCGGGGTTTCGGCAGCGGTGCATGAGCGACTGCAGCAGCATGAATGGCCGGGTAATGCGCGTGAGCTGCGGAATCTGATGGAGCGTGCGGTGATTCTGTCTCCGGATGCGGGGATGGTGGAGATTGAGCATCTGCCGCCGGGATTCGGGAAGAGCGCAGTACCAAGTTCAGTTCCCACGGATGGGAATTCAGTTCAGGTGCGTGTAGGTGCGACGGTTGGGGAAGCTGAGAGACTGCTGATCCTGCGAACGCTGGAGCATACTGGCCAGAATAAGACCAAGGCTGCGGAAATCCTGGGCGTGAGCCTAAAGACTCTGCATAACAAGCTGAAGGAATACGAGTACAACCGCGAGAGCGCGAACTAGCGAATGAGCCTCAAAACAAAACTTGTTCTGGCGATCACCAGCCTGGTGTTTTTGATCACGGCGGCTCTTTCGCTGGTGTACGTGAGCCGGTTGCTTGAAGCGGCGGTCCAGCAGTCTTACGACACGAACGTGCTGGTTGCGCAGCAAGTTCGCTATGCGCTGCAACTGGCGTTGGAGACGGGGCTAAAGGATCAGAAGGTCGATCCGAACGATGCTGTGCAGTTGCGCAACCTGGCTGCATCTGCAGTGCGTGACAATGCTCCGCTGATGTCGGTGGTGAACTCGGTCATTCGGTATTCGCCTACGGTTTACGACATCAGCATCAGCGATCCGACGAACCATGCGTTGCTTACGACAGGGCCTGGCGATGATGACCAGTTGTTGCCGACGCGGCCGAATTTTCAGCTCTTGAAAGATAGCAACCCGGTGCAGTTGCTGAAGATCATCTTCGGCAAGGCTGAGGTGTATGACGTAACGGTGCCGCTGGAGCGCAATAAAGAGCCATTTGCAACGGTGCGTGTGGGAGTGCGGACTACTTTTCTACTGGAGCACTACAGGCCGTGGCTACAGACTGCTGCTGCGCTGATGGGGCTGGCGCTGGGAACGGCGTTGCTGGTGGCATTCCTGCTGGGCAACCTGGCTTTGCAGCCAATGGAGGAGTTGAGTCTTCAGCTGGATTACTGGACGCCCACGGCTGAGGAGCAGAACGCGGACGGAGATGAGCCCGAGGCAACTGACACTGTTGTGCGGGTTTCGAACAAGATCGAACGAATCGGTCAGCGCATGAGGAACGTGGAAGAGGTTTTCTCTGCATTGAAAGAGAATCTCGATCAGGTGCTGGGAAACCTGCAAGACGGTATTTTGCTCTTTACGGGCGATGGGCGGGTGGTGCTGGTTTCGAGTTCGGTGCAGCGTTTTCTGCATATCGACAGGAACGATCTGCTGGGGCAACACGCACGTGACATTTTTGACCGCACGACGGTTTTGGGAAAGACGATTCGCGATGCCTGGGATGCGGGCGTGACCCTGGTGCAGGAAGAGATCGTAACTGAAGCCGGCAACCGGATTGAGGTATCACTGGATTTCATTCATGACGATGGATCGAGACAGGGTCTTGGGGCGCTTTTGACGTTGCACGACCAGGAATCTGTTGAGGTTATCGAGAGCGAGCTGGAACTTTCGCGACGTATGGCGGCGATTGGGCGATTGACTTCAGGCGTGGGGCATGAGGTCAAGAATCCGATCAACGCGATCGTTGTGCATCTGGAGTTGCTGAAGACGAAGCTGGGGGATACGACTACTCCGGCTACTCGACATCTTGACGTAATTGATTCCGAGATCCATCGATTAGATCGAGTCGTGCAAACGCTTGTGGACTTTTCGCGTCCTGTTGAAGTGCGGTTGGTAGAGTACGACCTGCGTAATGTTGTGGAAGACGTGGTGACACTTGCTGCAGCGGAACTGTCTACACGGATGGTCAGGTTAACCAGCCGACTGCCAGAGTTTCCGATGATTGCGAAGGTGGACGTAGATCTCCTGAAGCAGGCAGTGCTGAACGTGGTTCAGAACGGTGGACAGGCGATGCCATATGGCGGCAAATTGGAGGTGTTCCTTGTAGAAGAGGGCAAGTTTGCGGTTATCAAGGTTCAGGATGAGGGTGAAGGAATTTCAGATGAGTTGAGGGAAAAGATTTTCGATCTATATTTCACTACCAAAAAAGACGGTAGTGGCATCGGGCTGGCGATGACTTACCGTATTCTGCAGTTGCACCACGGAAGTATAGACGTACAATCAGAGATAGGACGTGGCTCGGAGTTCCAATTGAGAATTCCGCTCTCCGCCACAGACCGGGGACGACGGCATCCTCAGCCGACGGTATTAGAAAGTGTGAAGGGGTTAGAAGGATGAGGTTTACGGCCAAATATGCCGTTGGGTTGTTGCTGCCTATTTTACTGATAGGCTGCGACCAGAAAGCGAAACAAACGCCCCCACAGGCGCTGGCACCACCGATTGTGGACACTCCACCTGCAAAACCTGCGCCTGTGTCGACGGCTGACTTGCCGCCGGTCATAGTGGGCGATAATCCACCTGCAAATACGAATACAGCCAACACTGCGGCAAAACCAGTAGCACCACCCAAGAAGCCTCGTCCGAAGAAGGTTCCACCGCCAACGACTCCTACGCCGACCCAGGAGGCTTCCAATTCCGGTTCCAGTGTGAGCGCTATCGGGCAATTGTCTGGAGGAGACTCCGGCAATTTTCGGATTGAGACAGAGAATTCGCTGAATTCGACGGAGAAGGGCTTGAACGGCGTAACTCGTTCTCTGAGCGATTCAGAGACGAAGACTGCGGCGCAGATTCGTGAGTTTCTGAAGCAGGCTCGTGAGGCTCTTAAGACGGGGGATGTGGATGGCGCGCATACCCTGGCATTGAAGGCGAAGGTACTGTTGGCCGAGTTGAATCAGCAGTAGTTCAGAACAGAAACAAGTAAAGATAGTTGAACGGAGAATGCCCCTGTCTCAGGTTTGAGGCTGGGGCATTCTCCTTTGCAATTGACGGTATCTGTCGTTTATTTTGCGCTGTCGTAGAACTTACCCAGGTCCTGGCGGAAGGCTTTGAGAGCTTCTACGTTGAGATAGACCATGTGGCCTGAGGGGTAGTAGCCGAAGGTTACGTTGTTGCGAAGTTTGGCGTCGGTGCCCATGTGAGCAAGCTCCCACTCTGTTGAAGTGAAGGGCGTGGCCAGGTCAAAGAGGCCATTGGCAGAAAAGACTTTGAGATATGGGTTCTTGCGCATGGTGTCACCGAGATCCCCTGCGACGTAAGGCATGGTTTGCTGACCGCCCTGGCCTCTGCCGCCTGCGGAGCGGTGATGCTGATCCCACTCCTGATTCACGCCTGGGCCGCTGTTGTTGTAGGTCTCCGGATTGCTGTACTTGAGTTCCTTTTCGAGGTAGTCGTGGAAGGAGTCGATGTAGGCTCCGGAGATGCCGGTGTCGGAGGGGTCGTAGCCGGGATATTCTCCGGCGGCATCGGAGTCGGGGCCTTCAAACCGCCCGTCGTAGCGTCCGAGGATTTTGTTCTGGTCGCGAAGGAGTTCTTTACGAAAGCGAGTTGGCGAGATGCGGAGGTTGGCGTCTTTGACATATTGCACGCTTAGTCCGGTGAATCCTGCAAGCTGGGTTGCAACTTTGTCGAGGTCTGCGGGGCTGAGCGCGTTGCCGGCAAAGAGTGCCTGCTGATAGGGCCCGGCGGCGAATTCCCTTGCCTGCTGAACAAAGGTGAGGATGTCGGCTGGCTTGTTCGCGACCTTGTTGTGGTAGTAGGCGATGGCTGCGAAGGTCGGCAAATCGGTGATGTATTCGTTATCGAGACCGGCGGCGTGGGCGTTGTAGTTGAGGATTGAGGAGAGCAGGACTATGCCATTCAACTGAACGCCAGCTTCATTGAGCGTGGCTGAGAGCCCCGCCGAACGGGTGGTGCCGTAGGATTCGCCGAAGAGAAACTTGGGAGAGTTCCAGCGATGATTGACGGTGATGTAACGGATGATGAACTTGGTGAAAGCGGTTAGATCCTGATCGACGCCTGCGACGTCTTTGACGGTTCCCTTGCCTACTGGACGCGAGTATCCGGTGGCCGGAGCATCGATGAAAACGAGATCGGTTTTATCGAGCAAGCTGTATTCGTTGGGAACGACCTGGAATGGAGGGTTGTGGGTGGGTTCGGGGCTTTGTGAGAGTACACGCACCGGGCCTACGGAGCCCATCTCAAGCCAGATGGTGGCTGAGCCTGGACCACCGTTGTAGAGGAAGGTTACGGGGCGAGTTTTGGAGTCAGCGCCGTCTTCGGTATAAGCCACGTAGAAGATGCTGTGATAGGGCTTCTCATTCTGATCGTGGTCTTCTTTGCTGATAAGCAGATTGCCTGCGGTGGCGGTGTAATGGATGGTCTGTCCGCCGATGGTCTGCTGATGCTGGGTGACCGAATTGGTCTCGGGAGGGATCGGGATATCTTTCGAAGGCTCGTCCTTGGTCTCTGTTGTGGCGCGGCGTTCCTGGGCGAGGACGGGAACTGCGAGCGACAGGATGAGGGAAGCTGCGGTGACGAGAGCGGTGCGGTTTCTGAAATACGACACTATGAGATTCTCCCTGAGTTCTGGGGATGGGATTTGGTTCTCTGGCTGAGCCTTGCGGACCGGTGGCTTGCGCGAGTGATCGCTTGGGGTCCATTTCAGGTAGAGAGCCGGATGTTGGCGAGTTTAGCATGAGGGGCTTTGAATTCCTGGGGTGAATCGAGGACGGGTGTGACGTTGCGTGGCCAGGATTTGAAAAATAAGCCCGGGAGAGATTTCTGTCATTTAGAATTCCGGCTGTATTCCAACCATCCATGCAGTTTTACTCAAGCGCGGAAGGTGCGGGCACGGAGGGTCCAATGCGATTGAAGATAAGAGCTACCGCGGTATTCGCGGTATGCATTCTGCTTTTATTTCAAAATGCCAATGCCTGGAACTCGATCGGGCATATGACTGTTGCTTATGTTGCATATCAACAACTCACGCCAACAGAGAAAGCCCGTGTTGCGGCGCTGCTCGCACTCAATCCCAATTACAAGACGTGGCAGGGGTACATCAAACCGGGGGCTGCGCCCGCTGATCAGCAGATGTACGTGTTCATGATGGCGGCAACGTGGCCGGACGAAATTCGAGGCGGGACGACTTACAAGCTGGATGGGGACGTTCCTCCGCACAGCCCGGAAGCTACCGCGAATATTGGCTACACGGACTATTTCCAGCATGACTACTGGCATTTTGTAGATATGCCATTTACTTCAGATAACACTGCGCCGCTGCCTGCAGTGCCTGTTCCGAATGCAGAGACGCGCATTGTCGATTTGCGGGCGGCGCTGTCGTCGAGTGAGCCTGACGCGTTGAAATCCTACGACCTGGTGTGGTTGTTGCATCTCATTGGCGACGTCCATCAGCCGTTGCATTGCGCAACGCGGGTGACGGCAACGCAACATCGAGGTGATGCTGGTGGGAATGCTGTAACGCTGACGGGTGCTGTGCCTGAGTTGCATGCTTACTGGGATAGCTTGTTGGGCGTTGGGACTACGCAGGACTTCGCTCTCGCTCTGAAGGCAGGAGCCCTGCTTCCCACTGCGGATGCAACTGCTGCTGCAGATCTGAATGAGGCTGACTGGGTGAACGAGAGTTTTGCGATGGCGCAAAAGGACGTTTACGTTAGCCCTCCGATTGGGCCGGGAGCGATGCCTTACACAATCGCACCGGATTCACCGTACGCGCAGCAGGCATTGAAGGATGCGCAGGGTCGTGTGGCACTGGCGGGTGCGCGGCTGGCAAACGTATTGCACGGTGCTTTAGCGCAATAGAGTAAGCGGGGCGCTGATTATCTCTCGCCCCATTTGAGTTTGCTGCGGAGAGCGTCGAAGAATCCGTTGCCACCGAGACGAACGAGTTTGACGGTGAACTCGGAGCGATGGCAGCGGAGTTCATCA
>Ga0302140_10011012_pt1 | contig 11151 bp, 12 predicted proteins | sample I_Bog_E1_1_FD_202095 | JGI IMG/M metagenome (GOLD analysis project Ga0302140, IMG submission 202095) | Peat permafrost microbial communities from Stordalen Mire near Abisko, Sweden - I_Bog_E1_1 | ecosystem: Environmental > Terrestrial > Soil > Wetlands > Peat | place: Sweden: Abisko, Stordalen...
TGGGCGGCCTCACCAAAGCGGCCGGCGCTCTGGCGAATCTGGTTGGGACGTCTGGAGACACGGAACTCAAAGGCCAGGGAACCACCAGCCGCAGCACCACCCTGAACGCCACCTTGACCGCGCGCGTGATCTGCGTATTGCCCAACGGCGGGCTGGTGGTGGAAGCCTCCAAAGACATCCAGGTCAACTCCGAGCGCCAGACAATCACCGTTCGCGGCGTTATTCGCCCGGCCGACATCGATCCCACCAACAGCGTGCAATCCAACCGTCTGGGACAACTCGAAGTGCATATCAACGGCAAAGGCGTGGTGGGAGACGCCATCAAGCGGCCGTTCATCGTGTGGCGCCTGCTGCTGGGTTTGCTGCCTTTCTGAGCCATGAAAATGCGCCTGCTCATTCTTCCGATCGTTGGTCTGCTGCTGGCGGGAAGCCTCCCCGCGGCGCGCTTGAAGGACATCGTCGATATCGAGGGCGTCCGCGACAATCAACTCATCGGCTACGGCCTTGTGGTGGGCCTGGCGGGGACCGGCGACAAGCAACAGACGGTCTTCACCAACCAGAGCCTCACCAACATCCTGGCGCGGATGGGCGTTTCCGTGTCGCCCACGGCGATTCTAGTCAAGAATACCGCCGCGGTAATGGTGACCGCGACCCTGCCGGCGTTTGCCCAACCCGGGCTGCACATCGATATTACGGCGGCGTCCACGGGCGATGCCGCCAACCTGCGGGGCGGTATTTTGCTGCTCACTTCATTGCGCGGCGCCGACGGACAGGTCTACGCCGTAGCGCAGGGGCCGGTGGTTACCGGCGGATTTGTGGCCGGCCGCGGAGGCACCTCGCAAACCGTGAACCACCCCACCGTGGGACGCAGCCCCAACGGCGGGACGGTGGAGCGCCCGGCCCCCTCCGTTGCTCCCAAGGGTATGGTACATCTGCAACTGCGCCAGTCGGACTTCACCACGTCGGCGCGTATCGTGGATGCCGTCAATCGGAAATTCGCCACAGCGGACGCGTCCCCGGCCCGTGCCGAGAATTCCGGCGTGGTCAGCGTCGCCGTTCCGCCCTCGTTCGCCTCCCGCACCATGGAATTCATGGCCGAACTCGAGAACCTCGTGGTGGAAGCCGACCACCCGGCCCGTGTGGTCATCAACGAACGGACGGGCACCATCGTGCTAGGCAAAGACGTTCGGGTGTCGCCGGTGGCCATTCTGCATGGCAACCTCAGCGTGGAAGTGCAAACCGTCCAGACGGTCTCGCAGCCCAATGCGCTGGCGGCGGGCACCACCGAAGTGGTCCCGCAGACGAGCGTAGCGGCCAAAGAAGAGAAGGCGCGCACAGTAGTCCTGAAACAAGGAGCTACCGTGGAGGAACTGGTACGGGCGCTCTCAGCCATCGGTTCGACGCCGCGCGACATCATCGACATCCTGCAGAGCCTGCGCAGCGCCGGCGCGTTGGAAGCCGAAGTGGAGGTGATGTAAATGAGCTCCGTGAACCCGGCGGGGATGTCGGGGATTGTTTCGCTGACCGCGGGAGCGGGCGCGATTGGGAAGAACAACAACCCCGCCAAGATCCACCAGGCGGCACAACAATTCGAAGCGTTGCTGATCGGCCAGATTCTACACTCGGCGCATGGCAGCGAAGGTGGGTGGCTCGGTTCCGACGATTCCTCCGGCTCCTGCGCCACCGATTTCGCCGAGGAACAACTGGCCAACACCATCGCCAAGCAAGGCGGCCTCGGCTTAGCGACGCTGATTACCCAAGGGCTCGAAAAGCAATCCTCCACCCGTTAGACCAGCTAAGGAACCGGGCGAGAATAACTTCGCAACAAGTGTCGTGGCGCAGACTCTCAGTCTGCCGCGCCGAGACTCTGAACTCCTGATGTCGCCCGCAATTTCGGTTGGCCCGGGGGAAATAAGGGCTGAAGCCAGGCGGTGCTCGCCTTCGCTCGATCCGATTCGAACAGCGACCCCAAATTCAGTGCGGGCGGGCAGGCGAGCACCGCCTGCCCCACCAGCGAAGCTCTGGCCATCGAAAGGAATGGCTCAGCCCATTTTCCCCGCCAGGCAGAAATTGCGGGGCGAGATCAGGAGGTCTGAGTCTCGACCCGGCAGGCACGAGTCCCCAAGCCACATCGCCACCACAGACAATGTGAAGTCATTCTTGCGTCGTTCTAAGCCGTTCGGCCGGGGACATTCCCGCTCAGAAACTCCAACCGCCGGAAGCCTGCGCCAATTCCGGTTCCGGGGACATGGCATGCATCCAGGCAGTTTCGGGGGCCACCGTTCGCGTGTTGACACTCTTGACCGCGGCCCACCCCTCCGTGAGAGTGGCCAGCAGACCCGCGACTTCGGCCAGGGGCGCGTCGCTTTGCTGGAAGTTGGCGTCCACCAACCGGCGATGCATATAGCCATATAACTGGGCCAGCCGCACACTCATCTCGCCGCCGCGTTCGTAATCGAGCGAGGTGGTCAGTTCCAACAGAATCTCGCACGCCTTGGAAATGGATCGCGCACGGGGAAGGATTCGTCCTTCGGCCAAGTGGCGCCGCGCCTCTCCCACCGCGGTGATCGCGGCATGGTAGAGCAAATCCACCAGTTCCACCGGGTCGGCCGAAAGGACCCGCTCTTCCAAATAAGTGTCATGCGCGTTTCGCCACATTAAATCTCTCCTACCACACTCATCGGCAGCTTTTTTTCAGCTTTGAACACTGGCTAACTCTTTTGTTTGAGGTCTTCCGCCAGACGCAAAACATATTCCGGCGGGATTTGCGAAATGACATCTTTGGTGGCGCGGTTGACCACCTTGACTACCATTCGCTTAGTCCCCGGGTCTCTCTGGAACTCCAGGTCATTGTCCTCGCCGAACATCTCCGACTTATTTAGTGCCTTAACCGCCTGAACCACCTGGCGGTTTTGCGTGGCGTTATCCGCGGGAATCGGCGTTGCCGTCGCAGGCAACGCCTGCGTGATCCGGCTCAGTCCGTTGACATCCATACCAAGCTCCTCGGGAAAGTGCGTCCCGGCCGGCTTTCCTGGAGCCCGGCACGGTCCCTTTCCGTACTTCTCTTATCGGTTGTCCGTACGGAACCGTGAGGAGAGAGTTTCAGCGACGGTAAGCCACGCGTTATTCCGTGCCCCTCCGTCCTGCGCTACTGGCTAATTAAGTCTTCAATTCCGCCACAATATCCGCCGCGATTTCCCGCGCCCGGTCCAGTTCCCCGGGACTCAGGCTGATCGCCCCCACGCGTGCATGCCCGCCGCCGCCGTACCGTTCGCAGATGCTCGCCAGATTATGCCTGGGCACTTCCGGGGTCCACGGATTGGAGCCCACGGAGATCTTCGTGCGGAAACTCGACGGACTCACCGACACGGTGTAGACGGCCTCCGGAAACAGATAGTACGGGATGAACTTGTTGTAGCCTTCCACGTCGTAGCCGGCCAGGTCGAAGAACACCACGCCATCCTGCTGTGTGGCCCGGCCTTTGATGATGTTCTTGATCTCCAGGTGACGCTGGTACAGAGGCTGGTACAGGGCCACGATCTCCGGTTCCGCGATGATCTCCGAAAGCTGGCGCCGCTGCATCCAACCGATTACCTTCTGCACGATGTCGGAGCCCTTGGCCGCCTCGATCACCAGAGTCAGTTTCATCGCCGGAGCGCCCAGTTCGACGGCCGTGCGGGCGTCGGGGTATTGCGCGCCGTCGATGATCAGCGACCACTTCACCAGGTCGTCCAGGTCCGGCGCGCGGAAGCCCCACCGCTCGGACGCCACCGTGTTGATGAACGACGTGCAGGATTTGTAAGCCGCGTCGTAGAGCTTCCGGCCGCTGGTGTCGCGGCGGAAGTGCTCCGCATCCGCGGCATTCAAAAAGGCGCTTTGATGATGGTCGAACCACCACGTCAGCCGCGGATCGCTCGAATACTTGAAATCCACAATAGCGTTCTCATCCCCGTCGAACAGGCCGGGATCGAACAACTGGGACGCCTTGTGCGCCATCCCCGTATAGCGGAACTCCGCATCCGGGTGAACTGCCCCCGCGATAAAGCGGCTGAAGTAGGCAGCCGAGGCTGCCCCATCAAAACAGTGGTCGTGGTACAACACGCGTTCCAGCATGGAAGAATCGAATCGGGAAAACCTCTCAGCTTGCCTGAAAGTGACAGGAAATGCAAGTGCTATCGAAAGTAAAATTAGGAACGGGGTCACGGGAACCTGTTACATTTATGGGAAACCTATGCGAACCATACCCGGTTGGGACCAGTATTATCTTCAGATCTGCCAGGTGGTGGCGGCCCGCAGCAAAGACCCGAACACGCAGATCGGCTGCGTAGTCGTGGGACCGAACCACGAAATTCGCTCCACCGGCTACAACTCGTTTCCGCGCGGCATCCGCGACGATGTTCCCGAGCGCCTGGTGCGTCCCGCGAAATATCTGTGGATCGAACATGCCGAACGCAACGCCATCTGCAACGCCGCCCGCGCCGGCACCGCTACCGAAGGCTGCACCATCTATGTCGAGATCATGCCCTGTATGGACTGCGCCCGCGCCATTGTGCAGGCTGGAATCGTTCAGGTGGTGGTCTCGGCCGAACGCATGGCGCAGTATTCCAGCCAATACTACAACGAACATTTCGGCATGGTGGAAGTGCTCTTCGGCGAGGCGCGGGTTACTGTCCGGCGGGTTTAGCCGTGTCCGGGCTATGCGTCGCCTGGGAATCGGGCTGCCCGGTCCCGATTTCCGGGGTTTCCGCGCTCTCTTCCGCCTCGTCCTTTTCCGCTCGAATATACACGTAGAACCGGTTGTGGCAGCCACGGCAACGGAACGGCGTCCGGCGAAACTTTAGCATGACGGAGTCGAGGAAACCTTGATTTCGAGAAGGACGCACGTCCCGTCCGAAACACCTCGGACACCGCATCACGCGATCAGACTCGTTCGACACACTCGATGCCTCTTAAGAGCGTTCTCCTAACTCTACGCCGAGCTTAGCACAATTGCCTCACTTCTTAGGCCGCCGAGGCCGCCGAATAAGATATCCTTTCGAAGCGCCGAATCGGTACGGAAGTACTGGTCCTGTCACCGGGAGCTTGTAGGACTGGCCAATTCCGCCGGCTCGCCGAAGCGCTGCCCGGCGAGTGCCGGGTCGATTCCGCGCAGCAGTCCGGTGAGCACCCCGCCCGCGCCCACTTCCACACAACGAGTCACGCCCTGGCCCGCCAGATAGCGCACCGATTCCGCCCAGCGGACCGGGTTCGGGACCTGCTGGTACAGGCCTTCGCGCGCTTCGGCGCCGGTGCGGATCTCGGCGGCCTGCCAGTTGTTCACCAGCGGGCAAGTCAGGTCGCGGAATTCGGTGGCGTCCAGGTCGGCTCGCAGGCGCTCCTGTGCCGGCTTCATGAGGGAGCAATGGAACGGCGCGCTCACCGGCAGCAGCACGCCGCGCCGGGCGCCCGCCGCCTTGGCCAGTTCGATGGCGCGGTTCACGGCGCCGGCGTTTCCGGCAATCACCACCTGCTCGGGCGTATTCAGGTTGGCGGCGCTCACAATCTCGCCCTGCGCGGCCTGCTCCAGCACCGCATCCAGCTTGCCCTCGGGCAGTTTGAGAATCGCCGCCATGGCGCCGATTCCCGCCGGCACGGCCTCCTGCATATAGCGGCCGCGATTGCGCACCAGCCTTACGGCATCGGCGAATTCCAGGCTTCCGGCGGCCACCAGGGCGGAATATTCGCCCAGGCTGTGCCCGGCCACGAAATCGGGCGTCCAGCCGTTTTCCCGGAGTACGGCGAATGCCGCCGTCGACACGGTGAGCAGCGCCGGTTGGGTGTTCTCGGTGAGCTTGAGCCGGTCGTCGGGTCCGTCGAAACAGAGCCGGGATATCGGGAAGCCCAGGGCCTCGTCAGCCTCTTCGAATACGCGGCGCGCGACGGCGTAGCTATCCGCCAGGGCCTTGCCCATACCGGCGAACTGGGAGCCCTGACCAGGGAAAAGGAATGCAGTTTTCGGTGTCAAACCGGATTATACTTCGTTACACCGGGAGAACTCACCCCCATGTTCCGATTCCTGCCGCTCGTCCTGAAGAATTCATGGCGCAATCGCCAGCGGACCTTCCTGACGATTGCGAGCATCACGGTCTCCCTGTGCCTGCTCGGGGTGAGATCTCACTTACTCAGCCGAGTTGACCTAAGGGTTAGAGGGACTTACAAAACCCGGCAACACATGAAGCCGCTTACCGAGCCGCGACCGTAAGGGAGCGTGAGCCTTGCCTGTGCGAAATATGAGACTGTATTTGTGAAACCGTGTACTTAGTTTAGGAACCACGCAAGGTGGCTATTTACTTCACTCAGGTCGGGCACGTCCAAACACTGCATATTGGGCAAAACGCTTCCCCCACGTACAAGATCTTGTGGCAACCTGAGTCAAGTGAATTCCCATTCCACGCAAAACTAACTTCGCATTGTTTGCGGTGGCAATGTGGCGCAGGCACTCTTGCCTGCCGGGTCGAGACTCTTCTCGACCCTCTTCGAGCGCGGCAGTACGCGTCCCGGAGCGCCGCGAGGAGTCTCAGAACTCCTGTTGTCGTGGAATTTGCAGGGAGCCCGCGGGTGGGGCAGGCGGTGCTCGCCTTCGCTCGATCCTATTCGAGCAGCGGGCCTAATTCAGCGCCCCACCTGCGAAGCTCTCGCCATCGAAAGAAATGGCTCAGCCCATTTTCCCCGCCAGACAGAAATTGCGGGGCAACATCGGGAGTTCCGAGTCTCGGCGCGCCAGACAAAAGTGTCTGCGCCACGACGCTTGCCGCGTTTTCCGATTCCTTAGTCGGGCGGACGCCCTCCGAGCTGCATCTGGTAGTCGTCTGACACCGCTCGACGGATTGGCCGGCGTGCCCTGCTGCCTGAGCGCCCCTACCAGCCGGCCCACTTCGCCCAAAACTTTTCGGCCTTCTTACGCGTCGCGGGACGCGGATTATCGAGCTGCGACTCCACAAACGCCAGCACCGGCATCTTATTCTGAATGTGTTCGAAAAAGCGGTCCAGCGCCTGAATAGCATGGCCCGCGGCGACGTTGCGGCACTCGGGGGTCGCATAGCGGGCGCGGTTCACCTTGATTATTTCCGTGGCAATGCGGTCCGCCAGATGCGGCTTAGCCAGGGCGATATCGCCGGCGCCCTGAATCGTGTTGGCGGCGGCAATCAATTCGTGGCCAGTGATCGGCGCGAGATAGCGTTCGAGCAACTTCTCGATCCGGCCCTCGCTATCGGCGCGCGCGAGGTGGCCCAGGATGCGGCTGGAATTCCAGCGCAGGACGCGGGTTTCACCCTCCATCAGGTTGGTGAAGAAATCGAAGCGGGGATACAGCAGGTCCGGATCCTGCTCGCTCAGGCGAATGAGCTGTTTAGCGGATCCGTACTTAGTGCGGGCTTGAGGCGACGCTAAGCCATCGCAGAGCGCGTTGACCTGCTCGGCTGAAGAGCACGGCATCGACCCCAGCATAGTCCTCCCGCGCGCCCTTGTCGACGGGTATTCGTCTGTTTTTCCTTTGCCGGCGGCACATGATTGCACGCGGTGCCACCGGCTGCGGCGAAGCCGCTGGCGATTGGCCTTTGGCTCCCCTTGACGGGAAGACAAGCGGTCGGGGAAGCAGTTCAGCGCACCGGCAGCAGTCAGCGGCCCCACCCGCGGAAGGCGTGCTCTCTGGAAACTGCTCGTAAGTTATTGATTCTTGGTCAGATCCGGGATGATGCCGCGCGCGCGGCGGAACTGTTCGACGTGGCGCAATCGCGCGAGCTGCTGGCGGCGTCGAGCGCTTCCAGTCGGACACGGGCGGACTTCTCGATCGCCATCCAGCGCCTGGTACGATTCTTGCTTGCGACTCCGCCAGCACCCGCTGAAGATCCACGGTACGGTTTGGGAGTGATGCGGCCAAGTGCCTGGGTGACGTCGGGATACCCTTTCCACAACGGGTTTAGAGCAATCCGGTGAGCGACTGGGTGGTGGTCGATCGCATCAGTGCAACCCCCGAGAGGATTCCGTGTAGGGTGGCGCCCTTCAAACGATTGTGGCGCGGAAACCGTTAGCAGCCGCGAAGAAATATCCTGTGCACTCACCACAGATGACGCTGTGTTCAGCGGAGCCGTGCAGCCTATCGAACAGCTATATCTCACGAGAACTGAATCGACACTTAGCCCGGCCCCCGGCGATTGTGGCCGTTAGCCACATCGGAAACTGACCCCCGGCGATCTGCCGGGCCACTTGGCCGCATAACGCCCGTTGCTGACAGTGCAGTTCAGCAGTTAGATCCGCCCTGACGCCGTAGCGTTTACCGGCGGCCTCCACCGTATTGCCGCCGGCTCTTCCATAGCTCCTATTCGATTCGAGTTCCAAACGGAGCCATACCCTTGGTCAGCACAGTCTTCGGAAACTCGCCGCAACCGCAGATCGTGAAAGAGCCGAAATCTTTGTGCCAATCGCCCTCAGGGGCCCATGGGGCGGCATTCACCCACTCCTGCAAACGGCGAAGATCCTGGATCGATATCTGGCGCTCCTCTACACGCGCAAGGATGTGCTCCCAGACCGGCCGCGGTAGACTAGAGAAGCGAATCTTCGGCAATGGCGTCCTTCCCGAAGACTGCCCGGATCAGGTCTTTCCCCGCTTCGTTCTTGCGTTCGGGGTCGGGCTCCGATATGAACCGCCGATAAGTTGCGCTGAGATTAGCGCGTGCCGCCGCTTCCGCCTCCACTCCTCGCTGCGCAAGCACGACCAGGGCCCGGCTCATCGTAAGGTGCTTCTTCCGCGCTACGCGCTCGACCTCAACTGCCAACTGTGCCGGAATGGTGACGCTCTGACGGACCGAGGATGCGGTTCGAGTTCGTTGGCTGGATGCCCTCTTCATACCCTTATGCTACCAAGCGCACCAGCCTGGTGCGCCCCGCGCTGGACCTCCGGTCGTGTCGTCGCCCAACGGATTGGATGGGCTCGCGGAAGCCCCGTGTGTTAATTAATCCCCGGGAATAAGATCTCCCAGCCTGTGCATAATCCTGTCAAAACGTTCCATGCAATCCGCGAGAAAGAGTGGCAAGAGGTGAAAAAGCGGGAACTGTACGAGGAAGGCGCGCCGCACGCCGGCATGCTGAATGCGGCGACAAGGAAACTGCCGCTAACGACCGTCAAAATGTACCGGGGCCGCCGCATGAGTCCGGCGGCATTTGCTAATGAGCATAAGAAAGGCAAGGAGTTCGGGTCAAGTGCACGCAAGTCCCCCCCAAGTCCCCATGGAAAAGAAAGACTTTACCAAACAGAAGAAATGAGCCGTTGCTGGCCCCTCAAAGGGCCCTCTCGCCCTTCGCGTTCCCAAAAATCTCCCGCCTCTATTTCCTTTCCCCTCAATCCATCCCCCGCCGCGCCCCAGCCTGCCGCCAACCCCCATGCTAAAGCTGAGGGCGAGGAACTCAACATGCCGAAAATCGTCTCTCCTAACCGCGTTGCCGCCAACCGCGCCAACGCCCAGCGCTCCACCGGACCGCGCACCCCCGAAGGTAAATCCCGCTCTTCCCGGAACGCTCGCAAGCACATCTTCACCCCCGAAAACTACGCCGTCGTCCGGCTCGAAGAAATCCCCGCCGTCGCCAACCTCCGGGCCGACCTCGTCGCTTGCTTCCGTCCCGTCAACTCCCAGGAACTCTTCGCCGTCGAACGCATCGCCCTCGCCCAGCAGTCCCTGCTCCGCTGCGCCGCCCTCGAAAACGGACTCTTCACCGCCTGCCTCAATGAAACCATGAACCCCGAAGGCTTTCCCAGGGAACTCCTGTCCGAAATCCTCACTCACTCGCTCGAAGTCACCCGCGCCCAGAATCGCAATTACTGCCTCGCCGAGGGCTTCACCCGTCTTACTCGCACTTCCCCCACCTGGGGCATTTTCCTCCGCTACCAGGCCCAATCCGAGCGTCTCTACCGCCGCGCCGTCGAAGATTTCGACCGCCTCAAAGCGCTCCGCCCCGAGCTCCCCAACCAGCCTCAAAACGAACCCACAAACGAACCCATCGCCAGTCCGCAACCCCAGGAAACCAAAGCCCCACCCACTCCCGAGACAAAAACTCCGGAACCCCCGTCCGCACCCCGCCCCGCCGTCTAACACGGCATCTAACGCAAGATTCTATGAAGTAATTCCGCCCCTCGTCTCCACACTCGTTGCAGCTTGCCACAGTGTCTGGCCGAAGGTGCGCCCTGGCAATGACCTATCCCGCGGACTTCTCGCGATGCGGAGACAGGGCGCGGACAACCAGCCCGAGTCCGCCCACCAGCAGCACCAGCATGACGATGGTATTGAAAAGACTCGTCGGCTGAAAGTAGATGTGCAGATTGGCGATCACGCCCGCCACGATGAACAGCGCCCCGCCGGCGGTAAGCAGCCAGCCGATTACGCTTCGCCCGTTCCAGAACAGAAGCCCGATGCCGAACAGCATGGGCAGCAGCGTAATCCCAAAGGCGTTTTCGCCGCGGAACATCCAGTACGAGCCGACCACCGTCACCTGATTGCACAGCAGGTAGCCGCCCACGCAGGCCATCGCGAAGCCCATCAGGAAATGTCGGAGCCCGCCGGGAGTTCCGCCGACATCGCTCACACGACGCTCTTCCATGACTCAGAGGATATCAAACGCGAGCCTGCACCGCGCCCTGATATCATATGTTTCCAAACAGGAGAAAACTCGCTATGAAATCGCGCTTGACCTTGGTCCTGCTGCTGGCCCAGTTTGCCCACGCCCAACCGGCCAAACCCGGCCATTGGGTCGCCACCTGGGGCACCGCCCAACTGCTGGTCCGCCCGCTGCCTCCCGCCACTCCGCCGGCCACTCCGCCCGCCAAGCAGGCACCCGCCGCCCAGGGCTTCACCAATCAGACCGTCCGCATGATAGTGCGCACCAGCATCGGCGGCCAGCGGCTGCGCATCAAGGTGGAAAACGCCTTTAACAGCGCTCCCGTCACCATCGGCGCGGCGCACATCGCCCTGCGCGCCAAGGATTCCGAAATCGTCGCCGCATCCGACCGCGCCCTCACCTTCAACGGCAAGCCAGGCTGTATCTTGAGCCCCGGCGTCGTCCGCCTGAGCGATCCCGTCGACCTGAAAGTCGCGCCGCTCACCGACCTCGCCGTGAGCCTCT